>Ga0315902_10003847_pt1 | contig 22137 bp, 21 predicted proteins | sample LakEriMetagenome_9_FD_203523 | JGI IMG/M metagenome (GOLD analysis project Ga0315902, IMG submission 203523) | Freshwater fungal communities from buoy surface, Lake Erie, Ohio, United States - Buoy 12 MA117 | ecosystem: Environmental > Aquatic > Freshwater > Lake > Lake biofilm | place: USA... | reverse complement strand
GCCACTTCTCCCACCTCGCTAACCCTGAATCCCGCTGCCGCTGCATCCTCGCCCAGCTGCTCGCGCACATGGTCACGGTCCGCGAAGACCGAAAGTGTCAGCGGCAGGCCTGCGGCGTCGTTGGCAGGCGTGCTGTAGGCAAAATTGGATTGGGACATGTTCCGCTCCCGCTCGATTCATTCGAACAAGAGTAGAACAAAAAGGGGCTAAGTCAAGATTTCACTTAATCCACAAAGGGATCCCGCACGAGGATCGTATCCTCGCGTTCCGGGCTGGTCGACACAAGTGCCACCGGGGTTTCGATCAGCTCCTGCACGCGCTGGATATACTTGATCGCCTGGGCGGGGAGATCGGCCCAGCTGCGTGCACCGGCGGTGGTGCCGCTCCAGCCTTCCATTTCCTCGTAGATCGGCTCGACATTGGCCTGATCGGCGGCATGGCTGGGGAAATAGTCGAGGATTTTTCCGTTCAGGCGATAGCCGGTGCAGATCTTCACTGTTTCCAGACCGTCCAGCACGTCAACTTTAGTCAGCGCAATGCCGGTCACGCCCGAAATGGCGCAGGACTGGCGCACCAGGACGGCATCGAACCAACCGCAGCGGCGCTTGCGTCCGGTGACCGTGCCGAATTCGTGGCCACGCTCGCCCAGCCGCTGACCGATCTCGTCCTCCAGCTCGGTCGGGAACGGGCCCGAGCCGACCCGGGTGGTATAGGCCTTGACGATCCCCAGCACGAAGCCGGTGCTGGCCGGGCCAAGGCCCGAACCGCTGGCCGCCGTGCCGCTGACGGTGTTGGAGCTGGTGACGAAGGGATAGGTGCCGTGATCGACATCGAGCAGCACGCCCTGCGCGCCTTCGAAAAGGATCCGGGCGCCGGCCTTGCGCACCTTCTTCAGCCGCTTCCACACCGGCTGGGCGAATTGGAGCACGAAAGGCGCGATTTCCTTAAGCTCTGCGAGCAGTGCGGCCCGATCAACCGGCGGCTGACCGAACCCGGCGCGCAGCGCATCGTGGTGAGCGCAGAGCCGGTCCAGCTGGCTATCGAGTGCATCTAGGTGGGCCAGATCGCAGACGCGGATCGCACGGCGGCCGACCTTATCTTCATAGGCCGGACCAATCCCGCGGCCCGTGGTACCGATCTTGCCGGAGCCGGCGGCGGTTTCGCGCAAGCCATCGAGATCGCGATGCAGCGGCAGGATCAAAGGGCAATTGTCGGCAATGGCGAAGTTTTCGGTGTTGATCACCACGCCCTGCCCTTCCAGCTTCTCGATCTCGCTCTTCAGGTGCCAGGGATCGAGCACCACGCCGTTGCCAATGATCGAGAGCGTTCCGGTGACGATGCCCGAGGGGAGAAGGGAGAGCTTGTAGGTCTGATCGCCCACGACCAGCGTGTGGCCAGCATTGTGCCCGCCCTGAAAGCGGACGACAGCATCGGCGCGGCTGGCCAGCCAGTCGACGATCTTGCCCTTGCCTTCATCGCCCCACTGGGCGCCGATCACGGTAACATTTGCCATGAATACAGTCCTACCCCTGCCATGTGACCGGCAAGCGCCCTTCGACAGGACTCGGCGCGAGCGGTGGACCGGAGGGAGCCAGCGGCTCCGGATGCGGGGCGGCGGTTAGGGGCGTGCCCGCGCAGAGTCAACCGGGACCAGCGACAGACCGCGACAAATTGCGACCGGCCCGTTCACCGATCAGCAAGCAGACCGGCACCACCCATGGTCCATATTCGAATTCCGGAGTAACAACCGATGAAACGAACCCTGCTTCTCTCGCTTGGCTTGGTCGCGCTGATCGGCACCTCTATCGCCCAGGCTGCGCCCGGTGACCGGCTGCGCGAACGACTGCGCGAGCGGATGGCCGAGCGCGCCGCCGAAGACGCGAAAATACCCGCAGCCCGGCCCGACCAGATGATCGCCTATGGAAAGGACCCCATGCAGGGCCTCAACTTCTGGCGGGCCAAGGGCACGCGCGGCCCCGCCCCCCTGATCATGTTCGTGCATGGCGGCGGCTGGTCAAAAGGCAGCAAGGACAATGCCACCGGCCGCGCCAAGGTGACGCATTACCCTGACCAGGGTTATGCCTTCGCTTCGATCGACTATCGCCTGGTGCCTAATGCCACGGTCGAACAGCAGGCAGCCGACGTGGCCGCCGCGCTGAAGGCCCTGCTGGACCGGGCGGGCGAACTGGGGATCGATCGTGGCAAGGTGGTGCTGATGGGCCATAGCGCGGGCGCACACCTGGTGGCGCTGGTCGGCACCGATCCGCAATACCTGCGTGCGGTCGGCCTGAGCCATGCCGATGTCGATGGCGTGATCCCCCTGGACGGCGCGGCCTATGACATTCCGGCCCAGTTCGCCGATGCCGGGGGGCGCATGGCGCAGATCTATACCGCCGCCTTCGGCACCGAACCGGCCCGGCAGAAAGCGCTTTCCCCGATCAGCCACGCCGCCGAGCCGAATGCCGGGGCCTTCCTGTTCCCGCATGTCGACCGCGCCGATGCCGTGCGCCAGAACGAGCCGCTGGCCGCCGCGCTGCGCGCCGCACGGACACCAGCCGAAACCGCCAGGGTGGAGGGGCGCGGCCTGATCGGCCACATGGAGATCAACCGCAAGCTGGGCGAGGCAGACTATCCCGCCACCCCGATTGTTGATGCCTGGCTGAAGAAGCTATTCGGCCGCTAGCCGTCCAGTCGCCGATGGCCTGACCCGGTGCCGGAGTTCCGCTGGCAATCGCGGCAGACAACAGCTTTTGTTCCGCTTCCCCGCAAAAGTCGCGTCGGCTATGCGGACTAGATCAGGAAGGAGATCGGCATGGGTGCAAGAAATAGGGTGTTCGCCTGGAGTGCCGCGCTGATCATGATCGGGCCTGGCCTGGCTGCGAATCCCGCCATCGCACAGACTGAAACGACCGCTTCAGTCGGCACCTGGCAGCTCAACCTGGCAGAATCGATCCCGCCGCAGGGCAAGACATTTCGGGCCTTCACTGTGACCATCCGGGAGGCCGGGGCCATGCTCGATTTCACGCAGGTCGAAACCGGCGCGAATGGACAGCCGCGCAGCTTTAGCCACCGCACACCGACCGATGGTGTCGAACGCGCGGTCCCTGGTTTTCCGGGCGCAACGATGGCGATGACCTTGCTGCCCAGCGGATTGATCGATGCGAAACTGCGATTTCCCAATGGATCGCTGCAGAACAAGGTCTGCATGATGCAGCCGGGCCTGAAGCGGCAGGTCTGTTTTGCCACCATCACTGCACCGGGCGGCGAGGTGAGCTTTTTCAAGCACGTTCTTGATCGGGTCGAATAGGCCCGGCCCGGCGCTGGAGGATATTAGGAACCGACCGGCACAACCTCTGCTCCGTGAAGCCGGTGTGTGCAGCCCAGCGCCACCGGCTCGCAGTCTTCGCACAGGGCGGCAACTGTGCGCCAGCCGATCGCGCGCAGGCGAGCCGCGACTTCGGCATTGTGGCCCAGCGGCAGGAACAGCGTGTCGCGCGCTGGTTCGGATGCGGCGAGGGCATCGATCAGGGTATCGGGGTACAGCGAAAAGCCGATCGCGGGCTCGGTTTCGCTGCCCGCGCCCAGGATCGCATAGGAACCGCCCCGGCCCAGCGCGCCGGGCACATCCTCAGCATAGATCGTGAAGCCGAACCAGGATTGGTATTCGAACCCGTGCCGCTCGCTGGGGTCGAGCGTCAGGCGCGCCTGCCCGCCCACCCGCTCGGCAATCTGGCGCAGCGCGGCGATCCGGCTGGCCAACGCCCCGCCAGCATCGAAGGCGGCCAGCTTCTCAATCGCGGCTTCGAACGGGCCAATCGCGGAGAGCAGCGGCAGGTAAGCCGCGCCGCCGGCGGCCACCAGGCCACCGGCGTCCTTGGCATCCAGTTCGCGCCGCACGGCCTCAACCATTTCGGCAGCCAGCGGCAGGGTCTTGGCGGCAAGCGTATCAACTAGATCAGGCAGGGTGAAATCGACCGAGATGCTTCTGGCGCCGGCCGCAGCCAACGCCTCCAGCGCCACGGCCAGCACTTCGCCGGCCGCAGCCACACTGTCGCTGCCGATCAGTTCCGCCCCCAGCTGCAGCCGCTCGCGCGTGGGGTCCAGACCATCGCCCTTAATGGTCACCACCTGCCCAGCATAGCATAGTCGCAGCGGGCGGGCCTGCTGGCCGAGCGCCGTAGCGGCGATCCGGCCGACCTGCACGGTCATGTCACTACGCAGCGCCAGGGTGCGCAAGCTGGCTGGATCGACGAAGCGGAACATCCGGCGCGGCTGGACCCCGGCCATGCGACTGGCCATCGACTTTTCGAACTCAATCGTCGGCGGCTGGACCCGGTCATAACCGTGGCTGTCGAGCACATCGAGGACGGCCCGCGTTACCCGCGCCGCGGCGGCGGCATCGCAGGGAAGGCGATCTTCAAGGCCTTCGGGCAACAGGTCACGGTCAGTGTCTTGCATTGCGCCGTTCCCGTTGCCCGATTGCGCCTTAAAACGCCAGCGCCATAACCCGCTTCACGCCGGGCACTGCGCGGGCGGCAGTCAGGACTTCGGCCGGCACCGGGCTGTCGACGCTGAGCAGCAGCACGGCTTCGCCGCCGGCGGTGCGCCGCCCGAGGTTGAAAGTGCCGATGTTGATGCCGGCTTCGCCCAGCAGGGTGCCGATCCGGCCAATGAAGCCGGGGGCGTCCTCGTTGACGATGTACATCATGTGGCCGGCCAGTTCCGCCTCCACCTTGATGCCGAACAGTTCGACCAGACGCGGTTCGCTGTTGGAAAAGAGCGTCCCGGCGACCGAGCGTTCGCCCGCATCGGTCTTCACCGAAACGCGGATCAGCGTGTGGTAGTCGCCTTCCTTTTCGGTCTTGACCTCACGCACCTCGATCCCGCGTTCCTTGGCCAGAAATGGCGCATTGACCATGTTCACCGTGTCCGACTGGACACGCAGGAACCCGGCGAGGACCGCCGCGACGATCGGCTTGATATTGAGCTCGGCCGCAGCGCCTTCGGCGTGGATCGAGATCCGCGGGATGGCGCCGGTGGTCAGCTGGCCGACCAGGCTTCCGAGCTGTTCAGCCAGCGCCATGTAAGGCTTCAGCTTCGGTGCTTCCTCAGCGGAGAGCGAGGGCACGTTGAGCGCGTTGGTGACACCGCCGTTGACCAGGTAATCGGCCATCTGCTCTGCCACTTGCAGCGCCACGTTGACCTGCGCTTCGTTAGTCGAAGCGCCCAGGTGCGGGGTGCAGATGAAGTTCGGGGTGCCGAACAGCGGCGATTCCTTGGCCGGTTCGGTCTGAAACACGTCGAGTGCGGCCCCGGCGACATGGCCGCTGTCGAGGGCGGCCTTCAGCGCCGCCTCGTCGATCAGGCCGCCGCGCGCGCAGTTGACGATCCGCACGCCCTTCTTGGTCTTGGCTAGGTTGTCAGCCGAGAGGATATTGCGGGTCTGGTCAGTGAGCGGCGTGTGCAGCGTGATGAAGTCGGCCTTGGCCAGCAGGGTATCGAGATCGGCCTTTTCCACGCCCATCTCAACCGCGCGTTCGGGGGTCAGGAACGGGTCATAGGCGACGACCTTCATCTTCAGGCCGAGCGCGCGACTGGCGACAATCGAGCCGATGTTGCCCGCACCGATGAGGCCCAGGGTCTTACCGGTCACTTCGACACCCATGAAGTCGTTCTTCGGCCACTTGCCAGCCTGCGTCTGAGCATTGGCTTCGGGGATCTGGCGGGCCAGCGCGAACATCAGCGCGATGGCGTGTTCGGCGGTGGTAATCGAGTTGCCGAACGGGGTGTTCATCACCACCACGCCCTGGGCCGACGCGGCAGGGATATCGACGTTGTCCACCCCGATCCCGGCACGACCGACGACCTTGAGGTTCTTCGCAGCGGCCAGGACTTCCTTGGTCACCTTGGTCGAGCTGCGGATGGCAAGGCCATCGTAATCGCCGATGCGGGCGATCAGCTGTTCGGGGGTTTCACCGGTGATGACATCCACATCACAGCCCATCTCGGTGAAGATGCGGGCGGCGTTGGGGTCCATCTTGTCGGAAATGAGTACGCGGGGCTTGGTCATTGCAACTTGTCCTTGGTTCGTCGTCTCGGACTTGATCCGGGATCCCGCCTGGCGGCGGGCATAAAAAGGGGGGAAAGCGGGACCCCGGTTTGGAGACCGGGATTACGCCTGAAGCTTAGGCCGCGGCCTTGGTTACAGCGTAGGCCCAATCGAGCCATGGGCCGAGCGCCTCAACATCGGCGGCATCGACCGTGGCACCGCACCAGATCCGCAGGCCCGGCGGGGCATCGCGATATCCGGCGATGTCATAGGCCGCGCTTTCCTTTTCGAGGAGGCCAGTCATTGCCTTGATGAAATCGGCGTCGGCGCCCTCGACCGAGAGGCAGACTGAGGTCTTCGAGCGGATGCCCTTGTCCTCCGCCAGGTGGCTGAGCCATTCGCGATCAGCCACGATCTTGTTCAGCGCGTCGGCATTGGCGGTGCAGCGGGTCTTGAGGCCTTCCAGCCCGCCCAGGCCCCGCGCCCATTCCAGCGCGAAGATCGCGTCCTCGACCGCCAGCATCGACGGGGTGTTGATGGTTTCGCCCTTGAACAAGCCTTCGGCCAGCTTGCCCTTGGAGACGAGGCGGAACACCTTCGGGAGCGGCCAGGCCGGGGTATACTCCTCCAGCCGCTGGACCGCGCGCGGGCCCAGGATCAGGACACCGTGGCCGCCTTCGCCGCCCAGCACCTTCTGCCACGAGAACGTGGCGACATCGATCTTGTCCCATGGAATGTCATAAGCGAAGACCGCACTGGTCGCGTCGGCGAAGGTCAGGCCCTCGCGGTCGGCCGGGATCCATTCGCCGTCAGGTACGCGGACGCCGCTGGTGGTGCCGTTCCAAGTGAACAGCACGTCATCGGCGAAATCGACCTTGGAGAGGTCCGGCAGCTGTCCATAGTCGGCGCGGTGGACCTTGGGTTCGAGCTTGAGCTGTTTGACTGCGTCAGTCACCCAACCCTCGCCAAAGCTTTCCCATGCAAGGCAAGTGACGCCGCGCGCGCCCAGCATGGTCCACATCGCCATTTCGAAGGCGCCGGTGTCAGACCCGGGGACAATGCCGATGCGGTGCGTATCGGGCAGACCCAGCACTTCGCGCATCAGGTCGATGCAGTATTGCAGGCGCGTCTTGCCGATCTTGGCGCGGTGCGACCGGCCCAGCGATTCGGTTGCCAGCTTGTCGAGGGAATAGCCCGGCGGCTTGGCGCAGGGACCAGAAGAAAAGAAGGGGCGCGCGGGTTTGCGCGCCGGCAGTTGTGCAGTCATGTAGTCTCTCCTTGCAGAGAGCACGCGCGGCGTTGGGACCGCGTGGCCCGGAGCCGCGTTTAGAGGCGGCCCCGGACTTGTCAATGACGCTTAGCTATGTGATTGGAATCAATAGCCCGGCTTGCGGAAAAGCACCTTGCCGCGCTGCGCGACATAGAGCTTCTCGAAGCTGACGGGGTGGAAATAGGCTTCGACCTTCTCGCCAGTTGGCAGCACGCCGTAAACTTCATAGCAGCCGCCGTCGACCTTGGCCTTGGTCACCTTCCAGCCTTCGCGAGTGAGCTGGGCCTTTAGTGTTTCGACATTGTTCCAGCCCGACTGCGGACCTGCCTGACACTTGACCTTGCCGGTCGCTTCAGCTGGGCTGGCTGTAATAAGGGCGGTCGTCGCGGCAAGGCCAAAGGCGGCGACGAAAATCAGGGAACGCATGGTCTATACTCCTGCTTGGGGGGTCAGAGGGGTCTTGCGGGTCCTGCGCCAGAGCAGCGCCAGCCAGAGCAGGACAAGCGGGACGAAGTGAATTACTGCGGTGGTAGCGCCATCATGCACCCACCACCAGTGCAGCAGGGTGAACAGTGCCGCCGGATAGGCCAGACGCTGCACCGTTTTCCACGCGGAGCGCAGCGCGCGCAGCGCAGCCTGGTTGCTGGTCAGCGCCATCGGCAGCATCAGCGCCAGCGCCAGCCAGCCGGTCCAGATCGATGCGATCGGCAATTCGCCCATGATCGCCTCCAGACTGCCCATGTCGATGACGTAGAAAACCAAATGGAGCACGGCATAGGCAAAGGCCGCCACCCCGATCCAGCGACGGCGGACCAACCACCATTGCAGCCAGCGCCTGGAGCCAAGCAGACCCGCCAGCGGTCCGATCAGCATGGCTAGGATCATCAGCCGCGCGCTGGTTTCGCCGGTGGGGGAGAGCATATCCATCGTATCGATCGCACCGCTGAACCAGCCATACAGCTGGGCGACGCCGGGCAGGGCCAGGACCAGCCAACCAAACGCAGTGCTATTGATAATCGTTCGCATTAGTTTTGTTCCTAGGGCTCAGCGGATAAGCTGGCAAGCCCCTAAAGCAAGCAAAGCAGCGCAACTTTGACGGTAAGCAATTCTTAACCATAGCGCCTGAAAATCTTGCCATGCGCAGAGTCGTTGCCCTGCTGCCCGCGTTGGCCCTGCTTTCGGCCTGTCTGGAGATTCCGCAGGTTTCGAAACGCGAAGCCGTACGTCGGCCGGCCAGCGCCACGTTCACCCCCAATCCTGCAACCCACCAATGCCTCGCCGACCTCGGCGTCACCCGGGCCAGTTTCACTCCGCTGCCAGACCAGTATTTCGGCGCGGGTTGTTCAATCGTCGGTACTGTGCGGCTTACCAGCCTGCGCAGTGATGATGCCCATCTCCAGCTCAGTAATCTGGGCCCGGTAACGTGCCCGCTGGCGGATACCCTGGCGGGTTGGGCGCGATTTGGCGTCGATCGTGCGGCACGGCAGATTCTTGGCAGCCCGCTGATTAGAATTGAGACCATGGGTAGCTATGCCTGCCGCAATGTGGCCGGCAGCGATCGCCGCAGCGCCCATGCCACGGCCAATGCCATTGACGTTTCAGCCTTCATCCTGGCCGATGGCCGCAGAATTTCAGTGTTGCAGGATTGGTATGCCGGCGATCCGGCCGAGCGCCGCTTCTTGAGCGTGGTTCACCAGAGCGCCTGCAAGCGGTTCGGCACGGTACTGAGCCCGGCATACAATGTGGCACACCGCGATCATCTCCACCTGGAGCTGTCGGGACAGCAATTCTGTCGCTGAAAAAGGAGGGGAAGCAGGCCCGGGACCTGTCATGGCGACCCGATGACCGAGCCTGCTTCCTCGCTTACTCCCGGACCCGTTGGGAGGGGTGGTTGGGCGGGCCACAAGAGCAAGACGGAGACTTTTGAGCTGTCTCGACCACCGCTCTGCCTCAACATCGCCAAACCGGCCATACCGCCTTTGGCCCACGGTATTTGTGCGGTTATTCCGTAACTAAAGCCCGGCTTCCACCGCCAGCCGCACGGCATCGGCCGAGGTGGCAACGCCAAGCCGCTGGAGCAGCAATGCCCGATGCATCTTGACCGTCTTCTCCGACAGATCGAGGGCATAGGCGATCTGCTTGTTGAGTTGGCCAGCGGCCATCAGCTCAAGAATTTCATGCTGGCGGGGGGTCAGGCCTTTTAGCCGCTCCTGCGCCGCCTCCCGGCGTTCGGCCATGGCCACATCCATGCGCGGTTCGGGGATTTCAACCTGCGAACCCAGGAAAAAGGATACCTGCCCCTGATCATCGAACATCGGGGCAACCATTACCGCGTTGCGGAACGGGGTGCCGTCTTTCTTGTAATTGACCACCTCGAACAGCACGCCCCGCCTTTCGCGGACCGACTGGCTGATCTTTTCGGCAATTTCGGGATGAGGATCGGCGCGGGAAAGGAAGCGGCAGTTCTGGCCGATGATGTCTTCGATCCTGTAACCGGTCAGTGCGGTGAAGGCCTGGTTGCAGGCGACGACCGGATTGTCGTGCAGCCGGGGGTTGGTCACACACATCGCCATTGTGCTGAGTTCGATCAGCGCAGGTAACGGAGCCTCAAGCTCACCGAATCGCATAAATTGCCCCGACTTGTCAGAATTGACGGGTCGAGTATGGTCTAAATGCTGTATTGACGCAAGAATGACAACCTCCCGCGCTAGCTACCTTCATTCCAAACGATAATCAGGTAGTGCGTGGAACGCGTTCTTCAATGCCTCGCTCCATCCGTCCGACACAGCGCGGAAGTAGGGATCGTCTCCGGCAATCCGACGCTGGTGGGCTGGTTCGAAGCGATCACGCTCGATCACCAGCAGGTCAAGCGGCGGGCCAACCGAGAGATTCGCCTTGATGGTTGAATCGAAGCTGACCATCAGCAGCTTGACCGCATCCTCGAAGCTCATGTCGCGATCATAGCCACGGATGATGATCGGGCGGCCATACTTGGTCTCCCCGATCTGGAAGAATGGCGTATCGAAACTAGCCTCGATGAAATTGCCTTCGGGGTAGACCATGAACAGACGTGGCTCACCGCCTTTGATCTGGCCTGCCACCAACATTGATGCGGTGAAGGTGCCAGCAGCCTCCTCCCCGTTGCGTTCATCGCTGGAAGCGATCGTATCGCGCAACAGCTTGCCGACAATGGTTACGGCCTGAAACATGGTATCTGCCTGCAGCAGCGAGTTGTGCCGTTCGCTGTAGGCCTTATTGCGCTCCTCGATCTGGCTGATCACGCTTTGCGTTGTAGCCAGATTGCCGGCGGTCATGATCGCGATGATCCGCTCGCCGGGAACAGACCAGCAGTGCATCTTGCGGAACTGGGAAATGTTGTCGACGCCCGAATTGGTGCGGGTGTCGCTCATCAGCACCAGCCCCTGGTCGAGCAACATTCCGACACAATAGGTCACGCGGCAGTCCCCCTTTGGCGCTTTACCCTAAGGGTGGCGCCTACTGTTCCTGGTGCTGTTGTTCAACCGCCAGCTTCACTGCCAGCCGCGTTTCCCCTGCACCCCACGAAAGCCCGGTCACAGGCGCCGCCTCGGCATAATCGCGCCCGGTGGCAACCCGGACATAGCGTTCATCCGGGCTGATCCGGTTGGCAACATCGAACCCCACCCAGCCGAGCCCCGCAACATGCGCCTCGGCCCAGGCGTGGCCGGCTTCCTGCTCGATCCGGTCGTCCATCATCAGATATCCCGACACATAACGGGCCGGAATGCCAAGCGAACGAGCCGCACCGATGAAGACATGGGCATGATCCTGGCACACACCCACACCCAGCGTCGCTGCTTCTTCGGCCGTTGTCTGGACCGAAGTTTCCCCCGGTACATAATCGATCCCCTCTCGCACCAGTGCCGACAGCTGGTGAAGCAGCGGCACCGGTTCGTCACGCGGCACGTCGACTTGGCCCAGGATTGCCCGCACCCGGGGGCCAGGCCGGGTTAGCGGCGATTGGGCAAGGAAAGCCCAGAGCGGCATGTGTCCGGCATGCTGACCGATCACCCCGTGATTGTCAGCTGTGGCCACGGTGCCTTCGCAATGAACGGTTACTTCCGTGACGCCAGGCCTGACCGACACCAGCACGACATGGTTGGAATTGTGATCCTCGAACCGGACCTCTTCCACTGCGCCATCATAGGTCATGGTCCAGTCCAGTACCTTCTGGCCCTGCGTGGTCTTGGGACTGAGTCGCAACCGCTGGAGCCCATGTATCACCGGCTGACCAAAGACATAGTGAGTGGTGTGGGAGACCTTGAGCCGCATCACGAATAGAACCGGTAATCTTGCTCAATCGCATGGGCGACCTGCTGGTTGCGGGCGATGAAATCGACGATGAATTCATGCAGGCCGTAATCGACAATGCTGCCGATGTTGGCCTCATGAAACCGGGTGCCCATTTCGCGCAGCATCTCATGCGCGCCGGTTTCCTGTCCGTATTCGTGAGCGAGCCCTCGCAGATTGGAGCGGATCTTGTCGATGCAGAAATGCAGCGAGCGCGGGAAACGCTGGTCAAGGATCAGGAACTCGGCAATGCCGCGTGGGTCCATCGACCCGGCGTTGAGCCAGCGATAGGCGCGCTCGCCTGCAACAGAACGCAGCACCGATTCCCATTGAACATTGTCCAGGCTCGACCCGACCCAGGCGATCGAAGGCAGCAGCACATAGTACTTCACGTCAAGGATCCGGGCCGTGCTGTCACCGCGTTCGACAAAGGTGCCGATCCGCATGAAGTTGTGGACCTCGTTGCGCAGCATGGTGCCGTCCATCGCCCCTCGCACGAGGGTCATCTGGCGCCGCACGGCATGCAGGACTTGCCCCAGCATGGCGGCGCGGACCGGGCGTGCCAGCCATTCGGACAGCAGCATCCAGCCTTCGTTGACCGCCTCCCAAGCTTCGCGGGTCAGGGCGGTACGGACCGACCGGGCATTGGTCCGCGCCAGTTCGATCATGGCCAGGACCGATCCGGGATTGGCCTTGTCACGCAGTAGGAAGTTCCAAACCTTCTCACCCGCATAGCTTGGCCCGTGCACCGCCTCGAACGCCGCGGTCTGGCCAACCGTAGCGATGACCGAGCGCCATTCCGCTTCGGCGGTAAGGACATCGCGGGTCAGCGCCATCCGGAAACCTGCATCAAGCAGCCGGGCAGTGTTTTCCGCCCGTTCCAGGTAGCGGGCCATCCAGTAGACCCCGTTGGCGGTTCTGCCGAGCACGCCCCTAGTCCTCCAGCACCCAGGTGTCCTTGGTGCCCCCGCCCTGCGACGAGTTGACCACCAGCGAACCTTTCTTGAGCGCCACCCTCGTCAGCCCGCCCGGCGTCAGATCGATTCCCTTGGGACTGACAAGCACGAACGGCCTGAGGTCTACATGACGAGGGGCCAATCCCGCCTTGGTAAAGATCGGCACAGTAGAGAGCGCAAGCGTAGGCTGGGCAATGTAATTATCCGGCTTGGCGCGCAGCTTTGCGGCGAAGGCCTCGATTTCCTTTTTTGAACTGGTCGGCCCGATCAGCATGCCATAGCCGCCCGAACCATGGACTTCCTTGACCACCAGCTCTGCAAGATTGTCGAGGACATAGGTCAGGCTGTCCTTTTCCGCGCAGCGCCAGGTGGGCACGTTCTGCAGAATCGGCTTTTCGCCGGTATAGAACTCAACGATTTCCGGCATGAAGGAATAGATCGCCTTGTCATCAGCAATGCCGGTGCCAGGCGCATTGGCGATGGTGATTCCGCCAGCGCGATAAATGTCCATGATCCCCGGCACGCCCAGCGCCGAATTGGGATTGAAGCTTAGCGGATCGAGATATTCGTCGTCGACCCGGCGATAGAGCACGTCGATCGGCTGGTAGCCGCGCGTGGTGCGCATCGCCACCCGGCCATCGACAACGCGCAAGTCGCTGCCCTCGACCAGTTCAGCACCCATCTGGTCGGCAAGAAAGGCGTGCTCATAATAGGCTGAGTTATAGATTCCCGGCGTCAGCACCGCCACGACCGGCCGGTCGCTGGCCGCCGCCGGAGCGCAGGCGGCCAGGCTGCGCGCGAGACGGCGGGGGTAGTCCTGCACCGGGGCGACCTTCACCTTGGTAAAGAGCTCGGGAAACATCGCCATCATCGTTTCGCGATTCTCGAGCATGTAGGACACGCCCGAAGGGGTGCGGGCATTGTCCTCCAGCACCATGAACTCGTCCGGTCCAGTGCGGACCAGATCGACCCCGACGATGTGGGTATAGACCCCGCCCGGCGGCACGAAACCCACCATCTGCGGGAGGAAGGCCGCATTCTCGGCAATCAGTCGCTGTGGCAGCCGGCCCGAGCGGACAATTTCCTGGCGGTGGTAAATGTCGTGCAGAAAGGCATTGAGCGCGCGGACCCGTTGCTCGATCCCACGGCCCAGCTTGCGCCATTCCGCGGCGGTGACGATCCGCGGCACCATGTCGAACGGGATCAGTCGCTCTTCGCCGGCATCATCGCCGTAGACGTTGAAGGTTATCCCGGTACGGCGGAAGAAGGTCTCCGCCTCCATGTCCTTGCGCTTCAGCCAGGCCGGATCCTGGGTATCGTACCACTGCCGATAACCGGCATAGGCCGATCGTACCCCGCCATCCGCGGTCAGCATCTCGTCGAATGCCCCTGGTGCCTGACCCATTCCACCATGACTGCCCGATGTGCGGACGGAGTCAAGCGAACAATGTTGCACCTGCGAAATGACTTAGGCGGTAAGCGCACCGCCTAATGCCAGGGCCATGACCAGCGCCAGCGCCGCCCAGCCAAAGTGGCGCCCGCGGGTGATCCAGGCATTGCAGATCATGCCATAAGCGATCGGCAGGCAGGCCAGGCTGACCGGACCCAGGCGCTCATCTTCGGGAAGCTGCAACGCTGCAAACAGGAACACAAAGGCCGAGCCGCCCCAGGCGATCGCGCTGAAATGCCAGATCGCCAGAACCATGCCCCGCTCGACCCGGCCGGTAAACCGCGCCGGCTCGATCAAGCGGACCTGCCCGAGGTAACCGTGGATCACTGCCACGGCGAGGCCAAGCACGGCGGCGAGGATCAGCAACAGTTGTGACATAAGCCCTGGCCTTTCACAGCTTGAGCGGTACGGCCGAGCAGCTCTGCGCCAGCCCCATGCCGCGCTTGAGTGCCGGGTAAGTGCGGACCATGGCCACTGCCAGCGCAAGTTCGTTCCGAACGACAGACCCATGCTGCGCGACAATCAGGTCACCCAAAGCCACCGCCTCGACATGACCCAGCGCGACGGCCCGGCCAAAGGCATAGGCCTGCGCCAGCGGACCAACTGGTAGAGTCTCGTCGAGCGCGGCTTGGACCAGTTCGCGCGGGACACCATCGACCAGCGCCCGGCGCGCTACGATGAGGGTGCAGGGGCCGCAATCCTCTGCGCGGGTCGCGCCGATCCGGACCATGGCGTAAAGCTCGGCCGAAGCAGCGTGGCGATGGTTGGCAGCCGGCATGAAATGCTGGAACCGCTCCAGTGCCTGGCCGGGCATGGCAGCAATCCGGCGCAAGTATTCCGTTTCCCCGGGCGACAGGCGATCCATCGCGCGCACAAACAACTTGCCCGGCAGCGGGAATGGCGCGATCCGCTGACGCGCCAATATCAGCCCGATCCCGACCAGCGCCAGCATTGGGGGTCCAAGCGTGCCCGGCGCTTCCTGCCAGAAGATGCCCGGCGCACAGATACCGGCCAACACTTCCCACACGTGGAGCAGGCCGTGGGCCAGCAACCAGCCCGCCCCGGCCAGCGCCGCGCCCCAGCGCAGGCCAAGATGCCCGGCGGCATAGCCCAGCAGGGCGGCGCTCAGCAGATAGGCGAGGCCAATGTCGCGGATGAAGTGGGCATTGGCCGGGCCGGTGGCCTTCACCGTGCCGATCAGATCATACCAGCCAAACGGATCGGCCAGCATGATCAGGCCATTGCCCAGCGCGAATAGCCCCGCGATCAGCACCAGTGCTTGCGCGATCCGGTCCGGCAGGTCAGGCTTGTGCATGGTCGTTCTTCCCTTGGCGACTCAATTCGGATATTTACTATCCATATTAAATGGAGCCGGCAAGCCATGCGGATGAACCAGGGAGTGGAATGGGCGATCCATGCCTGCGCGCTGCTCGCCCCGTTGTGGCCGGGCCGCGGGCTGAGCCTGGCTGCGCTGGCCGATTACCATGGCGTACCCGCACCCTATATGGCCAAGCAGATGCAGCTGCTGAGCAAGGCCGGGCTGGTCCGCACCAGCCGCGGGCGCAGCGGCGGCTATGCGCTGTCGCGCGCCCCGGCGGCGATCAACCTGTGGCAGATCGCCCGCGCAATTGACGGGCCGGAACCCGCCTTCCGCTGCACCGAAATCCGCCAGCGCGGCCCCTGCGCCACCCCGCGCGAGCAGTGCCGCCAGGCCTGCCCCATCGCCGCGGCTTTTGCGGGAGCCGAAGCCGCCTGGCGCGCCGCGCTGGAGGGCGTCACCCTGGCCGACGTGCTGGGCCGCGTGGGCGAACAGTCTGATCCCGCACAGCTGATGCGGTCAATGGCCTGGCTGGGTGAACAGGTGGTGGAACTGAGTGGCGGCAGTTAGCCGCGAAGGCAGCGCAGTCACTTGCTGCCCCGCGCCCCGCTAGCCTGGCCCCGCATGGACCACATGGACCAATGTTCAGGGCCGGAAAAGCCGGCTCCGCCCGCAGCCTGCGCCTGATACCCGACGATGAGAAAGAGACGCCCCGAATTTAGCAGGCGGCGGCGGTGTAGGAAAATCGCGGAAGGGCGGCTCCGGCGCGAGGATCGGTCGCCGGGGGTGCGGGCGGCGGGAGTGAACGTCGCGGGGCGAGGCGATGGCGGGTAATTGGCGAACTACGTGCCCGTCACCGTAATTCAGAGGCGCGGATCGACTATGATTCTTCGCGAATTGGCACGTCGATATAGCTTCGTCCGGACCAGCGAATTTCCATCGGAGGCCCCGCATCGGCAATGGTTTCCTCAGCTGGATCCTTACCACTGCCCATGTTCAGCTGAAGATCGGGCCGTTTGATCACCCCCAGCGTCAGGATAAGTCGGCTGCCTGACCCGATCATGCGGCCCAGGAGCCGAGTGTCTCGCAGCACGATTTGCTGCGGGTCGCCCGGCTGCAACAGCTTTCGGACCCGCCGGTCATCGGCCAAGCTCGCGCGCTGTATGCCGTATGCAAGGTTTAGATACTGGCCTTGGGCATTCTGTTCCCAGATTGCGTAGGCGAGATCAAAATCGCGCTTGTTGATCGTAAAGAACAGCGTTGCCGAGAACGCTCCGGCAAGCTCGGTTGCGCGGTCAAAGGTGGCGGTCGAAAAAACCAGCCCGTCTGCGGGATCAAGCTTAGAAACAAGCACGTTGGATTCAGCCTGCCAACTGGCGTTGCTGCGATCCCCAAAGTCCACTTTCTGGACAAAGGTCGCGGATGGAGCGGGCGCCGGGGCAAGCGCATTGTGATCGCCATGTCCGGACGGAGCGAGGTAGAACCGTGCCGAACGCGTCGCCATGGCATCGAGGGTCGATGCGTGCCGCCAGGTGTTAGCGCCCATCACCTGCCAATTGACCCGGTCGGCCAGCAATTCCGGACGAGGCTTGCCTTTGAGCACATGGTCGAACCAGGCGATCCGCAGCGCCGGCAGATTGATCCGCGCGGCGGGATCAAGGGTATAGCCCCCATGGGCCTCAGCCACCCCGGTCTGCATCGCGAAATGACTGAACGGTCCGATCACCAAGGTATGGTCGGCATTAGGTCGACGGCGCAGATGCTCACGAAGATAATGGAGCACCGATATTTGTGCTCCGTCGAAATAGCCGGTGGTTGCCAGAACCGGAATCCCGATATCGGCGAACTCCTGCTGCTGCGGGATAAAAGCCTGCCAGTACTGATCGTAAGTAGGATGCTTCAGCCATTTCTCGAAAATGGGATTGGGGGTTCCATCAATTGCCGGAAGATCCTTGTAGGCGCGCCCGCTGAAAAACCAGTTGCGATTGGCGGCGGACCAGCGCCCCGCGTCGCCATAAAGGTCATCATTGAGGGTGCTGTTGGTGGCAACGTAGAAAGACCAAGGGTACATGAAGTTCATGAAGACTCCGCCCTCCATCGGCACATCGATGCCGGGCGCGGCGCTTGCCGAAGTGGCAATGGCCTTGAGGGCCGGCGGCCGGTGCTTCAATGCGGCCCATTGCGTAAACGCGTTGTAGCTGCCGCCATACATCCCAACCCGGCCATCGCTCCAAGACTGCCGTGCGATCCAGGCAATCGTGTCTGCCGCATCCGCCCCATCGGTTTCATAGGGCATGATCGGCCCGCCTGCCCGGCCCTTGCCGCGCGAGTAGGCAACGACGCCCGCATAGCCGTGCGCCGCTGCCACTTTCGCATCCGCCAGCGCCCATTGATCGTTTGCATAGATGGTGAAGCTGAACAGTGTGGGCAGCTTTCCGCCTCGCCGGGGCCGCACCACAAGTGCCGAGATCGGCGTTCCATCGCGCATCCGCAACAGCAGCTTGCGATCCACGAAGTATCGGCGCGCGTCATCTGCGTTGAGTGCCGCATCAAATAGATCGCTGATCGCCGTGTAGGACGAATGAACCTGCCAAGCCCGCAACAGTTCAATGGCGTGCTCGGGGCTTAGGATGGATTGGGCGGCCAACCGGGCGAGGACACGCTCCAGATCTCGCTGCATTCGCGGCAAGTTCCCGCGAAACGCCAACTCTGCGTCGAAGGCAGCCTTGTTGTTGAGCCTGCCAAAGACCTCTGCAAAGGCAGCCTGCCAGGCACGATCGAGGGGCAGGCGGCGCTGAACGCTGATCTGGCGCGCGCGCGCCAGAACCTCGTACTGGATAAAGATGGGCGCACTGGTCGGCGACTTCCGGCTTTCACGCACCTGCTTGATTGTCGCGATCGCACCCGCATTGTCGCCAACGACCAGCTGCGCCCGAAACAGGCTGTCAAGATCAATGGACCGGCCAGGCTCGCGGCTTGCCGCGATGACCTCGCGCGCAATCTCGGCAACCTGGCGGTCATGCTCAGCCCCGGGCCGCCCTGTCGCGGCGACAGGGAGCGGCTGCGCTTGCACCGTTGCTGGACAGACAAACAAAAGGGATGAGATCGCAACGATCAGGCGTAAGAACATGATGCGGCAGGATACCCGAGCTCATTGGCTTAAGCAGCAAGCCAGACGATGCCACAAAGGTCAACGCACGCAGGGTTACCAGTACCCATTTTCCGGAACAGACCCGGGCAGCAACCTACCCCCCAAACCACCGCAGCGACATGCAGGTAAACCCGGCATCGATCTTCTCGATCTCGCTGTTCTCGAGGGTCACCACCTTGGCCCCGTGCCCGTCCAGCAGTTCGAGGATGCGCGGGAAGCGGCTGCCGGCGAGGATGGTGTCGTTGACGCGCAGCACGTTGGCCCCGGCTTCCTCGCCCGCCGGGATTTCCAGCACGCGGTACCCCGCATAGACGCCGCTGGCAGCAAGGTCGCGGGTGGCGAGGATCGTTTCCTCGTCAACGATCGAGCTGGCGGTCTTGAGGTGGAGCACCGAAGGCGGGGTCTGCGCCACCACGGCGCGGCGGCCGGTGCCCTCGAGCAGGCGGGCCAGCGCCTCTGCCCCGGTCCGGTCGGTGCGGGCGGAGAGGCCGATATAGACGGCATCACCCATCGCCAGCACATCGCCGCCATCAGCGTGGCCTTCAGGCAGGTCTAGCACGCGGTCAAACATGGCTTCCAGAACCGGACGCAGGAACACCCCCTCGCCCGCGCGGGTCTGGGTGCCGGGGTTGAGCAGGATCGCGCAGTCCGGGAAAACCAGCGCCGGATCCTCGACAAAGATCGCGTCGGGAAAGTCCTCCAGCGGATCAAGCAGGGTCACGGCGAGCCCGGCCGCCTCCAGCGCCGCGACATAGGCAGCGTGTTCGGCCAGCACGCCATGCAGCGAAGGGTCCGGCCCACCGCCCGCGCGAAGGCCCTTGACCACCGAAGCACCGGGACGGCGGGAAATGGCGCGGTCGAAACGGAAAGGGTGGCTCAAGCACACTCTCCAATGCGTTCGGATAGGATCTGGGCATCCATCGCCATGCCTCCGCCGGGTGCACCTGGCATCTGGCTCTGGGTCTTCAGCGTCAGTTCCGAACGGGTCGGGCTGAACGAGCCCTTCATCTCGGTCCGCGCGGTCATGCCCTGCCCCGTCTGGCAGACCATCACTGCATCAATTGCGCCGTCAGTCGCGCTGAACTTCTCATACTTGCAATCACCTTCGGCGGTCCGCTTGAGGAACTCCTTCTGCCCCTTTTTGGCTTCGGCCGGTGTCAGGCAGAATTCGGTCACATGACCAGTATCCCCGAACATGGTCCTGGCCTGCTCGGCCATCGGTCCGGTCATGCCCGGGAAGCTGATGTCGTTGACCTTCATCGTCACCCGGTACTGGCCAGGCTGCGGTTGCCGGGCATGGGCAGCGGCTTCGGCCGCAGCCTGATCGGGGCTCTGCCCGGATGGTTCCTGGCCACAGGCAGACAGCAGCAGCAAGGGCAGAATTGGCAAGGCGATTCGGCGCAAGGTGGGCACCTCCGGTAGTGGTTCGGGCACCTAGCTACCAACTGCACTGCCCGCTGCCAACCGCACCCCGATCGGGCCAAGGCCAGCTTGCCGTAACGACAACCGGGCCATACCGCCCCGGTCTTTGGTCCCGGCATGCAACCGATCCTTGCAGGGTGCGCAAAACCGCGCCAAACTGCGCCAAACAGCACAATCGAGGATGAGGCACATGCACATCGATTTCAGCCCTGAGGACCTGGCGTTCCGTGACGAGGTCCGGACTTTCATTGCCGAGAACTACCCGGCCGAACTGCGCGGCAAGCAGGACGAGGGCGACGAGCTCTCCAAGGAGGATTTCCTCTCCTGGCACCGCATCCTGCACAAGAAGGGCTGGGTCGCCCCGGCCTGGCCGGTCGAGTACGGCGGCACTGGCTGGACGCCGACGCAGCGCTTCATCTTCTCCGAAGAGATTGCCCGTGCCGACTGCATCCGCCTGATGCCGTTCGGCCTGTCGATGGTCGGCCCGGTGATCTACACCTTCGGCACGCCCGAACAGAAGGCCAAGTTCCTGCCCCGCATCCTGTCGGGTGAGGATTGGTGGTGCCAGGGCTATTCCGAACCTGGCGCCGGTTCTGACCTTGCCTCGCTGCGCACCAAGGCCGAGCGCGACGGCGATGACTACATCGTCAACGGCCAGAAGACCTGGACCACCATGGCCCAGCACGCCGATTGGGGCTTCTTCCTGGTCCGCACCAATCCCGACGTGAAGCAGCAGGAAGGCATCAGCTTCCTGCTGATCGACATGAAGTCGCCCGGTATCGAGGTCCGCCCGATCATCACCCTGGGCGGCGAGCACGAAGTGAACGAGGTGTTCCTCGACAACGTCCGCGTGCCGATGTCCAATCGCGTCTATGAAGAGGACAAGGGCTGGACCTGCGCCAAGTTCCTCCTCGCCCACGAGCGTACCGGGATTGCCGGCGTTGCCAGTTCGAAGCGCGGGATCGAGAAGATCAAGGAAATCGCCACTTCGGAGATGGACGGCGAACGCGCGCTGCTGGCCAATCCGTTCTTCCGCCGCAAGGTGGCCGAACTGGAAATGGACCTGACCGCGCTCGAGTATACCGAGCTGCGTACTCTGGCGGGCGAAGCCGCCGGCAAGGGTCCGGGGCCGGAAAGTTCAGTCCTGAAGATCAAGGGTTCGGAAATCCAGCAGCGGATCACCGAACTCGCGCTGGAAGCGGCCGGCCACTATGGTGCTCCCTACTTCCGCGGTTTTGGCGAGGGCGACAACGAGCACCCGATCGGTCCCGACTGGGCGCACCGCACCGCGCCGAGCTATTTCAACATGCGCAAGACCACGATTTACGGTGGCTCGAACGAAGTCCAGCGCGGCATCATCGCCAAGATGGTGCTTGGGCTCTAAGCAACGCGCGATAAGGAAACGATAAAATGGATCTGAGCTTCACCGAAACGCAGGGCATGCTGCGCGAGACCCTCGCGCGGTTCCTGGCCGACACTTATGATTTCGAAAGCCGTAAGAAGATGCTGAGCCGCCCGGAAGGGCGCGATCCCGGCATCTGGAAGGCGATCGCCACCGAGCTCGGTCTGACCTGCGCGCCCTTTGCCGAGGAGCACGGCGGCATGGGCGGCGGCGCGATCGAGAACATGATCATGATGGAAGAGCTGGGCAAGGTCATCGCGATCGAGCCGTGGCTGCAGACCGTGGTGATCGGCGGCGGCGCGCTCAAGCATGCCGGCGGCGCCCTGGCCGAAGCGACCATCCCCGCGATCATCAGCGGCGATTGCGTAATCGCCTTCGCCTATGCCGAGCCGCAGGGCCGCTATAACCTGGCCGACATTGGCACGAGTGCCAAGGCCGATGGCGCCGGCTATGTCCTCAACGGCCACAAGGGCGTGGTCTATGCCGCCCCCTGGGCCACCCACCTGCTGGTCACCGCCCGCACCGGTGGCGGCCGCCGTGACCGCGCGGGCGTGGAGCTGTTCCTGATCGAGGCGAACCGCCCCGGCATCACCCGCCGCGATTACCCGACGGTCGATGGCTTCATGGCCTCCGAAGTCTACTTCGAGAACGTGAGCATCCCGAGCGAAGCCCTGCTGACCGGCGGGATCGACCTGATCGAGCGCGTAGTCGACGAAGCGACCATGGCGGTCTGCGCCGAGGCCAGCGGCATCGCCCGCACGATGGTCCACAGCACGGTCGAGTACACCAA
>Ga0315902_10003846_pt1 | contig 22142 bp, 21 predicted proteins | sample LakEriMetagenome_9_FD_203523 | JGI IMG/M metagenome (GOLD analysis project Ga0315902, IMG submission 203523) | Freshwater fungal communities from buoy surface, Lake Erie, Ohio, United States - Buoy 12 MA117 | ecosystem: Environmental > Aquatic > Freshwater > Lake > Lake biofilm | place: USA... | reverse complement strand
ACGCCGCGCGCACGGACGAGCAGCACTTCGGCGTCTTTCAGGCGATGTATCGGGCGCGCCTCGAGCCGGCCGTCGAGGGGGCGCAATGGACCGGCATCACGACGACCATCGGCGCAAAACTGCTTGAGCGGGGGCTCGTGGATGCCGTCATCGCGACGGCCTCGGACCCGGACGATCGCTGGAAGCCGGTCCCGGCGCTGGTGACGTCGGCCGAGTCGATGGCCGCCGTGCGCGGCATGAAGATGGGCTACGCGCCGTTGGTCGCGCTCGTCGAGCAGGCCGTCGCCTTAGGCTATCGGCGGCTCGCGTTCATCGGTGTCGCGTGTCAGGTCCATGCGCTGCGGGCACTCGAGTCGCGCTTCGGGTTGGAGCGCCTTTATGTGATCGGCACGCCGTGCAGCGACAACACCACGACGGCGCAGTTTCATCAGTTTCTGTCGCTGCTCACGGACCAGCCGGAGACGGTCACGTATCTCGAGTTTCTGGCGACGATGTACGTGGAACTCCGCTTCACGGACGGTCGGGTGGAGCACCGCCCGTTTCTCACGCTCCCCATTTCGCGGTTGCCGCGGGATTTCTTTCCGCTCACCTGCCGCTCCTGTTTCGACTATACGAACAGCCTCAGCGATCTCACCGTGGGATACATGGGGGGATCGGGTGATCAGTGGCTGATCGAGCGCACGGCGCGTGGTCGCGAATTGATCGCCCTGCTGGGCGACGCGCTCCGCATCCGCCCCCTGGAGGATCAGGGCGATCGCCGCGGACCCGTGCGCGGATTTGTTCAGCAACTCGAACGTTCGAATGGCGGTCTTCCGCTGCGCCGGACGCCACGCCCGCTGCGCCCGTTCGTGAACTGGATGATGTCGCGCTTCGGCCCCAAGGGGCTCGAATTCGCGCGGACGCGCGTCGAGATGAAGCACACCGAAGGAATCCTCAACCTCCGGCACGAGCGCCCCACGCGCCTGCGCCGGATGGTGCCCGACTTTGCGTGGGCCCTTGCTGCACCGTACGGCCTTGTCCCGACCACCAGCGAACTCCCCCGCCAGGTCGAGATGTCCCATCACCCCCGTGCTCCGGAGACTGCCGCATGACGCCCGACTCCATTGAACTCTTCGACGTCGTTGTGGTTGGCGGCGGGCCCGCCGGTGCGACGGCGGCACACGAGCTGGCCTGTGCCGGCCGCAAGGTGCTGCTTCTCGATCGCGCGTGGCGCACAAAGCCCTGCGGCGGCGCCGTGCCACCGCAACTGCTGCGTGACTTCAAGGTTCCGCCGTCGCTGCTGGTTGCTCGGGTCAACACCGCACGCGTGATATCGCCGAAGTCCCGCAAGGTGGACATCCCGGTGGGCAACGGCTTCGTCGGCATGGTCGATCGCGATGTGTTCGACGAGTGGCTGCGTCAGCGCGCCGCCACGGCCGGGGCGGAACGCCGCACCGGCACCTTCACGCAGTTCACGCGCGGTGACGACGGCATCGCCGTCCTCACGTACACCGATGGCCGCTCGCGTCATGGCGAGACGCGCTCGGTGCGGGCGCGCTATGTCATCGGGGCGGACGGAGCGTTGTCGCCGATTGCCCGGCAGTGCATTCCCGGCTCGCACAAGGCCAAGCACGTCTTCGCCTATCACGAGATCGTGAAGTCGCCGACACAGGACAGCGAGGTGTTCGGGCACGATCGCGTCGACGTGTATTACAACGCCCCGCTCTCCCCCGACTTCTATGCCTGGGTGTTTCCGCACGGGCCGACGACGTCCATCGGGACCGGCACCTTCCAGAAGGGGTTCGGTCTCAAGGAAGCGGTTGCGCAGTTGCGTCAGGACACCGGCATGGATGGACTCGAGACGATTCGCCGTGAAGGCGCTCCGATTCCACTCAAGCCGCTGCCGCGATGGGACAACGGCCGTGACGTGGTGATCGCCGGCGATGCGGCGGGTGTTGTCGCCCCGGCGAGTGGCGAGGGGATCTTCTATGCGATGACCGGTGGGCGCTTCGCGGCGGAGGCGGTGGAGGAAGCGCTGCACACCGGCAACGCGGCCGCGCTCAAGCAGGCGCGCCGTCGCTTCATGAAGCTGCATGGCCCCGTGTTCTTCGTGCTCGACATCATGCAGGACTTCTGGTACACCACCGATGATCGGCGTGAGCGGTTTGTCGCCATCTGCAAGGATCGCGACGTCCAGCAACTCACGTTCGACGGGTATATGCGCAAACAGCTGGTGCGGGCCAAGCCGATGTCGCACCTGCGGATCTTCTTCAAGAACCTGGCTCATCTCACTGGTCTTGCTACCACCTAAGGAGCAACCAGTCCTCCCGATGATCGATTCCGTCTCCTGACGATCCCGTCATGCTGATCTCAATCGCCATCGATTTCCGTCACGCGGACGTCGCGACGCGCGAACGGTTTCACCTCTCCGAGGAGCGGCTGACGCAGCTCTATCGGACGGCACGCACCGATGTCATCACCGAATCGGCGCTGATTGCCACGTGCAACCGGACCGAGCTGTACGCCTGGGTCGAAAGCGACGACCCGGCGGTGATCGATCGTGCCGTCCAGCGGCTCGCACGCCGCTGGATGCGGACGCGCAGTGAAGGAGACGAGCTGCTGCAGACAGCGACCCGCCGCGAGGGCGTCGAGGCGGCGCGGCATGTGGTGCGCATCGCCTCCGGGCTCGAGTCGCAGATTCTGGGTGACAATCAGATCCTCGGACAGCTCAAGGCCGCGTACAAGCGGGCCTCGCGCGGACAGGCGGCGGGGCCGGTCCTGCATCGCCTGTTCGAAACCGCGCTGCGCGCCGGCAAGCGGGTCCAAACGGAAACGTCCCTGACGGCCGGGCGAAATTCCGTGGGGGCCGAGGCCGCGATTACCGCCGCCCAGCGCTTCGGACAGCTCGGCAAGGCCCGGTGCGTCATCGTTGGCGCGGGGAAGACCGGCGCGCGGGCGGCCAAGCAGTTGCACAAGCTGGGCGCACGCGATCTCGTCATCGTGAATCGCACCATCGAGAACGCGGAATCGTTGGCAGGAATGATCGGTGGACGCGCGGCCGGCTTCGAGGCGCGTCATGTCGAAGCGGCCATGGCTGACATCGTCATCGTCGCCACGGGCAGTGAGACGCCCGTACTCGATCACGAAACGCTGATGCGTGCCCGCGTGACGTGCGGTGCCGCCGGGTACGCGCTGCTCCTGCTCGACTTGGGGGTCCCCCGCAATATCGATCCGCGATGCGTCGAGCAGGCGGGGGTGACGCTCGTGGACCTCGATACGCTGCATCAGCCCTTGCTGACGGCCGAGGCGATGCGCCGTGACGCGGTGCCGCGTGCCGAGGCGATCTGCGACGACGAGATCACCGCCTACATGGAATGGATCGCCACCATTCCGGCGCGTGAGGCCATCAAGCCCTTGCGCGCGGCACTCGAAGATGTGGCCCGCCGTGAAGTGGCGTTTCATGCGAAGGATGCCGGAGTGGCCGAGCGCGCCGCCTCGCGCATTGTGGCCAAGCTCCTCGCGGGGCCAATGGCCGTGCTTCGCAAGCATCTCCAGCGCGGCGAGCCGCTCGACGCGCACGCCATGATGCTGTTCGAAATGTTTGCGGCGGGGAACGCACCGGTCGAGCGTGCCCCACGTCAGCCGAAGTCTGCTCGTGCCGCACGTCGCGTGACGACACCGGCCCGCGCCAGTGAGTCTGTTGATGGTCCTGTTCCTGCACCGCCCTCCCACTCCCCAGTCCCGGTCTCATGAACGATCTGCTCCTCCGTGCCCTCCGCCGTGAACCGGTGGAGCGAACCCCTGTCTGGATGATGCGACAGGCGGGACGGTACCTCCCGGAGTATCGCGCGGTCCGGGCGAAATCCGATTTTCTCACGATGTGCCGCACGCCGGAGCTCGCCGTTGAGGTGACGCTGCAGCCGATCGATCTCGTCGGCGTGGATGCCGCCATCATCTTCAGCGACATTTTGGTGATCCCCGAGGCCATGGGGATGCATCTGACGCTGGATGAAGGGGTGGGGCCGCAGTTTCCGTCCCCGATTCGGAGCGCCGCCGACCTCGCGCATCTGCATGCGGTCGATCCGGCCGAACATCTGGGCTATATGCTCGACGCGCTGCGCCTGACGCGTCGGGAACTCAACGGCCGTGTGCCGCTGATCGGCTTTGCGGGCGCGCCGTGGACCCTCGCCGCGTACATGGTGGAGGGACGCGGCACGAAGCAGTTCGCCGTGGCCAAGCGCATGCTGTACGAAAACCCGACGCTGGCGCACACGTTGCTCGATCAGCTGGCCACCGCTGTTGGCGATTTCCTGGTGGCGCAGGTCGAGGCAGGCGCGCAGGCGGTGCAGCTCTTCGAATCGTGGGCTGGCTCACTGGGTCCCGCCGAGTTCCGGGTGTTCTCGCTTCCGTATCTGACGCGCATCGTCCAGCGTGTGCAGCACGCCACGGATGTGCCGGTCATCGTCTTCGCACCGGGCGCGGGGTGGGCGCTGCGCGAGATCGCGGCGGAGACGGGTGCCGATGCGGTCGGTGTGGATTGGCACATGGACCCGGCCGAGGCCAAGGCGGCGGTCGCCCCCTTCAACGTGGCGACGCAGGGGAATCTGGATCCGTGCGCCCTGTATGCGTCACCAGCGGAGATTCGTCGTCGCACCCACACGATGCTCGACGCCTTCGGGCCGCTGGGCCATGTCGCCAATCTCGGACACGGCATTCTGCCGGACGTCCCGCCGGCGCACGCCCGAGCCTTCGTCGACGCGGTGCAGGAATGGCGCGCGTCGTCGCCGGTATCGTCCTCCACGTCATCACACGCCAGCCAGCTGGCGGGGGCCGTATGAGCACCATGACGCAGGATCTCGCGTCCGCGCCGTCGATCCCGCAGGTCGCGGGCATCACGAGCCGACGGGCTGAGGTCACGCGGTGGATCGCCGGACTGCACGACGAGTTGACCTCGTTTTTCGGTCGACTGGATCAGGGCGGCACCTTCGCGGAGGATCGTTGGGAGCGACCGGGCGGCGGCGGCGGCGTGGCCCGCGTCATGACCGATGGTATCACGTTCGAAAAAGCCGGGATCAACCGCTCTGCGGTGATGGGGGTACTCCCCGATGCGGCTGCTCGGCGATTGGGGGGGCGCGGGGCTGCGGCCGGTTCCACGCATTTCTTTGCGACCGGCGTCAGCCTCGTGGTGCATCCACGAAGCCCGAAGGTGCCCACGGTCCATCTCAACGTCCGGTATTTCGAACTGACGGACGAGGCCGGCACGATCACCGACTCCTGGTTCGGTGGCGGGACCGATCTCACGCCGTTCTATCCGCACGGGGAGGACGCGCGCACGTTTCACGTGGCACTGAAGGGGATGTGCGACGCGCATCACGCGGGGTTGTATCCGGCGTACAAGGCCTGGTGTGACGAATATTTCGTCAACACCCACCGCGACAACGAGGCGCGAGGCGTCGGGGGCGTGTTCTTCGATCACCTGCGCCCGGATGACAATGCGTTCGCCCTCAACTTCACGGCTGCCCAGGCGTTCGTGACGGATGTCGCACGGGTGCTGCGCGATGCGTATGAACCGATCGTGAATCGTCGGCGCACCGAAGCGTTTTCCGAGGCGGAGCGTGAGTTCCAGCTGGTACGCCGCGGCCGCTACGCCGAGTTCAATCTCGTCCACGATCGAGGCACCGTGTTCGGCCTGCAAACCAACGCCCGCGTTGAAAGCGTCCTCATGAGTCTTCCGCCGCTGGCCGTGTGGCAGTACGCGCCACGGTACGCGACGGGGTCGTTTGAGGCTCGTCTGTTGCACATGCTCATGCCGCGCGACTGGATCTCGTACGACGGAGAGTAGCATGCGAGTGCTGGCGGATCACCTCGGGGCACAGCCGGTGCCGGCGCACGCCAGTGGCGACCACCGCTCGGTCGTGGTCGTGGGTGCGGGGATCACGGGACTCGTCGCGGCGTACGCGCTCCGGCGCCGTGGCGTCCACGTCACGTTGTATGAGGCCAGCGCGCAGGTTGGTGGGGCGATCCGGACCACGCACGCGGACGGGTTTCTGGCCGAGCATGGGCCGAATGCGTTCGTGACGTCGTCGATTGTCGAGGCGCTTCTCGAGCAACTCGATTTGACCGACGACGTCATCGATGCCGATCCGGCAGCGCATCAGCGCTTCGTGGTCCGGAATGCGACGCCGCTGCCGTTCCCGATCACGCCGTCAGCGATGCTGAGCACCCGGCTGCTCTCCATGCGTGCGAAATTGCGGGTGCTGCTCGAGCCGCTGGTTCGCGCGCGCCGACAGGATGGGGATGAATCGGTGGCCTCGTTCATCCGGCGCCGGCTCGGGCATGAAGTACTGGAGTACGCCGTCGATCCGTTCATCTCGGGGATCTTTGCCGGTGACGCCGAAACGCTCAGCATGGCGCATGCTTTCCCGCGCGTGATGGAGCTCGAACGGCGTTATGGCTCGCTATCGCGCGGCCTGATGGCCCAGCGTCGCCTTGGACGAAGCGCGGCATCCGCCGAGTACGATGCGATCGACGCGCCGGGGAGCGGCGGGCCGCTGCAAGGAGCGGTCGCTGGTCGCACGCGCCTTGTTTCGTTTGTCGATGGGATGCAAACGCTGCCCGATGCGTTGGCCGCAGCGATGCCCGGCGTGCTACGGACGAGTTGCCCCGTGCGGTTGGTGCATCGTCAGGAGAGTCGCTGGGCGGTGGAGGCCGGATCGGAATCGAGTCCGGAGACGCGCCTGGTGGATGCGGTCGTGATGGCTACGCCGGCGCATGTCCTGGCGGCGATGGAATTGCCGGCCGAGTTGCGTGGATCGGCGGCTCCGCTGGAGCAGGTCGACTATCCGGCCGTCAGCACCCTCACGATGGGGTTCCGTCGCGAGGATGTCCGGCACGCACTTGATGGGTTCGGCATGCTCGTCCCGTCGGCCGAGCACCGCAGTGTGCTGGGTGCGCTGTTCAGCTCGTCCCTGTTCCCTGGGCGTGCCCCGGAGGATCACGTGGCGCTGACCTGCTTCATCGGCGGGGCGCGGCACCCGGATCGGGCGCGCGAGGACACGGATCTGCTGGTGGAACGCGTCCTCGTCGACCTGCGGCAACTGCTGGGCGTCTGCGGCGAACCGGTCTTTGTGCATCATGTGTTCTGGCCACGTGGCATTCCGCAGTACGCCGTGGGGCATCAGGAGATCAAGGACGCTGCCGACGATACCGAGCGTCAGCACCCCGGCCTCTATCTCGCGGGCAACTTCCGGCATGGGGTGTCGGTCGGAGACTGCATCGCGAGTGGCTTCCAGGTCGCGGAGCGCGTGGCCACGTATTTGGCGCGAGCAAACTGACCGTTCGGGATCCACGAGCAAAACACTCCGGGCCACAGGTGTTGCGGTGAAACGAACCGGGCCCGTGGGCGCATGTTGTGGGGGTTACGCGCGAACATGTACCTTAGTTCATGCATCTCGATCTGTTGGCCATCGCCCCCCACCGTGATGATGCGGAGCTCACCTGTGGGGGTACGCTGCTCAGGGCACTCGACGATGGACGCCGTGTCGGAATCGTCGATCTGACGGAAGGGGAAATGGGCACGCGCGGTGGCGCGTTGCAGCGCGAACGCGAGGCCGATGCCGCGGCGCGCCTGATGGGGCTGCATGCGCGCGAATGTGTGCGCCTCCCCGATGCGGGAATCACCAACGAGGACGAGAGTCGCATACGTCTGGTGCGTGTCATCCGTCGCCTGCGCCCACACATCGTGATCGCCCCGGCCCCGCGCGGCCGGCATCCGGACCATCGGCGTGCCAGCGAGCTGGTCCGTGACGCGTGTTTTCTCGCAGGGCTGGCCAAGTTCGCCCCGGGTGATCATCCCGCGTTCCGACCATTCAAGGTGCTGTACACCATGACGTACCGGGAGGACGCGGTGAAGCCGACCTTCGTCGTGGACATCACCATGCAGTTCGAGCGGAAGCTGCAGGCGATCGCGTGCTACGTCTCCCAATTCACCGGCGCCACACAGGCTGGGGAAGCGTATCCCAATGGGGAACCGCTGCTGGACCTCGTGCGGCATCAGGCGGCCCACTATGGTTCTCTGATTCGTACGCAGTACGGCGAGCCGTTCTACACCGACGAAACGATGCGCGTGGACGATGTGACCATGCTGGGCGTGTCGACCTTCTGACGCGTGGCGCGTCGCCAGGCCATCCGCATGGGATTTTCATGACCAGCTCCAGCGACCACCCGATCGACTACAGCTCGTATCTCCGCCTCGATGAATTGCTGGCGTTGCAGACCCCACAGTCTACCCCGCCGCACCCCGACGAGCTGCTGTTCATCGTCATTCATCAGTCCAGCGAGCTGTGGTTCAAGTGCCTACGGCATGAGCTGGACACGCTGATCACGGCGCTCGAAGCGTTTGACACGATGCGGGCGCTGTTGGCCGTCAAGCGGATCAATGTGCTGACGGGGATCGTGGCCCATGAGCTCTCGGCGCTAGACACGCTGCCCCCGCAGCGGTTCGCGCAATTTCGTGGCTACCTCGGCTCGAGCAGCGGATCGCAGAGCGCGCAGTTCCGCGCCATCGAGGCGACGTGCGGCCTGCGGGATCCGCATTTCCTGACGGCCATCAGCGAGCACGGGGAGCCGCCAGCCATGGTGAAGGCCGCGCTGGAGCGCCCCACTCTGCAGTCGCTCGTCCTAAGCGTTCTGGAGCACGAGGGCGTGTCTCTGGAAGATCTCTATCTCGGGCCGGCGCCGACGCCGATGTTCCTCCTTGTCGAAGGCTTGCTCGAATTCGAGCAGCAATTTGCCCGGTGGCGCTTCCTCCACGTGCAGTTGGTGGAGCGCATCATTGGTCCGATGACGGGAGGGACCGGCGGTACCCTCGGCGCGAAGTATCTCTCGCGCACGGTGCAGCAGAAGTTTTTCCCGGAGTTGTGGGCCGTCCGCGCGCGCCTGTACCAGCGATGATTGATATCTCGGTCCCCTTGGCAGCGGCGATACCGGCGTGGCCGGGGGACCAGGCGTTTTCGTGCGGCTGGACCTGTCGGCGCGAAGACGGCGCGAGTGTGAATCTGGCGGCCGTCACGACGAGCTTGCACGCGGGGACCCACGCCGATGCGCCGTTGCACGTGGAATCGGGATGGTCGGCGAGTGAGGCGCTGGCGGTGGATGCGTTTGTGGGCCCCTGCACGGTCATCACGTTGCCTGATGCGCATCCGGTTTCAGTCGATATTTCGGTGGAGCAAGTGCGCGCGATGCTCGGCGCAGACGCGCGTCCCGCGAGATTGCTGCTGCGGACCGGGTTCACCGTCGCCACGGGACATTTCCCGGCGGATTGGCCCACGTTGAGCACGGAAGCGGCCGAGTGGCTGGTACAGCGCGGACTCCGCCTGTGGGGCGTGGATGCGCCCAGCGTCGATCGGCGGGAGAGTAAAACCCTACCGGTGCACCATGTGCTGCTCGGGCGAGGGGCCTTCGTGTTGGAGAATCTCGATCTGCGCGCCGTGCTTCCCGGCACGTACGAGCTGCTGGCGCCGCCGTTGTCGGTTGTCGGTGCGGACGCCGCGCCAGTGCGGGCCCTGCTGCGCTGATTAGGCGAGCGGCGGATCGCTCTGGTCTTCGCCACCCCGTTCACGCCGTAGCGCACCAAGGCGCGCCTCGATCTCTGACGGCGTGAACATCGCATCGGCGATCTTTGCGATCTCCTCGGCCTCTCGCCACGCCTGCTCGAGCAGCTGCAGTTCCCCTTCCATCGCGCGGCGTTCCGTTTCCTCGTGCAACGCCATTTCGAGGGCGAGTCGATCGCGCACGGTGAGCGTGTGCAAGGCACCAGGAACAGGGCGCACCCTTGCGCGCGTCGGACGTTGCCACGCCTTGTCGGGCACTCCCCAGCGGTCGTCCCCGATCTTCCATCCACTCCGCTGCTGGACATCGGTCCACACCCGCATCGGATCCCCCAGCTCATCCAGCAGGTGCACGGCGTCGCGCACATGTGCCTTCGATCCACCAAACCGATTGACGGTCGGCATGAGCCGCTGTGCCGCACGCAGCGCATCCTCGCCGGTGAGCAGATGCGTCCCTTGGACACTTTCGAGACGGAGCCGCAGCTCACTGGCATCTGACGCGCGCTCCAACACACTCATGCGGGCGTGCTTGCGCTGCAGTTCGATCAGTTGTCCATCAGGGAGAACCACGTGGCCAATCGACTTGCTCTGGCGCCCATGTATGAGCGCGTCCCAGATGGCCCCGTTGCCATAGATGCCGGCAAAGCTGCCCACGCTCGCTCCAGCGGCCATGATCCCGCCCACGATGGCCACGGCACTGCCCACCACCGTCCCGGTGATCAAGAGCTGCCGATTTCGCCGCCGTCCGAACTGGTCGCCGTACCGCCATGCGGCCATTTCCGGCCGCTGCGGCTCGCCGATGCGGATGAGATCGACCCCTTCGCGCAGTCGAGCGAGCCCGACCTGGTCCGTGCTCACCCGGAGCTTGGTGCCCCGGAACCGGGCCTCCATGGCCTCGATCGCCTCCCAGCGCTCCTCGAGCGGCGACAAGTTCCACCGCCCGCACCCTCGGCACACCACCCAGAGGCGCCCCTTCCGCCCGTCGAACGCGAGGCGCGAGCCAACGGGGAACTGTTCAAACGCCTCGTTCCGTCCGAGGTCGCCGGTGCAGTGGAAGCAGGTGGAGAACACAAATCGTTGGGGAAGCGCGTGACGGGGATCAGCGAAGAGTGCTACCCCGCCTCGCCCATTTGCATCCCCCCGCGGTTTCCCTGAGCGGTTCAGCCGCTAATTTTGACGGATGTCGCACTCCCCGGTCTATCTCGACCACGCCGCCACCACGCCGGTGCGCGACGAGGTACTGGCCGCCATGGCCCCGTTCTTCGGCCCCCGCTTCGGCAATCCCAGCAGCGTGCACCGCTGGGGGCGTGAGGCGCGCGTGGCGCTGGATGAGGCGCGCGAACGCCTCGCGGTCTGCCTTGGCGCTCACCCCGACGAGATCTGCTTCACCTCCGGCGGGACCGAAGGGGACAACTTCGCGCTCCTCGGTGTTTATCGCACGCGGCGCAGCGAAGGGCGCACCGCGGCCGTGACCACGCCGTTCGAGCACAAAGCCGTCTTGGCGGCCGCGCACAAGATCGCGCAGGAAGGCGGAGAGGAGCGGCTGGTACCGCTCACATCGGACGGGCTCGTGGACCGGTCTGCCTGGTCGGCGGCACTCGATGATCAGGTGGCGGTGGCGAGTGTCATGTGGGTGAACAACGAAGTCGGTGTGATGCAGGACATTCCGGCGCTGGGCGCCGAGGCGAAGGCGGTGGGTGCGGTCTTCCACACCGATGCCGTTCAGGCGTTCGGTAAGGTGACGATCGATGCGCGCACCCAACCTTTTGATTTGCTGACGATCTCCGGGCACAAGTTCGGCACCCCCAAGGGGATCGGCGCGCTGTACATCCGTCGTGATACCCCGCTGGAGCCGATGTTCCACGGTGGGTCGCAGGATCGTGGGCGTCGTCCGGGCACGGAGAACGTGGCGTTTGCCGTGGGGCTCGCGGCGGCGGCCGAACTGACGCTGGCGGAACATGCGCAGGAACATGCGCGGCTTGCGACGTTGCGCGATGCACTCGAATCCGGCCTGCGCGCGCGTATCCCGGACGTCGTGATTCATGGCGCCGGCGCCCCGCGCGCGCCGCACATCTGCAACGTCTCGATCCCCGGCACCGACAGCGAGTCGATGTTGATGGCGCTCGACCTGCGCGGCATTGCCTGCAGCGCGGGCTCGGCGTGTCAGAGCGGCAGCGTGACAGCCTCACACGTGCTGACGGCCATGCATGTGCCGAGTGACCTGGCCCGGGCTGCGCTCCGCCTCTCGCTGGGCTGCCTGAGCACCGAGGCCTGTGTGGCGCGAACGGTCGACGTCCTGGCGACGTTGGCCGAGAAGGCGCGGGGGACGACGGCGTCCTCCACCGCCTTCGCCACTGTGGAGTTCTGACCGGTACACACCGGCTTTCGATGCTGCCTCCCACCGGTTCCCGTGTCCTCGTCGCCATGAGCGGCGGGGTCGATTCGTCCGTCGCGGCGGCGCTGCTCGTGGATCACGGCTGCGACGTGGTGGGCGTGACGATGAAGCTGCATGGCGATGGTGCGGACGTCCCCGATCGCCCGTGCTGCTCACTGGATGCCACGAGTGATGCGCGACGCGTCTGCGAACGGCTCGGCATTCCGCACTACGTCACCAATCTCGTGGATCAGTTCGGGCACGATGTGCTCGACGACTTCGTGCAGGAGTACGCCCGCGGGCGGACGCCAATTCCCTGCGTGCGGTGCAACACGTTCACGAAGTTCCGCGATCTGCTGCACAAGGCCGATGCCATCGAGGCGCCGTGGCTCGCCACCGGACATTACGCGCGCATTGGCGAGGTGAACGGGCGCCGCGTCATGCTGCGCGGCCTCGACCGGGGCAAGGATCAGTCGTACTTCCTGTGGGGCATTGATCGTCCGGTGCTCGATCGCCTCGTCCTGCCGATCGGTACGCAGACCAAGGCCGAGACGCGGGAGATCGCGCGCCGCTTCGGGCTGCGCACCGCGGAGAAGATCGAGAGTCAGGACATCTGCTTCGTGCCGGACGGCGACCATGTGCGCGTCATCCGCGAGCATCTGGGGGCCGACGCCCCGTCGTTGCAGCGTGGGCCGTTGCGCCTGACGACCGGTGAAGTGGTCGGCGAACACGACGGCTTTGCGCGCTTCACCATCGGTCAGCGGAAGGGGCTCCCGGGTGGGTTTGCCTCGCCGATGTTCGTGGTGGAGATCGTACCCGCGGAGCGCGCGGTCGTGATCGGTCCACGTGAGGCGCTGCTCGGTCGTGGACTGGAGGCGCGCGAACTCAACTGGCTCGTGGAGACGCCGCCTGCCGTCGGTGCAGCGATTCAGGTCCAGGTCCGCAACCGTGCCGCGCCATCACCGGCCACGGTTGTGCATTGCGATGCCTCCGGCATCGAGCTGGCACTCGACGACGCCATCCAGGCGATCTCGCCGGGGCAGTCGCTCGTGCTGTACGACGGCGAGGTCGTGCTGGGGGGCGGCGTCATCGAGCGCGGGATGCGTGAAGCCCCCACCGCGCCGGTCGCGCGCCGTCTACCTATTCTCGCGTAGGCGCAGAGTCCGCCACGGTCGGCACCGCCATCACCCCGACCGCCATATCGGCGGTGACGTTGAGCAACGTCTTGAACATGTCGGGCAGTGTGTCGAGCGCGATCATGATGCCGATCCCTTCGACGGGCAGGCCAATGCTGGTGTAGAGCGGCACCTGTAGCAGCATCCCGCCGCTCGGAATGCCGGGCGTGCTGAAGTTGAGCACCACGCTGGATGCCGCGACCAGCAACAGGCTCGACGTCGACAGATCGAGGCCGTACAGCTTCGCCACGAAGAGCGCGCCCACCGGCCAGTAGATTGCGCTGGTCAGCTTGAACACGGACGCGCACAGCGGCAGCACGAACCCCGTGGCCGTCGCGGGCAGACGCAATTGATCCGTGGCGCCTTTCACCATCGCAGGCAGTGCCGCGAGTGAACTCCGCGATCCCATCGCGACCATTTGCGCCGGCAGCGCAGCCCGCACGAAGGCCATGACGGGAACCCGTCGGGATGCCACGATCACACCATACAGTCCGACGGTCGCGACGAGGTGCAGGACGATCAGCACGACGATGTAGAACCCGATGGCCCCGAGCGCCGACGTGCCAAGCTTCTGGCCGAGCACCGTGGCGAGCGCGAAGATGCCGATGCCGCCCAAGGCGAGCATCCATCGCACCACCAACAGCATGGTCTCCGCCATGCCACGGAAGAACGTCACCTGCACATCCCGCATCGCCGCGGGGATGCGGGCCAACGCGAAAGCGTACAGGAGTGTGAAAAGCACCACCGGGAGGACGGTCCCATCGGCCGCGGCGCGAATCGGGTTGAGCGGAATCAACCCCAGCACCCACGTCCGAAGCGACAGCGCGTCCGCGGACGGCACATCGATCGACGCCGACTCGCGCAGTCTCGCCGTCGCCGCTGGGTCGAGCGTCAACGACTCGAACCAGAGCGGCGAAACGATCGTGGAAAACGCCGAACACGCAACGAGGAACACCATCATCCACGCAAAGGCCCGGACGCCAACGGCGCCCGTGGCGCGTAGGTCATCGCCACCGGCGACGCCCACGATCAGGAGTGGCACGATGAGCGGGATGACGGTCATGCGTACGGCATTGATCCATGCCGTGCCGACGACGTCGAGGATCGACAACACCGAGGCGGTCGCGCCGGTTGGCGCCGCCTCACGGGACAGCAGCATCCCCAAGGCGAGACCGATGATCAGCCCCAGGGTCACCTGCACGCCGGTGGAGAATTTCGGCCGCGTCAGAATCCGAACCCGGTGGACCACACCAGCAGCGAGCGCGGCGTCGCGCTCCCTGCGGCATCCTTGCCGATTCGGGTATACCACCCGAATTCTCCGCCTACGGCGAGTATCGGCCACGCGTGCAATGAGGCCCCGACGTATGTGCGGCGCGCGAGGGCATTCAGTGGCTGATCAAAGGTGCGGATGGCACCGACGGTGAGCGCCACCCCGCTGCCGAACGGCGCGAAGGCGTTTGCCATGCCGAGGTGCAGGCCCGCCCCACCGAGACCAAGCTTGGCGGCGGCCAGCACACACCAATCCGACTCGGGATGTTCGCTCACGAAGCCCATCCCGTACGACATCGCCCATTTGAGCGGCGCCCCGTACGTCAGTCCACCCATGCACTGTTCGAATCGCCATGCCGAAGGCGTCGAGTCGATGCCAACGGCCGCTGTGGTACGTGGGGTGCTGAGCGCCAACGGCGCGGGACGCGATTGGGCGACCAACTCGGTCGCCATGATCACGGCGCACGCCAGCGCACCACGCGCGATCCACCGACGCATCAGAACTTCATCCCGGCCGCGGTGGCGAATTCCCGCATGGCCTTCTCCTGCGCGTCGGTCAGCGACTCCGGGACGGTAATCGTGACTTCGACAAGGAGGTCGCCGCGCTGGCCATCCTTTTCAATGCCCTGCCCGGAGATCTTGAAACGCTTTCCCGCCGACGTTCCCGGTGGAATGCGCAACGCGACCTTGCGATCGTCGAGCGTTTTCACGCTGATCTTCGAGCCGAGTGTGGCTTGCGCGATGTTGATCGGCACCGTGGCGATCAGATCCAGACCCTCCCGCTTGTAGAAGCGATCGGACTGGACCTCGAAGGTGATCACGAGATCACCGGGCTGTCCGCCGGACGCGCCCTTCCCGCCCTGCCCGCGCAACCGCACCTTGGTGCCCGTTTCGGCCCCGGGGGGCACACTGACCAGCACCTTGCGACGTGCACGCGCCTCGCCTGTGCCGCTACAGGTTGCACACCGTTCACTCGGAACGGCACCGCGCCCCACGCACACGGGACAGGGGCGATTCACCGCATAACTCCCCTGTCCGAATGAGATCGTCCCCTTGCCGCTACACTCGCCACATGGGCGCATCTGCGCACCGGGCGCGGCTCCGATGCCGCGGCACATGAGGCATTCTTCGTTCACTTCGAGTTCGATCGGCACCTTGCCGCCCGTGGCGGCCGTACGGAACGGGACCACCACCGTCTGCTCGACGGTTTGGCCGCGTTCCGGTCCCCGCGCACGGCTCCGGGCCGCGCCGGCACCAAACATCGTCGAGAACAGATCGCCGAGCCCGCCGAGCCCCCCGACATCGAAATCGGCGAACCCGCCGCCGGCAGGTCCGGCACTGGTGCGTCCCCCGTTGCGTGTGCCTGCGCGACCAAAACCGCCACCGCTGAACGCACCGAGCCGCCGCATGTCATCGTACTGCTTCCGCTTGTCGGCATCCCCGAGGACGTTGTAGGCCTCGGAAATCTCCTTGAAGCGATCGGCGGCTTTGGGATCGTTCTGGTTCGCGTCCGGGTGATACTGCTTCGCGAGCCGGCGATACTGCTTCTTGATCTCGTCTGCCGTGGCAGTAGACGAGACCCCGAGGACTGCGTAGAAATCGGTGCCGTTGGCCATGACTCGCGTTTGCCTATCGCGTGATCAGGCGCCGGTCCACTGCTTCACGACCACGCGGGCCGGACGCAGGACGTGACCGTTGATGACGTACCCCGACTGGAAACAAACGGCGACCGTGCCGTCCTCTTCGGGGATCGCCGCCGGAGCGGTACTGACGGCTTCGTGCAGTGCAGGATCGAAGGGGTGACCGGTTGGATCGAGGATTTCGAAGCCGTGGCCCGCGAGCGACTTGAACAGTTTCTTCTCGACCATGGCGACGCCTTCCACCACCGTCTTCACATCGACCACCGAGGGATCGACATGCGCGAACCGGGTGATGTCGTCGAGGGCATCGAGAATGCCGCGCACGAGATCGCCCTGCGCGCGCCACCCCGCCTCCTGCCGCTCCTTGACGGCGCGGCGACGGAAGTTCTCGAACTCGGCGTGCAATCGCAGATGCTTGTCGCGCAGCTCCTCGAGCTCGCGCTGGGACGCGTCTCCTTCGGAGGCGGCGGTAGCGCCGGGCTCAGCTTCGAAGGCATCGCCCGGCACGGAGTCGGTACCGGTCATCGGATCAGTCATGGCAGATACAGGACACAGCGCATGCGGTCCCTACGGGCCCCACACGCCAAAGGTTTGGATGTTTGCCGTCCGAGCCGGCAAACGATGTCGTACGACACGCTATCCGACACGTTATACGACTCAGGCGCGGGCGGTCCAGCCCGCGACCTCAAGCCCACCGGTGAACACCCGACGCACCCGGTCGAGCGCGAGCTGCGCCGCCCGGTAACGGACTTCCTGGCGATCCCCCGGCAAGACCGCACGTACCGCATGGACCTCGCCATCGAGGTCAACCGCCACCCACACGGTACCCACCGGCTTCTCCGCCGTGCCGCCGTCGGGACCCGCGATTCCAGTAATCCCGATGCCGACCGTTGTGCCGAATCGGCGCCGTACGCCGGTGGCCATGGCCCGCGCGACGGGCTCGCTGACGGCCCCCTGCGACTCCAGCACCGCGGGCTCAACGCCGAGTTCCCGTACCTTCACCTCGTTGGCGTACGCCAGCGTCCCCCCCATGAAGGTCCGACTCGACCCCGGTACCGCCGTGAGGCGCATGCCCAGGAGTCCGCCGGTGCAGCTCTCGGCCACGGCGATCGTTGCCCCCCGCGCCGCACATTCGGCCAGCACGATGGCCGCCAAATCGTCGTCGCCCTCGCCATAGACGAACTCGCCCACGCGACCGATCACCATCTCGACTGCGGCCGCGAGGGCGCGCTGCGCCTCAGCGGCGGGTCGATCCCAGGAGGTGAGGCGTAAGTCCACGCCGTCATTACCGGGGAGGTAGGCGAGCGAAAGGCCGTCGATACCGCCGGCGAGCGGTCCCAACCGATCCGCCAGCGCCGACTCGGCCACATTGCACGTCCGAATCGTCCGGGACCGAATGACGGCCCCTCCCGTCGGCAGTCGATCGCGAAGCCGCGGGATGATCGTGTCGGCGAGCATGCCCCGCATTTCGCGCGGTACGCCCGGCAGCATCGCCACCCATCGCCCCTGCTCGTCTTCAAGCCAGATCCCGGGTGCCGAGCCGTGGCGGTTCGTCAGAATCGTTGCGCCGGCCGGGACCAGCGCCTGCTGCCGATTGCTTGCGGGGAGCGCGTGCCCGAATCGCGACAGCCACCGCGCTTGAAGACCCGCCAGAATCTCCGCGTCTTCCACCATCGTTCGGCCGAAGAGGGCGGCGATCGCGGGCTTGGTCTGGTCGTCTGCCGTTGGCCCAAGGCCGCCCGTGGTGATTACCGCGCCGGTTCGTTGGAGCGCGGTGTGCACGGCATCGGCAATGGACGCCGCGTCATCGCCGCACGAGCTGCGCCGTACGATGCGGACGCCGAGGGCCGCCAGCTCACGGGCCAGATGCGCGGCATTCGTGTCGATGGTGAAGCCGAGCAGCAGCTCGTCACCGATCGTGACGATCTCGAGGTTCATGTTGGCAATCTAGTGCACCGCCGCGTCAGGAGCGGCCTTGCAGCACCGCCGTTCACACAAGGCCCGCTTAGGCGAGGCGTGCGACCTGAGAACCGTAGCGACGGAGGTAGAGCCAGAGGCTGTACAGCGTCAGTCCGACGGCCGCGGTCATGCTGACGACACCGACGAACCCGTTGAACAGCGCAAAGGCGTGCCACGCCGATGCCTCGAGCCACCCCTGCCGCGTGGCGAGCGTCTGCGCGAAGAACCAGAAGTACGCAGCCCCGAGCCAGATGCTCTGGAAAATGGTCTTCAACTTGGCCGGACCGATCGCCGAGATCACAAGCCCCCGCCGCGCGGCCACCTGTCGGAATAGCGTCATGAACGCTTCGCGACCGAGCACCACGAGCACGATCCATAACGGCAGGGCGATCTGACCGTAGGGCGTGGCGAATAGGAAGGGGCTGGCCTCGACGCCTGTTCCAAGCGGCACGAAGAACGTGGCATGCCGCTGGAGCATGTACATCGGGACGATCGTGGCGAGCAGCAGCAGCTTGTCGGCGAGCGGATCGAGGAGCCGCCCGAGATCGGTAACCAGATTGTGCCGCCGCGCGAGGTGGCCGTCCCAGTAGTCGGTAATCGCGGCGACGAGGAATAGGACGAACGCGGTCAGCCGCAGGCCCCACGAGGTCGTGAATGGGAGCCACGCAATCAGCGGCGTCAGAGCGATACGGCCGACGGTGATTGCGTTGGGAAGGTTCACGTGGAGCTCGGATAAAGGGTGCGGTACCGGTCGGTGTGGCGTGCCGGCCACCCGCGCCCGATCACGCCAACGTCTTGAGCACCAGCTTGGATACCGCCTTGAGCGTGTCGAAGACCCCATCCCCCGTGACCGCGACGGCCTCGAAGTAGGGAACGCGCTCCACCCACTCCCCGGTGGGAAGTTGGTTCACCAGAAATTCACCAGGGCGAAACGGATCCGCCAGCGGTTGCTGACGTGCCGGGTCGGAAATTTCCCACCCGGGATTCAGCGCCGCCTGAAGATCGGCGATTGGCGCGGCATTTGGCAGGTCCCGCTTGTTGTACTGAATGACGAACGGCATGCGCGTCAGATCATACCCGTACGACGCCATGTTGTCGTACAGATTCTGCATCGACTCGAGATTGGCCTCGGTGCGCTCCGCCTGGGAGTCGGCGACGAAGACCACGCCATCCACGCCCTTGAGGATCAGCTTGCGGCTGGCGTTGTAGTACACCTGGCCGGGCACCGTGTAGAGATGGAAGCGGGTGCGGAAGCCGCGGATGGTGCCGAGGTCGACGGGCAGGAAATCGAAGAAGAGCGTGCGCTCCGTCTCCGTCGCGAGCGAGATCAACTTCCCCCGCGTGCTGGGCGCGACCTTGCCATAGACGTATTCGAGGTTCGTGGTCTTGCCGCCGAGTCCGGGGCCATAGAACACGATTTTGCAGTTGATTTCGCGCGAGGCGTAATTGATCATCGACATCGGTCGGATCCCTTATTGAAACAGCCGATCGATTTCGTCTTCCGCGCCGGCAAGGAAGCCCGGCGGTGTGGACGGCAGGGAGCCGGTCCCGCGCGAAAAGACCTGCTGAAAGATGCGCGTCAGCTCCTCGACGGCGCCACGCATGCGGAGCCGAACCAGCCCCAGCGTCGTGCGATTGTCAAAGAGGACGACGAGAATGACCCGGCGGGCGATGTCGGCCAGATACATCGACTCGCGCTCACCCTGATGAAACAACACGTTGAAATCGCTTTCGCCGATCAGGCGGGCCAGCTGATCGTTGGCGCTGAAGTCTGCCGCCGTGAGCGTCGCGAACGCCGTCGCATCGAAGCTGGGAGGCTCGCCCACCGTGGCCACGAGTTGCCCCGAACGATCCACCAGAAGCGCGCAGCGCGCCTTGGCGTCGTAGAGGAACCGCTGCAGGGTGATCGTGATGGCCCCAAAGTCGTCCTCAGTGAACGACCAGGTGGCGGCGCCGATGGGCATGGAGAGCGGGAAGGGCAAAAAGTGACAGGACGGACCGCACTCTAGTTAACGCGCAGAGCCGGGCGAAAGTAACCGTTCACATCTCCCGTCGCGCCGCCAAGGCCTGAGCGATGGTCACGCCATCGGCATATTCGAGGTCGCCACCCACGGGCAGGCCCCGGGCGATCCGCGTGATTCGGACGCCACGCGGCGCCAACTGCCGTTGGACGTACAGGGCCGTGGCCTCTCCCTCGAGCGAGGGATTGGTCGCCAGAATGACCTCCTGAACCCCCTCGGGCGCCATCCGACCGATCAGGGCGGCAATGGTGAGGTCGTCCGGTCCAACTCCGTCCAGTGGAGAGAGCCGTCCCCCCAGCACGTGATAGAGCCCTCGGAACTCACCGGCCCGCTCGATCGACGCGATGTCGGAGGCTTCTTCCACCACGCAGAGGATCGTGGCGTCACGGCGCGGATCGGCACAAAGGGCGCACAGCGGCATTTCCGTGAGGTTATGACACCGCTCGCAGGGGCGCACCCGCTCGGTGAGCGCGACGAGCGCCTCTGCCAGTTTGCGACTCTGACTCGCTGGCTGCCGGAGCAGATGATAAGTGAGGCGCTGGGCCGTTTTGCGTCCGATTCCCGGCAGTCGCGCCAGTTCGCTCGTCAGTTCCTCGATGACCGACACGGGGACAGATCAGCTCAAAACGGAAGCTGGAACGGCAGATTCAGCCCGCCCGTGATCTTCTGCAGTTCCATCTGCATCGCGTCGGCCGCCTTGCGCTGCGCTTCGTTGGTCGCGACGAGAATCAGATCTTCGAGCCCTTCGACATCGGCCGCATTCACGACCGCGGGATCAATCTTGATGCGCCGCAGCTGCATCTTCCCGTCGACATCCACGGTCACGGCCCCGCCACCGGCGAGCGCGGAGAACGTCTGGTTGGCCAGTGACTCCTGCATCTGCTGCATGCGCGCCTGCATGTCCTTGAACTGGCCCATCATCTTGAACAGATCCATCGATCACGCTTCCTGTCGGTTCTTTATCGGGGGTCAGTCGAGCAATTCGAGGTCGAGCGCCTGCACCGCGGCGCGCAGGATGGGATCCTGCGCCGCCAGATGCTCCGTCCGTTGCCGCTGCACGTCGTGCGCCGTCAGCCGCTTCATCGGCACGGGGGGTGCCGGGGCCGCCACGGCGGGCGGTGGTGGCGGTGGTGCGGCCGCTCGCTGCACGGCGGCAGCCGCGACCTGTTGCGATGCTGGTCGGGGTGTCGGCACCGCGGGAGTGACCGCCGACGCCACGACCGCAGGCGGCGCTGGCGGTAAGGCATGCGCCGAGGCCACCCGTGACTCATGCGCCACGCGACGGGGGGGCGGTTCGGCACCACTATCGCTCAATCCCTTCAGCACTTCTTCCAGTTCGATCGTCCGATCCAGCAGGGCGAACCGCACCAGCAGCGATTCAAGCATCAACTGCGGCTTTCCGCTCTTGCGGAAGGCCGGCTCGAACTCGAGCAGCGCGTGCAGCATGCGCAGCAGGTCGGAGGCCGACAGACGCCCCTTTCGGGCCTCCAGTTCGCCCCGCAGTCGTTCGGCCATGTCTGGCGGCGTACCGCCAAGCGCCAGGGCCAACTGCGCGCGCAGCATGTCACCGAGCCCACTCAAAAGCAGCGTGAAATCGACGCCATAATCCGCCAAACGATGGACGGCGGCGAAGACGTCCCCTGCGCGGCGCTCGGCGATAATGTCGAGGAGCTGGAGATATTCGTCATCGGCGACCAGACCGAGGGCGACCTGCACCCGCTCCGCCGTCACCTCGGACGACGCCCCAAGCGACAGCACCTGGTCGGTCAGCGACAGCGCATCGCGCAACCCGCCGTCGGCCGCCCGGGCAATCATGGCCAGCGCGTCCGATTCGAACGGGACCTGCTCATCAGCCAGCACGGCGGCCAGACGCTCACGGATCTCCGCCGGGCCGATACGCTTCAGATCGAACCGCTGGAGACGTGAGAGTACCGGTGCCGCGGCCTGCGCGATTTTCTGGGGTTCGGTCGTCGCGAACACGAACACTACCCGTGGCGGTGGCTCCTCGAGGATCTTGAGGAGGGTATTCCACGCCTCCTTGGTGAGCATGTGCGCCTCGTCGACGATGTAGACTTTGTACCGGTCATCGGTCGACGGCGCATACATGGCACGCCCCA
>Ga0315902_10003845_pt1 | contig 22151 bp, 19 predicted proteins | sample LakEriMetagenome_9_FD_203523 | JGI IMG/M metagenome (GOLD analysis project Ga0315902, IMG submission 203523) | Freshwater fungal communities from buoy surface, Lake Erie, Ohio, United States - Buoy 12 MA117 | ecosystem: Environmental > Aquatic > Freshwater > Lake > Lake biofilm | place: USA... | reverse complement strand
AGCAACGACCGCCGCGTCGTGCGCTTCAAGACCGCACAAGGCGATCTCACGATGACCTGCTCGCGCGCCGATGGGACGATGCGGATGGAGCAGGGGTGAGGCGCAAGCCTCAACAATAAACTCTGTCATTTCGGATCGCGCTCTGCGCGTCCAGAATGACAGAGTTCTATTTCTAAGCCGCCTTCGCCTCCGCGAAGCGCTCCGCCGCCATTCTCTGCAGCACGACGTAATCGGTTTTGCCGCTGCCGAGGACGGGGATGGTTTCGATGACAACGATGCGTTTTGGGATCGCAAGTTCGCTGGCGCCGTTCTCTTTGCACCAGGCTTGGAGGTCTTCGACCTTGGCGTCGGCATTGTCGGTGAAGAGGATGATGCGTTCGCCTTTGCGTGAGTCCGGCAAAGCGACAGCGGCGTGGAGATGGTCGGGCCAGACGGTTTGGGCGTAGCTCTCGACGGCGTTGAGCGAGACCATTTCGCCGCCCACCTTTGCAAAGCGCTTCACGCGGCCGAGGATGCGGATGAAGCCGTCCTGGTCGACGTCCACCACATCGCCGGTGTCGTGCCAGCCTTCCGGCAGCAGATCGATGCCGAAGGGCTTGGTCGGATCAAGATAGCCCCGCATCACGTTGGGGCCGCGCACAAAAAGCTTCTGGCCGCCTTCGATGCCAGGGACCGGCTCCAGGCGCCATTCAATGCCCGGCAGAAACTGGCCGACAGAGCCGTGCTTGTTGGCGCCAGGAATGTTCACGGCGATGACGGGCGAGGCTTCTGTGGCGCCATAGCCTTCGAGCAATTCGACGTCGAAGCGGGTCTTGTAGAGTTCACGCGTCTCCGGCTTCACGCGCTCGGCGCCGCAGACCATGATCTTGATGCAATTGAGATCGCCGTCCTTGGCGTTGCGCGCATATTGCTGTGCGAACGTGTCGGTGGCGAAGAAGACGTTGGCGCCGGTTTCCTTCACCAGCTTCGGAATTTCCTTCACCTGCAGCGGCGATGGGAAGAGAAACACTTTGTGGCCGGTGAAGAGCGGCAGCATCGCCCCGCCCGTCAGGCCGAAGCAATGGAACATCGGCAGCGGGTTGAAGAACACCCAATCTGGATCGAACGGCACGTGCGCGTGCGCTTGTTCAACATTGCCGACGATGTTGGCGTGGGAAAGCACCGCGCCGCGCGGCGTGCCGTAGGAGCCCGAAGTGAAGAGGATAACGCCGGTGTCGTCTGGGTTGGCCTTCGCCGCAAACAGGCGCGGGAGCGAGCCTTTGATGAGGGCGACGATCTTATCGCCGATGTCGATGGTTTTGCGGACGTCCTCAAGATAGATGAGCTTTGCGTGCTTGGAGAGCTCCTTCTCCAAGGCTTCAAGCCCACCGAGCTTAATGAAAGCGCGCGAGGTCAGAATCTTTTTGACGTTCGCGGCTTCGCACGCGGCTTTCAAATTCATGGCGCCGGCGGTGAAGTTCAGCATCGCTGGCGTACGGCCGATCGCTTGCAGCGCAAAGAAGGTGATAACGCACCCTGCGCCCGTCGGCAGCAGAATGCCCGCGGTTTCGCGGCGCTTGATCAGCATGTCGAGCTTGCCGCCTAACGCGAACGCGGCGCGGACAATGTCGTCGTAAGAGAGCGGATTGCGCTCATGATCCTCGAGGATCTTGTATTTGCCGCCGCGACCATCACGCGCCCGAAGAAGGGCCTCGAACAAGGAGACGCGCGTACGCGCCAACTCGAACGGTTTCTGCGCCATGAGCTTGATGCCTCCGTACTGACCCAGCCAAAGCGCCCGAAAGGAAGTGGTGGACGCTTGTCCCGTGATTATTGTTTCACGGCTGTAACAGAGACTATCGGCGTGGCCAGACTTGGGCAAGACGTCGCACGTTAACCCCTTGGCGGCGCAGAGCCAAAATGCCGTCCAGACGTTGCGGGACAAGGCGCGGAGGCTCATGTTCCGGTCATGCCGACACTGATTGATTTGCGCTCAGAAGGCGAAAAGCCGGGCGAAAGCCGCCTCCGCCACCCTGAAAAGGAGCGGCGGCCGGACAATGCCTCGCCGCGCAAGCCCGATTGGATACGGGTGCGGGCGCCGACCAGCATCGGCTACCACGAGACCAAGGCGCTGGTGCGCGATCTGAAGCTGCACACAGTCTGTGAAGAAGCGGGCTGCCCGAACATCGGCGAGTGCTGGAGCCAAAAGCACGCGACCTTCATGATCCTGGGCGGTATCTGCACGCGCGCGTGCAGCTTCTGCAATGTAGCGACAGGCAAGCCGCTGGCGCTGGATGAAGCTGAACCGGAGAACGTCGCGTTCGCGACGGCGCGCATGGGCTTGAAGCATGTCGTGGTGACGTCGGTCGATCGTGACGATCTGGAAGACGGCGGCGCCGATCATTTCGTGCGCACGATCCGCGCTATTCGTGCGGCCGCACCAGAGACGACGATTGAGATTTTGACGCCGGACTTTTTGCGCAAGCCCGGCGCAGCTGAGCTTGTGATCGATGCAGCGCCGGATGTGTTCAACCACAATCTGGAAACCGTGCCCCGGCTCTATCATTCGATCCGGCCGGGCGCGCGTTATTATCAGTCGCTGCGTCTGTTGGATTCAGTGAAGCAGCGCGATCCGAAGCAATTTACGAAATCGGGGCTGATGGTGGGCCTCGGCGAGACGAAGGACGAAGTGTTGCAGGTCATGGATGATCTGCGCGTCGCCAATGTCGATTTCCTCACCATTGGCCAATATTTGCAGCCGACCAAGAAGCACGCGGCGATCGATCGCTTCTGGACGCCGGAGGAATTCAAGGCGCTCGAGACAATCGCCTACGCCAAGGGCTTCCTCATGGTGTCGGCCTCGCCGTTGACGCGCTCATCGCACCACGCCGGCGAAGATTTCGCGCGGCTGAAAGCGGCGCGCTTGGCGCAGAGCGCGCGATGAGCGGCGTGCCCAATCCTCCCCCGCATGCGGGGGAGGTGCTGAGCGAAGCGAAGCGGAGGGGGAAGGTGTTGGCGATGTTCACGCCCCCCTCAGTCTCGTGCTGCGCGCTCGACAGCGCGCGCGCGCGCGAGGGAGCATAATGACCCGCACCACCATCGAAGCAGAGCGCGTGTTGCCCTATGCGCCGGCGGATTTGTGCCGGTTGGTTGGTGATGTGCGGGCGTATCCGGAATTCATCCCGTGGCTGCAGAGCTTGCGGGTGGTGAAGGAAGAGCCGCGCGACGAGGGCGGCTGGGAAGGTGTGGCCACCGCGATCGTGGGATGGAAGGCGATCACGGAGCGCTTCTCGACCACGGTGCGCTGCGAACCGGCGAAGGGTGAGGTGGACGTGGCGCTGGTGAGCGGGCCGTTTCATGCGCTCGACAATCGCTGGCGCTTCGAGCCGCACGAGAGGGGCGCAAAGGTGCGCTTCTGGATTTCGTATCAGTTCAAAAACCCGCTGCTGAATGCAGTGGTGAGTGCAAACAAGGATAAGGTCGCCGCGCGTGTGATGGGCGCGTTTGAGCGCGAGGCGAGCAAACGGCTCGGCCGTTAATCCGCGGCGCGCTTTAGCAGATCGAACGCGGCCAGCACCGTTGCCAATTGAATCTCGCGCCGGCCGAGATCGCCGAAGCGTTGTTCTTCATGAATGGTCGCGCCGTTGCGGCGCGATGCGGCCAGGTGGACGAGGCCGACGGGCTTTTGCGCTGTGCCGCCGTCCGGGCCGGCGATACCGGTGACGGCGACGGAGATATCGGCGCGGCTTTTGACGATGGCGCCTTCGGCCATCGCAATGGCGACCTCGCGGCTGACGGCGCCGAGGCGCTGGATCAGATCGGCGGGCACGCCCAACATTTCTGTCTTGGCTTCGTTGGAATAGGTGACGAAGCCGCGTTCTAGGCTCGCGGAGGCGCCGGGTATTGCCGCGATCGAGGCGGCGATCAGGCCGCCGGTGCAGCTCTCAGCTGTGGCGATCATAAGGCCGCGCGATTTGGCTTCGGCCAGCAGCGCCTGGGCGTTTTCGTAAATGGCGGTCATTCGTCGTGGATAGCGCGGCGATCTGGAGAAAGTCCATTCCCAGGACTCAGAGGCAATGGCAGAAGCGGCCCTGTCCAGGGGAGGGAATATGCAAGCTCTTGCGCGCCGCGCCGCCGCGCCGATTTTCGCGCTCGCGCTGTTTTCCAGCGCTGCGCTGATCTTCGTGCTGCAGCCGCTGTTCGGGCGGATGGTGACGCCGCTCCTGGGCGGATCGCCGGCGGTCTGGAACACGTCGATGGCGTTCTTCCAAGCCGCGCTGCTGGTGGGCTACCTCTATGCGCACTTGTTGGCGCGCGTGCGCGATCTGCGTGTGCAGGCGGCGGTGCACGGCGTGGTTTTGCTGGCCGCGTGGCTGGTGTTGCCGGTGCATGTGACGAGTGCGCTGGGTGCGCCGAGTTCTGAGCATCCGGCGTTGTGGCTTGTGGGTGTGCTGGCGCTTTCGGTGGGCGCGCCGTTTGCGGCGGCGTCGGCGACCGCGCCTTTGCTGCAAGCCTGGTATTCGCGCAGTGGACGCGCTGACGCGCACGATCCGTATTATCTCTACGCGGCGAGCAATCTCGGCTCATTCATCGGCCTGCTTGCGTATCCCGCCTTGATCGAACCGTTGTTGGGCGCGCAGGCGCAGAGCAGTGCGTGGACGGCGGGCTATGTTCTGGTCGCGGCGATAGTGGTGCTGTGCGCGGGCATGGCGGTGTCCGCGAATGCTGGCGCGCCGGTTGAAGTGAAGAAGGAAGCCGGGCCGGAGGCGCAGGCGCAGGCGCCGACATGGCGAACGCGTTTCTATTGGATGGCGGCGGCGGCTGTGCCGTCCGCGCTGTCGCTCGGCGTGACACAGCACATTTCCACCGACGTGGCCTCGGCGCCGATGCTGTGGGTGATCCCGCTGGCGCTTTATCTGGCGACGTTCGTAATCGCGTTTGCCAAGGGCAGCGAGAAGCTCTTTGCGTCTACGCTTTTCATCCATCCGTTCGCGATCGCGTTTCTGCTCGCGTCCTATTACGCGTCCGGCAATTGGGTGTTCTCGGTCGCCGGCATTCTGACCGGCTTTTTCTTCAGCGCGCTCGTGTGTCACCTGTCGTTGGCGAAGGCGCGCCCGGATGCGAGCCGGCTGACGGAGTTTTATCTCTATGTGTCGCTCGGCGGCGTTCTAGGTGGCGCCTTTGCAGCACTTCTGGCGCCGGTGATCTTCAACAATGTCTATGAGTATCCGCTGGCGCTGGCGGCGGCGTGCTTGTTTAGGCCGCGCCAGCAAAACGACATGCCGCGCCTGATGGACGCCTCGGTTGGCGCGGCCGTGATGATCGCTGTGCTGTTCATCATCCTCAACGTGCGTGCGGCAACCCTCGATGCGGTGATCATCATCGGCGCGCTGGGCGCCGCGTGCGCGATGGTGGCGGCGGGATGGGGCGACGAGCGCCGGCCCGCGCCGTTCCGCTACGCGTTCCTAGGTGCGGCGGCGTTGCATGCGGGGATCGTGATTTGGATCGCGTTCCATTTGGAGACGATTTTCGTTCGCAGCATCGCGGAAGGGTCGGCTCAGCTAGAGATCCAGCAGCCCTGGGGCTTGGTGCTGATTGCTTCGAGCATGCTGGTGCTGATGTTCGTGGTGCACGGCACAACGCAGAACCGTCGCGACGGGGATTCCCCCGTCGCGGATTATGCGTGCGGCGTGGCGCTGCCAAGTTTGCTCTTCCTGATTATGCAGGTGCTCGTCGGCGCGCGGCTCACGCCGCAGCTCTTGGTGACGGTTGGCATTCTGCTCTGTGCGTTTGGCGTGTTCTTCAATCGCGGCCGGCCGTTTGTGATGGCGGCTGTGGTGCTGACATCGTTCGTTGTGATCTTCCTGGAGGACGCACGTGGCGCGCGGATCATCACGCAAGAGCGCAGCTTCTTTGGCGTATTGCGCACGCGCGTGATGGATGACCCGAGCGATCCGACCGTGCCGCCGCTGCGCATTCTGTTGCATGGGACCACGATTCACGGCGCGCAGCTCGCCGCGCCCGGCCTCACCCGCCTGCCCCTCACCTATTATCATCCGCGCACCGCGCTAGGGGAGGCGATCCTGGCGGGCCTGTCGACGGGCGAGGCTTCCAACATGGCGCTGATCGGTTTGGGCGCCGGTTCGTCGGCATGCCTCACACGGCCAAGCGATCGCTTGACGATCTTTGAAATTGACCCGGCTGTGGTGCGTTTGGCTGTCGAACCTGGCGGCGATTTTACTTATGTGCCGGAATGCCAGCCGAACGCGCGCATTGTGATTGGGGACGCGCGTTTGCGCATCGCGGAGGAGCCGGATGGTGAGTTCGATGTGATCGTGGTCGATGCGTTCTCGTCAGATGCGATCCCGGCGCATTTGCTTACGGCCGAAGCGATCCGGACTTATCTCGATAAAACGTCGGATCGCGGCATCGTCGTGCTGCACTTGTCGAACCGCAATCTGGCGCTGGTGTCTGAGGCGGCGCGGGTGGCGCGCGACCTTGGCGCCTACACGCAATACCGGATCAGCGATCGCTTCGAGCAGCCCTACGTCTCGTATTATGGCGGCTTGGCCGCGAGCGTGATGATCGTGGCCAAATCGCCGGAGATCATGAGCCATCTGGCGTTGCCGAGCGGCGGTTGGGTAGAGTTTGAGGCGCCGCCTGGGCCGGGCTGGACGGACGATTACATCAATCTGCCGCGCGCGCTGTGGGAAGGGCTCTCGGGGGCAGAAGAGTGCCGCATCTATCCGTGGATGCGCCGCTGTGGCGGCGAATCGCCAGCGCAAGAAACGCCGGCGCCCCCGGCTGATCCAACGCAGCAATAATCAGCGCCGCAGCAGCGTCGCTGTTGCGTACGCAGCTAAGCCTTCCTCGCGGCCGAGGAAGCCCATGCGTTCGGTCGTGGTGGCTTTGACGCTGACGCGGTCGATGGGGAGGTCCAGTACGGCGGCCGTGCGCGCGCGCATGGCCTGGCGATGTGGGCCGATCTTTGGACGTTCACAGACGAGCGTGACATCGACATGGCTGATGGCGGCGCCAGCGGCATCGGCGAGTTGTAGAGCGTGACGCAGGAATTTTTCTGAATCGGCGCCTTTCCATTGGGGATCGCTGGGCGGGAAGTGGGCGCCGATATCGCCTTCGCCGAGCGCGCCGAGAATAGCGTCGACAAGCGCATGCCAACCAGCGTCGGCGTCGGAATGACCGAGCAGACCTTTCTCGTGCGGAATGCGTACGCCGCAAAGCGTGACGTGATCGCCCTCGCCGAAGCGATGCGCGTCGATGCCGTTACCGACGCTGACGAAGCGATCATCGAGCAGGCGCTCGAGCATTTCCAAATCTCCGGGATAAGTGATCTTCATGAGGCGCGGGTCGCCGGGAATGAGTTTCGTTTCGCCGCCGTGCGCGCGCATGACAGCAAGATCGTCGGCGAAGGTTCCGTTGCCGAGCGCGGCATAAGCGTCGCGCAAGGCGGCGGCGTTGAAACCCTGTGGCGTCTGTACGCGCATCAAATGCTCGCGCGCGATCTCTTCTACGACAACATTGTTGGCGCCGACGCGCTGGAGTGCATCCGCAGCGGGCAGAGCGGGCGCTACACCAGTGGCGCCGGCGCGCACCGCTTCGATGAGCGCGCGGATCGTGGTCTCAAAGAGACCCGGACGCGCTGCGTCGTGAATGAGTATGACATCGGTGTCGGAAATCGCGTTGAGCGCCGCCCGTACAGAATCCGTGCGCGTCGCCCCGCCCTGCACTGCGCGGACGGGCAGGGCGCTCGTTGCGGCGCGGAAAAGTTCGTCCTGGCCGGCGCCGATGGCGACGACCACCTCCTCCACGCCAGCGCGCAGAAAGGCCTCGATCGACCAGCGCAGCACCGGTTTGCCGAGCAGGAGATTGTATTGTTTGGGTAATTCGCCGCCGGCGCGGCTGCCGGCGCCTGCAGCGACGATGACGGCGGAGACTTTCATCGGATGGAGAATTCTTCGCGCTCTTGTTGCATCGCAGCATAAATCCCTTGGCGCCCGCTTTTTAGGCGCCATACTCGACGCCGAGGACGGGGCCAAGGATGCTCGATTTGACCCAAAATCGACGGCTTGTCTCGCCCCTCGCGCGGGGAATGTGGGTATGGCCGGACCAAAATTGAGCGAGTTACGGCCCTTGGCGGGACGGATGTCGACCCCCGACGCCGAGCGTTGGCTGGAGGCGCTGCCGGCGCCCGTGATCGGTTTGGATTCAGGCGAGCGCATTCGGTTCGTGAACGCCGCGGCCGCTGAATTGCTGGCCGCGGTGGGCCGTGGGCTGCTGGGCCGCCGGCTCGACGAGATTTTTGGCAATGACGCGCCAATCCTGGGGCTCGCGCGCCGCGCCGCGAACGGTGTGGCTGTGGCTGAAGCCGATGTGACATTGGCGGGCCCAGGCTTTGCGCTGGGCCGCGCCACGGTGTCGGCGGGGCAGGTGGGCGATAATGGCTATGTCGCGCTCGTGATCACGCATGCGCCGCGTGCGCGCGTGGCGCCTCTGGCGACGGCGATGAATTCAGCCGCGCGCACGCTCGCGCACGAAGTGCGCAATCCGCTCGCCGGTATTCGCGCGGCGGCGCAACTGATCTCGCGCGGCGCCGATCAGGAATCCTCCGCGCTTGCGACGCTGATTTGCGATGAAGTGGATCGGATTCACCGACTGACCGACCGGATCGATCCGCTCGGTTCATTCCAGCCTCCGCGGTTTGAGCGGTTCAATATTCACGAAGCGCTCGATCGGGTGCGCAAGCTTGTGGGATCGAGTTCGCCGGATGTGCTGATCCGCGAACGCTACGACCCGAGCTTGCCGCCGGTGCGCGGCGATCTGGATCAATTGATCCAGGCGTTTTTAAACATTGCGAAGAACGCCGTGGAAGCTTTGTCTGATCAGACGGACGGCGAGATCGCGATCATCACGGCGTATCGTCCAGGCGTACGTTTCCGTTCAGCCGCAAGCGGTGCGCCACGCGCCCAGCTTGAAGTGCAAATCGTCGATAATGGTCCGGGGCTGCATCCCGATGTGGCGGATCGTTTGTTTGAGGCGTTCGCGAGTACGAAATCGGGCGGCATGGGGCTTGGCCTTACGGTCTCGGCCGACATTGTCGCGCGCCATGACGGACGTATCGAAGTCGATAGCGCGCCGGGCCGCACCGCATTCAAAATTCTTCTCCCCATTGATCCGGAGGATCACCCATGAGCGCACGCATTCTGCTGGCTGATGATGACGCCTCGTTGCGTTTCGTGCTGTCGCAAGCGCTCGGCAAAGAGGGCTACAATGTGCGCGCGACGGGCAATGTCGCGACCTTGTCGAAATGGGTGCGCGAGGGGGAGGGCGACCTCGTTCTGAGCGACGTCTACATGGGCGATGAATGCGTGTTCGACGCCCTGCCTTCGATGCGAATGGCGCGCCCTAACCTGCCCGTGATCGTGATGAGCGCGCAGTCCACGGTCTCGACCGCGCTCTCCGCGGCTGGCGCTGGCGCCTATGATTATGTGCCAAAGCCGTTCGATCTCGATGATCTGATGGCGGCTGTGCGGCGTGCGCTCACCGGCGGGCCGGACGCAAAGACGCGCGCCCAAGGCGCCAAGGCCGAGAAAGAAGAGAAGCTGCCCCTGATCGGCCGGGCGCCGGCGATGCAGGAAGTCTACCGCGTGATGGCGCGCGTGGCGGGCACGGATTTGACGGTGCTGGTCGAAGGCGAGAGCGGCACGGGCAAAGAACGCGTGGCGCGCGCGATCCACGATCATAGCCGCCGTGCGAGCGGGCCGTTCGTGATCGTGAGTTTGGCGGGTGCTGCGCCCGCGCAAATCGATCAGGACTTGTTTGGCGCTAACGGCAAATTCCAGCAGGCGCGCAATGGCACGCTGTTCTTGGAAGACGTGGATGAGATGCCGGGGGATGCACAGACGCGTTTGGCGGGCTTGCTTCATTCGGACGATCCCAATGAGCGGCCGAACGTGCGTCTGATCGCAGCGGCGCAACGCTCGCTTGCCTCGCTCGCGCGCCAGGGCTCGTTCCGACAGGATTTGTTCTATCGCTTGAATGTGGTGGCGATCCGTTTGCCGCCGCTGCGTGAGCGCTTGGAAGATGTTGGCGATCTGGCGCGCGCGTTTTTGGTGCGGGCCAAGCGCGAGGGCTTGCCGGACCGGCAGCTCGACAGCTCCGCGATCGAACGCCTCAAGGCTTACGATTTTCCCGGCAACGTCCGCGAACTGGAAAATCTGCTGCGCCGCGCGGCGGCGTTGAGCCCTGCTTCGGTGATCACGGCGCGCGAGATCGGCAATGAGCTTGGCGTCACAGCGAAAGAGCAGGCGGCGGAGGAGTGCGGGGAGGGCTTTGAAGCGGCCGTCTCGCGCCGCCTCGCCTCGGAATTCGCCGCCGCGAGCCCCGACCTGCCCGACGCCGGCCTTTACGATCGGCTTTTGGCCGAGGTGGAGCGCCCATTGATCGAGCAAGCGCTCCAGGCCACGCGCGGCAACCAAATCCGAGCGGCGGCGGTCCTGGGCATCAACCGCAATACTTTACGCAAGAAAATCCAGACCTTAGGGATCAAAACTGGGCGCGGCGATTGACGCTGACGTGATATTGGTTCAACACCATGTTGCTATATGGCAACATGAGTTCCCCCGGTCATGGTGCAAATCACGGCGAATGAAGCTGCGTCTGACGCAGCGGTCCTAAGCGACCGACCGCAAGGCAAAAGCGCGCTCGCCTTCGCGATTGGATTCGGCGTCGCCGCCCTCCTCACCTCGATCGCAACGATCGCCCTCCTCCTCGGCGAAGGCCTGGCGGGGGAGGCCAACGCGGCCATTGGCGTGATGCTCTTTGCCAGCATCGCCATTTCGGCGGTGCTCACGGGCCTCTTTACCCACCGCATGCTGCGCATTGCTAAGGCCTGGCGCTCGGCCGCCAGCGGCGCGCGTCTGCACTTGCGTTTCGTGACTTTGTTTGCGCTGGCCGCACTTGCGCCGGCGATCATTGTCGCGGCTTTCTTGGGCTTCACGTTTAGTCAGGGCGTCGATCGCTGGTTCAGCCAACGCGTCGAGAGCACGATAGAAAACGCCGCCGACGTTGGCCGCGCTTATGTCGATCTGGCCTCTGGGGGGCTCAGCGGCGAAGTCGAAGCCATGAGCGTCGATTTGAACGCGGCGCGGCAAGGCTTGTTGACCGAGCCGCAGCGTTATCTGGCGTTCTTGGATGCGCAGACGGAGCGCCGCGCTTTGTCGGCGGCTTACGTGCTCGATAGCGCAGGCCGCGTACTCGCGCGGAGTGAGATGCCAGGCGCCGGCGCTTACACGACGCCATCACCCAATGCATACGTGGCGGCGAATGCGGGGGAAGTTTCGGTGCGCTTCGATGAGCCGACCAATAGCGTGCGTGCGCTGCATCGATTGAACGAGTACCAGGACGCGTATCTTTTGGTGACGCGTCCAGTGGCGCCAGGTTTGGTGGCCCAATTGCGGGCGTTTGAATCGTCGGTTGAGGATTATCGAACCGCGCGCGAGCAACAAGGCGCGCTGCGCGGCCTGTTTGGCTTGGCCTATTTGTCGACGGCGCTGCTTGTGTTGCTGGCCGCAGGCTGGGTTGGTTTGAATAGCGCCACACGCGTGGCCGGACCGATCGGTCGACTGGTCGGCGCAGCACAGCGGGTGGCGGCGGGCGATCTGAAAGCGCGCGTGAGCGTCGGCGAAGAGCGCGACGAGATCGATGCGTTGGCGACAGCGTTCAACCGCATGACAGCGCAGCTCGACACCCAACGGCGCGATCTGGTTGAGGCGCAGGAAGAAGCCGAGGATCGCAGCCAATTTATTGAAACGGTGCTCGCGGGCGTGAGCGCCGGGGTAGTCGGTCTCGATAATAACGGCCGGATTTCAGCGGCCAATCGCTCTGCCGTGCAATTGCTGGCCGAGAAAAACCTGGTCGGGCGCCGATTGATCGACGTGGCGCCTGAATTTGCCGAATTGTTGAACCGGGCGTCGCCGATGGGTGAGACGCCAGCGCTGCGCGTGGATTTGATGCGTGACGGCGGGTCGTTGAATTTGAGCGTGCGGATGAGCCCAGAAGCTGACGGCGGCTTGGTGCTCACGTTCGACGATATGACCAAGCTGATCTCGGCGCAGCGCCAAGAAGCTTGGAAAGATGTGGCGCGCCGCATCGCCCACGAGATCAAAAATCCGCTGACGCCGATCCAGCTTTCAGCGGAGCGTCTGCGCCGCAAATATGCCGACGAGATCAAATCCGATCCGGACACGTTCCTGAAGTGCACGGACACGATCCTGCGTCAGGTCGCCGATATCGGGCGTATGGTGGACGAGTTCTCCTCGTTCGCGAGGATGCCGACGCCGCGTATGGCGTTTGCGGACATGAGCGATATCGCGCGTCAGACGGTGTTTGGTCAGCGTCTGGCGTTCTCGGATCTGCGCATTGAGGTTGAAGGTGTCGACAAGCCGATTGGTTTGGTCAGCGATGAACGTCTGATCTCGCAAGCGTTGCTGAACCTGATCAAGAACGCGGCCGAAAGCGTACAAGCGCGACGCGCGCGCGATGGTGAGCCAAAGGATGGGTTCGTGTTGCTGCGGCTGCGCGATCTCGATTTCGGGGTGCAGTTTGAAGTGATCGACAATGGCTTGGGCTTTCCCGAGAAGGATCGCCACCGCCTGATCGAACCGTACGTGACGACGCGCGTGAAAGGCTCGGGGCTGGGCCTAGCGATCGTTGCGCGTATTATCGAAGACCATGGGGGGCTGATTGAGTTGGACGATGCGCCGGGGCAAGGCCCGGGCGCAGTCGTTCGTTTTGTTCTCCCCAAGCGCGCCGACGACACATTCGAAGCGGCCGCAGAACACGGCGCAGGAGCAGCCTAATGGCGTCTGACATTCTCATCATCGATGACGAGGCCGATATTCGCGACCTCGTCTCGGGCATTCTCGAAGACGACGGCCACCAAGTGCGCACCGCGCGCGATAGCGATGAAGCACTCGACGCTTTCCGCCGCCGCACGCCGTCGCTCGTGGTGTTGGACATTTGGTTGCAAGGCAGCCGGATGGACGGTTTGGAGCTGCTGGCGACGTTCAAGGAGATTGATCCGGACATGCCGGTGATCGTGATCTCTGGTCACGGCACGATCGAAACCGCGGTCGCCGCGATCCGCAAGGGCGCCTACGATTTCGTGGAGAAGCCGTTCACGGCCGATCGATTGTTGCTCGTCGTGGAGCGCGCGTTGGAAACGACGCGGTTGAAGCGCGAAAACACGGCGCTGAAGGCGCGTTCGGCGGCGAGCGATGAGCTGATCGGCTCGTCGGCGGTGATGGCCGCGTTGCGCGGCGCGATCGAGCGCGTGTCGCAAACCAATTCGCGCGTGCTGATCAGCGGGCCGGCCGGCTCTGGCAAAGAGCTGGTTGCACGCTTGCTGCATGAGCGTAGCGCCCGCACTGGAGGGCCCTTCATCGCCATCAATGCAGCGTCGATCGCGCCGGATCGCATGGAAAGCGAGATTTTTGGCGAAGAAGGTCCCGACGGGCGTGCGCGCAAGATCGGCGTGTTTGAGCAAGCGCACGCTGGAACGCTCTTCCTCGATGAGGTCGGCGACATGCCGATCGAGACGCAATCGAAAATCCTGCGTGTGTTGGTGGAGCAGCGTTTTCGTCGCGTAGGCGGTTCTACCGACGTGCAGGTGAATGTACGCGTGGTGTCGTCGTCGTCGCGCGATCTGAACGGTGACATCGAGCTCGGGCGTTTCCGGCAGGATTTGTATCATCGTTTGAACGTGGTGCCTTTGCGTGCGCCGGCATTGGCTGAACGGCGTGAGGATATTCCCGAGCTTGCGGGCTATTTCGTTGGCCGTTTGGCGGGCATGACGGGCGTGCCAGCGCGCCAGATTGGCGAAGATGCGCTGGCGGCGCTGCAAGCGGCGGAATGGCCGGGCAATGTGCGCCAGCTGCGCAATGTGATCGAACGCATTCTGATCTTGGCGACGGGCGATCTGGCGACGCCGGTGACGGTGGATTCGCTGCCGCCGGAAGCTTGGCCATCCGCAGGCGCCAAGCATGATGGGATGCAGGAAGTGATCGGTCTGCCGCTGCGCGACGCGCGCGAACGGTTCGAGCGCGAATATTTGAACGTCCAGATCACGCGCTTTGGCGGCAATATTTCGCGTACGGCGGCGTTCATCGGCATGGAGCGCTCAGCGTTGCACCGGAAGCTGAAATCTCTTGGTGTGGAAGCGCCGGGCCGTCCTGGGCAAGAAGTTGAATGAACCAGATCGCGTATGTGAATGGCGCATACGTGCCGATGCGCTATGCGGTGATCTCGATCAATGATCGCGGCTTCCAGTTTGGCGATTCCATCTACGAGGTCTGGCCGGTGCGCGGCGGGCAGCTGTGCGATTGCGAGGGCCATTTCGCGCGTATGCGGCGGTCGCTGAACGAAATCCGCGTGCCGGCGCCGATGGATGACCGCGCGTTGCATCTGGTGATCAAGGAGACGATGCGGCGCAACAAGGTGCGTGAGGGCATCGTCTATATCCAAGTGAGCCGCGGCGTCGCGCCGCGCGATCACACGTTTCCCACCAAGCCGATCAAGCCGACTTTGATCATTACGGCGAAGAATTTGGATCAGGCTGGCATGAAGAAGCGCGGCGCTGAAGGCGTGAAGGTGATCACGACGCCGGAAATTCGCTGGGCGCGGCGCGATATTAAATCGGTGAACCTGCTGCCCAACATTCTGCAGCGTCAGGCGGCGAAGGAAGCTGGCGCATTCGAGGCTTGGTTCGTGGACGATGATGGTTTCATCACCGAAGGCACGTCATCGAACGCATGGATCGTGGACGCCCAAGGCCGGCTGCGCACGCGGCCGCTCTCGAACGATATCTTGCACGGCGTGACGCGCGCGTCGGTGATGCGCGTGGCGCAAGAGCGGCAGATACAGGTGATCGAAGAGCCGTTCACGCTGGCTGAAGCGAAGGCCGCGCGTGAGGCGTTTGTGACGGGCGCTGGCAGCCCGATCTTTCCGGTGATCGCCATCGACAATGTTCCGGTTGGCGAAGGAAGTCCCGGCCCGGTGACGCAGGCGTTGCGCGCCGCATATTTGGGCGCCGTGTAGGCATTACACTTCTTCGCGTGCGGTAGAGTTGGCGCCGGGCTCGGTTCGCGCCTATAGCACCCGGATCAAGCCGCGCGTCTCGTCGCGGCGTCATAAAACTCAAGCATGGGGCTACACCATGGATAAGAAACAAAACCTCCAGGACACGTTTCTGAACGCCGTCCGCAAGGCCAAGACGCCACTGACGATTTTCCTCGTCAATGGCGTGAAACTGCAGGGCGTTGTCACCTGGTTCGACAATTTCTGTGTGTTGTTGCGCCGCGACGGTCAGGTACAACTGGTTTACAAGCACGCGATCTCGACGATCATGCCGGGTGCGCCCGTGCAATTGTACGATATCGACAAGGCAGCTGATGAAGCCGACGGCTGATACGCCGCTCCAAGATTTCAACCGCGCGATCGTGCTGCGCCCGCTGGCGACGGCGGGCGAGAGCATTCGCGACGGCGAAGCGCGCCTGCTGGAAGCTGTGGGGCTGGCGCAGGCGTTGGGGCTCGACGTAACGCACGCCGAGGCGCCGCCGCTGCGCCAGATCAATCCGCGCACCTATTTGGGCGGCGGTCGCGTGGAGCGCCTGAAGCAACAAGCGGAAGAAACCGGCGCCGGGGTGATCGTGATCGATGCGCCGCTCTCACCTGTACAGCAGCGTAATCTGGAAACAGACATTGGCGCGAAGGTTGTCGATCGCACCGGGTTGATCCTTGAGATTTTCGGCCTGCGTGCGCGGACCAAGGAAGGCAAGCTGCAGGTTGAACTGGCGCGGCAAGGTTATGAGCGCTCGCGGCTGGTGCGGACATGGACGCACTTGGAACGCCAGCGTGGTGGCTTAGGCAAAACTGGCGGCCCTGGCGAAACGCAGATCGAACTCGACCGGCGCATCATCGCGGACCGGATTTTGAAGCTGAAGCGCGAGCTGGAGGACGTGCGACGGACGCGCGGCCTGCAGCGGCGTGCGCGCTCGCGCGCGGGCCTGCCGGCTGTGGTGCTCGTGGGCTATACGAACGCGGGTAAATCCACTTTGTTCAATCGCCTCACGCAAGCGGGCGTGCTGGCCAAGGACATGTTGTTTGCGACGCTCGATCCGACGGCGCGGCAAGTGAAGCTGGCGAGCAACCGCGCCGTGATTATGAGCGATACGGTGGGCTTCATCTCCGATCTGCCGCACGAACTGGTGGAAGCGTTTCGCGCCACGCTGGAGGCGGTGACGGAAGCGGATTTACTCGTGCATGTGCGCGACATCGCCCATCCCGAGACGGATAAGCAGAAGGCCGATGTGCTGGGCGTGCTGGCGCAATTGGCCAAGGATGCGGGCGGGAAAACGCCGCCGGTGCTTGAGGCGTGGAATAAGATTGATCTCTTGGACGACGCGACGCGTGAGGGACGCTTGCGGCGCGCGGAGGCGGCTGCCGAGCAGGGGGTTAGCAGCACCCTACCCCCTGTTGCGATTTCGGCGGAGACAGGGGAGGGCGTGGACGCCCTGCTCGCCGCGATCGATCGCGCGGCGTTTTCCGCGACGCGTGTGATCACCCTCACCTTGTCGCCGGACGATGCCGGACGCGTGCGCGCGCAGATCGCGTCGCTGGGCAAAATTCTGGAAGAACGCAGCGACGATGATGGCGTGATTACGTTGCGCGCGGAGCTCCTGGTGGAAGATGCGGCGCGCTTTGCGCCACTGGAACCCCTGCCCGAAGATGTGCGCCCGGCTGCGGAGTAGGGGCTCGGAGCGCCGGCGCTCCGAGCTAACGCTCCAACCTCGCAACCAGCTCAGCCGCAAACGTGCTGAGCGTATCGTCGCGTGCGCCCATCACTATGATGCGGTCGCCGGGTTCGGCGAGTTCTAGGAGTTTGTCGCCGCAGGCGGCGCGTTCGGCGAAGGCGAGCGCTTGGTGGCCGCGGGCGCGGATTCCGGCGACGATGTGTTCGCTGGTGACGCTTCTATCGACGGTGCCGCCGAAATAGACGGGGTCGGGCATGATGACGACGTCGTCGTCAGCCATGTTCTGCGCGAAGCAGTCGATGAATTCGTTTTTCATCAGCTTGAGCGGCCCATAGCCGTGCGGCTGAAACATGATGAGCAGCCGCCCTGGGAAGGCGTGCAGCGTGGCCAAAGTGGCCGTGATCTTGTCGGGGTTGTGCCCGAAATCATCGATGACGGTGACGTTGCCCGCTTTGCCGACGACCTCAAGGCGGCGCTTGGTGCCAGAAAAGCCCTCGAGCGCTGTTGCGGCCTCCTGCAACGAAAGCCCGTAGGCGCGCGCAGCGCAGAGTGCGGCGAGCGCATTGGCGACGTTGTGTTCGCCCGGCACGTTAAGCTTCACTTTGGCCGTGGCGGCGCCTTCGCGTTCGAGCACCTCAAACGCAATGCTATCCGGCGCGGGCGTGATCAAGACGCAGTGCAGGTCGGCGAGGCCCGAGCGCAGCGCGTAGGTGCGGGTGCGTATCTTCGCATCGATGACAAGCTTGGCGGTTTCGTCATTGTCGAGATTGAGCACGGCGACGTCCGCCTTGCTGACGAAGCCGGAGAAGAGCGCGCGCAGCTCGTCCATGCTCTTATGGTCGAGCGCGATGTTGTTCACGACAGCGATCGTCGGCTGGTAGCGCGCAATCGAGCCGTCACTTTCGTCGACCTCGGACACGAACGCATCGCCACGGCCCACGAGCGCGCTGGCAAAGAGCGCGTCGGGTGTGACGAAGTTCTTCATCACAGCGCCGTTCATCACCGTGGGATCGCGGCCGGCGCGGTGGAGCATCCAGGCGATCATCGCCGTGGTGGTGGATTTGCCGCTGGTGCCGGCCACACCGATGCGCACGGGCGCTGCGTTGAAGAGTTCGGCCAAGAGCTCAGGGCGCTTCATGTCGCGCGCGCCGAGGCGCTTGGCGGCGACGACATCGCCCACGCTGTCTTCGACGGCGGCGGAGCGCACAAGGATCTGGTCGGCGCTGACAAGGCCTGAGCCGTCCTGCGGGAAGAGGTCGATGCCCTGGGCTTTCAAATACTCGAATTTGGCGCCGAGGCGGCCTTGGTCGAGCGAGCGGTCAGAGCCGGCGACCGTCACGCCCTTACCGCGCAGGATGAGCGCCAACGGCAGCATGCCCGAGCCGCCGACGCCGCTGAAGAAATAGGATTTGGCCAAACTCATCTTTGCTGACTCATGCGTGACGGTTATGACGAGAAAGCCCGGCTCCCGGCAAGGACGCGAAGACAGAGCTTATGGCTGACCCCATCCGTATTGGAATTGTAGCGCCCGGCACGCGCATCGAGCCGGAGCTGGCGGCGCGCGTGAAGGCGTTCGCGGCTGATTCGTTTCTGGACCAGGCGCCGGCGATCTATTTCCATCAGCAATGCTTTTACACCGCCGGTCATTTCGCCGGCGATGATGCGGCGCGGCTGGCGGCGTTTGTGGAATTCGCCAACGATCCTAAGCTCGATGCGCTTTGGTTTGCGCGTGGCGGCTATGGCGCGTGCCGGATTGCTGAAGCAGCGATCGCGCAGCTGACCGACGGCGCGCGGGCCAAGACCTATCTGGGCTATAGCGATGGCGGGGCGCTGCTGGGCGGGCTCTATCGCAACGGCTTCCGCAACGTGGCGCATGGGCCGATGCCGGTGGACATGATCCGCCAGGGCGGCGAGGCGGCGGTGAAGCGGGCGCTCTCCTATCTGATCGACCGCGCGCCGGATTCGCTTGAGCTCACGGTGATGTTCGAGGGCAAGACCATCGCCTTCAACATCATGATCCTGCAATCGATCCTCGGCACGCCGCTGGAGCCGGATTTGAGCGGCCATGTGCTGATGCTGGAGGACGTGGGCGAGTATCTTTATCGGCTCGACCGCGCCCTCTTCCAGATCACCTCCTCGCCGAACGTGCGGCGGGTGAGGGGCATTAAACTCGGCCGCATCTCCGACGTGCCGGAGAACGACAAAGTGTTCGGCGCGACGGAAGAAGAAATGGTGCGCTATTGGTGCGCACGGAGCGGCATCGCGTATCTGGGGCGCGCGGATATTGGGCACGATGCGGATAATCGGGTGGTGCCGTTTGGATCGCTCAATCGCTAGAGCCGACCAATTGCAAAGCGCTTGTACGCTTCATCGAATGACATCCTAAGCGCCCAGAGCTTCGAGTATGCGAGCAAGAACAGAATAACGCGCAACAAGACAAACACACCAAGTAGGAGTGGTGCGTTCAGCGCCAACGTTTGTGTCGTCGACTGCCAACCGGAAAAGTTCGAATTTACAAGCTCTACGGCGAGCCAAAGGACCCAAATGGTGGCGGCGAGCGCGAGCGCGCGCCGCCAATCTGCTTTCAAAAACCGTAGGAGAAGCGTCAAGGCTTCTCAGCCTGCTTAGCCTCAAGCCACAGCTTTTCCATATCGTCCAACGGCTGGGGGCCGGTGCGGTTGGCTTCGGCAAGCTTGGCTTCGATGTATTGGAAGCGGCGGGTGAATTTGGCGTTGGCGCGGCGGAGCGCTTCTTCGGGATCGACTTTGAGTTTGCGTGCGAGGTTGGCCATGACGAAGAGGATGTCGCCCATCTCTTCGACGATGTGCTCGGAATCGCCTGACGCGCGCGCGTCTTTCAGCTCGGCCAATTCTTCTTCGAGCTTTTCCAACACCGGCTCGGGCGTCGGCCAATCGAAATTGATGCGTGCGGCGCGCTTGGTGAGCTTCTCGGCGCGCATGAGGGCGGGGAGGGCCATCGGCACGTCGTGCAGCAGCGAGGGCGCACCAGAGGCTGCGCGCTTCTGGGCCTTCAGCGTTTCCCAGGCGACGGTCTGTTGGGCCGCCGTGCGGCCATCGCCCGCTTCGGCGAACACGTGCGGGTGACGTTCGATCATTTTGTCGGCGAGCGCTTGGGCGACGTCGGCGAAATCGAACGCGCCTTGCTCTTCGGCCATGCGGGCGTGGAAGGCGATCTGGAAGAGGAGGTCGCCCAGCTCTTCCTTAAGTGCTGGCATATCCTGGCGCTCGATCGCGTCGGCGACCTCGTAGGCTTCCTCGATCGTGTAGGGCGCGATGGTCGCGAAATTCTGCTCGATGTCCCAAGGGCAGCCGCGTTGGGGATCGCGCAAGCGCGCCATCACGTTGAGCATGGCCTGGGTGGAGGCGGCGTTGCGGGCAGCCTTGGCGGCGATATTTTCTTCTATATTTTCAGCTGGTTGGGCTGACATAGCTTTCTCGCATAAGATAGATTATGGGAAATGATCGAGGGCTCTGGCTGGGCCGACTCAAAGGGTGAAATCGGCCTGCCAGCCATCATAGCCGGGTTCGACCCCTGCGGGCAGCTTTGCCTTCAGCGTCTGGTAGTCGAGGTCGATGTGCATGTTGGTGAGCACCGCGTGCCTGGGCGCCAAGCGCTCGATCCATTCGAGGCTGCGCCCGACATGGGCGTGCGTGGGATGGGGCGTCTCGCGCAGCGCGTCGACGATCCAAAGATCGAGACCAGCCAGCTCCTCGAATGTGCGCTCGGGCATGGCGACGACGTCGTTGGAATAGCCGATGGGGCCGGCGCGGAAGCCAAGTGAGACGGAGAAGCCGTGGTCCTGCTCCAGCGGCAGAATCTCAAGCTTGCCCCCTGGCCCATCAATCACGACCGGCACGAGCGGCGCCATGTGCCCAGCGTCGCGCACGATGGCGGGATAGCCGCCGAGCGTTTCGAACGAATAGCCGAAGCGGCGCAGGAAGGTTTTTCGCGTGGGCTCGTCGATCCAGACAGGAATTTGTCGGCGCGCTTTGATGGCGAAGGCGCGCACATCGTCGAAGCCGTTGGTCTGGTCGGCGTGGTCGTGGCTGATGAGCACGGCGTCGAGATGCGCAGGTTTCACCTCGGCGAGCTGCGTGCGCAGATCCGGCGGCGTGTCGATGAGCACGGTGGTCGCCTCGCCCGCTTGGGTTGGCGCTCCGCTCCATTTCTGCAGCAAGAGCCCGCAGCGTGTGCGGCGGTTCTTGGGTTCGTTTGGATCGCACACGCCCCAATCGCCGGTGGCGCGCGGCACGCCGCCCGATGAACCGCAGCCAAGAATGGTGACGCGCAATGAGCCGCTCATGTGGGCCTCACCACGTCTGGGAAGATGCGAAAGAAGTTCTCGGCGAGCAGGGCGCTCCCCTCCTCTGCTCCGAGCCCTCTCAATTTGAGCAGCGCGGCCTGCACGTCGGCGACGTGGTGCGGCTCGCAGCGTTGGCCCCGATGCGGCACGGGCGTCAGATATGGGCAATCGGTTTCAACGATGATGCGGTTGAGCGGCGTTTCCAACGCGATGGCGCGGACATCGTTGGCGTTTTTGAAGGTCATGATGCCAGAGAACGAAATGTAGGCGCCGAGCTTGATGGCGCGGCGCGCGAGTTCGGGACCAGACGTATAGCAATGCATCAGAATGCGGACAGGGCCCTTGCCCGCCTCCTCTTCCAACAAATCCCCCATCGCCGCGTCGGCTTCGCGGGTGTGGATGATGAGGGTTTTGCCGAGCGCGCGTGCTGCAGCCGCGTGGGCGCGAAACACCTGCACCTGCTCTTCGAACGGGCTGAATTTATAGTGCTGATCGAGGCCGGTTTCGCCGATGCCGACGATCTTGGGATGACGGCCGTGTTCAATCAACGTCTCGGCCGTGAGATCAAGATGATCCTTGGCGTAGTGCGGATGCGCGCCGACGCTGGCGTAAATGTCGGCGTGCGCTTCGGCGATGGCGAGGACTTGGGGAAAGTTCTCGACTTTGTCGCAGATGGTGATCATGCGCGCCACGCCGGCTTCGCGCGCGCGCGCGATCACCGCTTCGCGGTCGTCCGCGTAAGCTTGGTGGTGCAGGTTCACGTGGCTGTCGATCAGCATGGCGCTCATCTACGCGACGTCGCGGCGCGATCAAGGATGCCCACCGCACGCGCGAGCGCGTGGCGCGGATCCATGTCGAGGCCTTCGGCTTGGGAGCGGAGTGTCTCCAATTGCGACCAGGCTTCGGCCCAGTGTTCGCCGCCCTCTTCGACGCCTTTGGCGTGCACCCAATCCCCCGCGATCTCAATGACGGAGACGAGGCGCTCAAACGGTTCCCCGCCAAACTTCTCGTAAAGCTCG
>Ga0315902_10003843_pt1 | contig 22153 bp, 18 predicted proteins | sample LakEriMetagenome_9_FD_203523 | JGI IMG/M metagenome (GOLD analysis project Ga0315902, IMG submission 203523) | Freshwater fungal communities from buoy surface, Lake Erie, Ohio, United States - Buoy 12 MA117 | ecosystem: Environmental > Aquatic > Freshwater > Lake > Lake biofilm | place: USA... | reverse complement strand
TCGGGTTGGCCGCCGTCATGCTGGGGTCGGCCGGCACCTCGAAGATGTAGCCGTGCTTCTTGCCTTCGGAGCTGACGTTGTTGCTGCGGATCTCCTCGTTGCTGAGCCACGAGCCCCAGGTCGTCGCACCACCGGCGCAAGGCCGGTTCAGGCCACCGAAACTGGCGTAGCTGCCGACCCAGTTGCCGTCGCGCCAGACGAGGTTGGTGTTGCCGCCGATCTGGTAGCTGGTGCCGGTGATGCCGGTGTCCCACTTGGCGACGTTGGCACGGCCGGCGCCGATGATGTTGGCCGGGTTCGTGCTCGTGCTCTGCTCGTGGTTGCAGACCAGCACGATCTCGGTGCTGCGGCCGATGCGGCGCACACGCACGATGCCCATGCCGTCGTGGGCCGAAGGCGTCGGCAGGCCGTCGCTCATGATGTCGCCGCGCCAGGCGAAGCTCTTGTAGCTGAAGCCCGCCGGCAGCTGGATCAGCGGCAGCCCGGTCGTCAGGTCGTTGACCGGCGCGGTGGCGCCGTAGGGGCTGTCGATCAGCGCGGAGGCGCTGGCGGCGATGCAGCCCGGCTGCGAAGCCTCGGCCACGCGTGTGGCGAGCGCGGCCATCGGGCCGGCAAACGCAGCGGCGATCGCGGCGCCACTGCCCTTGAGCAGGCCGCGGCGGGCCAGATCGGCATTCGAATCGGACATGGGTTCTCTCTCTCCTGGAGTGCCTTGGATGTGGGGTGCCGCAGGAAGCGCGGTGAAGACGATCCTGGGTGGGTTCGATGACGTCCACGTGAATGAGCCGTCTGTATCGGGCGTGCCGAACTGGGGTTTGTTCAGCTGTCATCGCGCATCGGGACCATCGCCGCTTTTCAACGAGAGGCCGGTCCGCTTCCCGGGCCGGCCAACCACCCGGAGGACACCATGCGCCATTCGATCGCCACGGCCATTGCGGCCCCGCTGCTGGTACTTGCGGCTGCTCCGTCGCTCGCCAGTCAGACCACGCTCACCTTCCAGCACGGCATGAATGGCTACGCCGGCACGGCGGACACCTACCTGCGTGCATCCGAGCCCGACACCGTCTTCGGCGGTGAGTCGGAAGTCAGCATCGACGCCTCCGACGGCGGCATGCCGAGCCAGGCGCTGCTGCGCTTCGACAACCTGTTCGGCAGCGGCGCCGGCCAGATCGGCGCCGACCGTGTGATCGTCTCGGCGACGCTGCGCCTGTTCATCACCAGCGCCGGCAGCGGCATGCGGGTGCACGAGATGCTCGTGCCCTGGACTGAAGGTACGGCGAGCTGGACCTCGATGGGCGACGGCATCCAGGCCGATGGTTCGGAGGCCACAACGCTGCCGCTGTTCGAACTCGGCGCCAACGACGGCAGCGCCAACATCCCCGAGGAGCCGCTGACACTGGACATGACGCTCGCGCTGCAACGTCTGCAGGCGGGCCTCGCGTCAGGCCATGGTTGGGCGCTGCTGCCGTTCATGCCCGACGGCACCAACGGCCTGGACTTCGCATCGCGCGAATGGGCCGAGCTGGGCGACCGCCCGCTGCTCAGCGTCGTCACCGCCCCGGTGCCCGAGCCCGCCACGGTGGCGTCGATGCTGGCCGGCCTGGCCCTGCTCGGTGCCCTGGCCAAGCGTCGTCGCGGCTGAGGCCGTGCGGCCCCGGATTCAACACTTCATCTCGGACATCCGAACATGAAATCCACGCTTCTCACCCTCGCACTGGCCGCGTTGCTTGGCGCCGGGTCCGCCGCGCAAGCCACCGTCACGCTCAGCTTCCAGCAAGGCGTGGCCGGATACGCCAGCACCCAGGACACGATGATCCGCAGCAACGAGACTTCCAGTGGCGCCGGCCAGTCCGGAAACGGCGACAGCCGGGGGCGCAACTTCGGCGCGGTCGACTTCATCAGCATCGACGGCGACGACGGCAGTCCGGGCCTCAAGCCCAACCAGGGCCTGATCCGCTTCGACCAGCTGTTCGGCGCCGGCCCGGGCCAGATCCGGCCTGGCGACACCATCGTGTCGGCGACCCTGACGCTCGTGGCCTTCGATCCGGGCAGCGGCCTGCGCCTGCACGACATGCTCGTGTCCTGGAGCCAGGGCACGGCGACCTGGAACAGCCTGGGCAACGGCGTGCAGATCGGCAGCGAGGCCGGTCCGGTGCTGAGCTCGATCGGTGCCGACAACTCGACCGCCAACGTTGCCGCAGGGGTGCTGAACTTCGACGTCACGTCGTCGCTGCTGGGCGTGCAAGCCGGCAACCTGCCGGGCCATGGCTGGCTGCTGAATCCGTTCGTCAACGGCACCAACGGCATCGACGTGCGCAGCAGCGAGTTCGCCACCCTGGCGGACCGCCCGCTGCTGACGGTCCAGATCACGCCGGTGCCCGAGCCGACGACGTGGCTGCTGCTGGCGCTGGGCCTTTCGGCCATCGGCCTGTTCGTCAGGCAGCGCGGCGGCTGATCTTCAGAACACGCGTTGCGCCGCCAGCCAGGGCAGCAGGCGCTCGAGCACCCGGGCCGGCTGTTCGAGCGTCGGCAGGTGCCCCGTGCCGGGCACGAGCTGAAGCTCCGCATCGGGCAGCAGGTGGGCGATCTCGCGCGCGTGCTCAAGGGGTGTGATCTGGTCGGCGTCGCCGCAAAGCACCAGCGTCGGGGCCGTGATCCTCGGCAGCAAGGGGCGCAGGTCGGCGCGCGCGGCGACCGCGCGGTTCTGGCGCGCCAGGCTGGCGCCGCCGGCGCGGCGGACCATCGTGAGGTAGCGGCCGACGAGCACCGGATCGCGCGCCGAGTCCTCATGCAGGGCCAGCGCCACGTTGGGGGCGAGGACGGGGTCGATGCGCCCGGCCTCGAATTCCCCGGCGGCCCATTCGCGCAGTCGCACGATGTCCGGCGGGTCCGGCCGGGCCGAGGTGCCGATGAGCACGAGTCCGGCGACCGCGTCCGGCGCCTGCGCGGCCGCCATCAGGGCCAGCATCGCGCCCATCGAGCAGCCGACCAGCCTGTGCGGACCGGTCGCACCCTGGAGCGTGTCCGCGATCTCCGTGGCCATCGCGGCCATCGTGTCGTGCCGGGTGTGGGCGGTGCTGACGCGGCAGACGTGGCCAGCGGCACGCAGCGCCGGCAGCAGCCCGGCGAACAACTCTTCGTCGCAGCCCAGGCCGGGCAGCAGCGTGAGGCACCCGGCCGGGCCCGGGCTCGAAGGTGTGGGGTTCATGGTCGACCGCCACAATAACGCCCCACGATGAACTTCCAGCAACTGCGCTCGATGCGCGAGGCGGCGCGCCGCGGCTACAACCTGACCGAGGTCGCCGAGGCGCTGCACACCAGCCAGCCCGGAGTCAGCCGGCAGATCCGCGAGCTTGAGGACGAACTCGGCGTCGAGTTGTTCATGCGCGCCGGCAAGCGGCTGACCGGCCTGACGCCACCCGGCGCGGCGATCCTGCCGATCGTCGAGCGGCTGCTGCACGAGGCCGAGAACCTGCGTCGTGCCGGCGCCGACTACAGCGCGGCCGAGCGTGGCACCTTGACCATCGCCGCCACCCACGCCCAGGCGCGCTATGCGCTGCCGCCCGCGGTGCGCGACTTCAGTGCCGCGCACCCGCAGGTGATGCTGCGCCTGCAGCAAGGCAGCCCCAAGCAGATCGCGCGCTGGCTGCTCGACGGCGAGGCCGACATCGGCATCGCGACCGAGGCGCTGGCCGAATACGACGGACTGGCCGCCCTGCCCTGCTATGCCTGGACGCACTGCGCCGTCGTGCCACGCGGCCACGCGCTGGCCCTGGCGCACGCCGACGGTCGGCCGCTGAACCTGGCCGCGCTGGCGGCCCATCCGATCGTGACCTACGAGCCGGCCTATTCGGGCCGCAGCCATCTCGACGAGGCCTTCAGGCGCGCCCAACTCGAGCCCAACATCGTGCTCGAGGCGATGGATGCCGACGTCATCAAGACCTACGTCGAGCTCGGCATGGGTGTCGGCCTGATCGCCGCCATCGCCTACGACGAGGACCGCGACACCGGCCTGGTGGCGCTCGATGCCCGGCATCTGTTCCCGACCAACACGACCCGCCTGGCCGTGCGTCGTGGGGCCTGGCTGCGCGGCTACGTGTTCGAGTTCATCCGCACCTTCGCGCCGCCCTTGACGCGCAAGCTCGTCGAGCAGGCGATGGCCAGCGAGCGCGGCGAGAGTTTCGAGATCTGATCCTCAATGCCCCTGCCCCACCCACGACCATGAACCCGTTCCATCTTGCGTTTCCCGTGCACGACCTGGCCGCGGCGCGCGGCTTCTATGCCGGGCTGCTGGGCTGCCCCGAAGGCCGCAGCAGTGCCGAATGGATCGACTTCGATCTCTACGGCCACCAGATCGTGGCCCACCTGTCGTCGGCGCCGCCGCGCCCGCCGCACCACAACGAGGTCGACGGGCGCGACGTGCCGGTGCCGCACTTCGGCGTCGTGCTCGACTGGGACGCCTTCCACGCGCTGGCCGCACGGCTGCAGGCGGAAGGGACCCGGTTCGTCATCGAGCCAGGCATCCGGTTCGCCGGACAGGTCGGCGAACAGGCGACGATGTTCTTCCAGGACCCGAGCGGCAACGCGCTGGAGTTCAAGGCCTTCCGCGATCCGTCACGGTTGTTCGCCAAGTGAGCGCTGCGACCGAGTTCCTCATCATTCGCCACGGCGAGACCGACTGGAACCGCGAGCAGCGTTTCCAGGGCCAGCTCGACGTGCCCTTGAACGCCACCGGACAGGCCCAGGCCCAGGCACTGGCGGCCCGTCTGGCCGGTGAACGCTGGCCGGTGCTGGTGGCGAGCGACCTGACGCGGGCGCGCCAGACCGCCGCTGCACTGGCCCAGGCCTGGGCCCACGACGAGGTTCCGACGGTGCCGGGACTGCGCGAACAGGCCTTCGGCGTGCTGGAAGGCCTGGACGCTCCGACAGCGCAGGCTCGTCATGCCGCCGAGTGGCAGGCGTGGTTGCGTTACGACGCCGACTACGCCCTGCCTGGCGGCGGCGAGAGCAACCGGGACTTCAGCGCCCGCGTGCTGGCTGCGCTGGCCGGCCTTGCTGAGCGCCATGCCGGCGGACGCGTGGCAGTGCTCAGCCACGGCGGCGTGCTGGACATGTTGTGGCGCGCGGCCCAGGGCGAGCCTCTGTCGGGCCCGCGCCGATGTCTGATCCCCAACACCGGACTGAACCGGCTGCGCTGGCAGGACGGCCGCCTGAGCGTGCTGGCCTGGGGCGACGCGGAGCACTGGCCGGGCTGACGCGGCAAGCTCAGGCCCCGAGGGGGGTCTGAACGGCCTGAACGCCCAGCTTCTAGCGCATCTTCGCCAGCAGCGAATGCACGTCGCCGACCACGCCATCGACCAGGGCTGAAAGGTCATGGCCGACGACGGCCTGACCCTCGGTGGCGTTGTCGCCTGCAGGTGCCATGTTGCTCAAGCTGCGATGCAGGGACTGCCGGACCACCCCGACCGTCAGGTGCACGTGGGCGCTGTCCAGTGCCTTGCGGACCGCCAGCAACTGACTCGCCACTTCGAGCGTCGGCTGGTCGTCGTCGATCATGCGCTGGATGCCGCGCAGCTGGCCTTCGGCCCGCTTGAGCCGGTTCATGATTTCAGTTCGGTGCTGCTGGGCGGCGGGGTCGTTCATTGAGGGTTGGTGGTGTTGCTCCCAACCGCCTGTATACGCCGCCTTTTCGACAACATGACTTTCATGAAGCTGTCGGCCCCACCCGACGTGGGGTCTGCTGGGTGACCCTTTGTTTCTTTGCCGGGTCGACTCAGAACGGAATGTCGTCGTCCATGTCGTCGAATCCGGTCGCCGAACCGCCCCGGCCGCCGCCTGCGCTTGACGCGGCGGTGTTCTGGCGCGCCATCGGAGCGGCGGGTGCCCGCGGCGCAGCGGCCTGGCGCGGGGCCGGCGCTCCACCACCTTCGTCACCCATGGACGAGCCGCCACCATCGCGGCCGCCGAGCATCTGCATCGTCTCGGCCACGATGTCGGTGGTGTTGCGCTCGACGCCGTCCTTGTCGGTGTACTTGCCGTACTTCAGCCGGCCCTCGACGTACACCGGCTTGCCCTTGCGCAGGTACTCGCCAGCGATCTCGGCGAGCTTGTCGAAGAACTGGACCCGGTGCCACTGCGTCTCTTCGACCATCTCGCCGCTGGTCTTGTCCTTGCGCTTGGTGCTGGTGGCGACGCTGATGTTGCACATCGCCATGCCGCCGGCGGTGTAGCGGACCTCGGGATCGCGGCCGCAGTTGCCGATGAGGATGACTTTGTTGACCGAGGCCATGGTGCGCTCCAGCGAGGGGACATTGGGAAAGTTGGGCCCGGGTGGGCAGGCCGGACGATTATCGTTGCAGGTCCGTCAGTGCAGCGAGCGCCCCTGAGAGGGCATCGCTGTGGGGGCATCGGCCTACCCGCGCTGGGGTGCCCACGAACGGTGGCGAGGCAGGCTTGACGCTGAATGGGAACAATCCGCCGTCATGGCTGACGCGTCGTACACCAGCATCGCTCCGCTCATCGCCAGCGCGACGGGCGGTCCCCCAGACGCCGCTGCATTGCGACATCTGGCGCCGCAGTGGTACCGCGAGGGTCGCCATGCCGAGCTGGCAGCCGCCTGCGCCCGGCTGGCCGAGTGCGAGCCGTCGGGCTGCCCGGAGGATCTGGCGCTCTGGGGCGCCCTGGCCACCTGGTACTCGGATCCTCCAGCGGCGCTGGCTGCGTTCCGGGCGCTGGCCGAGCGCCGCGGCCTCGCCCCCGGGTCACGGCCCGCGCCACCGCCCCGGTTGGGCGACGACATCTACCTGCTCGCCGCGTTGTTCCGCTCCGAGCTGGCGATGCTGGCCCCGGTCGGCCGGCTGCGCGAGCTGGCGCAGACGATCGCGGCCCACCTGGAGGTGCCCGGCGCGCGCGAGCTGCCCGCGCTGCAGCGGCTGGGCGGCGTCACGGCCTCGCTCGCCGCGCTGGCGCTCGAAGGCCGCGAGGCGGAACGGCTGGCGGCCCTGTCGGCCGAGAGTCTGGCGCTGGTGGCGCGGCTGGACGACCGCCACTCGCTGTGCAGCGCCGTGGCGCTGGCGCGCTGGCCGCTGCTGCGCGGGGACCTGGCGCTGGCACGCGAGACCTGCGAGCTGATCACTGTCGGTCTGCTGGCCGGGGACGACGCCCACATGCCGCTGGCCCACGGCTGGTTGATGGCGGTGCAGGACGAACTCGCCCAGGGCGACCGCTGGGATCTGCTGCGCGCCTGGCAGGACGGCAGCATGGACCGCGCCGCATTGCTCGCCAGCCCCATCGCGCCCGTGGTGCTCGGCGCCCTGGCCATGCTCGACGCGCAGGCACCGGCCGCGTGGGCCACCGACCTGCAGACCGTCCTGCTGGCGCACCAGGAGCGCTCCTCGCCGTTCGACCGCTGGATGGCCCGCGCCGCCCGCTGCTGGAGCCACCTGCGTGACGGCGATGTCCCTGCCGCCCGCGCCATGCTGCGCTTGCTGGAGCAGGCCCGGTGGCCGGCGGACAGCCTGCCCGGGCACGCGCAGGCGCTGCTGGCGGCGCAGTGCCAGTGGCTGGCCGGCGACGCCGTGGCGCCGCTCGCCGAACTGGATGCCGCCGCCCGGGCCTGCTGGCCCGGCCCGAAGCTGGCGCAGGACCTGCTGGCCTGGGCCTGCGGCCAGGCGCAGCCGGATGCGGCCGCGCTCGCGGCGTTCGACCGCATCCACGCCGGCAACGGCCTGGTGCTGCCGCTGTTCGTGACGCCTGCGGTGGCCGCGGCGGCGCTTGCGCGCATGGAAGAGACGCTGCCTGTTGCCGTGGCGGCATCGACCTGGTGCCAAGCCGCGCAGCGCCGCCTGGCCGCCTGCGCCGGCCCGGCCGCTGCCGTGCGGATCCGGCTGCTCGACGGCCTGCAGATCGAAGCCCAGGGCCAGCCGCTGCCGCTGGGCCGCAAGCCCCCGCGGCGCCTGCTCGAGCTGGTCGCGCTGCTGGCGTTGCGCTGGCCGGCCGAGGTGCCGTCCACACGGCTGGCCGATGCGCTGTACCCCGAGCTGGAGGGCGATGCCGCCCGCCGGGCCCTGGACACCGCGCTGTACCGGCTGCGCCGCCTGCTGCCGCCGGGCAGCCTGCGCCGTGGCGGCGTGGGCGTGGCGCTGGACCCGCAGGTCGTGCACGTCGACCGCTTCGGCCCCCGCGAGCGCTGGCTGCCGGAGTTCGATCAGCCCTGGGTCGAGGCCGAGCGGCGCGCCGTGGCGGACTGACGGCGGCGCGCCGCCGCGAGCACGCCCAGGCCGGCTGCGAGCAGCAGCGCCGCCCCCGGCTCCGGCACCACTGCCATCGGCCGCGACCAGTCGGTGCCGGAGGCCGACGCGACGCTCCAGTCGGCGAGCTGCGCGCCTTGCGCATCGCGCACCTCGGCGATGCCGCCCCAGGCCAGGGTGTGCGAGAGATCGCTCACGGCGCTCGTGAACCCGGTCAGCCGCGTGTTGAGGTAGACCCCCGCATCCAGCTGCACGGTGAGTTCGGTCGTCCAGCCGAAGGTGATCTCGATCGGTGCGCTGATCCACCTGCCCAGGGGGTCCGATCCCGGAAGGGGCACGCAGCCGGTGCCGAGGCGCGCGGTGCAGCTGGCCGAGCGCTGCTGGCTGTTGCCGACGCCCCGGCCGAGGGTCAGCCAGGCCGACCAGCCGGTGTCGGCGATGTTGCCGTCGTCGTTGCCGTGGCCCTCGCCCGTGACCTCGGTCCGCAGGCCGCCCGAGAGATCCAGCCGCACCCGCACCGTGCCCCGCGTGCCGGCCAGCCCCGGAGCGGTGAAGGTGACATGGTCGGTCCACGAGGCCCGCGCCGCGGCGCCGGTTTCGCCGATCGCGTCGAGCGGCAGGTCGGCTTGCAGCCGCACGTCGGCCGCCGCGGCGGCGCGCAGCGTGCCGAAGTCGGCCTCGTATCGCGCCCAGCCGCCGCCGATGATGGCCGGCCCGACGCCAGGCCCCGATCCAAGCGCGAGGGCATCCCGTAGCGGTCCGCTTGGGGCAACGGCGCTGCGAAAGCCGGAGATCTGCATCGGCGCGGAGTCCACCAGCACGCTTCCGGACACCTGCACCGGCTGAGCCCCGACGGCGCCGACCAACGGCAGCAGCGCGGCGGCGGCTGCCACACGCTGCCGCCGCGCGGCACCGAGCGCCAGAAGGCCGGCGAGCCACAGCAGCGCCGACGCCGGCTCCGGCACCGGCGTGAGCATCTGCAGGCCGTGCAGCCAGCGGTAGCCGACCGTCGCCGTGATGTCCTGGCCGGCGGCGTCGAAGAACTGCAGGTTCGCCAGCCCAGCGGTGTGGGCGAAGTCGGCGTGGGCCTCGGCCCGGCACGGGTCTGCGGAAAGGAAGCTGCACGTCGCGCCGGCCCGCACGAACAGTTCCTGGCGCAGGCGGATGTCCGTCGTGCCCCAGGCCGGCGACAGCGTCAGGTCGAAGAACGACACCTCGTCGAGCGTGATCGATTGCGCTCCGGTCCCGGTCTGGGTCCGAGCGGCCGAGATCTCGGCCCAGCGATCGAATCCGCCGGCCGGGCTGTCCGGGCCGGCGCTGACCAGATAGCGGACGTCGGCGGTGGCCTGGCCGTCGCGCCCGTCCGCGCTGGCGAACAGGCCGCCGTGCAGTGCGATGCCGAATCGCACCGTCGCCGGAATCGTGCTGCCGGTGAACACCAGCATGTCGCCCCAGCGGGCGCCGGACTCGCCGCGGGCGATCAGCGAGCGCTGGCCGCTGTTGACGGCATGCATCGCCGCGTGCAGGACGCCGGCCGGGCTCGACGCCTCGCCCACGAGCACCAGCGCGCCGTTGCCCAGCCGGCACTCGACGGCGGCAGGAACGCCCGGGGGCAGGCCCGGATCCTCGCAGCCCGGGAAGGCGAAGCCGCCGCTGGTCACGTCGATGACGTAGCTGCTGTTGGACTCGGTCGGCGGCAGCACCTGGGCGTGGCCGATCGCTGGCCAGACGGCGAGCGCTGCGGCCGCCGCGGCAAGCCTGCGGGCGAGTCGGGCGCGCAGGGTGGCGGACGGGTTCGGCCGCAAGCGGGAGCGTCGGTGGGCATCGAGGGCCGGGATCGTGCGGGTCTCGGTGGGCATGGCGGAATCTCGGGATGGGGTGTCGTGGGCCTCTGGGAGGGTGGCTCGGCGTGGGTGACGTCGATGGTGCCCAGTCTGTGCAGGTGGCGCTCACCGATTCGTCACCGATGGCGCCCGCCTCCCCGCAGCGGGGGAGACCGGCCCCCGAAACCGGGTGGTGCCGAACCCTTCGCCAGCCCCCGATAGCATCGGCACCCCAGATGCTCGACACCGCCAACGACACCCCCGACGAGATCGCGATCCACAGCGCCAGCGACCCCGCGCTCAAGGCGCTGCAGGCCGTCTTCGGCTATGCCGAGTTCCGCGGCCAGCAGCGCGCCGTGGTCGAGCACGTCGCGGCCGGTGGCGATGCCCTGGTGCTGATGCCCACGGGCGGCGGCAAGAGCCTGTGCTACCAGGTGCCGGCACTGCTGCGCCACGCGCGCGGCCTGGGCGTCACGGTGGTCGTGAGCCCGCTGATCGCGCTGATGCACGACCAGGTCGGCGCGCTGGCCGAACTCGGCGTCGAGGCCTCGTTCCTGAACAGCACGCTCGATGGCGACGAGACCCGGCGCATCGAGCGCTCGCTGCTCGCCGGTACCCTGCCCATCCTGTATGCCGCCCCCGAACGCATCCTGACGCCGCGCTTCCTGGCGATGCTCGATTCGCTGCACGAACGTGGCTTGCTGGCGCTGTTCGCGATCGACGAGGCGCATTGCGTCAGCCAGTGGGGCCACGACTTCCGCGCCGAGTACCTGGGCCTGTCGGTCCTGGCCGAGCGCTTTGCCGGCGTGCCGCGGCTGGCGCTGACGGCGACCGCAGACGATCACACGCGCGCCGACATCGTCGAGCGGCTGTCGTTGCAGACGGCGCGCCTGTTCGTGGCCAGTTTCGACCGTCCGAACATCCGCTACGCCATCGTCGAGAAGGACGACCCGCGGCGCCAGCTCCTGCGCTGGCTGCGCGACGAGCATGAGGGCGATGCCGGCATCGTCTATTGCCAGAGCCGGCGCAAGGTCGACGAAACCGCCGCCTGGCTGGTTGAAGAGGGCATTCCGGCACTGGCCTACCACGCCGGACTCGACGCCGACGTGCGGCGCCGTCACCAGGACCGCTTCCTGCGCGAGGACGGGCTGGTCATGGTCGCGACCATCGCCTTCGGCATGGGCATCGACAAACCCGACGTGCGCTTTGTCGCCCACCTGGACCTGCCAAAGAACATCGAGGCCTACTACCAGGAGACCGGCCGTGCCGGTCGCGACGGCCTGCCCGCCGACGCCTGGATGGCCTACGGCCTGCAGGATGTGGTCAACCAGCGCCGGATGATCGACGACAGCGAGGCCGGCGAGGACTTCAAGCGCCTGCAGCGCGGCAAGCTCGACGCGTTGCTGGCGCTGGCCGAGGCCCACGACTGCCGCCGCGTGCGCCTGCTCGGCTACTTCGGCCAGGCCAGCACGCCCTGCGGCAACTGCGACAACTGCCTGCAGCCGCCCGCCACCTGGGACGGCACCGAGGCGGCGCGCATGGCGCTGTCGGGCATCTACCGCTTTGCCCAGCATGGCGACACCCAGCGCCACCGCGCGCCGCGCGCCTTCGGGGCCGGCCACCTGATCGACGTGCTGCGCGGCAAGGCCACCGACCGCGTGCAGCAGTACGGTCATGGCGAGCTGTCGACCTTCGGCATCGGCGCCGCGGTCAGCGAGCAGCAGTGGCGCGGCGTGCTGCGCCAGCTGCTGGCGCTGGGCCATGTGCGCAGCACCGGCGAGTTCAACACGCTGGAGCTCACCGACAGCGCGCGTGCCGTGCTGCGCGGCGAGGTCTCGGTGCTGCTGCGCGTGGCCAGCGAGCCGCGGCCAGCGGCCCGCAACCGCCGCGGCGACGCCAAGGGCAAGTCCGGCACGGCCCGGTCGGCGGCGTCACCGCTGGCGCTGGATGACACGCAGGCGGCAAGTTATGCCGCGTTGAAGGCCTGGCGCGGCGAGGTCGCGCGCGAACACAACCTGCCGGCCTACATCGTGTTCCACGACGCCACGCTGGCCGAGATGGCACGCCGGCAACCGCAGACGCTGGACGAGCTGGCGGGCATCGCCGGCATCGGCAGCCGCAAGCTCGCGGCCTACGGCGAGCAGCTGCTGCGCGTGCTCGAAGCGGCGCGCTGAAGCGTCCACCCGCCGGGGGTTGCCCGTGCCGGATACCGGCACGAGCATGCGGGCTTCGTTGCCAGGAGGATTGCCATGCCCCCATCCGTCGCCAATCCGGTGCTCGGCCAGTTTCCGATCGAACAGTGGCTGATCGCCATCGGTGTCGGCGTGCTGTTCGGAGCCTTCGGGCAGCTTGTGCGCACCATCCCCGGCACCTACAAGCGCCACCAGGACGGCAGCGAGCCCTTCAGCGCCCAGGTGATGCTGCTCAGCATCGTGCTCGGCGCCACTGCCGGGGCGCTGGCCTCGCTGTTCCTGGTGGCCGAGATCAACAACATCAAGGGCATCGGCTTCTCGCCGCTGCTCGGCCTGATGGGGGCAGGCTATGCCGGGGCCGATTTCATCGAAGGTTTTGCCGGCCGCTGGATGCGCCAGGGCACACCGGCGGCGGCGCCGCCCGCTGCGCCGCCCGCGGCTCCGGCGGCGCCCGCCCCGGCAAAGCCGCTGCCACCGACGCAGCCCGACGAATCCGGCGCGGTCGGCTGAGCCGCCAGCCGCCACAGCGAGGAGGAATCGAGCATGTTCACCGTCACTCAGCATCGGCTGGCGCCACCGGTCCAGCAGCAGCCCAGCCCCAACTTCAACGCCGGGCGGATCATCGTGCCGCGTTTCCTGGTCTTTCACTACACGGTGATCGACTTCGACGCCACCCTGCGCGCCTTCGGGCGCAGCGGCGGCAACTCGGCGCACCTGGTGGTGGCCCGCGACGGCCGGGTCGCGCAGTGCGTGGACTTCAACCGCCGTGCCTGGCACGCCGGCGAAAGCCGCTGGCAGACCTGGACCGACCTGAACACGCATTCGATCGGCATCGAGGTCGAGAACCTCGGCTGGCTGCAGCGCCGCGCCGACGGCCGGTTCGTGTCGACCACCGACGTGCCGGTCGATGCGGCCGATGTCGTCGAGGCACGGCACAAGAACCCGGGGCATCCACACCGCTGGTGGCAGGCCTACAGCCAGCCGCAGCTCGACGCCTGTGCCGAATTGGCCGCGGTGCTGTGTGCCGAGTACGGGCTGGTCGAGGTGCTGGGCCACGACGACATCGCTCCGACCCGCAAGGCCGACCCCGGCCCGGCCTTCCCGCTGACGCGCATGATCGCCGCCGGCCTGGGCCGCAACGATCCCGGCGCCGAGCCGCCCGCCGCGGGTGCGCTGATGCGGGTTGTGCCGACGTTCCTGAACCTGCGTAGCGGACCCAGCAAGGACAACGCCAAGGTCGGCGCACCGCTGCCCCAGGACACGTGGGTGCGGCGGTTGGGGCTGCAGGGCGACTGGGCCCAGGTGCGCATCGAGGGGCCGACCCCGCGTGAGGGCTTCGTCTGGGCCGCTTTCCTGGCTCCGTACGCACCTTGACGGCCGACATGCGGCCCGTGGGCTGACGACGGAGGCTGCCGATAATCCGGCGCTCCGACCGCCCCACCACCGAGCCAACATGACCGCCACTCCCGCTGCCGCCCGACCCTACGACCCCATCGCCCCGCAGGACGTGGCCTTTCTGGGTCTGGGCACCATGGGCCACCCGATGGCCGGCCATCTGGCGCGCGCCGGCCACCGCGTGACGGTCTTCAACCGCACCGCGGCCAAGGCCGAGGCCTGGGTGCAGCAGTACGGCGGCCGGGCTGCCGCCACGCCGGCAGCGGCGGTCCAGGGGGCCAGCGCGGTGTTCGCCTGCGTCGGCAACGACGACGACCTGCGCGAGGTGCTGCTCGCCGAGGGCCGCGGCGCCTTTGCCGCGATGGCGCCGGGGGCGGTGTTCGTCGATCACACCACGGCGTCGGCGGCCATTGCGCGCGAGATGCACGCCGCGGCGCGTGCCCGCGGCCTGCACTTCATCGACGCCCCGGTCTCCGGTGGACAGGCCGGCGCCGTGAACGGCGCGCTGACGGTGATGTGCGGCGGCGACACCGAGCCGTTCGACCGCATCCGGCCACTGGCGCTGGCGTTCTCGAAGGCCGTGACACGCGTCGGCGAATCCGGCGCCGGGCAACTGGCCAAGATGGTCAACCAGGTCTGCATCGCCGGCCTCGTGCAAGGCTTGTCTGAAGCCCTGGCCTTCGGTCAGCGCGCCGGGCTGGACATGCCGCTGGTGCTGGACGTCATCGGCAAGGGCGCGGCGCAGAGCTGGCAGATGGACAACCGCGGCAAGACCATGCTCGAAGGCAAGTTCGACTTCGGCTTCGCGGTCGACTGGATGCGCAAGGACCTCGGCCTCGTGCTCGATGAGGCGCGCCGCAACGGCGCCCAGCTGCCAGCCACCGCGCTGGTCGACCAGTTCTATGCCGAGCTGCAGGCGATGGGCGCGAACCGCCAGGACACGTCGAGCCTGATCCGCCGCCTCAAGGCCTAGGCGACGGATCCCGGTTTCGGCCTTTCACGCGGCTTGCCCGCGCCGACGCCGCAGCCTCGCGCCCAGCAAGCCCAGGCCGGCGGCCATCATCGCCAGCGAGCCCGGATTCGGCACGGCGACGATGGAGAAGTCCAGCAGCGGTGCGAAGTCGTCGTTGCCGATCTGGGTCAGCGTGCCGGTCGCGAGATTGATCGAGAAGAACTCGGCTGCGAAACCAACCGAGCCGTTGAAGTCGTCGACGCTGACGTAGGCCATGCCGGTGGCACCGCTGATGTCGAATCCCAGGCCGGCATCTCCGGTGACGATGCCGCTGCTGCCGATGACCGTGAAGGCGCCGCCGTTCGGGCTCGGCGGGCCGTTGAGGCCCCCGATTCGCCCCAGGTTGTCGAGCTGGAAGTCGTATGCGTACAGCGTGGTCGTCGTTGCGCCGGCGACATTGTTGGTGTAGGCGATGCCGGAGATGAGTGGCGTCGCGCCGCTGCCGACATCGACGATCGAGGTGTCTTGCGCGATCAGCGAGCCGGTGTTGGCGTTGACACGGTAGCTCTGGCCGCTGCCGGTGACCACCCGCAGCGCGTTGACCACCGGGTTGAAGTCCAGCGACACCCGGATGGAGGTGTTGCCCGTCAGCGTGAGGCCGGAACCGACGGGCGCGGCGGCAGCGGTGGCGAGGTCGACGGTGTACAGCTGCGCGGTGCCGGTACCCGTGACGGTGGACATCGCGTAAAGCTGCCCGTTGGCAGGCCGGAAGTCCACCCCGCGAAGGATGTGCCCGCTGCTCACTCCGGTGATCGGACCGATGGTCGTGACCGCGTTCGGGTTCGCGGTGTCGAAGGTCACCAGCGACCCGGTGGTTGTGATGCCGTAGGCGGTTTCGGCCTGAGCATTGCCCAACAAACCCAGCAGTACGGCGGCCGCGATGGCCGGGGCTGCGCACACTCGGAAAACTCGATGCATGGTTGGTGCCCTCCTGCCAGCGGACTTGCCGCGCCGTCGCAAAGCGCAGCGGCGCCGAACGCCGGAAAGCCCATGATTGCGTCGGGCACGGTGCCCGCAATCCCGCAATCGAGTGCCGGGTTGACCCGGGGACGCTCGGCAGCCGGAAGCGCCCGGCCGACCCTGTTTAGGCCATGAAGCCCAGGTTGGGCGAGCCGAAGCGCGCGATGTTCGGCGCCACCAGCGCCAGGCTGGACTCGGGCACGCCGAACCACAGCGCCAGCGTGGCCGCGAGCTGATCGACGCTGGTCGTCGGCAGCAGGCTGCCGCGGCCGACGTCGGATTCGGTGTTGAGCGCGACATCGGGCATGCGGCCGTAGACATCTCCACCCCGTACCGCGCCGCCCATCACCAGGTGGTGCGAACCCCAGCCGTGGTCGGACCCGTCGCCGTTGCTGGCCAGGGTGCGACCGAACTCGCTGGCGGTGAAGGTGGTGACCCGATCCGCCAACCCGGCGGCCGACAGCCAGGTGTCGAAGGCAGCGAGCGCATCGGCCACCTGTCGCATGAGGACCAGGTGCCCGTTGCCGGCATCGAGCAGCTTGCTGTGGTGGTCGAATCCGTTGACCGCGACGAAGAAGACCTGCCGTCGCTGGGCCAGTGACCGGCGGGCCAGCAGCAGCCGGCCGACCATCGCCAACTGCTCGCCCAGCGGCGTCCGCGGGAACAGCGCCGACGTGGCCGGAACCCGGGCCAGCTCGTTGGCCAGGCGCGTGTTGACGGCGAGCCCCCGATGGCGCGTCAGCGCGTACTCGCGTTCGATCAGGTTGGCGGCGTCCCCGCCACCGTGCACCAGCTGGGCAAAGGCCTCCGCGGCGACCGCCGAGCCATGCAGCGCCGGCGCCTGCCGTGAAGTCCACGGGCTGGCATCGATCGCCCCGTGCACGCCGACGCGGGCCGGGCGCACCCGCTGGCCGGACAGGAAGATCGGGCGGCCGTCGAGCGCGATCGCTGCAAAGGCCGCCGCGTCGCCGCCGTCGGCCACCAGGTCGGCGAGCCGGCCGCCCCAGCCGTCGCGGGCACCCTCGGCGGCCATGGCCTGCCAGGCCGCCTGCTGGTCGTTGTGCGAGAACAGCCGTTCCGGCAACCGGGCACTGCCAGCCCGGTAGTCGGCCAGCGAGGTCGGTGCCGACAAGGGGCCGACGTTGGCGACGAAGGCCAGGCGGCGCCGGTCGTACAGGTTCTTCAGCGCCGAAAGCTCCTGGTGCACGGCCAGGCGGCGTCCGCCCTGCGACGCCGGCGCGAAGGCCAGCATCTGATGGCGCGGCAGTGCCAGGTCGCCGCGCGCACTGGCGTACCGGGCGTGTTCCCCGGCTTCGAAGGGGATCAGCAGGTTGGCGTTGTCGGCGCCACCGTTGAGGTAGACGCACACCAGGGCCTTGAAGTCGTCCCCCGCGCCGGAGGCGGTGCGGCGTCCGGGGTTGAGCGACGACACCTGGCCCGCGGTGCTCAGGGCCAGGGCCAGCGGTTGCGCCGCCTGGGCGAGCCCGGCCGTGGCCAGCGAGGCGGACAAGGCCCCGGCGTGGCGCAGCCAGGCCCTGCGCGACGCGCCTGAAGGAGGCGCATGACGGTCGTTGCGGTTCATTTCTGCACCAGGTAGTCGGGGCTGGCCAGCAGCAGCGTGAGTGCAATGCGGACCCGGGTTCGAAGGGCGTCGGGTTCGCTCGGGTTCACCGAGGCCACGGCGCGCAGGATCAGCTCGCGCGTACGGGCCGAAACCGGGCCGCCGAGCAGATAGGTCTCGAGCCGGGCCAGAAGTGCTTCGGGGCGGTGGGCCAATGCCGCCTCGGCGCTCAGGGCCAGCGGCGCGGCCGGTCCCGGGCGGTTGGGGTCCAGCAAGGCCCGCGCCTGGTGCGCCCAGCCCAGCGTCGAGATCTCGTTGCTGATCTGCAGCTCCGGCGACACCAGGCTGCGCGCGGCCAGGGCACTGCCCGGTGGCACGTAGCCGGGGCGATGGAAGTTGAAGACCGAGGGTGCCGACATCGGAGCCTGGCCGAGCAGGTCGTCGCCCCAGGTCCAGCCGAATGCCCAGCCCTGTTGCGCCGGCCGTGCCTGGATCGCGCGGTAGAGGTTCGTCACGCGCAGCAGCGGTTCCTTCAGACGCCCGGCGTGCGGCTGGAGCGACATCGACGCGACACGCGCCTCGCGGTCGACGAGCACGGCGCGGACCACGGCCCGCAGGTCGCCGCGAACGCCGGCGCCGTTGTTGTCGAACACCGCGGCGACCCGGGCGACGTAGGCCGGGCTGGGGTTGCTCGTCACCAGCCGCTGGATCAGTTGCCGGCCGAAGAACGGCCCGACGTTGGGGTGGCCGGCGATGCGGTCCAGGGCGATGCCCAGTGCCAGCCGGCCATCGGTCCCGGCCGGCACGGTGGTACCGAGGAAGGTCTTGGCCGATGGCGAGTGCTGGGCCGGATACAGCCGCATCGGCCGCCAGCGCGACTCAGGTGGCAGGTCGGCGGCAAAGAAGTGCCAGTGCTCGAAGCGCTCCTGGCCCGGCCCGGCATCGAAGCTCCAGCCGGTGAACACCGACGAAAGCCCCTCGATGTCGGCCTGGCCGTAGCTTTCGATCGGGTGGCCCTGCGCATCCAGCCAGGGTGTCCCGTCGGCGCGCAGCCGGACCGGGCCGATGCCGAAGAGCTGGAGCAGCTCACGGGCGAAGTTCTGGTCCGGCAGGCGTCCGCTGGCGACGTCCTCCCGCCGGTTGCCCAGGTGGCTGAGGTACATGCCCATCTGCGGGTGCAGCGCGACCGCCTCGATGAGGTGGCGGAAGTTGCCGTCGGCGTGGCGGGCGAGCGTGTCCCAGTAGTCAGCCGCGGCCTCAGGAAACCAGTGCAATGGCGGGTCGCCGGCGACCACGCTGATCACGAAGGTCTGCGACAGCGCCCAGGCCACACGCTGGCGGAGCTGGTCCTCGCCGTCGATGGCGGCGGTCCAGATCCCGGACTGGACGTCGAGATAGCGGTAGTCGTCGCGCGGGCTGCCGCGCAGTGCGAAGGCCTGGGCCTGGAGGCCGCGCACCGAGCTGGGCGGCAGCGACCATTGACGCTGCATCCAGCGTTCGATGCCCAGGGCGTTGAAGTCGGCCAGCGACCGCGGGCTCGGGCCGAAGCTGGCCTGGTGCAGGAAGCGGGCAGCGTCCTGGTCGGCGTGGCGCAACGCAGGATGGGGCACCACGAGCCTTGCCGGCGTGGCCGCCGAAGGCGCCGCAGCGGTGCTGCCCGGCGACACCTGCCCGGTGACCAGGGCGGGCGCCAGCAGCAACGCGGTCAGGCCGTGACGAGCCTGCAGGGCAAGTCTGGAGCATCGGGCCAGGAACATCGGGCAGACCTCGGGCAGTCCTCAGGGGGTGGCGCGGCCGGTTCGCCGCGTGTACCCGAGGTATCGGCCGAGCCAGGACCGGCCCGGATGAGCCGAACGGATCGCGCCCAGGGCTCCCGCCGTGAACTGCTGCCGCCGGACCGAGCCGGCGGCCGTCGGTCATCAGGCCATGAAGCCCAGGTTGCGCGGCGTGAAGCGTGAGATGTTCGGCGCCACCAGGGCCAGGCTGGCGTCGGGGACACCGAACCACAGCGCCAGCGTCGACACGAGCTGATCGACGCTGGTCGTCGGCAGGAGGCTGCCGCGGCCGACGTCGGTGCTGGTGTCCAGGTCGACCACCGGCATCGTGCCGTAGACGTTGCCGCCGCGCACCGCGCCGCCCATCACCATCGCGTGGCTGCCCCAGCCGTGGTCGGAGCCGTCGCCGTTGCTGTCCAGCGTGCGGCCGAACTCGCTGGCGGTGAAGGTCGTCACGTTGTTGGCCAGGCCGGCACTCGACAGCCAGGCGTCGAAGGCCGACAGCGACGCGGCCACCGACTGCATCAGTCCCAGGTGGCCGGTGCCGCCGTTGAGCAGGCCGCTGTGGTGGTCCCAACCGCCGATGCCGACAAAGAACACCTGGCGCTTGGCGCGCAGGCTGTTCCGTGCGAGCAGCAGCCGCGCCACCATCTGCAACTGCGAGCCCAGCCGGCTGTCGGGGAACAGCCCGCCCAGGCCCGGCACTGCCGCCAGCGCGCGGCCGATCTCGTCGTTGAGCTGCACGCCGCGCCGACGCACGTTGCCGTACTCGCGTTCGATCAGGCTGGCGTTGGTCTCGCGCTCCATCACCAGCTTGCGCCAGGCCTCGGTCGCCACCGGCGAGTCGAACAGCCCGTTCCAGGAGTCCGGGTTCGGCAGCCAGGGGCTGACGTCCAGCGGCCCCCAGGCGTTGACACGCGCGCCCAGGGTCTGCAGGCCGTTCAGGAAGGCGGCGTAGCCGTCGAGCGTGATGGCCGTGACCCCGGCCAGCCCGTTGTTGCTGGCCAGCAGATCGCCGATGCGCCCGCCCCAGCCGTAGGGTGCGCCTTCGGGGGCGAAGGCCTGCCACATCGACTGCTGGTCGTTGTGCGAGAACAGCTTGGGCGGCAAGGGCACGGAGCCGGCGGCGTACTCGGCCAGCGTGGTGGGCTGGTTCAGCGGGCCGATATTGGCGATGAAGGCCAGCCGGCGGCGGTCGTACAGCGACTTCACTGCCGACAGGCTGTTGTGCAGCCCGAGCGAGCGCCCGCCCTGGTTGGCCGGCACGAACGACAGCAACTCGTTGCGCGGCAGGGCCAGGTTGGTCCGCGCCGCAGCGTAGCGGTTGTAGTCCGCCAGCGTGTGGGGCACGAGGATGTTGGCGTTGTCGGCGCCGCCCCACAAAAACACGCAGACCAGGGCCTTGTAGTCGTTGACTGTCTGTGCCGACGCGGCGGTGGCGGCGGCACCGAGCGACAGCGCCAGCGGCCCGGCGGCCGGCCCGAGCAGCGAGCCGAAGGCGGCCGCCTGACGCAGGAAGGCACGGCGGCCGGCGGGGTTGGGGGCATCGGATCGGTTCATGGCGTGCCCCTTCACTTCTGGACCAGGAAATCGGTGCTCGACATCGTCATCGCCAGCCCGATGCCAGCCCGGCGCCACGCGGCGCCGGGCTCGCCCATCGGCACCGAGGCGATGGCCTCGCGCAGCAGGCCGCGGGTTCGGGGGCTCATCAGCCGGCCGGCGAACACCGTGTCCAGGTGCTCGACCAGGGCGTCGGGGTCGCCGGCCAGCGCGACCTGCCGGCTCAGCGCCAGCGGTGTCGCGGCCGGGTAGTTGTCGGCGTAGCGCAGCATGTCGCGGACCTGCTGGGCCCAGGCGATGGTCGTCACCTCGTTGGTGATCTGCATCTCCGGCGCGACCAGGCGCTTGGCGGCGATGCTGGTGCCCGCGGGCGAGAAGCCCGGCCGGTAGTAGTTGAAGACCGAAGGCGACGACAACGGCGCCTGGCCCAGGCCGTCGTCGCCCCAGTTCCACCAGAAGTTCCAGCCGTATTGGCCCGGCCGGGCCTCGATGGCGCGGTAGAAGTTGGTCACCCGCAGCACCGGCTCCTTCAGACGGCCGAAGGTGGCGAGGGATGCCGTTGTGCGGTTGCGGGCCTCGGGGTCCAGCAGCACGGCGTCGATCACCGCCTTCATGTCGCCGCGCACCCCCGAGCCGTTGTTGGCAAAGACCGCGGCGACCCGGGCGACGTAGCCCGGGTCCGGGTTGCTGGTGACCATCCGCTGGATCAGCTGGCGCCCGATGAAGGGGCCGACGTTGGGGTGCGCGACGATGCGGTCCAGCGCCGCCTTCAGCGCTGCCTCGCCGCCCAGAGCGCCCGGGACGGTGATGCCCAGGAACTGCTTGTCCGACGGCGAGTGGTGCTCCGGGTACAGCCGCATCGGCGCCCGGAACGCCGAGGCCGGCATCGTGTTGTCGTAGAAGTTCCAGCTCCAGAAGCGGTCCACACCGGGGCCGGCGTCGAAGCTCCAGCCCGTGAAGACCTTGGCCAGCCCGGCCACGTCGGCGCCGGTGTAGCTCTCGATCGGCTGGCCCTGGGCGTTGCGCTTGGGCGTGCCATCGGGGTTCAGCTCGAACAGGCCGATGGTGAACAGCTGCAAGAGCTCGCGCGCAAAGTTCTGGTCGGGCAGCCGCCCGGTGTCGGGGTCTTCCTTCTGGTTGGCCAGGTGCGACAGGTACAGACCCATCATCGGATGACGCGCCACGCCTTCGATCAGGGTGCGGAAGTTGCCGTCGGCGTTGGCCGCCAGCATGTCCCACCAGTCGGCCACCGCCTCGGGCGCCCACGACAGCGGCGGGTCGGAGTTCAGCACGTTGATGACGAAGATCTGCGACAGCCCCCAGGTGACGCGCTGGCGCAGCTGGTCGCGGCCGTCGATCGCGGCGGTCCAGATGCCGGTGTGGATGTCGAGGTAGCGGTTGTAGGGGTCGTTGCCGCGCAGGTTCCAGGACTGGGCCTGCAAGGCGCGGACCGACGAGCGAGGCTGGTTCCACTGCGCTGCGATCCAGGCCTTGCTGCCCAGCCGCTGCACCTCCGCCAGCGACGCCGCGTTCGGGCCGAAGCTGGCCTGGTGCAGCAACCGCGAGGCCTCGGCCGCCGCGGTGGACTGGGACCCTGGCGGCGACAAGGCGCCGAGCGCGGTGTTG
>Ga0315902_10003841_pt1 | contig 22159 bp, 18 predicted proteins | sample LakEriMetagenome_9_FD_203523 | JGI IMG/M metagenome (GOLD analysis project Ga0315902, IMG submission 203523) | Freshwater fungal communities from buoy surface, Lake Erie, Ohio, United States - Buoy 12 MA117 | ecosystem: Environmental > Aquatic > Freshwater > Lake > Lake biofilm | place: USA... | reverse complement strand
TAATGCTCGATTAGTTTAGTAAAGTTTCCGATATGCGCTTCATCAATTATGATCAGCCCAAACTCAGGTAGCTTATCCAGTCTGCGGTAGGTAGTTTCAACCATTGCAACATAGACTTGTGCATCCGGTATTGATTTCATGCCGGCAACGATCTTAACCGCTTCAAGTCCGGTATTTCGCTTAATTGTTCTTGCGGCTTGTTCAAGAAGTTCAATCCGGTGAACGAGTATTAGAACTCGCCGGCCCCACTTTTCAGTGTATTTTTTACTTATTGCGGAGAATGTAACGGTCTTTCCTCCTCCGGTGGCAAGTTGGGCGACGATGCGCTTATTCTTTGCCAGTGAGCGGGATATTTCGGCAACAAACCGCTCTTGATATTCGCGTAACTGCATAGTTAGAGAAAGCCCTGAGTAGGCTGCGGTAAGAGCGATCTATGACAAGACCTCGCAACCCATCAGGGCGATTAAAATATTTTACATTCGGTCAGGCTCTTACCTCTGACGAGGGCAAATGTAAAAAATATTTTAGACCGCAAACAAGGGAATGTATTTTTTTTACATTTGTCCCATGTCCTTATGCAGAAAATGGATGAAGATCAGATCAAGGGTTTTGAAATCAGGGCAAAGATGATTGTCAATGCCTTGAATGATTTGCCTTTGAACGAGAAGGCGGCGGTGATCTGTGATGCGCTGGGTTATGTAGCGTATTACCATGGAGTGCCATTGTCGGTGGCTTCGGATACTGCTCGGATGTACGAGGCAAATTTTTTGGATAGGATTGGACTTTACTCACAAGGGTACAGGCCTTTTCCGTTCCTTTATGAAGAAATGAATTGATATGGCACATATAACATACAGAAACGTAAACATACCCTACTTGTCAAACGAGGCTTTTTACAAGGAAGTAGAAGCGGGTAAATGGGAAGAAAGCACCTTTGATGCCATAGACAGATTTGGTCAAGACAGTTCGATGCTTTTTGATGTGGGAGCATGGTTGGGGATATTTTCTTATTACTATACTGTTAGATACAACAAGCCGGCTATGTGTTTTGAGTGCGACCCTCAGAGCATTGAGTTATTAAAAAACGAAGTTGCTTCTTGGGAGGCTGATTCTGTTAAAGTCCACATGAATCCTTTTGGGTTAGGTGGTTATTGCGGTAAGGCAAGGTTGAATACTCAGTCTTGTTTTGGAAATTCGGAAAGCTCGATGCAGGCAAGGAGTGATACCAGTTCTTATCATTTGGTCGATGTTATGACATTTGATGTATTGACTGAAGTTGGGCAGAATTGTTCTGATTCTTTGGTGAAGGTAGATATTGAGGGTTCAGAGTTTGATTTTTTAAAAGGAGGTTCTTGTTCATTGCTGCATACTAAGGTAGCAAAGGCAATCGCCATAGCCTTTCATCCAAAATGGACACCTAATATGCAGAGCGGGATAGATTTTGTGATTGACAATTACTTTGATGTTTACAATGTTGAGTGTTCGGTTCAGCCGCATGTAAATATTTCGCCTGAGCATTTCAGGGCTATGCTTACTAATGATATTGCCCATAGCTTCGTTTTTGTAAGGAAAGACAGATAAGTATGATTGGCATTGTAATTACTATATATAACAGGCCAGAATATTTATTTCATTGTTTTGAAAGCTTAAAAAAGGCAGACCTATCGAATTGCATTTTGGTAATTATTGACGATTGCAGTCAAGACAAAAAGACAATTGAATTAATAGAGCAGTTCAGTATTCCTTCTGTTGAAGTCATTAAGCATAGAATGGCTGTAAGGGTTGGAGTGAGGGTAGGTATTAGGCAGGGGATTGATATGGTATTTCACAAGTGTGATCATTTGATGGTGCTTGACGGAGATACTATGGTAAGGAAGGATTTTGTTGAGAAAATAATGATATTGCCACAAAATGGTATTTCAACAGGGTTTCATAGCACGGTCAATAATAGTGATGGTAGTGTAAGGCATCCTATAATCTTTGAAATAGAACAATTCTACTTAAAGAAGATTATCGGCGGTGTAAATATGGCTTTTAGCAAGGACACTTATTTGAAGTATGTTGAGCCAGCATTGTTATTGCCCGGAAATTGGGACACCAATGCTTGCCATAAATTAGGTGCAGATGGTAAGAGGGTATATTCTTTAAAGGAATCTGTGATACAGCACTTGGGATTAAATTCTGCCATGGGGCATAGCGGCGGTAATGCTGTAGAAAAGGCTGATGAATCGGATACCTTTTATTTGCATGACTTAAAGAACGTAACTTTAGTTGGGGTTGGAAGCGATCACGATGCAATAAAGAGGTCAATAGACAAATGCACTAAGTATATCAGATGGGGGCAGGTTAAGATTTTTTCAAATATTGGGAAAGGCAAGCATCAGCTTAATCAATTTGTTTTTAAGCAGCTGTCATATCACATAGACACTGAATATTTTTTAATCGTGCAGGCGGATTCGTGGATATTGAATCCTTCGGCATGGGATGATACTTTTTTTGAATACGATTATATTGGCAATGATGGCTTTTGTTTTAGATCAACAAAGTTTGCAAGGATATTGCATCAGGACAACAATATAGTTTTGCAAAACGACCCCGAAGCCAATAATTATTCTGAAGAAAACAATATCTGCAAAATTTACCGTAAGTATTTGGAAGATAGTTATAAAATTAAATTTGCTTCTAAAGAAATTACCGATAGATTTGTCATTGAGAACTGGAGTGCAAAGCCTCCTGCTAATAAGTACAATGGCAGCTTTGGGTTTCACGGATTCGGGAGCATTGATTATACTGACTCATACATAACACCACCAACACCATGAAACATTCCCCTTGGATTACACCTCTTGATGCCGCAAACCTTGAAATGGCTATAAGAGTAACAGTTTTAACTCTTAAATTAGAGGAAATAAAGATTATTGAGATAGGAGTTCGTGAAGGCCATACTGCTCGTGGAATCAAAGAAGTCTGCGATAGATTAAGTGTAAAGCTGCAATACACTGGTATAGACTCAGAACACGATATGCCTATTGCTGACCCTTTCCCCGAAGCAAAAGTTATTCGCAAGCTGAGTAATGAGGCTGTTTGGGACATTGAGAAAGCCCATATCATCATTGTTGACGGCTGCCATAACTTAAAGATGACGGCTCTTGACTTTCTTTTATACAAGGACTATGTAATTCAAGGTGGTCTTATGATTTTCCATGACACGGGCGAGCATATAAAATTTTTCACTGATTATCAGGGAGAGGGGGACAGATCTAACCCTGACAACTGGATAGCTTGCCGCAAGGCTTTGGCATTGCTTGGAATGTATTACTCTCCTGAAACAAGAGGATTTGAACTTATTGTAGATGCGGCAGATAGCAAGTTTCATACTGGAGGATATAGCATATTCAGAAAGTTATGAAGAAAGCCCTAATCCTGCAGTATTTCGGTATCGGCGACTGCATATTTGCTCAGGGTATAGCAAGGAAGTTTCTCAATGAGGGATATGAGGTTATATGGCCGGTGATGCCCGATTTTGTGCAAGGGCTACAAAGGGCTTATCCTGCTGTGAATTGGCTTCCATATACTTTGTTTTCGCCGGGATTATTTAATATTAGGCAAGAGGGTACTGTTGACGGTGTGACTATTGTGCCTATCCGGTGGGCTGATTTTATTATTGGAATAAAGTCGCATTTATGGATGCGGGCTAAGTACGATATGTATTCTATGGATTACAGGCTATGGAAGAATTTTGCTGATTACAAAAGGGATTCTGTAAGGGAGCAGATATTGATGCAGCGGTATGGAGTAGAGCAGGGAGAACCGTTTATTTTGGTCAATACGATGTATCGTTCCGATATGCAGGGCAGTATTACACCTAAGATAAGCAATGGGATGAAGGTTGTCCAGATGAAGATAGTGCCTGGTTATAGTTTGTTTGATTACTCCCTTATGATTGAGAAGGCATCGGAGATTCATGTGGCAAACAGTGCTATACTTTACCTTTTGGAGTTGTTAAATTTATCGGCCAAAGAGGTTCATATCTATGCAAGGAAAGAAGAAGGGGGAGGATTTCCTTATGTTGATTATCTTATGACAAAAAGTTATATATTGCACCCGCTAAACACCACTTCTTATGAAATCAACAAAACAAGCGAAGGTCATCTCCATCAACAGACCTTTGAAATCAACAAAACAGTTCGTCAATAATAATTCAGAACTTCTTGAGGCCTTTCTTCGGGAAGTTCGCAAAGCGGCGAGCAGATGATCTTCGTCATTTCCGGCAACAGAACAATAGGCAAACGGTCTAAGCTGTACTTTGATTTGGCGGTGCAGACCGGCGAGTTGGATATTCATGTTGTACCGGGTGTTTATTCGGAAAGTTTATCAATGAGCAATATTGCTCAGGCGCACAAGAACGTGGTACAGAAGGCAAAGGATTTTGATTTGCCGTACTGCGTGATAATGGAAGATGATGTATTGTTTCCTGTAAAAAGGGATGCGTATAAATACTTCATTGAGAGCATGAGCAAATTACCCAAAGACTGGGATATATATGCTTCTGGGTTCTATACTGCTGACACCTTTGAACAGGATTATGACAATATCTATCGGATTAGTAGATTTTCGGGCTTACACTTATACTGCGTGAACAGCAAGTTTTATGACCGATTCCTTACTTGTCCTCCGGCGGTCAACATTGATCAATGGATTTCGCAAGAGGGCGTGGGTATTTGTTTTTGCTGTTATCCTTTTGCTGCGATACAGAAGCATGGGTATTCGGAGAACGTGGGTAGGGATGTTAATTATTCCAAGCTTTTAGAAGGCAGGAAGATATATCCTGATTTTTGAAAGCTTTGCATATCTTTGTAGGGTGAAGCCTTGTGTTTTTAAGAAAGATACCAAAGACCCCAATAGCCCTTTGAGGGTAGGTTTCTTTCACGGGTTTTTTCAAGAATCAACCAACAATATGTTTGGAAGAGTATTCGCAATAATTCATGATGCCGAAGATCCTGAAGGCAAGCCTTTCAGATTTTACGAATGGCAGTCAGGGCTTTTCTTCAATAAACTTGCTAAAGAAAAAGGATATGATCTTTTCTGATGATAAATTCTCAGGGGTTCAGCCCCGTCAGGATTTGACAAAAGCGCAGATAAACAATCTGTACAAATCATCATTTCACCCAACACCGGAAACGGCTTGGTATGCTGATAATGTCAGGTGGGTTGCTCAGTTTTTCAATATAAACAGAAAGCCTTTTGAAACCAATCAGAACAGTTATGCCGGGCCGGTATTCTTTGGCTTTTATGGGGAAGCGGACAGGGCGTACAGAAACTTTCTTTACTTTCAGGGAGACCAGTCTAATCTTGACTTTGGTTGGCTGACACAGATAGGTGGCGGCGGAGAAATGATGGCTCCGTGGCTGCCCGGCAAAGAGATTAACCGTTTTGTAAAGTATATTGCCAACAAGTACCTTTCTATTGCAAGGAATAGCAAGCCTGTTGTTAAGTCTTATGACTATAAGGCGCAATCCAAATTAAAAAGGGATATAAAGCTGGCAATGACAAGGTACGATCTGAAGCCTTTCTTTGACGACTTGGAAAAACAGCTTGGCGTTGTTTATAAGCCACCGGGATATCAGGAGATGGGCGATAAAAAGAACATAGAGAAATACTTTTATCAAAACCCAACAACAACGGCTGAGATTTACGGAACTGAATTGATTAATTCAATCAGGGACAAGAACAGATATGTAATGACTTCTTTCCGTGATATCATCAATACGATATGCGGAGGTCGCTCAATGATTGAGGTTACCAAAAAGAACGGATGGCCTTCTTGGGAGGTGATACCTGCTTGGTGTCAGATTTCGCAAGGTGTGGAAGACGATGATTTCGGAATGAATGATCAGTGCCGTGGCTGGGTTAGGTCTTTTACTCCTGGTGAAGTTGTTTCTCGTCAAGGATTGTCGGGAAAGACTTGGGGCGAGCAGATAGTTGATAAGTATGGATCAACAGCTTTGGAGAAAGTATTGCAGGGTGACTACAATTACTTTACAGCACAAGTGCCTTCGTGGTCGGGATGGCGTTTCCGTTGGTTCACCGGGACTGCTGCTCAGATAAGGACTATATCTGTATGCCGTGCTTATTGGAAGTCTTTGGTAGATACCAGAATGTTGCCGCACAAAGACGATCCTGATAACAAGATTTACTACTTGTCGGAGAAGAACAAGAAGAAAGGCGAGATGGTTGAGGTATGGCGTACAGCTACATTAATCGGCAATAAATACATTGTTGATGAAATGATATGCGATGAGGTGCGTGACCCCAAAGACCTTGGTAAGTTGTATTGTCCGCTTCATGTGTTTCAGCCTTATACATTCATGGGGTACTCTAACTCTGTTGTTGAAACGGTAAGGGCTATTCAAGATGATATGAGTATGCTTGACTTCAAGTTCCGTGAGATGGTGGGCTTTGATATGGGGGTAGTATTGAGCATACAAGGTTCAAAGGTTCAGGGCGGAACAGATGCCTATGCGCTGATTGAAGAAATTAAGAAAACAAGGATTCTTAACGAACAGCACACAGGCGATCCTGATAACCCGATAGATTCAAGGCCAACGGTAACGAGGACTGATTTTAGCACAATCTCTTTGGCTGTTCAATATTTAGATGCGTGGAAAAGGAAAGAAGCGCAGCTGAAAGACACATTGAACATATCTGATATTGCATTAGGAACGCAAAAGACTTATGTAGGTTTTGATACTCAGCAGGCCACTATGGATGCTTCGTCAAACAACCTGCAATATCTGTTTTATGGCCATGCTCAGATGATGAATAACGTATTGCAGTATTCATTGGAGTTGATGAAGATAATGATACAGAGTGGCGAGACCGATGCCGGAGATGTAGTGCTTGGTCAGAGGGGTGTTTACTTTATCAAGCAAATGAAGAAGAACTTGTTTTCGTCATTGCTATGCCGCACCGATGTTGAGGACTACATAGACGAGAACAGGCGTAAGACTTTGATGGCAGACCTAAGAGTGCTTATGCAAACCGGTCAGGTTGATATTGTGGATTTGATGAAGATCGAGCAGTTGCAGACTTGGAGCGAGATTATGTCTTATGTCGAGTGGAAGTACGAGCAGAAAAAATCTGAAGCGGAGGGTCAGCAGTTGTTTGACAAGATTATGCAAACAGTCAATGTTAATCGTCAGGCGCAGGCTCAGGAAAGCATTGCAGAAAATCAGGCAATGGCTTCTATGGCTATGAATCAGGCTAAGACAGAAGCTAAGGTCATGGGCGATGTTCTTAAATACGATGCCGCAACAAGCAAGGGCGGTGGCGGTGGCGCTGACTTGGCTGCTATGATGGCTGCAGGCGGTGGCGGACAGGCTCCTATGCCGATGCCTATGCAGGGAGGGCAAGCTCCAGTTCCGATGGGGTAGCGATAGAATACTCTTTGATTACCATAGGATGATCAAAGTATTTCATTTTGATTTGATGTTGCCTGAATGTGCTTAGGCAGATAAATGCACCTGCATTATTCATATATGTAATTTCAGCGGGTATATCAGAAACCCTTTGCGGAGATATAGCAGTTATCAATTCGGGTAAGTTCTCAGAGTGTACAAAGAACACCTTTTTTGTTTCCTTGCTTTTCAGGATATCAATATAGAATGTATGCTTGTTGTTTATGGTGAACTGAATACTGGTATTAACCGGCCTTGCTATTTCCTTTCTTTGGGGCAGCATTAAGGTAGGCCCATTATCGCCATCATATAATATGATATGTTTAAGCCTTTCTTTAATTGAGCCAACCTTCTTACTTGACAGGCTACCATCGGGCGCAATGTTTACCGCTTCTGCTGCAAAGTATTTAGCAATGCCATCTTCTTCAAACAGTACATTAATGGGTACGTTCATAAAAGAAGCAATCTTATTAATAGTGTCCATTGTACAATTAGGGTATCCTTTCTCAATTCTTTCTAAGATTTGAGAGCTAACCTGAATCATATCGGCCATTTTCCTAAGCTGCCCGGAGTTGCTGATTTTGTTGTTTTGGAACAGGTACTTGCGAAAAGATCGCAGGTTTTCCGCCATTATTTTTGCGTTCTTCTTGACGCTTTCTTTGTATCTTTCGAGGTAGCGTCTTTCGTGTATTGCTACATTATCAAAGACTTGGACTGCTGATTTCATTATCGTATTTATATGCAAAGATATATTTTTTTTACAAAAACGCAGGGGTGAAATTTGCGTAAACTCGTTTTTATGTTTTTACACCACTATAATCAGGATACGGATTCCGGCGGCGGAGTAGCTACCCCAACGGAAACAAATCCAGCAGCAGTTGCAGAAGCAACCGAACCAAAAACAGAACAAGCGCCTGCTGAAGAAGCAGAAGATCCGTTTGCTGTCTTTGGCGAAGATGAACCGTCAGTAGGCGAAGCTCCCCAAGGTGGAGCGGCTGGTGCTGATACGGGCAAAGTTGTTCCTGAGAAAGAGTATGAAAAAGTAAAAGCAGATCTTGCCAAAGTAACTGAAGAATACAATCAGCTAAAAGCACAGTTGAACAATCCGCTTGTAGTAGCTTCATTGCAGTATGCAGAAGCTCAGGAAGCAGGTGTTGAACTGAATCCGGTTGACTTCATTCATCAAACCTTTGGAATTGATGCTCAACGCTTATCCGATGAAGATGTGGTAAAAGAAACCATTAAGAGGGAAGCGGCATTATTGAATGTTTCTTTGTCAGAAGATGATATGGACTCAGAGTTCAATTCTCGGTGGTCTGAAATCGAAAACAAAGGTCATTTGGGCAGCAAGATTGAGATCAAGAAACTGAGAGAGTCCCTTGGAAAGGATTCTGGCGGCAAACTGCAATCCATAATTGAAACAAAGAAAGCCGAAGCAAAGAAGGCACAGGAGTTTATTCAAATTCAGGTGCAGAATGTAGAGGCTGAATTGAAAGCTATTAAGGAAGCTGGCAAAAAAGATTGGGGCTTGAAAACTCAGGTGGATGAAACCCTTGAAAAGCAGCTTCGCATTGTAATGGAGAACAACTTTATCCGTTTTGATAAAGATGGCAACATTGATGTGAAGCATTATCTTGAAACCGCCTTGTTCGCATTGAACCCTAAAGCGTATGTCAAAAAAATTCAAGATTCGGCTTACACAAAGGCCGACTTGAAAGGACTTGAAAAACGCAGTGCAGGTTCATTGACTAATCCATCAACAATTCCTGCCGGACAGACAGGCGCACGAAACCTTGCAAACGAAAAATTTGAACCGGGTGCATGGAATCCGCAGAACGCTGTTCCGGTCAAAGTCTAACTTTTAAAAAACTTTTTAACTCATGTCATTTCCAAATACAAATCCGAGTGCGCTGAGTTACCAAAATAACTTGGTATTCAATCAGCTGCTTACTCAAATGAATCCCGGTATTGTCCTTGAGCTGACAAACCGCCGTTCAGTTTACAACTTCTTCCTTCGTTTGATGAATAAGAAGTTTGGAGGTTCTACTCCTTTTTATGCCGCAGACGGAAAGATCATCAGCGCAAGCCGTGGTCTTGATGTTATTCAGGCTCGTGTTCAAACACGCACAACTCCTGCCGCCAACACAATCAGACTGACATTTGATCAGCCTGTGGATGCTGCCCGTGTAAACGACAAGGTAATTTACGGCAACGCTTACGAAAGAGCTGGTCGTGTTATCAATGTTGTTAACGGTGCTGGCGGGTACATTGAAATCGTTCCTCTGTACGATTTTACTTTTGGTGTTTCTGACTTTGCCGCCGGTGCGCTTCTGCTCATCTACGGTGACAACTCAGTAAACTTTGTTTCCGGTCAAAAAGCCCGCAGGTTCTTAAACCCGACTTTGGACTTCAACTATACCTCAACTGTTCGTGAAGGTATGTGGGTTGCTCGTCGTGAAAAAGGCAGCACAAGGGTAACAACCAATGGTTCTCAGCCTACTGTGTTTGAGCAAAACGGATTCTGGTACACCAGCTTCCAACTTGATGCTCTCCGCCGTTTGGAGATGAGCTTGGATATTGACCGTCGTTTCTCTGAAAGAGGCAAGACTTCTTACTCTGATGGTGAGCGTACAACCAATGGTGGTTTCCGTTGGGCTGTTAAAAATCGTGGTGGCGACTATCTTGGGTTCAGCACTCCATTGACTGAAACAGCTTGGAACAACCTTGTTGGTTCTGTTTACGACAAAGTAATCGGTACTTCAACTCCGCTTCTGTTCTTCGCAGGTCGTGGTCTTTGGGCTACAATCAACTCTTTCTATGCTCAGACAATCACTCAGACTGGTATTCTGAACACCTTTGCAGGTGAAGATGTGAAAGGTTTCAACATTCCTGTTTACTACATTCCGGGTATTGCAAAACAAGTGGCTTACATTGAGGATCCTATCCTGAATGATCCCCGTGTGTTTGGTGATATGTGTACTATCCCTGGCTATACTCAGTTTACTAAGGCTCAAATGACCGGTATGCTGATGTCAGATGATATGCTTGAATCAGTAGGAGCTGGTATGCAACCTATGTTCCGTCAGTGGCACTGGGGTCAGCAGGAGTTCCTTATCGGTGAATTGAAAGGCCTTGATCAAGGTAACGGTGGAAGCCTTAGCCCTGATGCAGACCCAATCATTCGTGCGAACCCGCTCTCTTTGGCGACACTTGATGACGCAACCTCTGTTGGTGTCTTAACCGATACCGGTATCGACGGTTACGGATACGGTTGCGGATGGATCGAGCCTCTTGTTTAATTATTAACCTTTCAAAAAACTGCAAACAAAATGGATAATGCAAGTTACTTTGGCTACGCCCTGAATACAGTTCAGGCAGGTGGCTTAGATTTCTCTGTCGTTGATGGAGTAGTCACATTAACAGGTGTTGGCTCTTTTCCTTACGACAAGATTCAAACACAAATCAAAAAGCAGATATATGTTGCTGCTGTTTCCCGTGCTACTGAAATTACATTCTCTGCCCCTGCTGCTGCAGGCGAAGAGTTCAATGTAACAATTTCTCAGCCACAGGGAAGCAACAATGTATTCCCTCAGCTTTTCTCGCTTAAATCAACCAATACCAATGCAACAACTATTGCTCAGGCTTTCAAAACAGCATTTGAGACTGCAGTTAGTAACGGTTTGTTGTTTGGTACTGCAAGTGGTTCAGGCGCTACAATAACCATTACAGGAACAGCTGCTTTCCCGATGCTTCGTGTATTGGGTACTACTGCTAACATTTCTTTAAATGTTACAGCAGCAGGAAATCCTGCGATAAACACTGGCGCTCAGCTTATTGCAGCCGGCGTTGAAGGTGCTTTGGTGGCAAGCAACTACACAACCTTTACTTTCCAAAACGCTACTCCAACCGGAGACATCGTTGAGGATGGTATTGCTCGTCAGTTGATTTATGCGGTTGATGAAGCAGCATCAAATGCTTCTACACTTATCAACCAAATTACTGCTGTTCTGTCAGGTGGAGTAAGCGCTTCTTCTCCGAACCTTGCCAACCCAGAATTGATCGGCAAATTGAGTTCATAAAGTGGTGTTTTTGACTCAATCAAGGGAAGCCCGTAGCAATACGGGCTTTTTTTATATATTTGCCAAAACACTTTTTTATGAGCCAACAAAAAACAAGACTTGTTCAGGTAGTTTTAAATCTGCCGGAGCATTACCAAAGAAACCCTGAGTGGTTTGGAGGACCCGACAACATAGTTTATCGTCAAATGATGGCATACTATGATCACGAAAAACGCCAATGGACTTGGGTAGATGAATTTGACAAGGTGCAGAGCGGAAAGAGTTACAGCAAAGAGACAAAGATTAAGATGCTTATTCTTTCTATGGAAGCGCCGAGCTACAATGTGAGTATTTCTCCTATGGCTTTGGATTCTGAAATATCAGAGAAAGAAGCCTTGATTTCATGGTTGGAGAGATGGCCTTTGCTTGCTCATGCAACAGTAGGAAGCAAAGTTGATTCGTTTCCGACAAAGAATCACAGGGTACAGTTTCAGAATTTCTATAATTCAGCCAATCCTGAAACGCTGCCTATCAATCTTCAACCATTCAAACTTGTTGACAATAGCAAGGTTGAGAAGGTGAAGAATGAGAACTTGAAGCGGGATATGGAATTGGTAAAAGCTTTGAACACTTTAGAGCAGAGCGAAGAAACAATTACCAAATTCGCTTATGTACTTGGACTGAACCCTGCGGGAATGGAAAGCTTTGAGATTCAGAACACAATCTACGAGCATATCAAGATTTCTGAAAGGTATGATGAGTTCTTCCAAATTTACAAGGAGAAGGCTTGGGATGATATTGCTACCTATGCTACATCATTGGGATTAGCATACGACATTATCACTAAGTCAAACACCGGTATTTATCAGTTTGATGGCAAGCCAATCACAGAGAGCAAGAGTGAACTGGCTTATTATTTTAGGTCAAACGAAAATGCGTATAACCACCTGCGTATTCTTTTGAAAGAAAGAACAGGTCAGGATTTGTCTGCAACTACAACGGCTGCACCTAAGAAAACAAAGGGCAGAGCGACAAGTGCTGTTGAGCAATATGCTTCAACAGAGAAAGATGCTGATTTGGAAGTTTGATTTCATTTCGGTTTTTGGGAAAAAAGAGCCTCGCTAATTGCGGGGCTTTTTTATTTATATTTGTGCTATGCCAACTACGGGAGAAGAATTTGACAAGTTGTGGTACAGAAGGGTTGATAAACCTTACAATTCGTACTACGGAACTGTTCAAAGACAAAGGCTTTACAAGCAAGCATTGTTCTATGCTTTGGAAGCTCAATACAATGGATTGATTGTTCAAGGTCAATATGACGAAATTCGGAGTATGGTTAAAGTTGACCATGTAGTTACTCCGGTTTCTGATACTGTGGTTATCAATACCGCTTTGCCTGATTACTTGCATTACCTTTATAGTGAAGCAAAGTATCAAGGCGATACGTTTCAGTTCAGTTCGTTTTCTTATAGCGGTTCGGGGCCTATAAAGGCTTTTACAGACAAGGTTCAGTCTTTGCGTACAGGCGATTTCGTGGTTATATCAGGCTGCGCTGAAATGAATGAAGCCAATGGCTCATTTTATTTGAAGCAGATAGGTAGGACTGCCTACGCATTGTATTTAAACGCTGATTTGACTAACCCTGCTACTGCAACAGTTTTCTCCGGTGGCGAAGCTACTGCGATTCAATATTTCTTTGGCAAGTGCATGGTTCAGTATAGCGACCAGCGTATTCAGGTGTTGGATTCTCCTTCAAGGAATAATCCTCGTGTGATGATTGCTAATAATGCGATAAAAATATTTCCAACCGGATGCTTGGAATTGCGTATAGACTACGTTACCAATCCTTCGGTGTTTATTGACCCGGCAAACAATACTTTTGATTTGGAAACGGTCTATCCGATGAAGTTTCTTTATCAGATTATAGACAAGGCTGCTGAGATATTTGATGTTGAAACCAAAGATCCGCAGAGTTTTCAATCAGACACAATACTTGAAAGGGATAATCCATGACAGGCCCAGCATATACCGACATGATAATTAAGGTGCTGACAGGTTCAGGTGTTCGCACTGATGAACTGCAAGGCAGGGGGGTTGAGTTTATTGATAGCATAAGAGATGGCGCAAGGGGAGAGGTTATCAACTTTATGAATACAAGCTTTGGTTCTGTTGCCCCAATATGTTTTCAGGAGATTTACGTTCCGCAAGATCAGTGGGTGCAGGAGGATGAATGTGTTTACAAGATACCTTGCCCTAAGCCACTGTACAATGTTTATGGCAGTCCATATATCAATCAGATAGGCGGTTCGGACTGGAACTGTGCAGGAAGCTTTAGGATAAGCAAATTTCGTTCAGAGATATTCAGAGCGAACAGGCATTACATTCTCGGCAGAGAGGAATTAACAAGAGCGTTTTACGATACCAACTTATCGTGTTGGTGGATTTACCGAAACGAATCTGTAAATGATTTCGCTATCAGTCAGATTTGTGCGCAGCCATATCAAGCTCCTCAGTTCAATGTTGATGAAGATACCTATCCTTTCCCAACAGATCAGAACGATAGGCTAATGGACACAATCATTCAAAGATATTTCCGTGTTCTGCAAGGTGTTGTTGATACAGTACCAAATAGCAGGAACGATACACAACTTCCACAACAACGTAGGTAATGCAAACAGCAGAATCCGGTACATATTTCAGAGTTTCGCTTCAGGATGTAATCTATGAAGCAAAACAGTACTTGCAGATATTGGACACTACCACCGATGATGATATGTTGGAATTGATGGCATGGAGAGCAGTCAAAAGACTGAACGCTCAATCATCACTTAAAACAGAGGTCAAGGAATTAGAAGTTTGCAACGGGGAGGTTACGTTGCCCAAGAATTTGTTCCGCTTTTTATGGTTTATGATTTGCGGGCCAATGAACAGAGAAACTGAGGGCGGCTTTCCCGGCGGTCAGCCGACAACATATTTTCAGAACTACATTTATGTTGATACACCTTTCTTAAATGAAATGTGTAATTGCGGCATAACTGAAGGAGAGGGAAATTACCCACCTGTAAACTACCAACAAGCAGTAAGGATAAACAATGGAAAACTCATTTTCTCAAATAAGCGTTTCATATACTTCGATAAGATTCGATTGGCCGGAATTTACTATGAAACCGACTCTAACGGAGTCCTCACAGTTAACGACAACATGGTTCCAGCCATTGTCTATCGTATATGTTCAGAGTACGCAACGGTGAATGTAAAGAAGTACACACCTGAGCAAAGGCAGTTATGGAGGGCGCAAGCCGTTTCTATGGGCAACAAGGTCAGGTCTGATGATTTCAAAATCAACTTTCAGAATAACATTGATCAAATACAGTCAATGTACCGTGCTTACAATTACTCACCGCTTGTATCAAGGAACAGAAGCCGTTACTAATGAGAAGGCCGATACAGATTCCAACTACCGGGCAGCTTGATAAAGATTCCGATTTGCAGTATTTGAATACGCAAAAAGGAGATATGCCGGATCTTTATGATATGGAGTTCTCTGCCGAAGATGTGATGACACTCACAACGGCAAAGGGCAATGTTGAGAAGATTGATTTTGGCAGTGCTTCGTTACAGAATCAGAAGGTGAGGATATATTGGGAGAGCAGCCCAAACCCTACCAACATTGTTATCAGCCTAAAGAATGTAAATGATCAAAATCTGTTTACAAGGTCAAGCGTTAGCGATGGCGGGCTTCTTGGTTTTCAAGCGGCGATAGGCAATATCTTTCAGCAGTCTATTTTTCCAAGCACTGTAACGGTATATCCAAACGAGCCTTACGTTGATGTAGAGGTTGACTTAGGTTATTCTGATTGGGGTTTGGAGATTAAGGATGGGAGCGGTGCTGATATCTTCTCCTACGCTGTAATTCAAGAAGCCGTTTCAGCCACTGGAGTAGGTGATTTTATACCTATTGGTTCTTATGACTTCTTAGGCGACATGTTCTATTGGGTTACTACTCAACGGAACTTAAAGACAAGGATGAGCCAAAGCGTTGCTAACGCTGTTGGAAATAATTTCTCTCGTTCTGTTGTTACAATACCACTTCATGGGCTTAAAGATTACGAAACTATTGCCATCAACGGAGTTGTAGGTTGTACTGGAGTAAATGGTATATGGGTTATAAAGGTTATTGATTCAAACAGGGTAGAGTTGCAAGGATCACTCTTTGGCGGTGCTTACATTTCCGGCGGAGAGATTTTTAAAGACCTATATGGATACGGTGCGATAGGAATTGCCAAGTACGACTTGACAAGTGAAACCTTTCAATGGATTCCGCTTCTGAGAAGCAAGAAATTAAATTTTGTTACCAAGCGGGAGTTTTATCAACCACAGGTAGAGATTAATGGCACGTTGATTTCAATGTATTATACAGATAATTACAACGTGCCGAGAGTAACATATTATAGTGGAGAATATCTGACCGATGGTTGCATTAAAGCATTGAATCCCAAAGGCCAGTACGAATATTTGACATTGGATTTAGAAATTGCAAACCAGCTATTATTTTCAGGATATACTCTTTCTTTTCAAAATCAATTACAGTCTGGTGGCAAATTAAAAGCAGGTAATAAAAGATATGCAATAAGATTTATTGCGGAGAGCGGAACCCCAACGGAGCTATCTCTATTGACTAATCCTATTGCTGTATATGGCCCTACTTATAATTCATACACTGATTTCCAAAATGTTTATGGCGGTGCAGCAACAATTGATACAGGAAAAGTAAACATCTTAAGTTTAACTGGTATTATTCCGGGACTGTTTAAGTTTGTCGAACTTATATGTTTTGAATATGTAGGCACTACAACATCTGTTTTTTCGGTGCCTGCAATTATTGTTCGCAGAGAGCCTTTGACTGTAACACAGACAGAGATTATATTAGAACATAACGGCAGCGAAACTGAAATTGTTAATTACGATTCTACAACAGCTACACAGGTTCAACCAAGAATATTGACTGCTGCCGACAATGTGATTATTCAGAACAGACTTGTTTATGGAAATGTAACAACAGGAGAGGATCAATATGATTTAACCGAGTTTTGTAAAACTTTAAAATATTCAATTAAAAGAAAAAGTTTAAGAGGTCAAGGTTATTTAGTGTCTAACGGAGAGTTCTATGATTACAGATCAACGGAAAATTCAATAGGCTATCAATTATGGGAATGGTATCGTTTTTACATAGTCGGCGAATATCTTTCAGGCTCTTTAACTCCTGGTTACTTTGCTTTTGATGTTAGATTTGTTAGTCGAAATGACTACAATAACGTAACTAATAATCCTGAAAAAAACTTTTTAAACCCAAACCATCCTGACTGGGAGTTCAAAGAAACAAATATTACCAATCGCAGGGACTTTAATGGTGATGAATTAAATTTTTATGATTTAAGCATAAACATTGGAGGAGAAGAAATTGCTCTTTGGCAGTATGGAATTGAATTAAAAAATGTTGACTGGAACTACCTTGTAGATGGCGTTCCATTAAAAAACATTTTTCGATCATTCAGGGTGTATAGAGCGGAATTAAAAAAAGAAGTTTTAGCCAGCGGAGTATTGAATCTTGCGGCGCAAACATTCGGCGTATTGGATGAATTTTCAGACTATGTTTATAGTACACATAATGAACTTATATACCAACCCGGCAACCCAAACTATCCTAATGTAACAACAAAAACAACTAAGCCCTACACCACTATACCGTTAGATGCAAGAAGGAAGTTTGCTTCTTTTTATGTACCTGACTATTATTTCAACAATGCCACTTTGGAATCATTTGCAAATACATCTAATGACAGAATAATAAATTTCGGACAAAGCAATCAAAATAGAATAAAACTTTCTGGATTTAAGCAAAACGAATTTGGTGCTTACTGGTATTTGTCTTTTTTTAGCGGAAGCAATTCTTGTAATAACTCTGGCGTCTATGCTATGCAGGAATTGGCTTTTTGTGAGACAGGTCAAACAAAGAAATTCCTTTCAGGAAAAAGTTACACCAAAAGGCCTTTAATTCATAGATATCCAAGTTATCAAAACCAACTGCCATCAGACTTTTGGGCAATAACAGGAAATGAACTGGGGTCTTATGTAATTGAATTTAAAACAGATGTTTTAAATAATGGTAATTTTGGAGATGACTTTGGACTTTACAACGCTGTATATTTCAGAAAACTAAAAGATAAGTACGGAACTACTATATACTCCAATAACGATTTGCTTTATACCGGAGCTATATTAAATTTCCCGCAAACCTCTACTCGTGTGTTTGGTGGCGATACTTTTACCCAAAGCACTTGGATTAAAAAACAACTACCAAACACGGCAAGCCCTCAATGGGAAAAAAAAGGCGGCTCATCCGGCTTTTTAATTACCACACAAAACAAAGTAAACACAAATCTAAGAATCTGGAGTTCCGGAAAACAAGTGTTCCCATATATAGGAACAACTACCCCTCAGTTAAACGATTGGCTATATAGTAACATTTTTGATTTCTACGAACAAAATTCAGGATACCAACCTAATGACAAGGTTCAATCAAGAGCTGTTTATAACACTGATGATGATGCCAATACTACTAATCAGTATCCTACACGGAAATATTATTCAGAACTAAAGCCTAACGGAAGTCGGATTGACTTTTACAGGATCTTCCTACCTATTAACTTTCAGGATAATCCGGCGGTTCAAGGTTCGATTTTTAGAGTGCTGAATGTAAACAATGAACTGTTCACGGTACAAGAGAGAGGTTACACAAGAGAGTATTTCAACAGTAGAGGCCAGCTTGTAAGTCCTGATCAGGGGCAGATACTTATTGGTGACGGCAGCGTATTGTCGAGGATAGGAACTAACTTAACTATGTTTGGTTCTTCCAATGCCGGTAGCGTTGTAATTGGAAAGAGCCAGTCAGGTAAAGATGTGGTGATGTTTATCAGCGCACAATTTGGTCAGGTGCTTAGATTTGGCGATGACGGCCTTGTTTCTGTCTCTTTGAGAGAACGGATGCGTACATTCTTCAATAACAATTTGAAATGGGCGCAGGAAGCGAAAACTCCGGCAGATGGTTTCGGTATTTGTGGCGTATGGGATAACAACAACAAGCAGTTCATTTATACAGTCAAAGCTTGGAGACAGGTTGACAACTGGAGCGTAGCAACCACATATAATCAAGGTGCAATAGTTCAAAAGGGGTATGACAATCAAGGCGTAGCTAAACTTTGGGTATTAACAGCCACATCGAGCAGGGGGGATTTGCCGGGCAGCAGTCCTGTTTGGCAGCTAATACCTACTACGGACAATAATTACTACAACGTATATACCTTTACTTGGAGTGAGCTTAAAAATGCGTTCACGCAGTTCTATTCATACTTGCCGAATCATTACGCAGAATGGAACGGGACATTGCTATCTTCATATCCCGACCTTGACTCTAATAGTCGTTCACTTACATATCAGCACGGAATAGGAAATCCGGCAGAGTATTACGGTATTGAGTTTCCGGGTGGTAAAGTTTCCGTTGTCTGTAATTGGCAGCGAGACTTAAACAAGAAGTTTTTCTCCCTTATGCTTAACGGCAAAGGCAAACCTGAGCGAGTGGATATCACTTCGCTGTTCAGGGATGAAAACGATGATGAGATCATAAAGGTTTCTTTCCTTTTGGCTTCCGACTTTGAAACAAGGGAGTCGTATTCATACGCTCCTGTTAAACTTGAACTTGATGCTAACGGCAGCAATGACGGTGATACGGGTCAGATAGAAGGTATATGGGCTAAGTTTGCTATAACCTACCCTGTTGGAAAGAAGTCTTCATTGACTACTTTTGTTGCATACATACGGGATAGTTTCCGTAATTTTACACGATAACTGAAAAAGATATGGAGTCTAATTTACTGCAGCTTTTATATAAATTTCTGCCATATCTTACTGGCAAAGGCCAAGTAGGCCCAGGCGGAATGAACGGCGGAGCAGCAGGCGGCCCCGGTGACGGAGGAGCAGGCGGAGCAGCAGGCGGAGCAGCAGGCGGCGGAGCAGGCGAAAAAGATGAGGGCTACGGCGATTTTTTGAAAAAAGCAATAGGCGCCGGAATCGCATCAACGGGATGGGGTTCTGTTGGCACTTTGGGTTTGGGCGCTATTCAGACAATAGTAGGGTTAAGGAAATTAAATGAATTAAATAAAAGACCTGTCCCTAATTATTCCATAGGCCCTGAGTTGCAAAAGGCTTATGGAATGGCAGAGCAAAGAGCAACGCAAGGATTTATGCCAACAGAAGTCGCTCAATTTCAGCAAGGATTAGCCAGAACATTAGAAGCTCAAAGAAGAAATGCTATTTCTATGGGTGGAGGCGGATTGTCGCAAGCTATATCAGGAGCTTTGGGCGGTCAGGCACTAAAAAGTCAAAATCAGTTTGCTGCACAAGATGCCGATCGCAGGTTGCAAAACGAAAGGTATCTTGGTTCGATGGCAGGACAAATGACAAATCAAAGAAATCTTATATCCGGCCAAGACATAAGCTATTACAAGGGCGCACAAGCAGCATTAGGCGGAGCTATAAAAGCGGGCACAACCAATCTCGGCAGCGCATTTAATGCTGCAGGAATGGGAGCGCAGGAAGGTCTTGATTATGCTAATAAGATAAAAGAAGGGTACGACAAAGAAACTAAAGACTTACCTGAAAGCGAGAAACCCTCGTTTGGAGACTGGTTTAAAAAAAAATACGGATAAGAACCAATGGCAGGCGAATTAATAGGAATAGGTATCGGTCTTTCGGGCATCCCCAAGGACTATACTTCTTTAGCGGCCGCACGGCAGCGGCAGAAGCAGCTGGGTGAGTTGGAGGAGAAGAAGCAAAAAAAATCTTTGCTTGACCCTGTTATGAAAAGCATCGCCGTTGATAAGAATCTCTATATGGACTATAGGATTCCCGAAGTAAGAGAGAAAACGGCAGAGTTTGTAACTAAGGCACAACAAGCGGCAGAATCGAGTGACATAAATGCACTTGCAATGGCGCAGCAAGAATACAATACCTACGTACAGCAAATGGTCGCCGAAAGGAAGATGTTTGACGAGGATTTGAAAAACTACGAAGCAGGTACGGCTTTGATGGTAAAAGACCCGAGATTGTTAAGGCAAGCAAAAACTCTTGAAGAAGCAAGAAAATTAGCAGAAGAGAATCCCGATGATTTTTTTGTATCAGAATACGGAACTGTATCGGCAAAGCCTATAAAGCCTTTAAACATACAATCATTCTACCAGAAAGCTGCCGATGATTTGAGAACAGGTGAAGCAGTGCCTACACAAATAATTATTAATGGCAAGCCTGCTACAGTTATGGTTCGCCCTATTGACAAGCAACAATTTGAAGACAGGATGCGCACTGACTTCAGAAGCAATCAGGGCATACAACAAACCACGAGAGTTAATTTCACTTTGGAGGGCGGAGATTTAAAAGGATTGTCGCCTGTCGAAAAAGCAAAAAAGCTTGAAGATTATTATGTACAGCAGGGTGCTGTTTATTTAGGAAGAGATCCGCAAAATGTTTTCAGAGAAGGAAAGGGGATGAGTTTCTCATTTAATATGGGCGGAGATCAAACCGAAGGAATTGGAGATATAACCAAAAACAACATAACTGTTTCAAGGAATTTGGAAGGAGGCGGAAAAGCCGACTTCCCTGTTTCAAATGTTGATTCATATACAACAAGAAAATGGAGCAGTGTTGCCGCTAAAGCAACTGATGCAAGGGATTACAGAACTGGATATCCATTAAAAACTGGTGTTAAAGACTACACTTTTGGAGAAATATCTGTTCTTCCTGTTTATAAACAAGATTATGTGGGTTTATTGGGTAGAGTTAAAGATCAAATAGTAGGCGACAAAGAACTTGAAAGAGATAAAAAAGCTGGTCGGGTTGTTTATAAAGTATTTGCAATTGGCACGGCCAATCAAAACAAAAGAATTGTAGATGTATATGTTCCTGCAAATCAGGTAATAGGTGGCCTTTCAGGTGTTTTGAATGATAAACAAAAAGTAAAGCAAGACGAGAACTACCGTGAAATGCAAAGATTGGCTGATGAATACAACAATGCTATGGGGCAACCTTCCGCTCCTGCATCAACAACGCGGACTGCTGCACCAACTCAGAGGACAAGTACTCCTGCGCCAAAGGCGGGTGGTACTGAGCCGGCAACGGGAGGAACAGGCAAATACAGCAAATACAAGAGGTAATAAAAATACTTTATGCCAAACGAAGAAAAAATAACATACAAAGTTGGGAGCGAAGTTTACGACATTCCTATAAGTGAAAAGGCTGGTTTTTTAAATGAGTTTAAGAACGCAGTAGAAGTAAAATCATTTATTGTAGGAAAAGACACTTTTGATATCCCTATAAAAGAGGTTGACTCTTTCTTAAAAGATGTGCCTGATGCCAAGCCACTTTCTTTGGGAAAGCCCTCAGCCGCTCCACAACCCGGAGGTGGTGGCGGTTTGAGTTCACCAAAAGCTCCGGGGATGGATGGTGGTCGTTCACCATTCGGTATGGGAAGCGTAGCGCAGAAGATAGGGCAGCCGCCGATAGCGCAGGAGCCTACTATCCCCCCTTCTGAAT
>Ga0315902_10003840_pt1 | contig 22163 bp, 21 predicted proteins | sample LakEriMetagenome_9_FD_203523 | JGI IMG/M metagenome (GOLD analysis project Ga0315902, IMG submission 203523) | Freshwater fungal communities from buoy surface, Lake Erie, Ohio, United States - Buoy 12 MA117 | ecosystem: Environmental > Aquatic > Freshwater > Lake > Lake biofilm | place: USA... | reverse complement strand
CGATGTTGTTTGAACGTTTTGCATACAACAGTTCAAATGCCTGGGACGGCAATCTGAATGGTAATCCTGCACCGGTAGGCCCTTACTACTATGTGATCACTTACGGAGAAGGGAAAAGATTGGCAGGCGTGGTGTCGGTGATCAGATAGAAACATCTTGATAAATTTTAACATACCTAATACTCTCTCAGGGAGTTTACCTTACAATTCCGGACCTGCAATGGCTTGCTACCAAGGTAAAAGAAGAATCAGCAGAATTGAACAAAGATATTAGCACGAAGAGCATATACGATTCGAAGGAATCCTGTGTAACAAGAAAAAAGGTGTAGTTCGAACTCCGCGAGTGAATAGTCAATTCTCCGCAATTCCATATCTGACAAAGGATTCAACCCAAAAAGCAAAAAGGGACTCAAATAAGAATCGCCTTCAGTATAGCAAAGTGCCCGGAACAGTATTGTACTACCTGCAGTAGGACATCCTCAAAAGTTAGTCTTACCCGACTCCCCGGCCCTGCTACCGCAGGTCCTTGGGGTTTGTTATTTGCTGACTTATGCAAGCAACCTTGCTACAGACAACTGAAAATGGATTACTTCCAGTGATCCAGATACTCCCACGAGGGGCTTACCCAAGCTAAAAATCCCTGCTCGCTGCGCTCGCAGATGTTTTTTATTTGTCTGCTTAGGCAAGCAAGCTTGCCACGCATCCAAATAAAAAATCCCGCACTTTGTGCAGGATTTTTTGCTTGTGCCCGGGACTGGATTCGAACCAGCACGCCCTTTCGAGCACCACCACCTCAAAGTGGCTTGTCTACCAATTTCAACACCCGGGCAAACAGGATTGCAAAAGTAAACGGAAATCCGAACATTAAAAAAATTAACCGTTTTCTTTAGGTCGGGGCAGTATTATTCGGAAGGTTGTACCCTTTCCCGGTTCTGAATTGCGAACAAAAATTTCACCTTTATGGTATTGTTCAATGATACGCTTACTCAAAGAAAGTCCTAATCCCCATCCTCTTTTTTTGGTACTATAACCAGGTCTGAAAATTTTATCCCAGCCCAAACGGGGGATGCCTTTGCCTGAATCAATTACATCGATCAATGCACGACTACTCTCAGCACGTACCCGAATCACAATTCGGCCTGAGCCTTCCATAGAATCCAGTGCATTTCTTAAAAGATTTTCAATCACCCATTCAAACAGCTGAGGGGAGAGCAACAGCATAAGTGAGGGTACTGTCACTCTTTCGAATTCAAATTTCACGCGTTCAGGAGCCCTTCTTCTCATATATTCTACCATATGCTCTAGCGCATCCATCACATCAACTTCTATTAGCTGTGGTTTGCTTCCGATTTTACCAAAGCGGTCACTGACAAGTTTTAAACGCTCAATATCTTTTTCAATTTCAGCAACAATATCACTGTTTCCTCCACTTTCTTTTAGTACCTCCACCCATCCCTGAAGAGATGAAACAGGTGTTCCAAGTTGATGTGCAGTTTCTTTCGACATGCCCACCCATAACTGGTTCTGTGTAGACCTGTTACTGACATGTAATGAAAGAAGCGTGATCAGGATAAAAAGAGCCACAATAAAAAGCTGTATCAAAGGATAATACCGGATTTCTTGTAGCAGTAATGAATTGCCGTAATAATATTTATTGATCGTCTTGCCGTTAATCCCGGATACTTCAAGAATGATTGGGACATTATTTTTTTGAAACTCTTTTCTTTTTCTTTCTAAATATCCTGTATTTGATTTTACATCATTTGAGTCAAGATTGACGTAGTTGATGATGCTGTCTTTTTCATCTGTTTCTATTATGGGGATAGCAGTTTGTTCATTAAGAATTAAAAGCGGAAGGGACAAATCTGTTTCAGCGGCAGCATTCACCAAAAAGCGACCAGCTTCTACCCAGGCTTGTACTTTTTGCCTTTCTTCTTTCTCGATTTTTCTTGCCAGGTAATCAGAATAAAAGATTGTAATGGTAACGATTGCGATGGCAATCAATGAAAAAAGAGTGCGCAGGTTTAAATATTGTCGCAACATGATTCTCCGAATTTATAGAACCTTTGCTTTTCTTCCTCTATTTTTGAAAAAAAATAACGGTGAATCAGTTTCCTCGGGTTGCGGTTGTTATTTTAAACTGGAATGGCTTAGAAATGCTTAAGAAATTTCTGCCTTCTGTTTGTGCTTCCATTTATCCAAATTTAGAAATAATTGTTGCGGACAATGCATCTGAAGATGGGTCTCAGGAATGGGTAGAGGAAAATATGCCCATAGTAAGACTTCTCAGAGGATCTCAAAATTTAGGTTTTGCAAAGGGGTATAATTCTTTTCTGAAAGAAGTAGATGCCGATTATTATGTCCTTTTAAATTCTGATGTGGAAGTGGCGCCGGGATGGATTTATCCGGTAATTCAGCTGATGGAGCAGGATGTAAAAATTGGCTGCTGTCAGCCTAAAATTCTCTCATACAGCCAGCGGAATTATTTTGAATACGCAGGGGCTTGCGGAGGATGGATCGATTCATTGGGTTATCCCTTTTCAAGGGGACGGGTATTTGATACTTTAGAAGTTGATAAAGGACAGTATGACGATGCCATGCCCGTTTTTTGGGCCAGCGGCGCTGCGTTGTTCATCCGTGCAAAGCTGTTCCATGAATCAGGCGGTTTTGATGAGTATTTTTTTGCTCACCAGGAAGAGATTGATCTCTGCTGGCGTCTTCAAAGAATGGGATATAAAATATATGTTTGTCCTCAGTCGGTTGTTTATCATGTTGGAGCCGGCACCCTGCCTGCAGGAAGTCCTAAAAAAGTATATCTGAATTTTCGCAATAATCTGATTATGCTGGTGAAAAACATGCCTTTTCGTGAATTATGGTGGAAGATTCCGGTTAGGATATTACTTGATGCGATCTCAGCATGGAAACAATTGTTTCAGGGGCAGACCGGTTATTTCGGAGCCGTTTTAAAATCTCACTTTTCTTTTTGGGGATGGTGCCTGGATCATCAGTCTATTCCTGTGTTGCCATACGTAAAGTGCATGGGGCTTTACGAAGGCTCTGTTGTGTGGGGTTATTTTATTAAGGGGAAAAAGTATTTTTCACAGATTGTGAAGAGAAGTTAATCATCATATTGATTACAGTACTTACATTTGCATCCGTAAATTGATCTGTATGGCTAATTCTGTTTCCGAAAATAAAGAGAAAGATTTTACAAGGAATTGGGTAACATCTTCTAGGTTTCTTTTTTATGTGCACCTTTTTTGTTTGGTTGCATTCGTTTTGGGCGGTTGCTATAAGCTTTACAGTTACCGCTACAAGGGAAAACCAAAAGTTGAAGTGCCTTCAAGTACTTTGTATGATCCTAAATACACGAAATAGGGCATAGTAAAGCATTTCGACAAAGGTTTTTCACGTTCCTTTTTGTGATTTAATCGTGCTTCTTTACTTTTGTCGTCCAGTTCTTTAAAAAGCGGAAGTAGCTCATTTGGTAGAGCACGACCTTGCCAAGGTCGGGGTGGCCGGTTCGAGCCCGGTCTTCCGCTCAAAATCCCGCTATTGCGGGATTTTTTTTCGCCTGCCCCGGTGGTGGAATTGGTAGACACGCAGGACTTAAAATCCTGTGGCCAGCAATGGCCGTAACGGTTCAACTCCGTTCCGGGGCACAAACAAAAAACCCTGCATAAAGTGCGGGTTTTTTTGTTTGAATAAGACCCTAGTGGGAAATCTGGATCACTGTAATTAATCCAATACTAGCACTTATTCGTTACTCCGATATGGTAATATATTTACAAGAAAAAAGTAAAAGGAGCAATGATAAAATCAATCCACAAATAACTCCACATCAGACCCTCTTACGTATCCTTTTGACACAACTCCTTTAGGATTTCTGAAAACCACGTAAATCCAATCCTCATTCACAAGTCTGCAAGGGACGGAAAATGATTCTCCATATACCATATAACCTTTTCTCTTTAAATAAGCCGGTCGGCCGTTAGCGATAGTCCGGTCGTAAAAATAAGCCCTGTCGCGCACTACATACATAGAACAGGATCTTGTTTGAGATTGGGCATCAAAGTCAAATAAAAGGAATAGAAATAATAAAACTGCCAGATGTTTCATGTTGATTGTTTTGATCTTAAATGATGAATGTTCCGAAATCTACATAATAAGCTTTTACAATTTTAATAATTATTAAAGAATAAATCAAATACCTCAAATAATTTCTGAAATTGATTTTAAATCCAGTGGCTATTAATTTTATTTAACCGAAACACATCTTAAACTGTAATGCCCTCCGTTAGAAAAAATATTAATTATCTTTAACTACTTATACACAGTAATATTTTTCATATTCATGCTTCTACGAATTAAAAAGTTTCTGAAAGACCTTTTGTTATTTATTCCTGTAACACTCATCGTATCTCCTCTTAACCGAATAATGATTTTTCTTGTTTTCTATAACCGTATGATACTGTGGATTTACAAGAACAAAAAAGACTTATTGCTCTGCGATTTCTATTCTCCTGTAAGAAATTATGAAAAAAGATATTCGCTTTATCAAGCAATACTACACCACCATCAGCTTAATGAAAAAAAAATCATATACCTGGAATTTGGTGTTGCTTCAGGCAAGTCATTCAGCTGGTGGCTGCAACATAACAGCAACTACTCGAGCCTCTTTCGCGGCTTCGATACCTTCGAAGGATTGCCTGAAAACTGGGGTGGTTATGAAAAAGGCGCAATGGCTTTCGATTTACCTGATATCAACGACCCAAGAGCTTCTTTCTTTAAAGGATTATTCCAGGAAACACTCAACCATTTTATACTTAAGAGCCACATGGAACTGGCCGACAATAGCTATACAAAAATCATTCATCTGGATGCCGACCTCTATTCCTCTACCGCTTTTGTATTGTCTCAACTATACCCCTATCTGAAAAAGGGAGACCTAATTTTATTCGATGAGTTCAGCGTACCCTTACACGAATTCAGGGCATTCGATGAGTTTACAAGAAACTTCTATGTAAAACTAAAGCCGCTGGCTTCCGTCAATAATTTTTACCAGACTGCGTTTGAGGTCGTTTGATCTTACCGCAGATTTTTTACTTATCATATTTTAAACAACCAACCATGCGTATCAGGTGCATTCCCTTCGCGTATTGCCGTTATGCGTTGCTTCAGCACAGGAGTTATCGTCCATTGGTCTGTATCAAAAACCATATTGGTTTCTTTATATCTTAATTCACGAATCAGGGAAATCGTAGCCGCCGTTCCTGTTCCAAACACTTCCTTTAAATCACCTTGCTTGTATGCATCTAGTATTTCATCGATGCTCAGTGCACGTTCTTCCACCACATACCCCATTTCCCTGAGCATAACAATTGCGCTGTCACGCGTTACTCCTTCAAGTATGGTGCCTTCTTTCAAATCAGGAGTAATTACTTTATCTCCGATGATAAAAAACACGTTCATTGTACCACATTCCTGCACATACTTATGCTCAATTGCATCCATCCAGAGTACCTGATCATAACCTTTTTGTTTTGCCTCTGCAGTTGCAAGCATTGCCGCTGCATAATTACCTGCCGCCTTTGCAAAACCAATCCCGCCGGGAACAGCACGGATATAATGTTCCTCAACATTTATCTTCATTGGAGCCGCGTAATATGGACCTGTCGGGCTCAAAATCACCATAAATTTATAGGTCTCACTGGGTTTAACTCCGATAACTTCATCCGTGGCAAACATAAACGGTCTGATATATAAGGAATGATCGGCGTATGAAGGGATCCAGTCTTTGTCAATTTCCAACAACAAACGCATCCCTTCAATGAAGATCTCTTCAGGCACATCAGGCATCTGCATCCTCCTTGCAGAAATATTAAATCTGCGGTAATTATCGTACGGACGGAAGATAAACGAATCTCCGTTTGCATGGCGGTATGCCTTGATTCCTTCAAATATGCTTTGTCCGTAATGAATCGCAGCATTGGACGGTGCAATCATAAGAGGCTGATAGGGCCGGATCTGAACATTTGTCCATCCCCCGTTTACATAATCCGCTTCCAGCATGTGATCGGTAAAATATTTACCGAAAGGCGCATTCTGAATCGGCGTATTTTGCAAACGACTTGTTTGAGATTTCGTAACGGGGATAGATACAACGGCTGACATAACACTTTAATTTTGGCAAAGAAACGAAAATGCAAACAAAGATTGAAAGAACAGAAAAGATGGATTTGAATAAAATTATACTGAATGATGGCCAAAAGGAATTGCTTTTCCGCAACCACCTGTATCAGCTTGATGGCAAGACAAGTGAAGAAACTTCACATCCATTGTCAGTCAAAGGAAATATGAACAAGGGTATATTGTGGATCATCTATGATGAAAATTGCCCTTATCTGAATGAAAATGATACCGAATTACTTCACAAAATTCTCCAAGCGTGCAAACTGAATCCGGAACAGATAGGCCTGGTCAACTGTTTTGGTTCAGAATTAAGTCCTGAAATGATAGCAACAAAACTAAATGCAACAACACTGATCCTTTCCGGACTCCCCGAATCTGCAGACCAAATTCTGTCAACTCCGTTCTACGAGGTATGCGAATGGAATAATATTAAGATGATCCGGACCGACTCGCTTGAAACAATCGGAAAAGATCAGTCGCTGAAAACCAGACTTTGGAATAGCCTCCGCCAGTTGTTCAACCTCTAAATGTCTAAGCTATGAACAGGCTGATTTTTGCATCCGGAAACCCCAATAAGGCGAAAGAAATACAAGCAGCGCTCCCGGAGAATTTCTTTGTAATTACGATGAAAGAAGCAGGTTTTTATTCTGATATACCTGAACCTTATAATACCCTGGAAGAAAATGCACAGCATAAAGCCAGAACCGTTGCAAGTGCACTTAATGAAAATTGCTTCTCTGAAGATACAGGCCTGGAAACAGATGCACTTGGCGGAGCACCCGGTGTCAAATCAGCACGCTATGCCGGAGAAGAAGCAAATGATAAAAAAAATATTGAGAAATTACTCCTTGAATTAGGCAGCAACCCTCTGAGAAATGCAAGATTCAAAACTGTAATTGTACTGATTCTTGATGGCGAGGAATATTTCTTTACAGGAATATGTGAAGGAAAAATCACAACTTCCGCATCAGGCAGTGGCGGATTCGGCTATGACCCGATCTTTATCCCTGACGGAGCTGAAAAGACATTTGCTGAAATGTCACTAGAAGAAAAAAACACCTATAGTCACAGAAAAAAAGCACTGGCTAAGATGATTGCATTTTTAAAAGAGAAAAACAAATAATCCTATTGTGTCCCTTGCCATATTCTCCAGCTTTCATCTGCCTGTAATTCAAGCATACGCAGGCCGTTTTGTACAACAGCCCCTCTCTCCTCTCCTTTCAGTAAAAACAAGGTTCGCCCGGGATTGTATATCAAATCGATTAGCAGGTGTCCTGCCCCTATTGCCTGATACGGCAATTCCGGTGCCTGTTCAGTTATGGGATACATGCCTAAAGGTGTTGTATTAATGATGAGTTTAGTATTATGAATCCTATCTTCTGAGCAATCTGCATAGCTGATTGCGTTGGATGATGTTGCTAAACGTGAAACGAAGTGGTAAGAAATTCCTTTTTTCTTAAGCACCCATGCTACTGCTTTTGCCGCACCACCGGTTCCTAAAACGAGTGCCTCAGTATGTTGAGGAAGCAAGAGAGGATTCAGAATCTCCTCAAAACCATATACATCTGTATTGTGACCTTTCAGTTTCCCATTTTCAATATGGATGCAATTACATGCGCCGATTTCTTTTACGGCATTTGTCTTTGAATCCAGATAAGTAAGAACCTGTTCTTTGTAAGGAATTGTTACGTTTAAACCACTGAGTTCCGGAAATTCAGAAAGCAACACCGGAAGTTCGGATATCTGCTCAATGGGAAAAAGATCGTATCGGCAATCTGCAATATTTTCTCTTTCAAATTTAGATGCAAAATAAGCACCTGAAAAAGAATGGCTGAGGGGGTACCCTATAAGACCGTATCGCTTCATTTGATATCTAGATAATGGGAAAGAAATACTCCCGACTTATTTCTTATTATTCTGATCCAGAAAAAAGAAGAACGAATCACCTCTTAAACCAATACGCATCGCCTCGAGAGCAAGCATTTCGGACGGTGCGATGTTTCCAAGGTTCACATTACATCCTATCAAATCAATAAAATAAAGTTGCTGTGCTTTCTGAGGCGCTTCCCATATAATTTTTTCTTGCGGTATTTGCGTAAGTATTTCCTGCACCAACCCTTCCCTCACTTCTCCACTGCCACGGTAAATTCCCACATTGCCTGCTTCTCTTGCCTCTGCAATTACATATGAAGATCCGGCCTCCAGTTCAGCACGCATAAGTTCTATCCATTTGTATGGAGGGATAATATGAGTTGCATCCTTGCTTCCCACTTCACTTAAAACTGTCCCGTATTTCGTTAGTTTCTCAATGTATCCGCATTTTTCAGCATGCGGAATTGTAATAGAACCATCGCTCACCTCCATGTAATCGATTGCATAATCCTTACACACAGATATATAATCTTCGAACTGGTTTCTGATTAAAAAAGCCTCAAATAAAGTGCCTCCAAAATAAACAGGAATGCCAACGGATTTATAAAGCTCAATCTTTTCACGAAGGTTAGGCGTTACATAGGAAGTGCCAAATCCGAGTTTGATAATATCCACATGCGGTGCTGCAATAGAAAGAAAATTTTGGGCCTCTCCGAAGCTTAAACCTTTATCCATCACCATCGTAATGCCATTACCCCTGGGTTTTACTTCACGTTCCGGCATTTGAGACAAATGATAGTTCATATTTCTGTTCTTTTATTTAAAAACTGACAGGCTTGCATTAAAAGCGCCCTATCATGCCTTTCTCGAAAAACGCAAATGTAAGCACCCTGCTTAAATTGAAGGAAAAATACTGCATTAAAAACAATATATGCCTGATTATTTCTTTTTCTTTTTTGAAGCTTTTTTGTGCTTTTCAAGAAATGCAGTGACCTGAGAAAACTGCAACAGAGAAGGATTCAATTTGATAAGTTTCCGAACTGTATTAGGCGATACGGCCATTGCTTCTTCCAGAAATGCAATTGCCGGCCTTGTTTTCTTCATCATTAAACAGGCTATGGCACGATATACTAAAAAAATCGGCTTTTGTCCGGTAGCTTCACATGCTTTTGCCGCTGCCTGATCAAGCTCCTTCCATATCCCGAATTGCGCAAAGCAATCTAGTAACCCACACCAACCCTTTAAATGTTTAGGACGAACTGCGATCACATTCGTAAAGTAATCAAGTGCCCGGCGATGGTCTTGCAAACCTATAAGGGCATAACCCATTGCCATGTTGTAATCGGGATGCTTTCGGTTTATCTGCAAAGCAATTTCTAACTGTTTGATCGCTTGTTCATATTTGTCTTCATCCAGATAAGTGCAGGCTATTTTATAATAAAGCTTACTGTCTTCTTTATCCAAATGAGAAGCCTTTCGGTAATAAATTCGTGCCTGGGCCGGCTGACTCATTTTTTCATAACAATAACCGATGGCTTTAAAAATCACATCTTCAGGTAAACTCAGCTCTTCAACCTTCTTTAATACTTCGATGGCATCTTTGTACTTACGCATCCTTATATACGCATCACCCATATTTCTGTATGCATAATCAAACTTCTCATCAATTGCCACGCAATACATGTAAGCGTCAATTGCCTTTTCGTATAATTTCAATCCCTGATAAGCAGCCCCCAGATTAAACCATGCCAGCTCACTGAAAGGATGTTCCTCTATGATATTATGATGTATACGAATAGACTCCTCATTTCTTCCTGTAAAATCTGTCCAGTAGCAAATTTTATATAACGCTTCCTCATTCTGTGGACTCTCCTCAAGAATGATTTTTAAACAATCAAATACTTTGTCAAACTGCTCATAGTCATCATATACATCCGACAATTCAAAAAGCAGTTCAATTCGCTCATCCCCTTCAAACTGCTGAAGGGCGTCTTGAAGCAAAGCAATAGCTTTCTCCTGACGATCAAGGGCAAGATATGCCTCTGTTTTTAAGATGATAAGTTCGGTAGACATGCCATCTAGCAATTCGGCAGAGCGCAAAATATGGAGAGCCGATTCATATTTTCTTTCTGAAAGAAGTAAATCCGCCTTTTTTAAGTGTAGTACTCCGGAATAAGGGAAAATTCCCAACCCGGTTTCAACAACCCGAAAAGCTTCTTTCAGGTTTTCCTGCTCATCGAAATAAACCGCAAGCCGCTCAAAAGCCTCTTCTTCCAGAAAGGATCCTGGTCTTCCGGCTTCGAGGTTCCTGTAAATCCGTAAAAGCTCTCTTATTTCAGCACTTTCTTCGGGCGAAGGGTTTGTATTCATAGTGTGAGTTTGTGTAAATTAACTTATTTCAGAAAAAATTTCAAGTCAGATGTAACAAATAGTTATACACATTCGTTAATACTTTCATAAAATAGACAAAATATCTTTTTCGTTTAAAAAATTTGTAAATTTGAGCTATATGAGAAAAACTACACCCACCTCCTTTAGATACCTGATTGCAGCGAGTATTATTCTCGTAAGTTTCTGCATCGTACAGATTGCCAAATCAGCAATTCTCAATAACGGGAAAAGTAAAAAAGCTGCTGTCGTTCGTAAGATGGATCAACTCACCCTTAAAAATGGTTTCCGTTTTGCAGGTGGTATGAATGAACACGAATTAAAATCTTTGATCTATCAAAAGGGAAATACCACCTACGTTATTCCTTTCAAAAGATAATTAGAAAACCTTTAGCTTATAATTAAAAACCCCTCTCTGAGGGGTTTTTAATTGCTTTGCATCGATTTAACCTCAGAATAAGTCATTTCTTTATAACCGGTTTTTGGAATGTCAAATAAAGACGAAGGAACCGAAGTAAAGTCAATCTGTTCTGCTACGTATCTGTACACATTTTTCCCAATTGCAGATTCAAATTCAAGCGGGAATCCCGGGAGGCTGTGAAACGGAGAATCATAATGACTGTTTTGAAACTGGAGAGACGGTGCATAAAAAACACGGAAAACAGTGCCATCTTTTAACTTAACAAGCGCCAGTCGGCATTCATAACCTGCTATGTTTTTTTTCTCATCTTCAAAAGAAATGGTCATATCCTCGTATTTTTTATTGCGATCAGCAATATCCGAGTCTGCAAGACGAACAAGTATCTTTTGATTTCCGTATTCATTCATTAAGGCACCATTCTTAAATTTGCTGTCGTGTATGGTTACTGTTGATCCGGCGTCCGTCTTTAATTCAGTGCGCGTCTGTGCGCCTTTTATATACATTATATAGTTTGAGTTCTTCAACCATGCGTCCACGGACGTCACCTGTTTGCCTTCTTTTGATTCAATTTTATATAGAACCTTCCCTTCGGGATATATTTTTTGTGCAAAAGCTTTGAATGCTGAAAACATAATCAGCATAAAGGCTGTTGCAACACATAGAAATCTGAAAGAGAAAAAATGAAACATATTCACATCAATTATTACAAGCAATAATAAAGATAAAGCAGAAAAACCGATGAAAAAGTTAAAACATACGCGCACTACCTGTTTACAATACCTTTGCAGCCTAGGAAATCTGCTCATTTATGCCCCGCATAATTAATTTTAAAACCTTACCGTCTGTTGCAGTAAATCAACTGACCTTAAAAAAGGAAATTGCCGCACAACTTGCAGTAAAGGAAGAAGAAATTTACGGGTATCATATTCTCAAAGAATCAATAGACGCTCGAAGCAGACATCCTAACATCATTATTTCTGCGGATGTATATATAAATGAAACTTTCTCTCCAAGACAAAAACAAATTTTCAACCGGCAAAATGTTTCCGGAAGCGAACACCAAGTACTTATTGCCGGTGCCGGGCCGGCCGGTTTATTTGCAGCACTCAGACTGATTGAACAGGGGATTAAGCCAATCATTATAGAAAGAGGCAAAGATGTGAGAGCAAGAAGGCGCGACCTTGCCCGGTTAAACCGCGAAGGCATCCTGAATCCGGAGAGCAATTATTGTTTCGGAGAAGGCGGAGCAGGTACATACAGTGATGGCAAACTCTACACGCGCAGCAAAAAAAGAGGAGATCTTCAGCGCATACTTGAAATTTTCCACGAGTTTGGTGCAGATGAAAATATTCTATACCGTGCACACCCACACATCGGCACCAACCATCTTCCCAAAATAATTTCAGCAATACGTGAACAGATACTTCAATGCGGAGGCGAAGTTCATTTTGAAACAAAACTCACTGACTTAATCATCAAAAATAGTCATCTGGAAGGCGTTCAGATAAATCATAAAGAGATATTAAAAGCAGATGCATTGATTCTTGCGACAGGTCACAGTGCCAGAGATATCTTTGAACTGCTGCATCGTCGAAATATTAAGATAGAGTCAAAACCTTTTGCACTTGGTGTACGTATCGAGCATCCGCAATCACTGATTGATTCAATTCAGTATCACTGTAAAACAAGAGATCCTTACTTACCGCCTGCTGCTTACAGTGTTGTTGAACAGGTGCAGGGGAAAGGCGTCTTTTCTTTTTGCATGTGCCCCGGAGGCATTATCGCGCCGGCATCAACTTCAGAGAATGAACTAGTGGTAAATGGCTGGAGTCCGTCCAAGCGAAACAATCCTTTTGCCAATAGCGGTATGGTGGTTGCCGTTGAACAAAAAGATGCCTGGCAATGGATGAAGAAACAGAAACTACGCAAATATTTCTCAGAAGAAGACCCTTTATTACTGATGGCTTTTCAGCAGCAAGTCGAAACCGTTGCATTTGATGCAGGCGGAGGCAAATTCAAAGCTCCGGCACAGCGTGTAGCAGACTTTTTCGACAGAAAGGTGTCGCTATCACTTCCTGAAAATTCATATGTACCAGGGCTTACTTCCGCTTCGCTGCAGGAAATACTTCCATTTTTTATTGAAGAAAGACTCAGGCTGGCATTGCAAGCCTTCGGAAAAAAGATGAAAGGTTATTTTACCAATGAGGCCATTGTAGTTGCTACAGAGTCAAGAACCTCCTCTCCTGTTCGCATCCCGAGAGATGCATCCACACTTCAGCACCCGCAAATTCCCGAACTTTATCCTTGTGGTGAAGGAGCCGGGTACGCAGGAGGTATTGTGAGCGCAGCAATGGACGGAGAAAAAGTAGCCGTTGCAATTGCGGATTCATTAGGCATCATAAAAACCAATTGAACACAATAAAAAGGATCATGTAACAAATCCCCTAACTACTCAACATATATTACATGAACAGTTTGCTCGAAATAAAAAATCTGCGAAAACAATTCTCCTCTCATCTTGCAGTAGATGATATCAGTTTTTCACTTGGAAAAGGATCAATTTTCGGGCTACTTGGACCAAACGGCGCCGGAAAAACAACTCTGATCAGAATGATTACCGGTATATTTTACCCGGATGCAGGAAAAATATTGTTCAATGGCAAGGACTATAATCCGGAGAAAGATCCGTCTAACATCGGATACATGCCTGAAGAAAGAGGATTGTATAAAAAGATGAAAGTTGGCGAGCAAATACTCTACCTGGCTCAGCTGAAAGGACTATCTAAAAAAGAAGCATTTGAAAAGGCAAAATACTGGTTTGAAAAACTGGAGATGACCGGATGGTGGCATAAAAAAGTAGAAGACTTGTCGAAAGGGATGAGTCAAAAACTTCAGTTTGTCGCCACAGTTATGCATGAGCCGGATTTAATTATACTGGATGAACCTTTTAGCGGACTAGATCCTCTGAATGCAGAAATCATCAAGCAGGAAATTTTTGAACTGGCGAAAAAAGGTGCCAGCATCATCTTCAGCACACACCGGATGGAACAGGTGGAAGAAATCTGCGATCATATTGTATTAATTAATCAGGGTAAAAAAATACTAGATGGCAGTGTTGCTGAAATCAAACAACAATTCAAGAAAAACACATTCCTGATTGAAGCTTTACCCGACAACGCACTTGCCCCAAGTGAACTATTTCAGGTGTTAAATCAGAAATCGAGCCATTGGGAAATAAGATGCCGACCCGATGTGAAGACCAATGATCTGCTTCATCACTTCATGAATCAGGGTAAACAAATACATGCCTTCCGTGAATTACTACCTAGTCTGAATGAAATTTTTATTCAGCTGGTTGACAAACAGAAAGAAAAATCCAATTAATCATCTTGTTATTCCTGCCCATAAAAAATTAATTACATGAACAAAATCAGGATCATATTTATCAGGGAATATACCACCAGGGTGCGAAACAAAACATTTCTGCTGTCTACATTTTTGTTTCCACTGATATTCATATTGTTTTTTGTTGGCTCAGCTTACCTGAGCGCAAACAGCATCTCTAAATCCAAGGTTGCAATTAAAGACGAAACGGGACTTTATGTAAAAAAAATAAAAAGCAAAGAGACTGTTGTTATTGAATATCCCGAGAATGTCTCTCTCTCTAATTACAGAAGTCTTGGATATGATGCATTACTGATTATTTACGGCAATCAAAACAAGGCTGACTCAGTAAGATTATTTTCAGAAAAACAAACAGGACTTGCAGTTGATGAAACCATTAATTCACAACTGACCCGCATTGATGAAGACAGAGTACTTCAACAAAAAGGTGTTAGTCCGGCTATGCTTGATTCCATTAGAAAAGCTACCGAGAGCAGCCCTATCAACTACCGATCATATAAACAAAGTGGTGCTGTGCTGAAAGAAGACAACAAAGCGCTTTCTTACGGCATTGCGTTTGGAAGCGGCCTGCTTATTTACATTACCTTATTTGTGTATGGCACTGCAGTAATGAGAGGTGTGATGGAAGAAAAAATGAATCGTATCGCTGAAGTTATTGTAAGCAGTGTAAAACCATTTCAGTTGATGCTGGGTAAAATAACCGGTATAGCAGCTGTTGGGCTCACACAGCTTTTACTATGGTTATTATTAATCACAATTCTATCAACAGCTGCTACATTTTTTCTCGGAGCTGAAAATTTACCTGAACCCGGAGCAATGGGAGAAGGAATTCCCGCAATGAACCGGCAGAATGAAATTGCTTTACAGATGATGAATGTTAAAGCAAATATTATGCAGGCAAACTGGGGGCTGATCATTGGATGTTTTCTTTTTTATTACTTAGGCGGTTATTTGTTTTATGCTTCTCTTTTCGCCGCCATTGGCAGCGTTGTGAATGAAGACCCTCAGGAAGCACAATCTCTGATGTTGCCTGTAACCATGCCGATCATTTTCGCTTTTATCATTATGACATCAGCGATTGAAAACCCGACAGGGCCAATGGCTGTATGGGGCAGTATCATTCCGTTTACTTCTCCCATTGTGATGATGGCACGTATACCCGCCGGAATACCCGAAACAGTTGCCTACTGGGAAATCGGACTATCCATGCTTTTACTGATTGGAGGATTCCTCTTTACTACCTGGATGAGCGGAAGAATTTACAGAACAGGTATTTTGATGTATGGCAAAAAACCAAGTTGGAAAACAATGATGAAATGGGTGTTTGGGGGGAGATAAGGTTGTTAGTTGTTAGTTGTTAGTTGTGAAGGACAGAATAAACCAACAACCAATAACTAGTAACTTACAACTTCTTGAGATAACTTATTTGTAAATCGGATTCTTTAAAGCATCATTAAACTCACTCCAGATATTTTCAGTGATTTGTGCAGCGGGTAAGATATCATCCAACAATGCACTCACCTGCCCTATTTCGAGTTCCCCTTCCTTTAAATCTCCTTCAAACATACCTTTTTTGGCACGTGCCCTTCCAAGCAACTGAATTAACTCTTCTTTGTTTGCGCCTCTGTCTTCTGCTGCCTGAACTTGTTCATAAAATTCATTTTTCAGCAGACGTACCGGTGCCAATTGTTTCAACATCAACTTCGTGTCCCCCTCCTTGCTATTAATAATTGCTTCTTTGAAATTTAGATGGCTGCTTGCTTCAATACTGGCAACATAACGGGTGCCAATCTGAACAGCTTCCGCACCCAGCACCATCGCTGCCAGCATCTGTCGACCCGTTGCGATACCACCTGCTGCAATAACAGGAATACCAACCGCTTTGCATACTGCAGGAATCAACACCATCGTGGTTGTTTCTTCCCGACCATTATGTCCACCCGCTTCAAAGCCTTCTGCAACAACTGCATCACAACCGGCTGCTGCCGCTTTTTGTGCAAATATGCTGCTGCTTACCACATGCACCACGGTGATGCCATGCTCTTTCAAAATTGGCGTATGTATTTTGGGATTACCCGCACTTGTAAATACAATCTTCACCCCTTCTTCAATGATGGTTTGCACATGCTTGTCAATGTCAGGATATAACAATGGTAAATTCACGGCGAATGGCCGATCAGTTGCCTCCTTACATTTCACAATATGCTCTCTCAATATATCCGGATACATACTTCCGCTTCCGATAATTCCCAATCCGCCGGTATTACTAACGGCTGCGGCTAAACGCCATCCACTCGCCCAAATCATTCCGGCCTGAATAATCGGCTTTTCAATCTTAAATAGCTTTGTAATTCTGTTGGAAAAGACCATAAGGTTATTAGTTGTTGGTTATTAGTTGTTTGTTGTTAAGCCTGAACCAATAACTTACAACCAACAACTAACATCCAGTTTATCACCCCAAATCAATCTCAGTATTATCTCCGATGTTCAAACTGCGTGTTTCACCTTTCACCTCGGTATCACTGCCAATCAAACTGTCTTCTAAAACAATATCCACAAGGTCTGCGTAAGAGCCGATTATGGACTCCTTGATAATAGAAGAATCAATTGTTGTATGATCTCCGATGGAAACATTCGGACCGATAATAGAATTTTTTATTTCACAGTTCTTCCCAATGCTTACCGGTGGCACGATGATCACATTATCGAACTGATGCTCCTCTGATACTGAATTGCCAAACTTCTTCAGTAAGGTTGCATTCGACTCAAGCAATGATTCTTTGTTTCCGCAGTCAAACCAGTTCAGTACTTTAAAGGAATGAAAAGAAATTCCTTTTTCAATCATACACTCAAGCGCATCGGTTAAATTAAATTCATCATGTGAAGTTGCACCATTCTTCATGTTGCTCTCAAGGCAATCAAACAATACTGATGATTCTTTGATTTTGTAAATCCCCACAAGCGCCATATTACTTTTAGGAATCTGAGGTTTCTCAACTACTTTAAGAATCTTTCCTTCTTCATCCATTTCCGCTACACCGAATGTACGCGGATCATCCACCCGCTTGATACCTAAAACAGATTGCGGCGCATCTACAACCGACTTCACATCGTATTCACAAACCGTATCGCCAAGAACAATGATAATTTCTTCGTTTTTTATATTCTCTCTGGTAAGCAACACAGCATGTCCAAGTCCCAATCTTTCATTCTGATACACAAACTCTGCATTGATTCCGGGAAAGCTATCCTTCACATAATCCTGAATTTTATCACCCAGGTATCCCAGCACAAAAACAAAATCATGTATACCGGCTTCCTGTAACTGCTCCAGGATAATTGCAAGTACTGTTTTACCTGCAATAGGAATCAGCGCTTTAGGTTGTGTGTAAGTATGTGGGCGCAATTTGGTTCCGGCACCTGCAACGGGAATGATTGCTTTCATTGTTTATTGTTTTTTAAACCCCAAGCCGAATCCTTAAACGCCTGTATGTTCTTATTCAACTATTCGGACTTATAGGCCTGTAGCCTGTCTGATCAGCCGTATTGATTGGATCAAAAAGTGCCACTACTAAGAACGAGCGAAAGTACCACATTTAACGCAGCGTGAAATAACCTTGGTCAGAATGTGCAAAAAATAAAAAAACTTCCCTATGATAGTCGAACTTGCTTCCTATTTTTGCGCGAATTTCTAATTTTACTTTACAACATGGCAAACGATCCCGCAGTTTTCGAACTCCTTAAAAAAGAATTACAACGTCAGCGTAATGGCATTGAGCTAATTGCTTCCGAAAATTTCACCTCCCTTCAGGTGATGCAGGCAATGGGAAGTGTTGCCACAAATAAATATGCAGAAGGCTACCCCGGCAAGCGATACTACGGCGGATGTGAGATAGTAGATGAGCTGGAAACACTTGCCATTGAGCGATTGAAAAAAGTATTCAATGCAAGCTGGGCAAACGTGCAACCACATAGCGGTGCGCAGGCAAATACGGCTGTATTTCTTGCGTGTCTGAAACCGGGAGATAAAATTCTGGGACTCGACCTGAGTATGGGCGGGCACTTGACACATGGAAGTCCGGCCAACTACAGCGGAAAAGTTTACCAAGCTTTCTTTTACGGTGTAGATCGTGAAAGCGGATTAATTAATTACGAACAACTTGAGGCAACAGCCAGGGCGGAGAAACCAAAAATGATCATTTGCGGGGCATCTGCATACAGCCGCGATTGGGATTATGCGCGCATTCGTGCGGTTGCAGATGAAGTAGGTGCTTTATTGCTGGCAGATATTGCGCATCCGGCCGGATTGATTGCATCAGGTTTATTGAACGATCCATTTGATCATTGTCATATCGTTACATCCACAACACATAAAACATTACGTGGTCCAAGAGGTGGCATCATTGCCTTGCGCAACGACTTTGAAAATCCCTTTGGCATAAAAGACCCGAAAGGAAATATCAGGATGATGAGTCAGCTGCTGGATCTGGCGGTATTTCCGGGTATGCAGGGCGGACCACTCGAGCATGTGATTGCAGCGAAAGCGGTTGCATTCGGAGAAATACTATCAGATGATTTCAAAGCATACGGGCAGCAGGTGATCAAAAACGCACAGGCAATGGCAAAATCATTTGTTGACAGAGGATATCAATTAATCAGCAATGGGACAGACAATCACCTGATGCTGATTGATCTTCGTAATAAAAACATTACCGGAAAAAAAGCCCAGGAAACACTCGATAAAGCACATATCACACTCAATAAAAACGCAGTGCCTTACGACGACAAATCACCATTTGTGACCAGTGGTATACGTGTAGGTGTGCCGGCTATTACAACACGCGGACTAAAAGAAGCACAGATGGAAACGGTGGTTGAATTAATTGACCGTGTATTGATGAATACGGATGATGAATCTGTGATCAGCAGCGTGAAGGATGAAGTAGGCAAACTGATGTCGGCCTATCCCCTTTATCCTGAATTAGGTTAATTTTATTTTATGATACAACGCATTCAAACTTTGTGGTTGCTGCTTGCCTCTGCCTGCAGTGCTGCTACTTTGTTTTTCCCTTTCTACACCGGTAACAAAGACAATAATCTTTTTATTGAGATTAATGCACAATCGCACTTTCTTTCACTCTTTTTAACTGTCGCAGTGATTTTAGAAAGCATACTTGCTATTTTCTTTTACAAAAACAGAAAAAAGCAGATGATTATTGTTGCGGTAAGCCTGATAGCACAAATTCTGAATATTGTTTTTTTCCTGTATCAGACAAAACCCTTCTTACAAGGTGCAATTAGTTTCACCGCCTTGTTCACTTTCATCATTCCTGTTTTTTTAGTGCTTGCCTTACTTGGAATACGCAAAGATGAAAAGCTGGTTCAGAGTATGGATCGGTTGAGATGAAGAGAGTTGTTAGTTGTTGGTTGTTAGTTGTTAGTTGTTAGTTGTTTGACGCATAATCCGTAACTCATAACACGTAACCCGTAACAACACAAAAAAACCTGCAGCAATGAAGCCACAGGTTTTTGATTTTTCCTGGTCGTTATATTTTTACTGAATCAGAATTGTTTTTGTAAAACGTCCTTCGCTTCCTGTAATAATTAGATTATACATGCCGATTGGAAGAGATGGTGCAAGCTGCATTGTATATGGAGCAGTGGATGATGAATGATTAAACGCATTCTGATAAGCTACTTGTCCGTTGCTGTTGATCAATTGCGCAGTATACGCTCCTTGCGGCATTTCATTCAAAACAAAGCGAAGTGTTTTATTAGTAACGGGGTTACTTAGTATTTGAATGCCGTCTGCAGAAATGCTGTTCAACTGTACTGTATTACTGAATGAATTTTTGTTTTCGAGTTCAATGGTTTTGACTCTGAAATAATGTGTAGCACCTGCTTTATTTGGAAACGAAAGATTATAAGAGGACTCTTTCCCGTTGTTCTTAATTGGTAAAACCTCAGAGATTTTTTCAAAATTGATTCCGTTTTGAGAATATAAAACCTCATAACGAGATACGTTGGCTTCGTTATGATTAAGGAACTGAAGTTGAGTTTGAGTCGTAGTACGATTTGCCTGAAGCTGGATGTTATTCACGTTAAGTACGTTGTTAAACACAACTGTTCCTAAGGTGAAAGGTGTTTGAGCTGCAACCCCATCACGGAAGGTTGTCACTTCAGCAGCCGACGTTATTGTACCACTTGCAAAAGGCGGCACACTAGAATAACTTCCGCGCCCTTCACTGGTCCAGTTAAAAGGAGCAGTTGTGTTATTGTACCTAGCTACAACCAGCGAAGTTGGTACTAATACATATTGTGTGCCATTACAGTTGCTCAGCGGCGACCAGGAAAGCGTAACCCTGGCATTACCTGTACCGGCAGTACGATTCAGGTGCCAGTATTCGCAACCGCTTATATTGGCCAAAACATTAATAATTGGAGTAAAAGGATAAAGTGTTCTCGGATTAGCTCTGATGAACTCAGCGTTAAAGGTTGTGGGATGAGCAGTTGGGGATGAGACACCAATCGTACGCATACCATGGTTTAATTTACCAACAGGAAAAGTAAAGGAATTATCAGTAATTGAAGAATTACTCACCTTTGCCATTGGTCCGTTTACAAAAGAGTTATCAGAACCGCCCACCAAAGTACCGGTACCATTTAAGGTAAGCAGGTTTGTTTGAGTGGAAGTTACGTGACCTTGGTTAAGAGAAAGTGTGCCGTTAACAAAGAAAGGTTGTTGAAGGGTAACACCGGTAGAAGCAACTCCTGAAGTATTGGAGATGGTTAAATTTCTTACTGTATTTACATCAGGTGTTGTTGTAAACGTACCACTATTTTGAGCGACAACACCATCAAAAGTATAATTCGCACCACTGTTGAATGTACGAGTTGCAATTGCTGCTGATATTGATCCCCCTACAGCTCCAATTATATGCACACCCAAAGATCTCGCTGTAATTAAATGTGCATTTTCATTTAATATAAATGTACTGTAAGCCCCCGGCTGAGTATAAGGTGTTCCGGATGTTGCTCGGTAATTATGCAATATAAACGTGTTCAAATCTACTGTTCCATTATTTAATACCACAAAATCACCACTTTTTATAGCATATGCGGCTGAAAGGGGGTATTCCCAGAGTAATATATCGGAAAGTAGCTCTAAAATACTATTGGAATTAACCTGAAAATCAACATACCTTATTGACCCGAGATCTACCTCATTTATTGTTTGAAGTCCATTTTTTTGAAATACTATCTTCCCGTTTGCAACATTCATAGCAGAAGTCACAATAGCAAAACCTCCGGCTGCCTTTAAATTCCCGGACAATCTAAGTTCTGCAGGTACAGTATATCCAGATGCCTGAAAACCCATATCCAGATTAGCGCCACCACTTATATCAAGATTTCCCGCCACACTCACCACCAGGTTACCCATAGTTGTTCCGGTTCCCCATTTATAATCAAAGTAAACAAATGCCTGGCCACCCGAATTAGCCATAATGAAGTTGCCGCCAATATTCATAGTAATATCGGCATCACCAGTTGCCATGATCAGCCAGGATGCTTCGGTTGAAAAATTATCTATAACCAGATTGCCCCCTATATTAATTGTCGCGTCAATCGTTGAAGCTAAAGCCAAACCATTTAATGTTCGTGTTGTACCCTGTTTCTGCCCGGCATTTAAAACAGTAAAATTTCCGGCAATAGATGTTAACTGAGAATTAAAATTGGGTATTCCGGAGTGACCGGTGCAATCGTAAGTAAAATGACCGAAATTCTGTGCGAGGCCGCCGGGTGCAGTGGTTGTAACTCCAGTTAGCCGACAAGTTGAATTGGCATTCCAAGTTGCTGTAGGAATTGTTCCTCCATTTACACCATGT
>Ga0315902_10003839_pt1 | contig 22164 bp, 28 predicted proteins | sample LakEriMetagenome_9_FD_203523 | JGI IMG/M metagenome (GOLD analysis project Ga0315902, IMG submission 203523) | Freshwater fungal communities from buoy surface, Lake Erie, Ohio, United States - Buoy 12 MA117 | ecosystem: Environmental > Aquatic > Freshwater > Lake > Lake biofilm | place: USA... | reverse complement strand
TTAAATCTGGATTTGTTTTGATTGTCGAAAGTGTCGCAAACAACAAACAGTTTTCTCCATGACTTTTTAAACCATTAACTGCACAATATCTGGTGTTTGATTCTTCACTTAAATCCAGATAGTAGTTAGAGAGGCCAGCTAAAGTTTCTTTTTCCAATTTAGAGACTGGTCTAACCGAAACATCCGCAAATAAAATGATGGCTTCAGGCACTTTTTCTCGCACAGACTTGAGTGTTGAAACGGTTTGTGCAAATCTATCATCATCATTAAAAACACCCATTGCAGGCTTTAATGATGAAGTTATGATGAATAAAGGTGTATTAGGTATCATAGATAGTGGCTTAAATTATCAGAGTCTCTGTAAAGGTTAATTGCTTCTGCTCTAGGATAAGGATTAGATTCGTTGAAATCGTTGATCAATATTCTAGATGAATTCTGTAATCCACAAATCAAATTGAAACTCTTGAAACCAAGTCTGTACAACATTTCTCTGGTTTGTGGTGTATACTTGTTCTCTCTTGCAGAAGTGAAAATGAATTGAGAACCAGATTCTTGCATTTTAAGTAGACGTTCCAGATTGTTTTTCAATGGCACTTCTGGTACACCAGATTCCAGATCCAGTCTGGACTGCGCCTTAATGATAGTACCATCAATATCACAGAAGATAACTGGTTTGTTATTGTGTTCGAACCAGTCTTGTGCGGTGCCAACATCAACATAGTTTGTCACCATCTTTTCGGTGAAGACCATCTTATTATTGATGCAGCGCGAGATAACATCAGAAACAAAAACTTCTCGACTGGTTTCTATCTGTTCAAATGCATTCTTATACACTTTTGCAGAGAAGAACTTATAACCACCAACACAGAATGTATCGGAGACAACTTGTTTTTCAATAATGTCAGTGATTATACCATTTTCATTTGAGACGGTGAAACTCTTTGATGCAAGTTTCTTCAAGACTTCATGTTCGGAGATTTTTGAAACACAAACATAGTTACCATCAGAAAAATCATGGTCAAAGTAACTGTCACAGTCTTTGATGAATATTTCTTGACTGTCAAGATTCGAAGCCTTGATGATTTGATAGACAGTATCGGCAGGACCTCTGGTTGGTTTGTCAATGATGACACAATTAATATTGACCGGGCATTCATGTCTGATTTGTTCGCGAACATTGTATTTCTCCTCATGTTCTTTGAGAATGCCTATATGAATCTTGTATCCTTTTTGTATGAAAGGTCTTAGTGCATTTATCAACATCATATCGTGTTTGTAATCATACAACAGATACTTCGGTTTCATATTTGGGAATCTGGTTGACAGACCAGCTGCTGGTACAATTATTTCCATAGTCTTCTAATCTCTCTCAAAATAAATTCACGTTCAAAGTCACCACTCTTAGTATGTAGATACACTCTCAACAACATTAGTATCAACAAGTTATCGTTGAAAGCCAAAGGGAAAAGTTTTCTTAGTTTATCTTGTATGTTTTGTAATTTGATATCTAGTCGAACGTCAGTCTTCCGTAAGAACCATTTACATTCTAAATCCTGACGCATCTTTGCAATGTCGAAAATGTAAGAATCGTATTCTACAGACACAGCATCGATCATACAGAACTTTGACTTGGCATAGATGATGTTTTCTAATGTCAGATCACCATGATAAGTTGAACTTGGTAATTCTTTTGGTAGTTTCTCGATCAACTGATCTTTGGTGAATGGTAATTCTTCGTTGTCTTTCAACCAATCAAGTTTCTTATCATAAACACCAGAATAATCTTTGTTGACGGAAATTTTTGCGAAAGAACTGAATGTCTCTATTATGAAGTCTTCTAATTTTGTGGTTGTATTATGAATTAGATAGTTTTTCATATCTAAACCATGAATATACTCCATGTCAATCAGGTTGTCTTCGGAATGATGTATTCTCGGCACATTATAACCTGCACCATGGAGTGATGTTAACCTTTCCAGGTTTCTTTCAATATTGTTGACTTTTCTTACAAACAATCCTTGAGCATTTTCCATCAAGTATATTTTGCTGCCAGAATGCCCGGAAAATTCCTTTACTGTTTTATCCATTGTTCGTAATCATCCCGAATCAATGAATGCCATGTTCCGTTGTGTGCGCCAGGCGGAAAAGGATTTTGCATATTAACATACACAAGATTTTCACCATGAAGGTTGTGTCTATGTAAATTGGCTCGCATCAAGTCTTCACCAATGAATTGATTACCACCATTATAGTACTCATCAATGTTTTCATAGGTCGACATGTATTTCATCATGTTATCTTTTGATGAGAATGCAAACTGATCATTACCAAAGTCTCTTGTTGGTACCATTCTGCAATTAGGTATATACAGTTTACTGTTATCCAATTCTTCAAAAGGAATTTTGACATTCAATGCATAATCTGTACGTGAACGGATGATCCAATCGTAGTCACCAAAGATTAATTTCCTACATTCATTCATCGAATAGAACATTCGATACGTAAATCGTGGAGGATACTTCTCTGCGTTTGGTGTATTCGTGTATTTACTGTCGTAATCAGCTAGTGGTGGTGTTTCCAATTTATAACTTGCTGGTCTATAAAGTTCCAAAAGTTTTCTTTCACCATCGAATTTCCAACTGTGAATATACACATCCACATCATAATGATCTAGTAGGTTCTGTTTATAAAAATCATAACCTTTGTCAAATGATCTGGCTTGCCCAGAAAAACATAATGCAATTTTCATCTTTGTATTGATACAGTCAGTTGATTTGTTGTAACACCACGGAGTTTGTTCATGTATATATTACGCAACAACATCATGTGTGGGCAATATCTGTCTTCTTTATGTATTCTGATATTCTCTTCGCCATATTTGCGATCATGTCTTAGATGATCTTCGAATTCTTTTTCAAAAGGTGTAGAATGTAGTCTTTCATATTGATCATATAGAAAATAATGCTTTGCGTATGAGAATGGCATGATTGCAAAGATATCGGATATTAGATTATAAGACTCTTCAAAAGGTGTGATTAACATATCAACATCTTTGAAATCAAATAACTGACCGAACTGAATATCATAACGACAATAAACAAGTGTGTTGTATTCTTCTTCAATTAAATCAAAAGCCTTCTTACGACTATAATTCATTGATGCATTACCAGCAATTCGATCTTGATTTGGATTTTTAGGATGTGCTAGGCGAATCCTTTTTTCCATTTCTTCGAATTCTTCTTTATGCAGTTCATAATTTTCAGCTTTGATTCTGACGGGTTTCAATCTGTCAACTATATTGTCAAATTCTTCTTTACTGTCCGACCAAAGGTGACAATAAACATCTAGTTGATTCAAATCAATAAATCTTTTGATGTTTTCCCATGTTTGGTCAAATGTTCTATATTGACCAGATAAAACTATACAATTTTTCATTTGACCCAGTACCAAACATCACACTCTGTGAAAAGAATCTCTTTACCAACCTTTTCGGCAAATTCATTGGCTGCCTGGCGCACACCAGAAATGGCATTGTAATCGTGGCCAGCAAAGATACCACCAGTCTTCAATTTAGAATAGAAGTTTGCACAATCTTTTGTCAGTTGTTCGTAGGTGTGTAGACCATCAATAAAGATAACATCGAAAGAATCATCTAACACTTGATCTACAACATTGTCAGAATAATCTCTCAATAGACCAAAACGATTGCTGTAACCTATCAAACGGTTCATAAACCTCTGATAGATTGCTTCGCGTTCATTTAGATTGTTTCCGTTCCAGTCAACATAGTTCGTATATGGATCTACGCCAGTCAATACACAATCTGGATTACTGTCAAGTAAAAATTGTGTGGTGTCACCAATGTCACATCCAATTTCCAATACTTTGGGATGAGACATTTCTCTAATCATTGCACCAAGCCCATAACCAGAACATTTAAATGCAGAAGATGGTGGTGTGAAAGCCTGTGTTTCGGTGTTGAATGTAATAATATCGCTCATTATATAGTCCTGTATTTAAAAAATTGAGATTCATCTTCTTGATTGTATTTTTCCATCACGAACTTTTTCCATTCTGGAACACGATCATATTGATGCACGATTGGGAAAACATATTGGTCGTTCGTATAAACCACTCCGTCTCGGAATACAGGTTCATAACAAAGAAGGTTCGGCCTGAAATGATCAATCTTTGTGGGATCAGCAACAGTGCCAGCTTCACACGCCCAATTATCGGTGTGATATACAACATCTTTAAAAGGTTGTGTTCCAATTAAGACATTGAACACCGCTTGGTCACAAATAGGAATTGGCCTGTTGATTGCGTTCGTAAAGATATTGAAGACCATATCTTTGACATACTCTGATGTGCCACCAAAAGTTCCTACGTTATAGATCGTATTGTTTTTGAATTGTTCGTAAACATACGGACCATAAGACTGTTTGAGATTGTCATCACCCCAAGGTTCGTCTTTGTAACGCAGACCTTCAGATGCAATGATTAACTTTGGTGTGAAACTATCGTGTCCAATGATTGAATCCATGTAAGCAAAAGGTGTGTACTGAAAGTAAACGTCTTTCACATCTGTCGTGACAACGAAATTATACTTTGACCAATTGTGTCTTAGATATTCGTAGATTGAGAGGAAACGTAGTACATGAATTGGCACACCATCGACTTGTTTCATTGGAAAGATAATCACACCTTGATTCTTCAACCAATCGATTGTCTGTACAGATGTTTTTCCAGTCACCAGAACAACATCATTATCACCAGAAACTTCTTTTGCCGATAGTACCCAAGGTTTTAACTGATTGATTTCGTAATTAGTAAAACCACCAATAATTAAATTTTTCGCCACGGAAATTCTCCATTATATTTTTCATTCATCACTTTATTACCATTTAAGAAGAAGTCTGCATTGACAGAACCAGCATTGCCATCAACACGATAGTTGACAGTATATTTTCCTGTACAATTGAATTTGGGAAAATGTTGTGATAACACTTTTAACCAAACACGATCTTGACCCCACCCTCCATGCCAAACCTGTGCTAATTTTATCGCAACTTCAGTTTTTATGCAATAGCAATTTGTATCAATATGATTAATACCATGATATGAATGCCATTTACCTAAAGATTCACAGTCATCATTACATATGTATTGCCCATCTTTGGTACACACCTTGCGGAGTGAATAGGACCAATCCAGGTTCTGTTGTTCGATTGTTTTGATGCAGTTCTCTATATGATCTGGTTCAAACCAACAGTCTTGATCCAGGTAAACCACATAATCAGTATCGATTAGGTGAGTGAAAGCCGCATAGACTCTATGCCCATAGAATCCGTTAGCACCCACATTAAGTGGCAGAAAACATCGCGTTAAGTTTTTTCTATCCAAGAAATCGTCTGTAATGATTCTTGTGCTAGCATGTGCTTTTGGTCCATCCGCAACAATGTAACATTTTGTTTCATAAGATTGGTTCAGTACGCCACGAATGGCATCTTTCAACTCTGGTGCACCAGTAGTTGGCATAATCACAGTCACACTCATAATTTAACCTCTTGTTAGTTTCAATATAATTTCTATTTGTTTTTCAATAATCGGTTTGCGGTTTGGCCAGTAGATATATTCTTTGTCGCCTGTACTATGTAGTTTCTTCAGGAGAGGCACAATTAGTTTCTCTACATCTTCCAGTCTTTTTTTGTAATCTTCGGCTGTCTGTTCTGTTTTGTTTATTGCAGATTTATAATCTTCTTCAGATACGGCAGAAAAACCGTAATCGAAATCGGATTCTTTATAATCTTTTAAAATTTTATCAAATTCGTTTAATGGCATTATTTGTATGTGTAGTCACACATCATACGAGTGGGATAACCATCACCACCTTGCGTATCACGTATGTTAAGTTTAAGAATGTAGTGACCCGTTTCTATTTCCATATCAATACGTTTACCTGTACCGGACTTACCACCATAGTATACATTACAAGAAGTTGGTGTAGCGGCTGATGTCATGTATGTCTTATCAATCTCATAGACCTTGGTCTTACCAGTCAATTTATGAACAATAGTATAACCATGGCCCACACCCGAAATTAGAAAATTTTTAAGTTGATTTTTTTGTTTTTGTGACATTGTTTTCCACACATCGTCAACGTAACCTTTTTTAAGCTTACCATTAAAGATATCACAGAATACCGCATCATTGATATTGAACATATCTAAAATTTTCAAACCATCTTTATTGGTAATTCGTCCAGATTTAATTTCAGCTGGAGAAAGCACTGTACGAATACCGGAATTGAAGAATGTAACTGTGCCACCAGTCTTCAAACTTAGATAGATTTTCTTTTCATCTGTGATTAATGTAATATCGCTAACAACGGGCCCCAGATTATTATCGGTTACAGTAATCTCAGATGAAATAAGAACTTGCGGAGTGAAAATGAATGGTCGTTTGTTATTCAACTCACCAACCATTTTTACTTCTAGTTTTTTGACCTTGTTTAGTTTATGCAATTTGACAAGATCATCAACTGCTTCTGATAGTTTGGGATCAGTACTACTTTTACCTGACCACCAGTCATTAATTGCTTCTGCTAATTGTCCTTCGTATGCATTACCTTTGTTTTGCACACCTCTACCACCGGAAGAACCGGAACCAAATTTCATAGTAATTTTACTAACTTTGGTTGCTCGTTTGATATCACTAAGTTCAATGTCACCTTGTAAATTTCTGGTCACATTAATTTTACTGATCGAACCAGGATCAATATTGATTGGTGATCCGATTTTCGCAAACTTGTTTTTGAGATATACAAAAACATCGATAATTTCGTTAATCTTTGCTTTATCACCTTTCAAGGTTTGCTTAATCTCTGTCGCAGTCTTTGGAAAAAATGTATAAGCCATTAGTTACTTTCAAAAAAAGTATTTATCTTATGACATGATTTACTTTTAAAAGTATTTATCTTATAATTTGAATCTCCTTCCCGGAAGTCCAAATTTCCAATTCGGTTTTTAACCGAGACTCATTATATAAAGTTTCATATCGTTGGCAAGCTTTCTTTCTCCACCATTCAATCAAGTTTACCACTTTATGTTTTTCATAGTTTTCACCAGGAATAAGCACGTCCGTCTTACAGTTCACATAGTCTACCATGTTTTTGAAACCATAGTCACTAATATAATATCTCTTCTGTTCTGTCAACCCTTTAGCCTTCTCAATCGTTGCTTGGAATGTATCCCCATCAGGAGTGCCTTTAAGTGCTGCTTTAGTGAGTGAGATAATCTTCATAGAGATTTTAAGTTTCTTACTAGAAGCATCATCCTCAACTAAAGAACCAACACGTTCTTCAACAAAGTCACGCAAGTCCGAATATGGCTTGCCGTGCATCATAGGCAAGAAATCACTGTCTGTCAATCCTTTGTATCTAATATAAGGTTTCATTCCGTCATATTGTGATACAGTTTTTGAACTACCATAGAGACTAGTTGTTTCAAATAGACAAAGATTCATTCCATACTTCTTATTCACAATCTCTCTCACTTCATGTGATGTACAGATTGCAGCCAGAAGTTTGCCACCAAGATAATTGTAACCGAAAGGTTGTGTCGGCACAATAACAAAACCCATCATTGCAGAATCATTGAATCTTTTACCCCATTCAGGTTGTTGTGTAAACACCTGACCGAGAAGTTGATTTCGTGGACTACAATTGATGACTGGAGAACCAAGGCGAATGAATCCTACGATCTTATCTGTGTTTGTCTCACGCACAGCAAGTTTGACATTACGGCCAACTGGAGCAATGTTCACGTGCGAGGAGGTGATGTTTAAAAGATTCATCCACTTTTCACCATCAATCTCACACACCTCAAAGTTCATGTCTTTTGGATGAATAGAGAAATCTTGAAAAAGATCATCTTCAAGTGGAAACAAAGGATTGGTTGGCAATTCAGAAAGAGAGTTCAACTTCTGATCACGCATGTATTCATCAATACGATGAAAATTGCCAAAGTAATCTTCGAATGCTTTTGCACAATGCACTGCTTCTTCAAATGTCAATTTCATACCTTAAAACCCTCAAAAGATTTTTTGGCTTTCATTTCTCTATTACCAAAAGTGTTTAATGGTTTGTCGGTGATACCAGCATCAGCCAACCCATCTTGTGCAGATTGTTCGATATCATACAGTCGCATCTTTGCTCTGTCAATACCAACAGTGAATCTCTTATACATTGTTGGATCAGAATAACGATTCTTCAATTGTTTCACCATGATCTGACCAAGTTCTTCCAGTTCTTCGGAAGAAATCAATGCAAACATTAAGTCCGCGGTTGCTGGCAGACCAAAAGACTCACTTGTATCCTCAAGTCCGGGGTCGGATGAAGTAAAACCGGATCTTGTTGTTTGGGTAGCAGATACAATTGGGACTCCGAATTCAACTGCAAGACCTCGCAGTTCCTCGGCAATAGCTTTAACATAGGTGTAACTGTTGACATTTGCTCCTGCCTTAACGCGAGCACTACAGCAAATGTTGAGATAATCAACAAAGATAATATCAGGTAAAAAGCTCTTCTTAAGATTGAGTTCATTTAGTAATGTCCTGAAATGCGTTACCGATGCTGATGCAGTTGGATATTCTTTAATGATCAATTTGCCAACAGTCTTTTCTCTAAGCTTTGTGATTCGTTTGTCATACATCTCTTTTGGCAGATTCACCAAATCATCAACGGTGACATTCAGTAAGTTTGCATCAATACGTTCTGCAATCTTTTCTTCAGCCATCTCCATGGTGATATATAGTACATTCTTGCCTTGCACAAGACAACCTGCCGCAACGTGACACATGAACAGTGATTTACCAACACCAGTGCCAGCAAGTGCAATATTCAATGTCTTTGCAGGCAAACCACCTTTTGTGATTTTGTTGAAATATTCCAAGTCAAAAGGAATCTTCTCTTCTTTGCGGTGATAGAACTCATAACGAGCATCAGAATTTTCCAGATAATCGTGACCAACAGAATTATCGAAACTGATTGCTAGTGCATCAGAGAGAATTTTGGGAATCTGACCCTTATCGTGTGTCTTGTCTTTACCATCAAGAATAGAAATAGAACCAAGAACTGCATTGTAAATTGCTTTCTCTTGGCAAAACTGTTCTGTCTTGTCTACAAGCCATTCAATCTTGGTTTCTTCTTTTTTGCCGTTCTCAATTTCTTTGAGATAAGATTCGCAACTCTCTAGTTCAGTATCGGTTAGGTTTCTATTTTCTTTAATAGATAGAACTAGAGATTCAATTGATGGTGTGGAATTATATGTGTCAACAAAGGAAGTGATTTCTTTGAAGATTGTTTTGTCGGTTCTGTCGGTGAAATACTCAGATTTTATGAAAGGTAAAACTTTACGTAGATACTCATCATTGTAAATTAAGTTTTTCAGTATTGTCTGTTCCAGTTTCATCAATAATACCCTCATCGATATTGGATGACATTATTTCTACCAATAAGTCACCAATATAATTTTTGAAATCTTCATCTTTTTCCAGCTTTGCTGGTTTCTTGACTTTAGATTCTAACACATCATATGCAAAAAGTAAATGCACCTGGTCATTTTCTTCTTTTATTTTAACCTTACCATATTTGAATACGGTATCTTTATAAGGTCCCTCTAAGAATTTGATGTGTACGGTTGTTGCATCATTCTTAGGATAAATGTAACAAAAATCTATACCTTCAATCATTTAAGAATCCTCTGTTTCAAAAGTTTCCTCTTGCATGATTTCACCGGCAGCAACACGATACTTGTTTTCCACAAATTCTTGGAACGATTTCTGTTTTAGAATAGGCAACCAGAATTCTTTTGAATCAGTATCTTTTTCTCGGTATTTTTTATCTTCTACTTCACCAGAGGATACATCCACTTTGCTATACCACCCGTTTGAGGGTTTGATGACATGTCCTGATTCCAGCGCAATATCAAGTAAGCCTGACCACTTGCTAATGCCACCACCAAAAGATACAGTGACAGGTATTTTAGATTTTTCTTTAACATATCTACTCTTTTCTACGTTGATAATGAAATTGTATCCAACAATTTCGGTTCCTTCTTTTTCTTGTTGACGACCAATAATGAAGATGTTATCGGCAGAATAATAAGATCCTGTACCACCACCAACAATATCTTTCGGGAACATACCGATTTCTTTGTATGTATGGTTAACAACGATCATGGGAATATCTTTGAGTGACAGATGGGGTGTAACCATTCTGAACAAACTCTTCACTTGTTTTGCACGACTCATATCAGCAACAGATTTGCCTTCAAGTGCATCTTCAACTTCTTTCTTCGAAGCCAAGTTGCCGATAGAATCAATAACAATAATCAATCGTTCACCACGTTCAAGATTAGTTAACTGCTGCATAACATCAAACTTCAATTGTTCAATGTCAGTAAGCGGAGTATGGAGAACGCGGTTAGTATCGATACCAAAACTATCAAAATAACTTTGAGGTGTACCAAACTCACTATCATAAAACAACAAAGCCGAATCTGGATATTTGTCCAGATAAGATTTGGCCATCAACAGAGAGAAGGCTGTCTTAAAATGTTTAGATGGACCTGCCCACATTGTAAGACCTGGTGTTAAACCACCATCTAGTTTACCAGACAATGCAATGTTGATTGCCGGAACTGCCGTTGGAATCATATCTTTATCAGTAAAGAATTTTGATTTCGCCAGAATAGCAGAGTCTTTAATACTGCTGTTCTTTTTAATTTTGTCAAGAATACTCATTTAATTTCCTTTTACATTTCAACTGAAGAAGTCTTCCAAAGAATTATTCTTCTCAACTTTCCATTTCATACAATCCAAAATCACACGAATTGGTTCCAAAAATGCTTTATCGAATTGTACATCATAATCAATAAACCTGTCAAGTTCAAACTCTTTTGGTATTCTGGAAGGAAAAGAAATGACGGTATCTTTAAAATGATTCGGCATCTTGAGATAGGTGAATTTGATTTTCTCACCTTCTTGGATCTTCTGATACTTCTTTTCCAGACCCATCAACTTGAGGTTATGATTATAAAGAATGGCACCTTTAACATGAATTGGTGTACCTTTCTTATATAGTGTAACTGAATCAGAATAGGTGTTCAAACCATTAAGCCCTCGCGGAAAAGATATCTCTTCTGGCGGTAATCTTTTGAACTCTTCTCTGAAATTGGCAATAAAGCTTTGAACATCGTTCTCAGTGCCAGTCATCATCAACTTGATTGCCTCTTTCATCTTCTCACGGATTGCCGATGGTGTTGATGACTTGATCATTTCAAGACCCATGACTTTCATCTGTGGTTCTTTATATTGAACGCCTTCGTTATTGTAGACGTTTAGAATGTAACGCTTCTTGGCAGTCCAGACACCTTTGTTGGACAAACCTTCGCGTTTCATTTGCATCTTTTGTGAATATGCCTTAACATAGTCAGCAAGTTCTCCATAAGACTTGTCAATAAACGGTTGAATCTTATCCTCACAAACTTTATCCATGAAGGATATCGTCCTGTTAATATCTTTACTTCTGTCCCCCATCGCATGTTGCACCAGAGGTCCAAGATTGAGATAAATCGAGTCAGTATCTGATGCAATGACATAATCAACACTTTCTGTTTTAAGAATCTTGTTCATGTATTCGTTGATCTTGTTTTCGATCCAACGAATGGATAATTGACCTGCTGTGGTAACACCAAGTGCCATACGCAAGTCATAGAAGCGGAAGTATTGTGAACCCAAAGCACCATAAGCGGAGTTCAACGAAACTTTCTTTGCAAGTTGTAGGTTGTTGTATCGTGCGATACGTTTTTCGATATCATACTTCTTCGAATCGTCCGTTTCGTTTTCATATTCCTGTTTTGCTGCCAACATCATCTTCTTGAATTTGCTACGATCAACGTACATTTCTTCCATCATCTTTGGCAAGAAACCTTGTTTGTCGGTTCGAAATAGTTGGCCATTTGGAGTTATTGTGCATTGCATTGGTGTTAAGAATGAAGTATCAACACTCTTATTGAGCAAGGTATTAACATTCACCTTTCCAATTTCACTTTGGAATAATTCAATTGCCTGAAGTTCTTTTTCAATTTCTTCAGTTGTCATTTCTTTTACATCACGAAACATTAATCATTCTCCGATAACCAAACCAAAACATCTGCTTTACCGGTGAATACCATCCATGCAGACGATATCCTCTTTTGTAAATTTATTCCAGGCCAAGACATAGGTCTAGCTAGAGTCCAAAGACCATTTTTTCCACATGACTGTACATCCCAATTTTTAATCTCATCGGCCGAATATACATTTGGAGTTCTCATCATTTGCACCACTTCTTTCTGTTTTGATGTTTTGTCAATATTTGTAAATTATTAGGATGATGCAAACCACCTTTCGCTATCGCTTGTATATGGTCCACTTCATGTCCTTTAGGACAAATCAAATAATACTCCTGCAATTTAATCTTTTCTTCCTTTGTTAATTCTGGAGTTTGATTTCTTATTCTTGCTCTGCGTCTAGCCGCAATTTCATTTCTGATTCTTCGTTTATGTTCTTCACCAAGATAACGACTTTTTTGGGCACATGAATAACTACAATACTTGGAATCATATTTCTCACTCTCAGTTCTAAACTTTTGAGTTTCATATTCTTTATCACAATGCAAACATTTGACCGTGGCTTTGCGTTCTTTGTTTTGACATTCTAACATAAAAGGCTTCTTTATGTCAAATTTTTGTAGATGTTTTTTAATGTTGGCATCCGAACAACCAAAATAATCAGCAACTTCACTTCGCCTCATATTTTTGGTAATAAACAACTCGTATAGTTTATCTTTCGTGATAATGTATTTCATAGATTCTCCAAATAAGTAACCACATCTACTTATTTAGTATTTCTAAGTTTCAATTCGTCAAGTAATTTGCGTTTTCTTTCATCTATATCGTTTCTTTCCACGAGATTTTCAGGACTTATGGAATATTGCATCATCAAGTGTGGATACAGACTGTTCAAGTCGAAACTTGCAACCCAGTTGTGCAAACCAACTTGTGGTTCTTTCACATATGCACCTTCGAATGCGGAATCTTTATCCTGTATTTCACGTGGCGGTACAATGATCTTCTGTTGCAGTAGATAGGAATATGTCAGAGAGTCCCACATGCGTGTCTGTGCAAACACATCTTCATAATTACACTTGGTATCATATGCAAGAGTGAGTGCCAGTTCGATCAGCTTCAACTTATCTTCAAGTTTCAGAATCAGTTTAACGTCTTTGATGTTATACTCAATAAACTTTTGAAAGTTCAAACGATACAACTGATGCAGGTTCTCATACTCATCATAAGAGATTTTACCTTCACCAAGTTCTACGTTTGCGATATTATCAAGACGATAGGATTCTTGTGACTTGCCGCCTGGTGCATACCATTTGTAAAGTTCGATATAATCTAGTGATTCAACACCGACAAAACTGTAGGCAATCAACTGACGACCATTAATGATTGTCTTTCGTTCAGAGATATAATTCCAAGGTGACAGTTTCTTGGTTTCATCTTCACCAAGAATCTTACGAAAACGATTGACGAGATATGGAATATCGAAAAACTTTGTATTCCAACCAGTGATAACATCCGGGCAATTATCCGACCACAACATCAAGAACTTCTTGCAAAGAGTCCATTCATCTTTACACTTGATATAAAATTCATCACCTTGAACTTCATAATCACCACAACCAAACACATAAGTTTTGCCGTTCATATAGGTGATTGCAATCGCCGTGATAGGTTCGTTGGCTAGATAAGGATCTGGGAATCCGTTTTCTGAACCGACCTCAATATCGACAATTGCCACCGAAACTTTATCTTGATCCCAGTCAACCATCGTGGGATGTTGATCTGCAATGAATGCATATTCATATCTGGTGTTGCCATAGATTTTTGGTGCACCAGGAATGCCATCATATTTCTTAAAGAATTCTCGCGCTTCGTAAATGCTATCGAAACGTTTCTCTGTCAAATCCAATCCGTCAAGAGATTTGTGGGTGCCTTTATCTTTTTTGGCAGGCAGATACAGTGACGGTTCATAATCAACTTTTTGTTTGATACGTTTTCCGTCCATGATCCCGCGATACAGGATCTTGCCGCCTATGGCTTGAACATTTGTATAGAAGTTAGACATTAACCGGTAATGATGCTTTGTTGTTTGGGTAGAATGATACCAGTGCCAAAAATTTGATTGTAATTATTAACAAAATCATCGGCAGGAACATAGGAGTATACTACATGTTGCTTCTGAATGGCAACCTGTGTTCCAGTTTTTTGTTCTGCATGGAGAGGAAAGGGTGCGAATCCAACATTTGGTGCACCATCTTTGCCTCTAACAACGGCAACACCAACAGGATTGGTTAATACCACAGTTGTATCCGTTTCTTCACTCACTTCAGCCAAAACTTCTTCGTGTGTTACAAGTTTGAATAACATGATTTTCATAGACATACCTTTCATAGTTGTATAAATACTTATAAAGTTTATTTTAACATAAATTTCATTTCATGTCAACACACCTAAAATAGAGGTAAAAATGTTCAAAAAGCTTGCCGTACCGGTGCTTTTTGTCATGGCAATATTCCCAGCAATGGCTCAGCCCATTGTTACTGATTCGACTAGCAGAAGCACCACACAATCTACTTCTGAAAGCACAACAACCGTAAATTCTCCGCCACCAACAGCAGTGGCTCCCGCAGTCACCGTTATTAATAGTGATGTTTGTGCTGTCGCCGTTTCTGGTGCAACTCAAACCCAAATTCTCGGCATCTCTTTTGGTGCCACAATGACAGATAAAAATTGCGAAAGACTAAAATTAGCCCGTTCAACATATGATATGGGTATGAAAGTTGCAGCAGTTGCTATTATGTGTCAAGATGAAAGAGTGTTTACAGCAATGATGAATGCTGGAACTCCTTGCCCAATAGATGGTAAAATTGGCGAACAAGCCAAGAAAATTTGGGAAGAAAATCCAGAAAGAGCACCACAGAAAGTTAAGAGCAAGGACTAACTATGAAGTTGGTTGCCATTATTGGTGCTTTTTTAATTGCAGGGATTGCTTCGGGTTCCGCCAAAGCACAAACTCCAATAACATCGCAAAACATTTTAACACCAACAGTCAATGCTTGGTCGGGTTCTGTTGCGGGTCAAAATGCTGGATATTCAGGTGGTGGTAATGGACCAGCATTTAATTCCACGACAAATACTTTAATCTTTGGTTATTCAACTGCAACAGCAACTCAGAGAATTACTGCTGAAGCATTTGCTATTCAACATGCGCTAGATTTATCCAATTCTGGCATTAAGATTAATGGATACAATTACTCTTGGTACATCAATAACTCTGGTGACCAATCAGGTACATTGGCTGGTAAAGTTGAATTGATGCGTGGTAATACAGCTCTTGAAACTTACAATTATAATTACAATTCAACAACCAATGGGTTTGAATTAAAAACTGGTACGCAAGCATTTACCAGTGAATATAGTTTACTTGCCGGTGATGCAATGAGATTATCATTCACAGGTAAGGACAATAGATTTTGGGCAGGTTATTATGGTCCACAAGTTAGAGAACCGTCTTTAACTTTGAATTATACAACAGACCCATGTATGGCTAATCCATTGTATTCTCCTAGTTGTCCAAATTACAATCAAGTTTTAACTAGCCAAACAATCTATGCTCAAAGTTACGCAATTAATCAAGCACTAAGCCTTTCAGGTTCTGGTGTTCAAATTAATGGTTTTGAGTATGGGTATCATTACTATGTTGGTGGTGATTGGTGTTCAGAAACTTTCTTAGGAATATTTTGCACTCAAACATCAGCATCTTCAATGGCAGTTGATGTTAGTGTAACATCGAATACTGGTTCATCTCTTTATTCAATGACTCATAATCATGGTTCAAATACAAGTGGTGAACCAAGTTACAGTTTTGTGTTTCCACAACAAAGACTATTATCAACAATGGGTAACTTTTCTTTAAGCACAAGAGAAATTGGAACTACCGCATTGTATAGTAGTTGGAGTAGATGGCAGTATACACCAGACCCATGTGTAGTAAATCCATTGTACGCAACAACATGTGAAGGATATCAAACAGCATATTTCACACAAGAATGTACTGTAAATCCATTGTATAATTCTGCTTGTCCCGGTTATGCAGCCGCCATGTTCACACAACAATGTAATGCAAGTCAATTATCAGACCCAGCATGTCCTGGTTATGCATCAGCATATTTGACATATCAATGTTCTATCAATCCATTGTATAGTACAACATGTTCTGGTTACCAACAAGCATATCACGACCAACAATGTTCGATTAGTCCATTATTTGCAACAGATTGTACTGGCTACGCAGCTGCATATAAGACACAACAATGTACGGCGAATCCTCTTTATGCAACTGATTGTCCAGGCTACGAACAGGCATATTTTAATGCACAATGTATCAAAGATTCTCTATACAGTAATAAGTGTGAAGGATATGCAACTGCTTACGCAATTAAGAATTTGATTAAATTTACAGATTCATCTATTTCTAGTTCCGTAAATCAATCATTATCAGATACAGCGGCAACCAAAGCAAGTGACCCAGCAAACACAATAGTGGCAACAAACACAGCTTCAACAACTGTTAACACCGATGGTACAGTTTCAACTGGTGTATCCACAACTGGTGATACAAACGTAGATAAAGCGATTGCACCAAAAACCACATCAACAAGTGGTTCTGCACCTGCAGCACCTGTTCAATTGTCTCCACCTGCAGCACCAATGGCAAGACAAGAGCAAAAACAAGATGAAAACAAACCTGAAGGTAAAACAGAAGGTGGTGGTTCACAACAAGCAAAGAATGAACCAAAAGGTGGTGATTCTAAACCTGCAGCACCAACTGCAAGACAAGAACTTCAGGCCAAACGTGAAGCAGCTGCAAAAGCAGAAGCGGTAGAAAAAGGTAAAAACCTTGCAAATGAAATGGGCAAAGCGTCTGACTTAGAAGCGCAAAAGGCGGTTCAGAATGTAGTAATTCAAGCAATGGGTTTCACTCCAGGCTTCGACACTTATGGTAAAACAATTATGAATGATGCGGTTGGATACAAACCATATTCAATTTATAATAACCAAAAAAATATTGATAGTCGTGCCAATTTAAGAATGTTCGGTGGTACCGATAGACTCCACAATGAAATGGTCGAATCACAATACAAAAAAGGAAATTAAAAATGCCAGAAGAAATTAAAGACGTAAACAAGAAAATAGATGAAGCGGAAGCAACAGTAAAAAAATATGCAAGTAAAGATACGGTAATTTCAATTGGTGGATATGAATTCACACCCGCCAAACTTATGGTTGCATTTACTTTGGTATCTTCACTACTTGGCGGACTTTATGGTGCTTTTGAAGTCTACAAAGACTACATCGGAATGAAAAAGAAAATTGCTGAGTATGTTACACCAGACTTAACTGAACTCTACAAAAAGATGGAAGTTTTGGATGCTAACACCAGCAAGATGACCGAGTATACAAACAGTATCAAAAACGATTTAAAGAATGATGTTCGTAGAGTTGAAGGTGTTGTTGAGAATATGGAAAGATCCACAAAGGCTAGTCAGAGAGATACTGATCAAGCAATCAAAGAAATTAAAAAAGAATCCGATAGTACATTGAAAGAAGTTCGTAGATACAGTGATCAAACTATTAAAGAAGTGAATCAAGAAATGACACGCAATCAAAAAGAAACACAGGCAGAAATAAGAGTGTTACGAAAAGAAGTCGATGATAAAATTAAAAAGGCTCTGGATAATCCACTTTCTAATTAGTATATTATTTTTGCAAGAAGCAGTTTCTAAAGAAAAAGGAGATTCTGCGTATGAATGTGTTAAATGGACTTGGACTGATTATGGTAATGTGAGAAAAGTCTATTGTTTGGAATGGAAAAAGAAAGATTGTTCGGATAGATTATACAAAAATTTATGTAAGTTAGGAATATAAATGATTGATCCAATAACCGCGTTGGCCGGCATACAGTCTGCCGTTACACTTATTAAAAAAGTTTCAAAAACTGTGGATGATGTATCATCATTGGGACCGGTTCTTGGAAAATATTTTGATGCTAAAAGTACAGCAACAAAAGCTGTTGCACAAGCAAAAAATAGTGGAAAAAAATCTTCTATGGCAGCAGCAATTGAAATAGAAATGGCATTGGAACAAACTAAACAATTCGAAAAAGAATTGCAGTTACTATTCATGCAGACAGGCAAGATTGATGTTTGGAATAAAATTAAAGCTCGAGCAGCTGCAATGGATAAAGAATCCGCACAGGATGAAATGAAACAAAAATTAAAAGCAAGAAGACAACAAGAAAATTCACAAATAATATTATTTGCGGTTCTAGTGATTGTTTTTATTTTGGGTCTTGGTTCGTTTTTATTTTATGAGATAATTAAACGATTAAGTTAACAACTATATACAATTATTAGTTTGAGAATTGATATGTTTAAAATTATTTTATTGTCTTTATTTTTCTTTGTTGGCAATGCAAACGCAGTAAAACTGACCGCACAAAGTTGGTTGGTAACTGATGAAAAAGGTAAAATTATTCAAGGTGAAAATACCAAAGAGATTCGTTCTATCGCAAGTATAACAAAACTTGTTTCTGCCATGGTTGTTCTGGATGCCAAACAAAATTTGGATGAAAAGATCAACCAATTTACCAGAAAAGAATTGTTGCAACTTTCAATCGTTAAGTCCGACAATAACGCAGCCAAACTACTATGTGAAAAATATCCTGGTGGTTTGCCCGCATGTGTTGGTGCAATGAACAAGAAAGTTTATTTACAGGGGCTGTCATATACAAAATTTACAGAACCAACAGGATTAGATTCTGGAAATGTCAGTAACGCTGAAGAGTTGGTTGATGTTATATTGATGGCAAAAGATTATCCTGAATTGGTTCAGTATAGTAAAATGTCGGAAGTGAAAATTAAGATACGCAAAAATTGGATGGTGTTTAACAATACAAATCCAATTATTGGTAAGAGACACGATTTTATTATTAGTAAAACCGGTTATATAAGAGCATCTGGTGGTTGCATCGTAATGATGTTGGACACCGATGTTGGGAGAAGAATTGTTGTTGTTCTTGGAAGTAAGAACACTAAGACTAGAATTCCTGAAGCAGAATTTATTTCTCAGATGTAATGGTTGCGGGTCACGGAGTTGCACCGGAACTGAGGATTATGAGCCCACTGTGATTCTGTTTCACCAACCCGCCAAATTATTTATAATCGTTTTGTTGGATGATCTTTGATTGTTTTTCTATCATTTTGAATGCTTCATCTTCAGCCAAAGCATCTTCAATTTCTTTTGGAGTTTTTCTAAAAATTCTATCATAGTTATCAGCGTATTCTTTTTGTGATACACTGAATGGTCTTGGATTAGAACCTTTACCTCCATCAGACATATTACTCTCCGTAGATAAAAACGATACTTGTTACTGGTGCAACATATTTATCTTCAATCTTCATTGCTGCGTTCCAATCTAACAGAACAACATCACCAACTGAAACATCTTCAACTTCTGGACCGATTGCCAAAATTTTAGCTCGATCGGGTTCATCTGTACGTTGAAGAATAATTCCTGATGCTGTTGTTTTTGTTTGTTCAACACGTTCAATTACAACTTTATTTTTCAATGGAATAATATTCATAACATCCTCAAAAATGGAGCGGTGTACTGATTCACACAGCTAACATGAGGGGGTACCTCATATCGTATTATTACACACCGCATATAATGGAGCGGGATAAGAGAATCGAACTCTTAACCGAAGATTGGAAATCTGCTGTTTTACCATTAAACTAATCCCGCAACTAACTTGGTGCCCCATGAGAGAATCGAACTCCCGTACCCGGATTACAAAACCGGTGTAATGCCATTATACTAATGGGGCAAAATCTTGGAGCGGGTAGTGAGAATCGAACTCACAACTAAACCTTGGCAAGGTCTTGTGTTACCACTAGCACCATACCCGCTTCTTTATAGAGTTATTATATAGGCTGTATTTTCATTTGTCAAGCCTACATTATCGGACCATTTCCATTACGGAAACCAACCTCACCACCCTCTTCTTTAATTTTCTTAATAACATCTTCAAAAAGAATCGGTCTGAAATCGGTTTGTTCAACGCACACGCAATGGTAACGATTGTCAACAACAGAATTTTTCATCACACGATTTGCATGTAAATGCCCGTGAATGTTGACACCAAAACGACCAAGACTTTCCTCATGTACTGGAATGTGAGACAGAATCATTCCGTTCATCACATGATAACCACGAACATCTCTGAAGTGTTGAGTGTAATCTTCTAATTTAAAAATGTCGTGATTGCCTCTGATCAAAACTTTATCACCATTTAAACGATGCATGATGTTCAAAGATTTCCTATTGATCACAACATCACCTAGATGATAGACCTTATCGTTTGGTCGAACAGTTTCGTTCCAACGCTTCACCATTTCTTCATCCATCTCTTCTGGATTATCCCACGGCCGAAGCTTAGTCACACCATCATTACGTGTAAACCTACACACACCAGCGTGACCAAAGTGCGTGTCACTAACTAAAAATACTGCTGGCATTTGTAACTCCTAAATTTGGTCCGGCCACCAGGAATCGAACCTGGATTGATTGCTTAGAAGGCAACTGTATTATCCATTATACTATGGCCAGAAATTTGGTGCCCCAGAGGAGAGTCGAACTCCTAAAATTTGGCTTCTAAGACCAACACGTATACCAATTCCGTCACCGGGGCATATATATCTTTATGAATCAACCTATTAAAATCTCAGCCAATGTTCACCATTGCATTTACTTTACAACAAGTAGATATTTTACACCACATCCATTGATAAGTCAACCAACAAAAGTGGAATTTAAACCTTTAGTTATTCCTGAGATTGGTACCCCGTGACAGAATCGAACTGCCGTCTGCGCCGTGTAAAGGCGCGGCCCTACCATTAGACGAACGGGGCATTAATAGCCATCTCTCTGACATGTTTATAACGATCAGCAGCATAAGAAGCTGCGAACGCTTTTGGTTTCACCATTGGAACTACATTACACGTACCTCTGATATAACCAATTGCTTGTTGAACAACACAAGATGATCCATACATTTCGTTAGGATTAATATCTAGATGCACTTCAACATGTCTATCTTCCAGAACATCAGCAAGGTTCTGGAATAATTCTGAAACTTTATAAACTTCATTCATCAAACGAATAGCTGGTTTGCTCTTCTTTTGATCATAATCTCTTTCGCGTACAACTTCACCGAAAATTTTACAACCATGACAACCATCGATATGTATGACAACAACGGTGATATAATCTGCATACCAAACATCACCAATTGCAAATCTTTCTGAATCGGCACCAAGATAGATTTTAGTTTCTTCACTTTGTGCCAAGATGAAAGATTTAACTTCATCCAAATCTAACTTTTTCATGGTTATCACCTTTCTTATTATACTTATGGCATCCCACCAGGGATTTGAACCCCGACCAACGGTTTTGGAGACCGTTATGCTGCCGTTACACCAGTGAGATATTATTATTGGTGGACCGCAAGAGAATCGAACTCTTACCTCCGCCGTGCAAAGGCGGCGTGCTCCCATTATCACTAGCAGCCCAAAAAGATGACTTATTATTTTTCTTATTATACGCCATAAGTCAAGGCGAGTTTTGGTCCGTGTGACACGATTCGAACATGCGACCACCTGGTCCCAAACCAGGAGCTCTACCAGGCTGAGCTACACACGGGTTTAAATTGGCTCCCCGACCTGGGCTCGAACCAGGGACAAACGGATTAACAGTCCGGTGCTCTACCAACTGAGCTATCAGGGAATTGAATTCTATATTATATATGGCGGTCCCAAGGGGTAACGATCCCCTTCTTTATGCGTGACAGGCATACGTGCGTCCATGAACACTTTGAGACCTAATCTTATGCACGAATGTCTACATTCGTTCCTTTATCATCTGAGGAAGTTT
>Ga0315902_10003838_pt1 | contig 22173 bp, 17 predicted proteins | sample LakEriMetagenome_9_FD_203523 | JGI IMG/M metagenome (GOLD analysis project Ga0315902, IMG submission 203523) | Freshwater fungal communities from buoy surface, Lake Erie, Ohio, United States - Buoy 12 MA117 | ecosystem: Environmental > Aquatic > Freshwater > Lake > Lake biofilm | place: USA... | reverse complement strand
ATTACGATCGGTATTGCCGTTTTTAGTTGGTTCGGTTGGTGTTTGGTTGTACTATCGAAATAAGTTTACGGAAGTATTGACTGAATTAGAAGATAAAAAAGTAATCATCAAAACTATCCACGAACACGCTGATGAAATAGAAAGACATAGTGTTAAGAAGGTTGCAAAGGAACATAATGCAAAAGTTTCTAAAGCAACAAAGAAAGAAAAAACTGTTGAGAAACCAAAAAGAAAATATAAAAAACAAAGTATTTAATGATGTTTTGTCATATTTATAGGAAGATTATCTTTCACTTTGATAAAACATAGGAGAATTTAATGGCTATTGTTCAAATCGGTTCACAATATTGGGTAAAAGAAAATTTAGCCGCAGAATCATTTCAAGACGGAACACCTATTGCAGAAATATCTTCTTCTGAACAATGGGAAGAATATGGACAGTCTGGAACACCAGGATGGTGTTATTACAATTTTGATGAAAGCAATGAAGAAGAATATGGTAAACTATACAATTATTATGTAGTATCTTCATCCAAAAGTATTGCACCAACTGGATATAGAGTACCTACCGAAACTGATTGGAATTCACTAATTGCATACGCTGGTGGTGAAAAGTTAGGTGGTCATTCCATGAAAAATACTAAAAACTGGTTGACATTAAATAGAACACCAGGAAATGGTACAAATCAAAGTCAATTCACAGGTAATCCAGGTGGATATATTAAAGAGAATGGTGAACAATTTGATTATGGTTGGAGTGCAAATTATTGGTCAGCCACTACATCAAGTTTAACTACTGCTAAATCTGTTAGATTGTATTGGTCTAATAAAAATGCTATAAAATTAGATACACCAAAGTCAATGGGATTATCAATAAGATTGATAGTAAGTGGTACTTATGAAGGTGATTCAGACTATAACCCAACACAAGATTTTTAATTTGGAGTTTTTATGAAAAAGTTTTTATTGTTAATAATTGCAAGTGTATCGATGGTAGTAATTGGATGTAATGAAAATCCATTACCAACATCAGATACAACAATTTTTGAAAAGAGAACACCTGTTCAAAAAGATACTGTAAAAAGACGCATTCCTATTGAACAAGTATTGCCATGTTTGGGATTGACACGAGAACAAGATAGTGTAATAAGATTGATTCTCAAAGAATCAAAGGTTTGTGAAATTGAATGTAAAAAAGAATTTCAAGAATCAATTAAAATACTTCGTGAAGATTATCAATCTAAATTACAAAAATATCGCGGTGTTGAAAAAACAGATGAAATAAAAAAAGAAATTGAAATAATTACTTTTGAATTTCGTCAAACACAAAGAGATTTGGAAAAAGAATATAAATTAAAAATGGCAGAATGTGTAAAAAATACACATACTTACATCGAGACTTTATTAAGAAAAGACCAACTCACACTTTGGAATCTTTGGAAGGCAACTGGTAAAGTTCCATGTGATAGAGTTAAACCTTAATCCATGTTCGGAATGGAAAGGGTAAACCCCTAATGACCCCTACAAATTGTAGGGGTTTTTTATTTTGCTTTGATCACATTCATAAATTTTGTATATTGATATATTATTCATTAAACATTAACGCCAACCTATGAAACTCGGATATGCCTGCATCAACATGACTTTATCAAAAGATAAAATCACTACCAACCGTTCCATGATTAAAAAAACATTTCTACAAAAAGGTTTAGACTACTGTTCTGAACTTGCATATCTGAATGTTGTTGATATGGAAAAAATTATCAAATGGAATGTCCAAAACGGTATTTATTTATTCCGCACATCTTCTAATGTATTTCCTTGGGGTTCTGAATATGACTTGGAACAACTAAAAGATATTGATAAAATCAAGATTGTTCTTAAACGAATTGGTGATTATGCAAAAGAACATGGTGTTCGTCTATCATGTCATCCTGGACCCTTCAATGTTTTATGTTCACCCAATCCAGATGTTGTCAAGAATACCATAATTGACTTAGAATTGCACGGTAAAGTGTTTGACATGATGGGACTATCACATACACCGTATAACAAAATCAATATACATTGCAATGGTGTCTATGGTGACAAAACCGCATCACTTGACCGTTGGTGTCAAAACTTTCAATTACTGTCTCATAGTGTTCGTTCAAGACTTACCATTGAGAATGATGATAAACCAAATATGTATTCGGTTAAAGACCTTATGAAAATTCACGAATGTTGTGGTATTCCCATTGTATTTGATTATCACCACCACCAATTTTGCACTGGCGATTTGACTGAACAGCAAGCACTTGAACTTGCCATATCAACATGGCCAGAAGGTATTACACCTGCAGTTCATTATTCTTCATCAAGACTTAAAGAGACTGGTAATCCAAAAGAAAAACCACAAGCTCATGCAGACTACATATTGGAAAGAATCAACACATACGGACATGATCTTGATATTATGTTAGAATGTAAAGCAAAAGAACTGGCTCTCAAACGATACCTAACAGAATACGGAATCTAACCCAAAATCCCAAAAGTTCATATTTATCTGTATGTATTTATGAACAATAATTGGGATATAAATGTCATACAAATTATTCTCTCTGAAAAATCTAATCTGGTTTTGTGCTATCGGATTAGCAGTATTTTCAGGTTACTACTCTGTTTACGGTATATCTAAATTATTTTCTGGTGGTTCTTGGTCAATCGTGGGGATGGCCGGTATGCTAGAATTTTCTAAATTAGTGGTTATCACATTCCTACACGACCACTACAAAACTCTCAAAACTGCTTTCAAAATATATCTAATGTCTTCCGCTGTTATTCTTATGATATTAACATCGGTTGGTGTTTATGGGTATCTTACCAATTCTTATCAAGAAACTGCAAAAGAAATATACGAAACACAAAATAAAATTGCGTTGATTGATAAAAAGAAAGAAATCTTCCTTGAACAAAAATCACAAATAGATACTCTTGTAAAACAAAAGGGAGAGAGAATAACATCTTATGATCAATTACGATTGTCACAAGAAAATTCTCTTAATAACCAATTAACACAGAAGAAGGGCACAAAAGGTTTACAAAAAAATATCCAATCTGTTGATAATTCTACTCAAACTCTAAATTCTGAAATCTCGGAACTAAATCAAAAATCTATTGGTTTATCTGATAGTGTTGCTAAATTAGAACAAGAAAAATTAGTTCTTGAAAATTCAACATTTACATCGGAGATAGGACCATTATTGTATTTGAGTAGATTAACCGGCGCACCTATGGACATCATTGTTAATTGGTTTATATTGATATTAGTTTCAGTATTTGATCCACTTGCAGTTAGTTTGGTAATTGCAGCAAATCATTTAAGACATAAGGAATTGGAAAAACAAATTCCTCCGAAAGATGATAATTCTCCACCACAATCTAAAAAAGAAAAAGTTATTGAAGATGTTGTAGATGTTATATTACCATCCGAAGAAATAAAAATACAAGATGTTGTTGTTAAGAAAAAACAAAAATCAAAAAAAGAAAAAAAACCTTTGGAAGTTACGGAAGAAAATGTTATATTAGAACAAGATGAAATTGAAAGGGCATTCTATGAAGAAAAACCTAAACCTGATTTTGGATATAGGAGAGGAATATCTTTGTAGTAATGTCATTGTTGTATTTTAACCAGGAGTTCTGTTATGAACGATTTTTATGATGGTGAAGAAGTTGCTGAACAAAATCAAGTAGACAATAAATCAAAAGAAAAAGAAAATGATATTCCAGTTCGTTGGAAAGAGGCAACAACTCAAATGGATTATGGAATTGATGTTGATGCATCTACTGTTTTGTTATTCGGTGAAATCATGGATGGTTCCTTGTATGACATTATTACTCGTATTCGTGCAATTCTTCATATGAGAAAAGATGAAAATAAAAATGATCCAATCAACTTGATTATCAATTCTGATGGTGGTTCTGTATATGAGGCACTTGGTATCATTGATTATATGCAAAGTCTTGATGTTAAAGTAAACACAATTTGTAGAGGTAGGGCAATGTCTGCTGCTGCTTTAATTCTTTGTGCAGGAACAGGAATGCGTCTTGCTTCTCAATACTCTACAATTATGTTCCATGAAATTAGTTCTGATATTTACGGTAAATCATCCGATATGAAAGCTAATGTTCAACATATGGAAAAGTTAGAAGAAATACTTTTGGAAATACTTAAATCTAATTCAAACAAAGATATAGAATTTTGGAAAAATGTAACTATAAAAGATTATTACATTACACCGTCTGATGCATTAAATCTTGGAGTAATAGATTCAATAATCCAACCAAAACATAAGAGAGGTTGATATGATATTAACCATAATTGTATTAACTATATGTTTGGGTATTTCTATTTTTGTTAATATAAATTTAACAAAAAAGTTTGAACAGTTAGATGAAATGGCACAAGAAAGTATTGATACACTTTTAGAAAACGAAAAGTTTTTAACGGAATTGCGAAACAGAATACGGTCACAACAATCTTATTTAAGACAATTAGATAGGATTGGTTCGTTTGAGGCAGATGATGAAACTGGATATTTTTTCAAAGAAATGAAAGATATTATGAATGATATTGCAGTTTACTTTGGTGAAAATCCAATCGAAGATGAAAAGAGAAGTATTTTAGAAAATAAAAAATCAGCAGATGTTTCATTTCAAAAGGATTATCCGTTATGAAACAAAAACGTAGTCCCAAGAAACCAAATGTTTATTTTACACAAGAAACAGAAGATGCCATAGTATTGTATAATAAAATGGAAGATGAATATGAGAGAAATTTAATATACACGAAAAAAATTCATCCGGCATTTTACAAACTTGCTGAAATTATGATACATAGATTTAAGTTCTATAACTTTGATGTATCACATGAAGATGTTAAACATGAAGTTATTTCTTTTCTTCACGAAAAGATTACGAAGTATAAAGCTGAAAATGGTAAGGCATTTTCATATTTTTCTATTGTTGCTAAAAATTATCTAATTGCTGAGAATAACAAGAACTATTATCATTTCAAAAGAAGTCAAGATATTGGTGCAATAGATTTAGAACGTAACATTGTAAATGAAAAAATTAGATTTGATTTGATAGAAGAACGAAAAGATTTTATAGATTTATTTGTCAATGTTGTTGAAAAACATTTACCATTGTTCTTTTCAAAACAAAGAGACATACAAGTTGCAGATACCATATTGTATTTGTTTAGAACTCGTGAAAATATAGAAAATTACAATAAAAAGGCAATATACATATTGGTTAGAGAAAGAACTGGAGTAAGTTCTCAATACATTACTAGTGTAATAAATAAGATAAAATCAATATATGTAAATTTATACAGAGAATATCAATCAGGAAAAAATATAGAAAAAATGTCTTGGTATGATATTCAACATATTATTAACAACTGATATTTATAGTTATGAAATTTGATGAAGAAATCTTTGGAAGTAAAAAATTTTCTGATTTGTTAAAAGATATTTACGATAATCAGAAGAAAAAGGATCGTCAGATAAATCTTTTGATTGCTGACTTAAAGCCCATGTTAAACAATATAAGTGATGCGGCAATACTAGTTCCTGCAATAAAAGATTTTATGGAGGTTTCGGTAAAAAATGATGAACATTTAGTGAAACTAGCAGCAGTTATACAACGGGCTATGGGTGATAAAGGTGAAGAATCCTCCTCATTTTTGACTGATGAAGAAAAAGAAGCTCTATTAAAGGGTATACAAGAAATTCAAAACGATCAAGAGGAGAATGATAGTGAGCGGCCTACCGTTTAATCCGCAAGTAACGATAATTGATGGGTTTCCTCGTGAGTGGTTTCCTGCTGAAGTATTGGATGTAGATTACGAAGGTCGTGATAAAACTGCACTATACACGGTATTATGTAGATTATTGGGTGCAATGGGACAAGGGCATAAAGATGTTATACGTGCTCGTGCATTTGATGCCAATATAAAAAATATGCCAATTAGGGGAGAGGTTGTTATGCTTACAAAGGCACCATCCCCTTATGCCAGTGCAGGTGGTGTTTCACAAGAATACTACTATACAAATCCTGTTTCTGTTCAATCATCAATTCATCATAATGGTATTCCTGGAGTAACTTACTGGGTAGAAAGAACTTCACCTGGTAATCGTGTAAAAAGAAATGATGCAGAAGATGGTATTCCACATTCAACTAATACAAAATTTGATACACCAACAACTATTGATCCAATTTTTGTAGAACGAAAAGACATTTATCCAATACAACCTTATTCCGGAGATATAATCCTCGAAGGTAGATGGGGGCAATCTATAAGATTTGGATCAACATTAGATGAAAGAAGAAAATATCCGCAAGTTCCAACTTGGAAAAAGGGGTTAGGTCAAATAGGTAATCCAATTTTGATAATTTCAAATGGAACAAATCCAGAATTAAAACCAAGAAACGAATTTATATTAGAAAATATAGATGAAGATGATTCATCTATTTGGATGACATCTGGACAATATGTAAAATTTGAACCAGCATCCACATATACACCATCAATAACAGATAAAAGTATAAATCTTTTTACTAAAAATGAATTTGGTGGAAATTCAGTTATGATTGCTTCTGATAGAATAATTTTTAATTCTCGTAAGCAAGAGCTAATTGGTTTCAGTAAAGAGGGTATTGGCTTTTCTTCTGAAAAGGGTATATCTCTTGACGGAAAACAAGTAGTTGAAATCGAATCAACACAAAAAATATCATTGGGCATAAATGCAATAGAACCGATATTGTTGGGAAAAAGAACAATGACTTGGTTAAATGATTTATGCCAAATACTATTAAATGTTACAAGAGCAATTACACAACAAACACATCCAACTGGAACAGGTCCTTCTGGTGTTCCAATAAACATATCTGATTTTTCAACGGCACATTCTGATTTAGTAGAGTTACAAAGTCAAATAGAAAAATTACCAAGTCAATTGGCATTCGTTAATGAAAAATCAGGTGGTCCATCAGAAAAAGAAGTTCAACAATCAAATGAAAAAATTCTACAAAGTCAATTTATTAAAGAAGGTGATAGTTCTAATTTGTTGGTAGACACAGGTGAAGGGGCTTTGGAAAACGATGATCCACTAACACTTCTTGCTGATATTGCTGATATTGAACAAGAAAAAATAAAACTAATAGATCAAATTTTAGGAGATATTGATCCAAAATTTGATTATGGAACTTCTCTTGTTGGCGGCGATGACGAAAATTCTGGAGGACCAGTGTAATTATGGGAATATCATGGAATAAAAATTTAGTTAAATTTATACCAGGTTCTGCAACAACACCTGATAAATACGAACTTGAAGTTTTTCAAGGAGATACTATAAATCTTCTTGATTATGTTGTATTTGAACCAGGCGGAACAAAAAATGCTCTCAATACTTGGAAATTAAGTCTTGTTAATGCTGCACACTTTACTGATAACGGTCCAACCGATCCTGGAGATTTATCACAATTTAACGATTCTTTTTATGATGATTCAGAAGTAACACAATATGCTTCAAAGTATGCTTTAGATTGGAATGCTGAAATAAAACCAATACCATTATCAGTTCCATCAATTATCATAGATAAATTTGGAATACTGGAAACATCAAGTGCTGTATTTAGAGTTGCTAGTGAAATTGAAGTTTGGGTAAATTTTGGAAAAAAAGTACCAGGTGATTTAATTTTAGATCCACCATCGGATAAACCAACTGATGAAATCAAAAAATTAACAATTAAAATAAAATCAAACTCATTATTGGGAGAAGGTGGATTATTAAATGGTGTGACTGGATCGATTGATTCTTTTGTTACCGATTCACTAAAATATGTAAGTAGTGCTTTAGTTGGTGTTGCTGGTTTCATCGGAGAAGGTGTTGCTTGGGGGATAAGTCAAGTTGAAGGTTTATATCCATCTGGATCTAAAGGTTATAGTGAAGAAGATGCGAGACAAAAATTAGAAGAAGAAAAAGATAGAGAGGCAAGTCTTTTTTCAACAGTAATTGGTTATCCATTTACTGCATTAGATTTCTTAACTAAGAAACAAAATGCAACTCTGATTAAATCCGGATTAAAGGCATTATCTAGTGCTGCAAAAATATATCAATTATATGCTCAAGGAAAATCTGCAATAGCAACTGGTAGACTTCTTGCAAATTTAAGAACATTACTTGATTACGAAAAATTATCACCAGGATTACAAATAAAAGTTGCTAATTTTTTAGGAACTAGCCCAAAAACTATTAAACGAATAATATGGGTTGTTAATAAGATAATAGAAATAGAAAAAATGGTAAGTGATGGTAACTACGATGCTTTACAGGAATATGTATTAAAAGAGGCAGAGAATGTAAAATCATTAGATGATTTACCCAAAGAATTAAGAGAATTTGCAACCGGTGAAGCATTTTCAGAATTGTCTCCAGGATCAGTTGTAACAAAAAAATTACAAATTGTTGATAAAGACAATCTAAAACTTATAGTAGAAAATCCATCATATAGAAAAACAGAAGGTAATAATATAGTTTTGAATCAAATTATTATTAAATCTATAAATAAAGAAGGGGATTTTATACCGATAAAGTCAATCTCTATTGGAAAAATAACATCTCCTGGATTTGTAGATGGATTTACCGCAAATGAATTATTCTATGACTATAACACCAACAGAGATATTTGCACCATTACAATACCAAATACTTATGGATCAGAAACTGGTGCAGATCCAATATCATCTGGATTGTTTCCAAATGGTAGTATGGAACTTAAAATAAATCTAGATAACACAAAATATCAACAACAATATGAGGGAACTGACCCAATAAGGTCTGGTGTAATTCCATTTCAAATAGATTACAAATTTATTGGTAATAGTATACCAAGATTAGTTTATAGAAAATTCAATGCCGCTACAAAAATTTATGAAGAAGTTAGTGAGGAATTGCCACATATTTTAGACAGAGGTGAAGAAGTAACTGAAACAGTTTCATATGATAATGTAATTCCTGGTTCTTGGGCGGAACAAAATTTTGGTCAAAATCCAATTACATTAGAACAAGGTTTTGATATTGCAAAAAATGGATTGGCAGTTTACAACTTATACAAGAAGAAACAATTTTTATCTATATTTGATGCAGTAGATTTCAAAAATTTACCAGCTCCTGTTCAAACATTTATTTTTAGCACAGCTGCACTAATAGGAATAGATGAATCCGAAATAATTAGATATTATGAAGTTTTAAGTGGTGCAAAGAACTTATATGAATTATCAACAAAAGGATTTCAACATTACAATTCACTTCCACCAGAATTAAAGGCAAAAATCTCAAAACAATTAGGTGTTAGTGAGGAAGTATTGGGTGATGTAATTCCCATTGCTGGCGATATTACCGATTTAATAAGTGGAAAGAGGTTTAATGGACCTGGTGAGAAAGAAAAATTTGCTGAAGGTTTATTCGATAAAGTAGGTCAAAGTTTGCTCAATAAATGGGGACCAAATGCGGAAGTTTGGGAGAACTATAATGCATATGACAAGAAAACTGGAAAAGTAACTCCAGGCGGTGGAACCCTTGATCCAAAAATGAAACAAACTATTGCACTTTCAATGGGATTTACTAACATAAAAGCTGCACCACAACCTTACAAAAAGGATCCTGTAACTGGTAAGGACATAACACATACAGAAGTAAATGGTCTTGCTATAGTAAAATGTGGAATTGCTATAGATAAAGCATTAAAATTCAAAGAATCACTTGCAAAAGGAATAAGTGTTAAAAATAGATTATTGCAAAAATATGAACAAGTGAAAAATTCACCGGATATACTTCAAGATGAGGCATTACTTACTGGAGTATATGATGAATTGGTAGATACTAGAGAAGACTTTGAAAAAGAAGATTTCTTCAAAGACATATATGATTCTGCAAAAGAATTGACAGAGGATCCTTATGCTGATTTATTAGATTCAGCGGCCTCACTACCTCCTGGAGTTCCAGGTGCTGGTGATCCGAATTGGAGACAAAAATACAATGTTGAAGACAAATATGTAGTTGAAGATTCAACAGGAGCGCCTCCAAGTGGTGTAAAGGGTGTATTGCAATATGGAACATACATAATATACACTCACCCATGGATAGAAGATATTGGACAAAATCCTGAAACAGGATTACCCGTATTTAAGGGAACGCCACCGTCTGGATTTATATTCAAACATTCTGATACAAATTGGGTAGTTGAAGGTGATCCAAATGTAAGTGAATCACAAAGAAAAACTCTTGGATTGACAAAAGAATTGAAATACAGATATGCTTTTGCCAGTGGAGATTTTAATTTATTAGAACCTTTTAGGGTAACAAAATATCTTCGTGGTCTTGCAAGGATAGGTGTATACAATTCAAGCGGTAAAAGTTTCAATGAAAAATACTTTACACCTACATCCATATTGATTGAAAAAATTAAGAAAGAAAATCCAAACTACCCAACAAAACAACAAAGACCTATTTATATTGGTGATGAACTTGTACCACTTGCTGTAACAAATAAAACAACTGTTCCAGGAGGTGCAACATTTGATAAAGATGGAAAACAGATTGCCAATGCGGATGCATTTACCAATATAGAAGAAATAAGAAAGGCTGAAACACGAATAACACCGGTAGGTACACCACTTGGTCTTGAAGGTTCAAAGACTGATGGTGCAAATGTATCAACTACAAAAACACCATTAAAATTTGGCGAAGGTGGTATAACATACACTCCTTTACCAGTTCCAACAATTAAAATATCATTGGAGATAGGTTAAATGGCAAAAGTTTCATTTGAATTTGATAATGAAGGGTATATCAATGTTCGTGGTGAAAAATACTCTGCACTTGAAATAGTAAATGATGCGGGAGATACTGCGTTAGATTGGATGTTAGCATCTGATAATGCAGAATTAGTTGCACTTGCAAGAACATGGGGATTGACTCCAGACAAAGATGATAAAACTGGATCAGTAGAAGAAAAACCCACAGATGATCCTGAAAACGAAGGTAATGTGGATAATGCAGTTGATAAGTCTGATACTGGTAGTGGTGGACTGTCCAACGAAGAAATTACAAGTTTAACTGATAAACTTAACATATTGTTTGGATATAAAGTTGTTAAAGGTGTTGTTCAAAAGGATTCTAAAACTGGAAAACCAGTTATAGCAAATCAAAAGGCCGCTATTAAAATTACAGGTGGTGTTGAGCCAAAAATTCAAGCCGATGGAACCATTGACATTCCAGGTGATGTTACAATAAATTTAGTTTCAGGAGACAAATCGTTACCGTCAGTAAAAGATGGTAAATTTACTGTAAAATTTGGAACTATTGGTGGTAATTTTATATGCAGGGGTGTAAAACTTTCATCACTTGAAGGTGGTCCTAAAAAAGTCACTGGACAATTTGATATTTCAAAAAATGAATTAACTTCATTAGTTGGTTCTCCAGAAGAAGTTGGTAGTTTTTTTGCTACTGATAATAAAAAATTAACATCATTGGCCGGTGGACCAAAAATAATAAAGGGAATAACTGATACAAATAAGAGTCAAAAAGAATATATCTATGATGTATCTGGCTGTGGATTAACAACATTAGAAGGAAACGGAATAACTTCTTTTGGTCCAGGTGGGTTTAATTGCGGTGGCAATAAAATTACAAGTTTAGCCGGTTTGGGTGTTGTTACTTCAACTGGTGTAACAAGATTTGATTGTTCTAACAATCAATTAACATCATTAAATGGAATACCAAAACCAGTAAAAGATACAAAAACTGGTAAACCTGGTAGTTATTGGATAAGTAATAACATTCAAATAACAGTATTTCCTGTTAATATGGCAGATTTTGAAGTTGATGGATTTGTTGCTAGTGGGTTATCATTAACATCACTTTCTTTTGCACCAAAACAAATATACGGAGATTTTGATTGTACTAATAATAAAGGTGCAAAAAAACTTACAAATCAAAGTATCGGTTTGGATCGTTTCAAAAAAGGTGGTGGATTTGAAGAAGATGCCGGAAACCGTATTGTAAAAATAGATGGTGAATTTATTACAAGTGAAGGTGTTTGGAAAGACAAAACATATGATGTTAATACATCATTCAAGAAAGGTGAATCTGTTGGTGGTGGTGTTTTATCAACAACAAGTGGTGGTGTAATTCAATATAAATATGGAAATGGTACTATAGCACTTACTTTAATTAACAACTTTAGCATTGGATTTGGAAAAATTACTCCAGTTGTTGATTCAAAAGGAGTACAAATTCGTGGAAGTAATGAAGGAACTGGTTTCAAATATCATTTTGAGGGATTTACACCAAGAAACCCTAACCCACAAGCAGTTAAAGGTGCTTACATGGGTCCAAAAGATTATGATGGTAAAATAAGTGGAATGGGATTTGAAGTTTGGCCAGAAAAATATAAAAATTATATCAACTGGGGAACATGGGAAGCTGCTAGCACTGGATGGGGAACTCTACAACCAACTTGTGCGTTTATTTGGAATGGCAAAAATTATGGTGCAAAAACAAAAACGTGTGGCAATATATCGGTTGCTATTAGTAGAGGACAACCATCATTAGTATATTCATCAACATATTGGGATAAATCAACTGAAAAATTAAAACCAAATGCACCTGTAGATCTTTTAATGGCAGGTGGTAGTTCTACTGTTGTTGAAAAAGGTGTAGTTCAAACTGCAAGTTTCTCAAAAGACGATAGAGGATGGCCATTTATCGGACAGGCAACACTTAAAGATGGTAAAAAAACTTGGTTTGCGGGTGCAAGTTTAAGTGGTCATTCTGGAAATCAACTTGGGCAAGGATTGGTTGAGTATTTTAAGTCGATTGGTGGTAACGTAATAATTGCTGCTCATGGAGATGGTGGAGGATCAACTGCATTTGTTGTAAATAGAAAAGCATACACTTCTGGCAACAGACAAGTTTCAGTTATATTATATTGGTAAAAATAATAGAGAAAAAATATGCCAAGAACAGTAGATGATATAGAACAAGATAGTGCTCCTGATATTAGGATTGCTAGACGTGCATTGAATAGCAATTTACAAGATAACACTAAAATTGATAGAGTTTCTGATGAAGTAAAAGACGATCAATCTAATAAAAGAACTGATGACGATGGTGGTCAAGATAAATCAAAAAATCCAGATAGTGTTTTTTATCAAGGCGGTAATAATACATCTGGCGGTAATAATACATCTGGCGGTAATAATACATCTGGTGGAGATGATGATAGTTCTGATGATGAAAACTTAGGTAATTTTGTCAGAGATTTATTCGGAGACAATAAAGAAGAAGACGAAGAAATTGAAAAACCCGATGATAGGGGACCAACAGATGAAGAACTTGATAAAGAAGAACCTGGTGGTAATGAAGAATCTGGCGGAGAAGCCAATGAAGAAAGAACAGGACAATTTGGTTCAAATGACAATTCCGATGATGACAATACAGAAGATCCACCAAACAAAGATGAAAAAGTTAGTATAAATTATTCTCGAAGAAATCGCAGTAAAGGTGTTACGGTAACATATAAAGGTGTAACATATCAAGTAGATACAAAGGGAACTGAATCCACCACAGATGGCGGTGGTGATCAAGAATGGTTAGATGATACATTTACCATTGGATCAACTGTAATAAATCTTTCTGAATTTTCAAGTAAGTCTGATTCTGAAAAATTAGAAATTGTTAAAAAAGCGTTGGGGGAGTCTGGAACACCAACAACTCCACCATCTGGAAAAAAATATAATGTTAATGGATTGGCTTGGTTTCTAAAAAGAGATTCCAAATATGGTGCCCGTGTTAGTATAGCCGATCCAGATGACACGAAAAAAAGTATATTTTTTGACGATATTGGTAATATAACAGTAAAAGATGTAACCTACACTGCAAAAGAAGTATTTTATGAAAACGAATCTGCAGTTGCTTGGTTAAAAAAACAAGTTGATGATACAAAATCAGAAGAATTGGCTGCACTTTATGCGGGATGGGGTTTTACACCCGATGCACCACCAGCTGATACACCGAAAGATGAAAACCCAGCAACAAATCCTGATGATCCTGAGAAAAAATTTGAACCAAAATTAAAAGAAAATACAACACCAGAAGGTGCACCAACAAATGTAGAAAATAGTGCTGCACTTACAACTGGAAAATTAAGAGAACTTAATGGTAAAATTGTTGCTCCTGGAGCAAGTATCAATATGTGGGCATCACATATAGATTACAAAGTGCCAAAATATCCAACATCAAATGGGTATTATGGTATTCGTGATCAAAAAGCAAAAACAGATGGATTGGGATTTGCAAAAGACGAATACAATATCGAAACAAAACTTATCGGTGCTGTAAAAGTTCATTTTAATGCCCAATGGGAAAAGTTAATATCAGGTACTCCAGTTCCTGTTGCAAAAAATTCTGAAGATCTTAATTTAATAGATTATCCAATAATAATGAATTTTACAGAAGTTGGTGTTTGGAATAAAAAAGTTCCTTATGTTGCTGATACACAAACAGAACAGCATAGAATGTTATACAAAGGTTATAGTGGTGGAAGGTATAATATGGATAAATGGGGTATTGGATCTTTTGGTGCCGGTGAAAACAAAGGAGGATTTGCTAATTGGGCTGAACAACCACATTGGTGTGGTATATTTACACAACATTGTATAAATCATGGTGGATATACTTTTCCAGGAGATCCGGTTGCTTTAGCTGCTGCTAATAAAATTAACGATGTATATTTTAATTCTTCACTTAAAAAATTAAAAGAAGTAGGATTAGAAGAAGCAAGTGAATGTTTTGCTAATGTACCAACTTATTTGGATTCTGCTGGTAAAAGTGTTCCAGTTAAAAAGTTTTTGGATAAAAAGGGATTTGGTGTAAAAGGTGGAAAAAGTGATTATTTTACAGATGTATATGGTATTCTTTTAGAAAGTGCAACTTATTCAGAAACAACTGAAAATGAAGTTGTTATGGTTCCAGATGGAAATAAATTAAAACCAAAAAAGAAAACAAAAGTAAATAGAGAAAAAATACCTGTTGCAGTTAGAGAATCATTATTACCAAATCCAATAATGGTATACTTTATAGGTGGTATTCATTTTACAAAAGATGGATTAACTTCACAAGGAAAAAAATTATTAGAACATTTTTTATCACAAAGAGGATGGGAGGTTTCTATAATAAGTCGTGGTGGACACATTGAGGTTTGTCCTTATATTAACCCTGATGGCACTATTGCTCGTTTTGGAGGAAACACTGGTGCAAGTTCATTTGTTAGTAGAGACGGTGGAAAATTTGCTGCAAAAGGTAGTTCAATATGGGCTTTTAGTGGTGGTGCAAAAGCTGGAACATTTGTTGTATTTACAAAAGTTATTCCAAAGGCTGGATCTCAAAAAGTTGAGCCAACAATGAACGGACAATTCAGAAGAACGCCGATTGTTGATAGTTATTATAGAAGTATAGATAATAAAACCATATTACCAACATTAAAAAACGTTTTATACGATCAAATCGTTGAAAAAGAATAAGGAGTTTTTAGTATGAACACGAAGAATTTTTTTACTAAAATAAGAGAAATAATTAGGGAAGAAATCGAATATGCTCTTGAAAAGAAAATTTCTCAAAAACAAACAAAAAAAGATGATGTTTCTACGTTAAAACATGGTTTATCTATGTATAACGAATCACAATCAACAAAAAAAGTAGTAAAACCAAAACAACAAAAAAGTGAATTTTCTTCTATACAAGAATTGTTGGCAGAAACAAAAAGAAGTCTTCAAGACAGTTATGAAATGGAAGATGAATTTACTTTTACTGCAGATATGGCAGAAGGATTTGGGAATGAAAGAGTAGGTTCGGCTATTCCAAATGGTTACAATAAAACAGAAATACCTAACGAAGTAATGAGTGCACTTACAAGAGATTATTCTGAACTTATGAAAAAAATTGATGAAAAAAAAGGGAGATAATAATTGAGACCACTTTCAAGATCCGGAAATAGAATAAATTATTTTCAAAAACCTATAAATGAAGGAAACGCCACACAAGGTAACAAGTTTGTTGGTGTAACATTGCCTTTTAATAATCCAAAGGGTATTTTCTTTCAAAGTAGAACAAATGTAAAACAGTTGTTTTCAAATGTGAGAAACTTGTTATTAACAACAAGAGGTGAGAGATATATGATTCCTGATTTTGGAACAAATCTCAAAGCTATATTGTTTGAAAATATAACAAGTGAAGATCAATTTTTAGAAAGTATAAAATCTGATATTGTAGAGGCATTAAATACATGGATGCCTTTTTTAACAATAGAAAAATTGACAGTTAATATAAATCCAGATGCATCAAATTTAGCCGAAAACGATCATGCGATACAAATAGATTTAACCTTAAAACTTAGAGAAACAACAATATATTTACCAATAAGACTATTTATATCTACAATAGGTAGAATTGAAATTGCGGCAATAGAACCGCGATGAAAATATAGGTGATAAAAATGGCTTTAATCCAAAAAGATATTCGTTATTCAAATAGAGATTTCAATTCATTAAAAAAATCTTTGATTGATTTTTCTAAAAACTATTTTCCAGATACATACCAAGATTTCAATGAAACATCACCTGGAATGTTATTTTTGGAAATGGCAGCTTATGTTGGGGATGTTTTGTCATTTTATACAGATGTTACATTACAAGAATCAATGATTCTGTTTGCCAATGAACGTCAAAATATACTCAACATTGCACATTCTCTCGGTTATTCACCAAAAAATAGAGTTGCAGCAAATACAGTATTGGATGTTTTTCAAGTTCTACCTGCAAAAAAAGTAGGTACTGAAATAGTTCCAGATTATGATTATGCAATGGCAATAGAACCTGGAATGCGTGTTTCACCAACAACTGATGGAACAATTACATTTAGAACAATAGATTATATTGATTTTAAGTCAAGTAGTAGTTTTGATCCAACAGAAGTAACACCGTATGAAATAGATAATACAACGGGAGAAGTTACATTTTGGCTTTTAAGAAAGCAAGCAAAAGCCATTTCCGGAACAATTAGATCTACCACATTTAGTGCAGGGGATCCAAAACCATACGATAAATTTACAATAGAAGAAACTGATATAATAGAAATTCTTTATGCAATAGATACAGAAGGAAACAAATGGGAACACGTTCCAAATTTGGCACAAGATACTCTATTTGAACCAGTGTTAAACATACCAAGAAATGACAAACAATTAAGTAAATATAGATCAGAAACACCATACTTACTTAAATTGAGAAAAGTTCCTAGAAGATTTACTTCAAGACAGATGGCAAATGGAAATGTAGAAATACAGTTTGGTGCCGGAATAAGTGATGTAGATGATGAACTGTTAATTCCAAATCCAGATTTGGTCGGAGGTTCTTTGCCTATGACAAATCCAAATCTATCAATAAACATAGATCCTTCAAACTTTTTGTATACAAAAACATATGGTCTTGCACCAAACAATACAACATTAACATTTTTCTATACAATCGGTGGTGGAACGGAAGATAATGTTCCAAGTGAAGTATTGAACAATGTTCTGAATAGAATAGTAGTTTTAGATCCAACCGGATTAGATCCTGTATTATATGGTCAAATTGTATCCAGTTTAGCTGTAACAAATCCAAGACCTGCAACAGGTGGTAAATTTCAAGAAGATATACAAGAAATTAGACAAAATGCCGTTGCTTCTTTTGCTGCACAAAATCGTGCAGTTACAAAAGAAGATTACATAATCCGTGCATATAGTTTACCGTCAAAGTATGGTTCCATTGCAAAGGCATATATTACAAAAGATACTCAATTAACGAAGGATTCTATATTCAATAGTGATAGAGTTCAAAATGATTTGGCTCTAAATTTTTATGTTCTTGGTTATGATGTAAATGGTAAACTTACAACAGTAAACAATGCTACAAAAGAAAATCTAAAAAATTATTTGAATTGGTATAGAATACTAACAGACGCAATTAACATTCGTGATGCTTATATTATCAATATAGGTGTAAATTTTGACATAATAACTTTACCTGATCAAAATTCAAATCAAGTAGTTCTTCGTTGTATTGACCGGTTAAAACAATACTTTGATGTAAACAAATGGCAAATAAATCAACCTATTGTGATAAGCAACATATACACAGAATTAGATAGAGTTCCTGGTGTTCAAACCGTAGTAAATGTAAAAATTAGAAATTTATTTGATACGAACTTGGGTTACTCTCCTCATGCTTACAACATAGAACAAGCAACAAAAGATGGTGTTTTGTTTCCATCATTAGATCCATCTATTTTTGAAATAAAATATCCAAACAATGATATTGTTGGTAGAGCGAGGTCATTCGGATGATATATTCTATTTTTGCACAGCGAGATGCTACAATTTATGAAAGACAATATACCATGAATACTGGTATAGATCCTTTGTTGGAATTGTCCCATGAAACACCTGGTTCAGGTTCTTCTATTTACAACAGTAGAATACTTGTAAAGTTTGATATGTCAGATGTTGAAAATAGAATTAACTCTGGTAAAATATCTGAAAATGCAAAATACTATTTGTCTCTTATCACTGCAGATATTAGAGAAATACCACAAGAATACATAATATATGCATATCCATTGAGTTCATCTTGGACTAATGGAACTGGTAAATTTGTAAATTTACCATATACAACAGATGGGGTTTCTTGGCGTTATAGAACATCAAAAACAGTTGGAACAGAGTGGGATATACCTCCAAGCATTTCACAATATGAATGGGACGGTATTTCTGAAAGTTGGATAGATGCAAACATACTTTTTGGTGTAAATTTAACTGCTAATGTTACATCTTCATACTTTACACACGAAGGTGGCGGAACATGGTGGGATTATGATGATTTAGAATGCACACAATCGTTTTCATTTCAATCAACAGATATTTATATGGATGTTACCAACATTGCCAGAAGATGGGTAACTGGATCTGGTAGATTTGAAAATGATGGTATGTTATTAAAGTTTAGTAACGAAATTGAAAGTTCTCCCAATAATTTATTGAATAGTCTTAAATTTTTTGGAACTGATAGTAATACAATATATGTTCCACGTTTGAATGTAGTTTGGGATGATTCTGAATTTATTACAGGAAGTTTACAACCTGTTGCTGAAGATAACATGAATCTTAATGTCAAACTAAAAAAGTTTTATGCAGAAAAAGAAAGGGCAAAAATTAGAATATATGCAAATTCACGTTATCCACAAAAAAATTATACAACAACTGCATATCAAACTGTAAATTATTATTTACCATCATCATCTTATTATGAGATTCGTGATGCTCATAGTGATGAAATAATTTTACCGTTTGATTACACTGGTTCAAAAATTAGTTGTGATGGAACAAGTAGTTATTTTAATCTTTGGATGGATTCTTTTCAACCAGAAAGATTTTATAGAGTTGTAATTAAAGTAGAACGTGAAGATGGGGATAATGTTCAAATTTTTGACAATAATCATTACTTCAAGGTTGTGCGATGAGTAATTTACAAAGAGATTCTGCAACAAACAGAATAATAAGTTATATCGATGAACGATCTGTTCAAAACAAAGGAAATATAGAAATACCGGTAGTTGATCAAAGATTTTTAGCTGAAAGTTTTGATTTTGTTATTAAATCAAATTTTACTTCTTTACCTGACGCTGTAAATGCTGAACAAAATTTGTTTAATCAATTAAAAAACATAGAAAATGGAATTTTTGCTGGAGTTCCATTGGGTAATCTTTCTGCTACTGATATTCAAAATGTTCAAGATATTGCTAAAAATGAATTACTTCAAAATTTACAAAACATTGTAGAAAGCAATCCTAACAGTATTGCTAATTTAGAAAGAAGAATTGCTGAATTGGAATCAATAGTAGATAGTCAAAGAGAACAATTAGTAGATTGGCAAAATGCATCAGAAAGATGGCAAGAAACTGTTAGTCTTTGGGCACGTGAAAATGAAAACCAATCTGTTCGTGCTGATGCATTTGAAAGATTGAGTAACCAACTTTCTGCACAAAATGAACAAATCATTACAGAACTCAAAACTGAAATGGATTTACAAAACATAATTGCATCTGGATCAATATCTTCTATTGCACAAAGAGCTGATAAGATGATGAATACATTATTGACAGAAGTTGATACTATACGAACAGTCGGTGGTATGTTTACAGATCCAGCAACAGGATATGTAGGAAAATTATCGGAAAAAATCAATGTTGATTTTTTGAATGAATCACCACCGGAAGAAAATAATGGCGACGAAGGTGGTTAATAAATAAGGTGATTTAATTTTATGCCAAGTTTTTTATACAAAAATTTACTTGATATAGTAAGAACAAATCGTCCTATTAGAGGCGATAGGTATGACTATTCAAATTTTGCTAATAGCATTATTGTTCCAAAATTTTCTACATTAAATAATCCAGAAGATCCTTCTTCACCGGGAACAAATGTAGAACTTCACATATTTTTGCCTAATTTCTCTTATGTAGATACATTACATAATGCAAATTATGAAATAGATCCTCGTATAACAGAATCCGGTGATCCATTACGATATGTGGTATTACCTATACACAATCATATAAAACAATTAAATTTAGTTCCAGGACCATATAAGTTTGTTTACAACTTTTTTAGAGATTTAATTGGCTCTGCTCAAAGTGAAAATAGATTATTTGTTTCTGATATATCACAAGATAGACGAGAATTAAGATTAACTTTAACAAATCCAAATGATATAGAATCTTTGGAAAATTTAAGTAGTTTTGTTCTTGAATATATGAGGGGATCAAAATATAAATTACCAATAGTTCTAAATTTTGGTGAGAATAATTTAGTTGATGTAATAAATGTTACATCCGATGGAAACCCTACATATTTTTATGTTCGTATTGCAGAACCTTTAGATACTGATGTTGATTTGTATTATCAATGTTGGCTTTCAAGTCAAATAATGAAGCCGTATATTGATTCAGTTCAAGTGGAAAAAGAGTTTGAAGCATTATCACCAAAATTTATTAAAGGTCCAAATTACGAAGTTGAATATGAAAATTTTGTTTCTGCAACAACAGAATATAAAAATTGGAATGATATTTTATCAAGTAATTTACAAACATCACAACAAATACTTGATAAATACTTAACATCTTCTGGATCAAAAGTAGAATTAAATTACGATTTTACAGATTTTTCAAATTTTGTATTCTATTCCTCGGCAGAAGAAAGAGTTGAAAATTTTTACTATAAAATTCGTTTAATTCAACATTACAATAATCAACTTGCTGATTTAGAATCATATACTGGTTCATTAGATTTGAACAAAACAAAAGTAAAAATGTTAAGAGAATCTGTTGTTTCTGGATTTGATGAATTTGAAAAGTGGTTATATTACGAAACAACTGCAAGTTTAAGATATACAAGCGAACTTACTGCATCAATACAACCATTTCCAAAATATGAAGTAACTGGAAGCACTTATCATATATTAACAAGACAGGGCAAATTTAATTTATATTCATCTTCAAGTATTCAAGTTGAAGAATGGTATAACAATGTTTTAGATGTAGCAACTGATTTTGATATGATAAATGATTCTGCATTGGTTAAATCACTACCAGAACATATATTTGATAATCCAGATAATGACCAAATACTTACATTTGTAAACATGATTGGTCAGCACTTTGACATTTTATATTTTTATACTGACCACATATTAAAAAAGAATTTAAGAGAAGAACACCCGAAAGACGGATTATCACAAGACCTTATTTACGAAGCAACTAGAAATTTAGGTTGGACACTTTCAAGTGGAACACGGACAAAAGATTTATGGGAATACGCATTGGGTGTTAGTGGAAGTGGTGAACCACTATGGGCAGGAAGAAATACAGTAGGCAAAGAACATTCAAAAAGTGAAGAAGAAAGAACAAAGGAAGTTTGGCGTAGGGTATTGAATAATTTGCCTTACATTTACAAATCAAAGGGAACTGCTAG
>Ga0315902_10003836_pt1 | contig 22182 bp, 39 predicted proteins | sample LakEriMetagenome_9_FD_203523 | JGI IMG/M metagenome (GOLD analysis project Ga0315902, IMG submission 203523) | Freshwater fungal communities from buoy surface, Lake Erie, Ohio, United States - Buoy 12 MA117 | ecosystem: Environmental > Aquatic > Freshwater > Lake > Lake biofilm | place: USA... | reverse complement strand
AGTATAAAACTTACAATATGTCAAGAGTGAATATCGGAAGATGTTACAACAAATATTATTGTAATGATTGCGGAATTCAATACACTGTAGATAGTAGTGATTGATATATCATATTATATAACAGAATGTATGATAACCCCTCTGTGGGGGGGGACGGGGGGCCGCCCCGACCCCTCCATGGGGGGGAATTTTTTTATGAATATATAACATATTATTATTGTCTAACAATTAGACTATTATCTTTTATTATTTTCTAACAAAAAAATACGCAAAATAAATTCCAAAAAAAACGCTAAACCCTCTTGAACCATTTTGCCGATAGGGTATAATGATGGAAACGATACGAAAGAAAACACGAAAGGAAAAAAAAATGACCACCAAAGGCAAAACTTGGAAACCTCTGACAAAAAATTTCATCGTCAACGGAAAACTAGTATTCCTTGCAGGAACTAGGCTTTATGAGCATGGCAAATACTGGGATATGTACAATGAATACCCAGGATTTGAAAAGGACGGTGGATACGTTTTCCCCCACTATTACGGATACGGAAAAGCATTGAGAATTCCAGCCGAATACTTTGCAAAATAAATTCCATAAAAATTTCCTAAACCCTATTGACACGGATTGCCGATAGGGTATAATAGTGGAAACGATACGAAACAAATCACAAAAGGAAAAAACAATGTTCGACTGGACAAACGAAACAAACGAAAACATGCTCGCAAGAATCCTTGAAATCGGGATTGAAGCAACCGCAAAGGAATTGCAAGAGCAAATCACCTTGGGTGACTACGAACTAGCAAAAATCAACGCAGAAAACATGCTCAAATACTTGCAAGAAAATTGCTAGTTGCTGTTGACAATCGCAAGCCAAAAAGTACAATAGAGCAAAAGGAAAGAAGAAAATGATGAATGCATACGATCAACTTGAAGTCGAACAATACGAACGAAACCGAGCAGCCCAAGAGCTAGAAACCCTCTGCAAGTCACATGATTGGTTCTATGATTATTCTGATGATAGGGGGGTTTATAATAGAGGTTTTAACCAACAACAAAAAATCAATTCGTTAGTTGAAGAATTGGGCGAACTAGGAAAAGAGATATATCAAACATATTGTTTGAGATAATAATATATATCTCATTATATTAGACAGCAAAAAATCCCCCTCCTCCGGGGGGTCGGGGCGGCCCCCCGAACCCCTCTGTATAGGGGGTATGGCTATATCATAAATATAATCGGTTGTCAATAGTAAATCGAGAAAAAAAATCAAAATAAAAAAAATCGGAAAATTTGCTAAGCTCTATTGACCGTGTTGGCCGATACATTATAATAGTGGAAACGATACGGAACAAAAGACAAAAGGAAAACGATCATGAAAAACGCAACAGAAAAAACCCCAGTTCTCACCAAAGAATTCACAGTCAACGGAATTGTTTTCAAAAAAGGAACACGGTTGCCAACACGAAAAGCGACGATGTTTGAAAACGGTGCTGGCTTCTACAAGAATGGAACTTACGAAAACGAACACTATTTCGGATACGGAAAAAATCTGACGATTCCTGCCGAATACTTCGCCAAATAGATTCAGAGTCTATTGACAATCGCCCATCACACAGTAAAATATAGAAAACGATTCAAGGGTTTCACAAAAGGAAAAAATCATGTACGGTCAAGAATCTTTTGAAGGTTACGATGAGTTTGAACAAGCCGCTTATGGTTATGAGTGGTGGGAAGACGAAAACGATACCTTGGACATATTCGGGGATATCGACGAGGACTTCGAAGATTACGAAGATGACGGGCAACCCGATGAATATACAGAATGGCAAGATGTATATGATGGCGACGATTGGGATCACGGCCAATTTGATTGTGATTACTAATTGTTAGATTGGGATCTAATATAATATGATATGTTAGATATACCCCCTGCGGGGGGTTGGGGCGGCGGGCTATCCCCCCGATGGAGGGGCGGGCGCGGGGGCGCGACCCCCCAAACGAGGGGTGTACTAGCCATTCTTGTCTGACTCCCAGCATAAGGGGAGATTATAGTCAGCCAACTTTTAGAGTCAGCGAATTTTTTATTTATTTTTTGTAGATAGTGTTGACAGGGCTTGCCGATTATGTATAATAAGGAAAAGGAAAAAATATGAACGACAGAAAAAAAACAGTACAAAAAATTCACGCTATATCTGAATTCATTCGCAAACATGGAAATCTTGTTAATAAAGCAAAGAGTGCATGGGGTGTTGATCGCTGGGAATTAGGTTCACTAACCTGCACACTTGCAGATGAGGGCTACACAACCCGGATTACATCCAATGGTTTGGGCTTGAGTGTATCTGATTGCGGCGATAATATAACATTTCATAGCGGGACGGTTAAAGATCTGGATACTTTGTACGATACCATATTTTTCGAATAAATTCTGAACTGCTCTTGACAATCCAAAGCAAATAGGTATAATAGAGCGAAAGGAAAACAAAAATGGAAAACGATATGATCTGCGACATGCAAAGCGACGAATTGGCCGGTGCTTATTGGGATATGCAAGAAATGGAACAATACTTGCAAGACTGGGATAATTGGGAAGCTGCCCAAGCTCAAAGCGAGCAAGACAATCAAGAAAATTTTGAAGATTATCCCTTTTAGGGGTTGACAATTGGGGCTGTAGCTCAACGGTTAGAGCAGGGGACTCATAATCCCTTGGTTATCGGTTCGAATCCGGTTGGCCCTATTAAAATCCCCTCTTGGGAGGGGTGCGGGGGCGGCCCCAAACAGTCGGCCCGCCCCCGCCCCCTCTGGGTGGGGGATCGTATATAACACTATCACTCTAACATACGTTGTTATAATTAGAGTATCAGCTAAAGTTATCGAGCAAATAAAAAAAAGGAAAAAATAAGCTATTTGCCCTTGCGTTTTCTTTTCTAGAAGTTAAAATAGAGCAAAAGACAACGAAAGGAAAAACGATGGCAGTTTCAACGATTTTGGTGGCGTGTTTTGTGGCGGGATTTATTTCGAGATTTTTTGTTTAGAGTCTTGACAGCAACGAATTTTTTGGTATAATTGGGTATATGAAAAACAAATTTTACAATACGCTCGATGAGCTTTTCCAAGACTATGACGAGATTGCCTATAGGCCAGCAAAAAAGGGTGAAAAAATAGTAACCCATCCAAATATGGGAACAGGTTCAAACGAAAATGTTTTCAGCGTTGGCATTTGTTCATCAAATATGCGGTACATATACGCAAGAATTTTGAAGAAAAAAGCTAAATAGGCTTGACACATATCGGGCCGATGGTATAATAAAACGAAAGAAAAGGGAAAAAGAAAATGAGTATTGGAAGTGAATTGTTGAAGGAATTGGATCGGGAAATTCTTAATTGCTTGGATATTCCACGCGAGTGGTTGCCAGAAAAATATCAAGGCAAAAAATCAACCCGAAAATTGTCGAGTGTTTACAATCAACTCAAGCGGTCGGATAGAAATTTTGACCGCGACCCACGAGAAGTTTCTGTTAAGTTTGACAATGACGGAAACGTAACATCGGCAACTAGCGAACGATTGCGAGCGATTGAAAATTATCGCAAGCAAGTAGAAAACGGCTCTGAATCTGCCGATCAAGAGTTGCAAGGTTTTGTGAATGATGATTTACAATATAATAGCCTAGCAACATTCGCGGGTGCTATGGTATTGGCCGGTGTGTTAGATCGTGAAGACTTTGAAGAGTAATATATAACATCTAACATAACATCTAACATAAATTCCCCCCGCTGGAGGGGGAGGGGGGCGGCCCCGCTTTTCTTTTGTGTCAACTGCAAATCTACAAAATAAAATTTTTTTTATTATTTGCTGATGGTATTGACAATCCCAGCCGATACTCTATAATATAGAAAACGAAAGGGAAAATGATGGGCGACAAATTTGACTGGACAAACAACAGCAATTCGGAAATGTTGGCAAGAATCAATCTCATTGGATTGGAAGCAACTGCAAAAGAATTGCAAAAGCAAATTTATTATGACAATTGCGATTTCGATTTTGCCTTGAAAGCGGCGAAAAACATGCTGAATTTCTTGGAATCATTATAGTATTGACAAACAAATCCAAGATTGTATAATCTTGGAAAGAAAGAAAACAGGAAAGATAATTCTTAGAAAAGGAAAAACATGTACAAAGTTACTATCTGCCGACCGATGCAAAGTCGCAGGAAATCTATCAGCATAAAGGCAAGCTCTTTGCGAGAAGTAAAAAGCCTTGTTAGCGGCGTTAAAACCGGGACATGCTCGGTGTGGGATATTTTGATTGAGAACTCGAAAACTCGAACCTATATTTTTGCTAAAGATATAAACTTTTGGGTTTCAGAAAATAGAGACATTTTTGACGAAGAACACAAGCTAGCCAAAGGAATATACAAAAGCGGCTTTATAAAAGCTTAGGGGACTATCCGAGGCTTCATGTTAGGGTAGTGTAAACAATGATCTAACATTATCTCCTAAGTTTTATTACAATATGATATCCCCTCTATGGAGGGGCAGGGGCGGGCGCCGAACCCCCCGAACGAGGGGTGTGTACTAGCCATTCTTTTCTGACTCTGGCTGGCCGTAGAGTAGTCAGCGTATTTTTCTTTTTTTTATCATATTCTATTGACAGTCATAGGAATTAAGGTATAATAGAGCAAAAGGAACCAAGAAAAATGTTTTTTACTTACTACCAAAACAACTCTGGCGGATCGTTTGTTGGGCCGCATTTTGTTATTATTGAAGCTGATTCGAACTCGGAAGCAGATTATATCGCTGAAAATCATCCAGATTCGCCTATCTATTTTGATGGGTGTGAGAATGAACGAGATTGCGAATGTTGCGGTGATCGCTGGTATCGAACTTATGATGACGGAACAGAAAAGCCAGAAATTTACGGAAATACCGATCTAGAATCTGAAGCTAGCGAGCGAATGCGAGGTTTGGGAGAAGAGCCTTCATTTTTGGTTATTCGCAAGCAAGTGAAAACCTCGGAAGATCTACGGGCAAAAATTGAGCTTATTCTAGCGAATTCTGATATTGTTTGGACTAAATACGGCACTGAAACAATTGCCGATTTAACCGAAAAAATATTGAAGGCAGTTCGCAACGAATAGTTTCCTACTGTCAATTCAACCAATAGCCCCTCTGCGGAGGGGAACGGGCCGCGCCCCGCCCCCTCTGGATGGGGGATTTTATGTTAGATTATATCTATCTAGCCCCTTGATATAAAGCCCACAGTATGATATAATATACGCTATGATAAATGTAATATTCACAACAGGGGGTGTTTTATATGGGATTTTTTATTTTGGCTGGACTAGCATTAGCTGCATTTATTTTGACTGCACTACTGGAAAAAAAATAAAAAAATAAACCAAAGCTATTGACAATCGCCGCCGATAAGGTATAATAGGCGAAACGATTCAATCACACAAAGGAAAAAGCAATGGTTAAATTTTCTGAGGCTAACGTAAAAATTCAAGCTCTTTCTCAAGTAGCAAGCGTTGCAAAATATCTTGAAAACGGTAGAAAAGTCTACAGTTTCGACTTGCTTTCGGGGCATTCTTGCCCATTCGCTAGCCAATGCAAATCCAAGGTTGTTTTGGTGGAAGGCAAGCGTACAATTCAAGACGGGCCAAACACCGAATTTCGCTGTTTTTCCGCTTCTCAAGAGGTTGTTTATACAAACCTTTACAATCTACGTGCCAACAATTTCAAGACGATGCGAGCAATGGACGATAGCCGCGATATGGCCGACGCTATCAATGCCGCTATGCCTTCCGATCTTGGCGTTTGCCGTATTCATGTTGGAGGTGATTTTTTCAACCGCGTTTATTTCGATGCCTGGATTTTGGTTGCAAAGTCTAATCCCGACAAATTGTTTTATGCTTACACGAAGTCGCTGAGATATTGGGTTGACCGAATGGACGATATTCCATCTAATCTAATTCTAACAGCGTCTTATGGCGGGCTTGATGATGATATGATCGAAGAATATCAGTTGCGTTCTTCTAAGGTTGTATTTTCTGTTGAAGAGTCCGAAGCGATGGGATTAGAAATCGACCACGACGATTCTCACGCCGCTGATCCTACGAAAAAATTCAAGGATTTTGCACTTCTAATTCACGGAGTTCAACCCAGGGGAAGCGAAGCGAGCGAGGCAATCAAACAACTCAAGAAAAATAATGTACAATTTTCTTACAGTCGATAATATATAACACAATCTAACAAACCCCTCTTCGGAGGGGGCGGGGGCGGGCCGCAACCCCTCTCGATGGGGGATGTACCAGCCATTCTCTTCCGACTCACCGGAATGCAAAAGAAGTCAGCGAATTTTATAAAAATCTATTGGCAATCGTTGGTGGGATAGTATAATAGGGAAAAAGGAAAACAAGATGCAGTTAAAACAATTTGGCCCATTCACTGTCTACTGGAAAGAAGCCGATATTCTTGGCCCTGCAAGATTAACTTTCAATGCTTCCTCTTTTAGCACTGATGGAATGGATGCTAATTATTATCCTGGCTTGTGTCATCAGTTTGATGCAGCCTGGAATTTTTTTGCCTCAAAGCGTATAGAATTGTGCTTGACAACAGAGAAAAATAAAGTACAATAATAAAACAACAACACAGAAAAGGGCGGGATAGCTAGTAGTTGATGAGAACTTGCTAGCAATCCGTTGACTGCTATAAAAAACCATACGAAGAAAGTTGTGCCACCAAGCCTAGTGGCTAGTATGGAAGGTTAAAAACACTGACTCGGAATTGATAACAATTGATTCGAGGGGCACAGTGAAAAAATCCTAGCGGTCAACAGCCTTTTTATTTGACAACAGAGAAAAATGAGGTAAAATAAAAACATGCTCAAATGGGAAAAGGTAGATGTTTTTGATGTGTTCGACGGTAACAATATCGACGAAACTATCGAAAAGCTCAAAAAGCTGAAAGAACAATACAAAGATGGGCGTGCCCGTTTTAATGTTGAGTTTGGGGAAACATACTCGACCAGTGAACATGCCTATACCTTTCATTTGCTGGGGGAGAAAAAATGATTGCTTGCATTTGCGGCGGAACCGCTGAAATTTTAGCCCTTGGCTTGCTTGGAACGTTTGGATTTGTTTTTAGTTGGATTGTTAATTTTTTATTGAGGATAAGATGGTAAAAACCATACAATTTGTTATTGAAATGCCCATACCAACACACTTGGAGGGCGTTCCATACGATGAAATTGAGGCAGAGTTTAGGAAAAACTACATGAACCTAGCCACAAAAGCAATCCTAGAGGATGTTAAAAAAGAAGTAAAAAATATTGACCACCTGGATTTACAAACTTTATACTGGCTAATATCTGCCCAGCAAGCAAAATTAATTGTTGCAAAGTAAAATTCAATGAGAGCCAAGTATTACGTTTATTGGAATCTGCACAAGAAATGTTATAGTGTGCGATTCAGGGGGCGAGTGATTAACCATCTCGATCGGTTGATCGGCGTTAATGCCACGTTTCGAGTATCACAGGCCGGTAGACAGAGGGTTCTAAGAGAGCAAAGTAAAAATGTTCATGCTTTTGTGGTGTGCGATGATATTATTGATTGGGATCAATCTCCAATTTGGTCGCATCCAACAAGAAATAAGATAAGATACAACCCATACGAAAACGCCACTTTCGTTGATAAAAACTCTCAGCCGGTTCACAGTGCCGATATTGTCAAGATGGAAACCGAAGAGGCTCTTTTTATAGTTCCGTCGAACCCCGGCAATGCTATACAAACAAATACTGTTCCTGTTCTTTCTATTTACTAGACGGGATGGGGGCGGCCCCGAACCCCTCTACTGGGGGGAAAAAATATAGAAAAAAGATATCGCAAACGAGCTTGACAAACAAAATCTAGACTGTATAATAGGGATATGAAAACACTAAACGAACAAATGATCAAAATTGCCAAACAACACGGACACCGAGCAGAACACAATGTAAACGGCGGCATTGATGTTTTTGTTGAGTGGGTTAGGCCCGAAACGGGCGAAACTGGATTTGAAAAATATCCTGTTAACAATATCAAGCAATTGCGGGATGCCTTGGGGTACTAATGAAAAACGATAAAATTTCAGACACTGTAAAAATTTTTGCAGGTTCCCCGATAAGGGTAAGGCCATCTGAAGATTTTATTATCTTGGTGGAACGCGAAGATGGAAACTACGAAGCGGTAGAATCGTGGCGAAAAAAGGAATGGGCAGAAAGAACCGCCATTATTTATCGCCATCAATACAAGAAAAAATACGTTGTAGTGGATAAAAATTACGTGCCTATCCCTTGACAATTGCCGGATTGATGGTATAATAAAAGGAAAGAAAGAGAGAAAAAGATGATTCAAATTCCGATTGTTTTGATTTATATGTTGATTTTGGGTGTTGCTTCGTGGGGCATTTTGACGATTGCGATTGGCTTGGTTGTTTTTTGGGGGGAAGATAACGCATTCGAAAAAAGTCGCGGAATTGCTCTAGAGATTGTGGCCACGATGTTTTGGATTTTTCTTGCCTTTTACTACGAAATCATTAAAATAACCTGATTTTGTATTGACAAATAGTTTTGTGATGGTATAATAGAAGAAAGAAAAGGAAAGAAATGAGTATTGAAATTTCTGGCGTTGCGATGAGTTATTTATGGCTTGCAAGCATCGCTATATGTTTTGCTGTGTTGTTTTTAATTAGCCTGTATCTTCTATGGGGTCAAGATAACGCTATTAAAAATAGTTTTGATATCGCTTTAGACATTACCGCCACGAAGAATACTCCAATATTGACAATCTGGATTTTTCTTGCTATTTGCAATGGGGCTATTAAAATCACCTGATTTTCTTTCGTGTGGCTAGCTGGTCTTTCCTTTCCTTTCGACCGGCTAGCCCTCTTTAACACTCCTTCCCCCTCGAAAGTGGGGGCTAGGCCCCGCCGCGACCCCTCTCATTGGGGGAAAAATAAAAAACAAAAAAGCACTTGACAAGCTGATGCGAGATTGTATAATAAGGGAAAGGAAAACAAAAAATGAAATCAGTTGATAAGGTGGTTTTTACCGATAGGTATAAAATATCTAACCGAGTTGCTTTTAGTGCTGGCCAAGTCAAATTTATTCAGAATTTGCCTCCGAGATTTATTTCTTATGATTGCAAGCTGTGGGAATTGAGTGGCATTGGAGTTAGTGCGTATTTCTACACAGAAGTTGAATCTTTTGCAAATGTCTCTTGACAACCGATTTTGAGATGGTATAATATAGGAAAAGAACAGGAGAAAAAAATGAAGATTTTGGGAATTGGAACTAAGTTTGAGTTTCTGAGGGCTGGTGAAGTTCACACTGTAGAGAAGATCATCAAAGTAAGTGATCGTCCGGGACATGCGGCCTATTTTGTTGTTACCGATTTGGATGTTTTTCCAATCGACGAATTGACCCACTTTTTTGGCTAAATCGCCTCGATAAAAATCCCCTCTTCGGAGGGGCCAGGGGCGCGCCACAACCCCTCTACATAGGGGTGTATCAACCATTCTAGTCTGATTCCCCAGATTGCCCTAGAAGTCAGCCAACTTTAAGATAAAATTTATTGCCCACCACTTGACTTTTGTTATACCTAACGTATAATAGAGCGAAAGAAAGGGAAAAATGATGATTGTTTATCGAGTAGAAAAAGATAATGTTGGCCCATACAGAAGCGGTTCTGTTAATACAGCAAGGCTTAATAAAAGGCTACGAAAACACAACAATAACAATTCAAGACCTGGGCCGTTTGTTGATAAGGTGATAAGCAAGCCTATTGGGGCATACCACAAGCATGAAGCAAGTATGAATCTTGGGGCATACCTACGACCATCAGAGCATATTTTCGGCTTTTCTACTATAAAGCAATTGAAACAATGGTTTACAGGCTCTAGGGCCGAATTGCGAAGGAATGGGTACGCAGTTGGTGTATATCGCGTTAGCTACAATGAAATCTATTGCGGCGAACACCAAGCAATTTTCCCAGTAACCAGCGAAAAAATCAAAACAATCAAAATTCCATAGAAGTATCATGAAAATAGAAATCAAAGTAAAAAAACGAAAAGGCCATCAAACTCACCGTAGCGGAAGCGGCGAGCATCAAGACAAACGAACCAAACGCTTGCGAACTCGCTCGGATCAAAAGCGAAAAGCATTAAAAGAATATCTTTAGCCCTTCGGGGCCGCCCCGCCAGCCCCTCTATGTAGGGGTATTTTTTTTATACACTTTATTTGCAGGTTCTATTGACATTGATCGAACGGTTTGTATAATGGCTGTATAGCAAAGAAAGGAATTTATGAGCGTAGAAACAGAAGAAGATACCGTAAAGATTTTGACTTGTGCTAGCAAGTATGTTACCAAGCCCGATGATAGGTATGCTGTTCTGGTGCAAATCGACAAAAACTCTTTTAGGGTTGTTGAGTCGTGGTGTACCAAAGAGGGGGCAGAAAGAGCTTTGGCTAGTTTATCAAGGCATTCTCACCACTATGGACTAGACCAAAAATTTATTGTTGTTGATCGTGAAGTTGTGCCGGTTATTTTGAAATAGGAAAACAAGAATGCTAAATTACGAAAACCTATCGCCATCTCAAAAAGAAGCAATCGAAAAATGGTGGCAAGCCCGCGATCAATATGACTATGAATACATGGACAATACAAGGTATGCAACAGCGGGCAACAAATCCCAGGAAGAAAAATACTGGGAAATCGAAAGTGCGGGATGTTGTGGGTTTGTAGATGTTGTTCTGGACTGCTCGGATGGTACACAGCTAATGTACGGCTTCAACTACGGCCACTAGCCAAGGGGCTCGCCCCCGACCCCCCGCACGAGGGGAATGGTGTACCAGCCAATCTTTTCTGACTCTGCAAACGGTGGGAATAGTCAGCCAATTTTCTAAAAAAATAACCCCCAACCATTTGACAATTGCTCAACGGATTGTATAATAAAAAGACAATCAGACAACAGTTTATAGTTTCTCTCAAAGGAAAAAAGAATGCCACGAACAGCTACTATCGTTTTGCCACAACTCAAGATGTGTTCTAATCCAGATTGCGGCAATATCGCCACTGGTTCCACTGGTTTTTGCTTTGACCATACTCAACGAAGGTCGCTTCGCAGTTATACTGCATCGCCCAAGCCACGGGCAAACGTGAAAAACCCTATGGGCATCGAGATTGAATGCTACAATCCAGATAGCGTTTATAAGGTAACGCACGTTTCAACCTATGTTTGCAGCGATGGAAGTTTACCACCAAACGGCGGGGAAATCAAGTTGTGTGGGCCAGAATCTAAGATGGAAGATCAGGCCGCCGATGTTGTTCAGCGTTCGGCTATCTCTGGAAACACCGTCAATAAAAGTTGCGGATTGCACCTGCACTTTCAATTGCCACAAGTTTCCTATGATCGTGGCGAGGGATACAAACGAACATTTCATTTGACTCAAGCTATGCAAGATTTCTTGTTTGATATTGTTCCACGTTCACGCCGTAGCAACGGCTATTGTACAAAAACCTCTAGCGAGTACAGTGTAACAAGTCATTACAGTTGGTTTTCTATGTCTAATCACGTTCCTACTTATGAAATTAGACTTCATGCGGGAACTATGAACGCTTGGAAAATCAAAGGATGGATCAATGCATGGACTCAGGTTCGCCCAGAGATTCACAAAGTTATCGCCGGTGAGGATGGATGGGAAAACATTGTACAATCATTCCGTGGCGATGGTTTTATGAACAAACTCAACCCAAATAGCATTGGTTATAAATATATCAAAGCTAGGGCATCTAACGGCGGAACTCTTAGAAATTTCGGATTTAACACTGTTAACCGATAATATCAAGGCGAAAAACCCCCTGCAAGGGGGGTTGGCCGCCGCCCCCGCGACCCCCCTGAGTAGGGGATAAATAAAACAAAAAAAAGATTTGCATGGTGGTTGACAAACCCCATACGTTTGGTAAAATAGAAGGACAAGACAGTTGTTAGTTGGTGTTGCTAGTTCTTAAAGGAGAATTTTGATATGTGTAGACTCGCTTATATTCCTGGTGGTGCGAAGGTTAACTACAAGTCGATGAGCAATTTGTTTGCTTCATTGGAAAAAAGTTGTGGCGGCGATGGAAACGGCTATGTTGCTGTTTCGCCTGATGGTCAAGCCGTATGCAACAAGGGGCTGAAATTGACTACCGCCCAGATCGTGAAGCAAACCTACAAGTTGCTTCGCAACAATTGGAGTATTTATTTCCATACGCGAAAAGTCAGTGTAGGATGGTTGGACGATAGCCAATGTCACCCTTTTGAAATCAAGGGCAAGTATTTTAAGGGCTATTTGTGCCACAATGGTACTTGGTATGACGGTGGAACAATGGCAAAGTATTTCGGATGCGGTTCGGATACTGCCGCTTTTGCCCGCCTGATTGGATCGTTCGGGCTTAAAAAGCTCAAGGATATCAAGCTGTTTCCTACAAGCGGTGTTTTCTTGCTGTATGGTGCTAAACCTTCACAAGTTGGCCTTCATAGGGTCATCAACATTTCTGGCGACTTGGAGTATTGTCCAAAAACCGGAGTTTGGGCCAGCGAATTTGATAAGGGCTGGGATCATTACCAAGATACTTATCATGTGGCTGTTGGTCGTCATATGTTAGATAAAGCACCGCCAAAGCGTGTTTTTGCCTCACAATCTTCAAGTTATTACACTTGGAATCCTACCTCATCTTCTACCACTGTTGGAAATTCTAAGCCAAGATTTCCAATGTATGCAAGTGATGTAGAATCTAATTTGTGGAGTAAGATGGATGAAGAATCTGATGATATTCCAGAATATACTACAGTAGATAGAAATTTGCTGTTGTAATGTTACTAGCAACGGGGCCTTCCCCTCGAAAGGGGGGGTTGGCCGCCGCCCCCGCGACCCCTCTTAGTAGGGGTTTTTTTTATTGAAAAAATAATTGTGTGCCGGGATTGACAAACACAAACCAGAATGTATAATACATAGACAAACAAGAAAGACAATCTACAAGGGAGAAAACAAATGCCAAGAGCAACTTCGATCAAACTACCAGAACTAAAAATGTGCAGTCATGCTGATTGTGCTAGAATCGCCACTGGCTTTAGTGGCTATTGCTATCCATGCGCACAGTTTTATCTGGGATCACAACGCAACGCTTTGCGTTCCTATTCGTCACGACCAACCCCACGATCCAACATCAAAAATCCTATGGGAGTGGAAATCGAATGCTACAATCCCGACACCTGCAACAAGGTAACGCACGTTGCACAATACGTTTGCCGCGATGCTAGCCTACCAGAAAACGGTGGGGAAATCAAGCTGTGTGCTTCAGAAAATAAAATCGAAGATGAGGCCGCAGATACCGTACAACGCTCAAGGATCGTAGGAAACAAAGTGAATCGTAGTTGCGGCTTGCACCTTCATATGCAAATCGCCGCTATGAAAAATGATAACTGGCGATTTAGCAGTGGTTATCGAAGGGGTATAAGAGATAGGCTTTATATGCTGTGTGTAGAAATGCAGGACTTTATGTTCTCTATTTCACCACAATCAAGAAAGTCAAACCATTATTGCTCGAAGTTGTACGAAAATTACAACATTATGGATCACCACAAATGGATCACAATTTCAGAACACTTGCCTACCCTTGAAGTTCGCATTCACGCCGGTACTATGAATCCTTGGAAAATCAAGGGCTGGATCAACGCTTGGAAACAAGTTCGCCCAGACATTGACAAGGTAGCAGAAGGAGTGGAAGGATGGGAAGATATTGTTAACAGCTATCGTGAAGATGGTTTTCTAACTAAACTAAAGCCAAATACAATCGGCTACAAGTACATCAAGGCCAGAGTAGAAAACAATGGAGTTGTTAGAAACTTTGGTTTTGATGCTCCGGTTGCTAATGTTAGTTCATCACCCACTTGAATACAAAACCCTGTAGAAAGGGTGTTAGATAGTGTTCCTGTTGCGCAAAGAACACTGGATCAGTCTGCAGTAAATGAAACTAGTACAAACAATGCCGAAATTTATGCTTGGAGAAATGTATCGGTTCCGAGTTTTTCGTATCGTAGAATCGAAGAAGAACCAGAAGCGGTTCAGCAAAGGTGGAGAGAATGGACTAATGCACTAAGATCAGCAGATTTTTCATCTAGTCTAATTTCAGAAGCTACCGCTAACAGTATAATAGCCTTATCGGAAAACGTGCCTGCATTGTAAAACCATGCCAAAGCCCCTCTTTTTGGGGGGCGGCGGCGCTCCGCGACCCCCTCTCGATGGGGGTAAATTAAAAGATAAAAAAAGAATAAGTCGCTTGACAATCACAACACAAATGGTAAAATAAACATATGGCAGACAACGTAAAAATAAAGTGTAAGATTTGCGAAAAAGAGTTTGAGCTAGAGATATCCCAAAGGATATTTGATTGGCTAAAGGGTTACATTACTTTTGACTCTGATTGGGATAGATCATCGTCAGAGTATAATGCACACCAAAAAGCATACAAAGAAGTGTTTCTTTCTGAAAATTCGCAGAATTTGATGTACAATGAGTGGTGCAGTAAATGCACAAACGAGTATAATGCTAGGCAAATAGCCCAAGCACAACGATAATAAAAGTTTGATAGTTTTTGAGAAAGGTATTTGTGATGGTTGCTAATGTTGAAACGATGTTTTATGTGGGGCAAACTCCGTGGCATGGCCTTGGAGTCAAGCTAGATAGCCCGCCAACTGTGAGCGAAGCTATTTCTAAGGCTGGCTTGGATTGGGGTGTGCGATTAGAGCCTCTGTATACAAGCTACGATGCTTTGGCTCCAGCCCGCGCTACAATACGCGAAACTGATGGCCAGATTCTTGGTGTTGTTGGGCCTCGATATGTGCCAACCCAGAACGCCCAGGCATTCGAGTGGTTTTCCCCGTTTATCGAAAGTGGCGAAGCGTGCTTTCATACTGCGGGCTCGCTGCAACAAGGTCAAAAAATTTGGGTTTTAGCTCAAATCAATCGCCCAAACAGCGAAATTGTTAGTGGCGATGAGGTTTCTAAGTTTGTGATGTTGTCAAACTCACACGATGGAACCACGGCTATTCGCGTTGGGTTCACGCCCATTAGAATTGTTTGTGCTAATACATTGGCTATGGCCCATAGTTCAAAGCATAGCAAGCTTATTCGCATTCGACACACTCAATCGAGTGTGATCAACATGGAAAAAGTTCGTGATACCATGAACTTGGTTGACGCCGAATTTGAAGCAACAGCGGAGCAATACCGATTTCTTGCTTCTCGAATGTTCAATCAGTCTGATATAACCAAATATGTCAAGACAATTCTTGGTGTTGCCAATGTTCAAGACTCGGAAGTAAAAACTCGCACTCGCAATACTATGGATAAAATCTTTAGTATGATTGAGAACGAGCGTCAAAGTCTTTCAGGTGTTAGAGGAACTTGGTGGGCTGCTTATAATGGTGTTAACGAATACCTAAATTATGAGCAGGGTCGAAACAATGACAATCGTATGAACTCATTATGGTTTGGCCCAGGAGTTTCAGATAATTATACAGCCCTGAAACTAGCAGTAGATTTAGCAAATGCCGCTTAATCTATTCTTTGTGTTGTTGGCCTTATTTATCTTAGGCTTTATTATAGAGAAAACCAAGTAAAACAAGCTGAACCCCCCGAAAGAGGGGTCGCGGCCCGCCCCAAGCCCCCAGAAATGGGGGTATTTTTTTTTATGGATTTAGTAGAGCAAAAGGGTTGACAAAGGCGATATAGAATGTATAATCAAAGTGTAAGCAAATGATTAATGGCCTTGATGAAAGATAAAAATGAAAAATTATTGGGCAGTTACTGAGATTTTTGAAGGCAAAGTACAACAAGTTATTTTGTGTGAAGATAGTGATGTTGCCACTGATTTTTTTTCAAAGATTGTATCAGAATATGGTGTTGAACCATACGAAGAAATGATTAATGAACATATTTTTGAGTCTGATGATGGTTGCGTTGTGCAAAAAATGCAGGTTAATTTTAAGGATTAAATAAAAACAATGAAAAAAACCATAGAACCATGCAAAGTAATTACAGTTTGGCAATGCCCAGACTGCGGTGATAAATGCGAGGTTGATGTTAGCTTTTTCCAGGATAATGGAACTCCAATGTGCGTCGAATGTCCAGACCAAGATATGGAATTTAACAGCGTATACGTTATAGAAAACTGAGAAAATAAGGTTGACAATAGCGATATAGAATGTATAATCTAAGGACAAGGAGAAGATAACGATGACTGTAAAGCAAGCTGTTGAAAATGCTAGACTGGAACTTGATCGTAAATGGCGAGAGAAATATCCATTCCAAGAAATGCGAATTTATCTTGCTATTGAATATGGGTGGCGGCAATGTGACGATGGGGTTCGTCGATTTGAGCCACTAGGTCAAAGTTGGAAGGCAGAAATTCATAGCAAACGTCCAACTTCTCGCAGTAGACAGTGGCGTGCTTACGACTCAAACGGCAAGATAGATAATCCGGGTTGGTATCTAAGGCACAACATAAAAAAACTTCGGAAATTTAGAAATCCAGAAAAGTTTTTTGAGGCTTGCAATACCGCTGGGATTGCTATTACACGACAACAAATCTACCGAATACGAGACAAGGAATAAACATGAACCTCTACCAAATCCAAGCAAAAATCAAAGAACTTTCGGATCAACGAAGAGTTGCAAGCGATACTCTGAATTGCATAGTCAATTCGCATATGCATACTTTTTATGCATTCAGTTCACCATCAGATAAAGTTGATATAACACTCCTCGTTGAAGACCCTAGAGTGTTGAAAACGATGGAAGCAGTTGCAAGAGAAATGGCTGAAAAGATTTCAAAAGAAATTCGAGATTTTGAAGCAAGATTTGTTGACAAATAACCAGTAAAGGTGTATAATATAATCCACAGGGGAGATGATCCTGGCGGCAGACTGTAAATCTGTTGGTAAATGCCAGGTGGCCACCGATGAGTTCGATTCTTACATTTCCCATTTACATGCATCAATGCCAAGGTGGCGAGTTGGACTCCAAATCCGACTGGCAGAGTTCGATTCTCTGGGTGCATGCTTTGATCGTGTCTACTTCTGGAGAGGTTGTCTGACTGTCCATCAGACTAGGCGAGTTCGATTCTCGTCACGGTCGCTTTAAGGTGTTGTAACTCAATTGGTTAGAGTACCAGACTTTTAATCTGGGGGTTGTGAGTTCAAGTCTCACTGGCACCACTGGGGATGTTTATATGGAGTAATGACCATACTGCCCAAAGTATAATTGGGCTATTAACTGTTTGCATCCGATATAGAAACGGAGTGGATTTGGAACCACTCGATACAGATGAAAGTTTGTATAATAACAGCAATTAGGCTAGAACATAATCAATTCTAGTAACATACTGCGTTCCGGGCAGGACGGAACTGGGGGGCTGTGATTCCCCTCGGAGGCGTGCAAGCCAGCAGTATAAACGTATCGTTGGTGAAATGGTATCATACTACTACCGATAGGCCAAAACTTGGCACCGGTGTACAAATTAGGGTAGTGTTTTTGGTTCGAATCCAGAGCGATGCATTATTTTTTATGGACTATTCGACTTCTGGTGAGGTCACTAGCCTTTCAAGCTAGGTAGGCGGGATCGAAACCCGCATAGTTCACTACGGTACATTAGCTCAGTTGGTTAGAGTATGTCACTGATAATGACAGGGTGATTGGTTCGATTCCAATATGTACCACTTTTATTCCAAGATACGCTAACTGGCAAGCGGCGAAACTGTTAATTTCGTGTATTCCCTTAATCGGGTGTCCAGGTTCGAATCCTGGTCTTGGAGTTTTGTGTATAACATATTGTGCTAATCACGGAGACATAATATGTTAAAACAATGCAATAAACACGGACAAACAGAACATGCTGAACAAGGAAGAGGAAAAAACAAAAGATTTAGATGTAAAAAATGTTCTGTAGAAGCTGTTTCTAAAAGACGAAAAAATCTAAAAGAACAGGCGGTTAAATATAAAGGCGGTAAATGTGAAAAGTGTGGTTATTTTAAATGCATATCAGCATTAGAATTTCATCATACAGACTCCACAAAAAAAGATTTTGGTATAGCAGCAAATGGAAATACTAGATCTTGGGAAAAAATGAAAGTAGAACTTGACAAATGCATAATGTTATGTTCTAATTGTCATAGAGAAGTTCATGAAGATATGCGGCTATGATGTAATGGTAGCCTATAACGTTGCCAACGTTGATGCGTCAGTTCGATTCTGACTAGCCGCATTTTTTATTCCGGTGTAGCTCAATTGGCAGAGCCGTAGTTTTGTAAACTAAAGGTTGCAGGTTCAATTCCTGTCATCGGATCTTGGGGGAGGTTGCTGGTATCCGAATTGGCCTCATAAGCCAATCCACGCGAGTTCGATTCTCGCCTCCCAGACTTTTTTATCTAGCAGTAGCGTAGCGGCAAACGCATCTAGTTTGGGACTAGAGGATCGGAGGTTCGAGTCCTCTCTGCTAGACTTTATTCCCCCCGATTTATTCTTCCCAGCGAATCACCAGAGAACGCTGCGGAATAGATATGGGGGTTTTTTCGTATCCGGGGCGGCCCCCGATCCCCCCGAACTAGGGGATTTTTTTTCTTTGCAAATTCTTTTGCGTGCCGCTTGACAACAGCTCTACAGATTGTATAATAAAAGGACAAGAAAGGAACAAGAAAATGAAATTCAAAGACTTAGCGAATGGTATGGTTTTTAAGTTTGCTTTTGATGAAAGGCTTGGTGGGGATTGGTGGTATACTAAATACGATGATCTTAATACCGTTTGTGTTAAAGGTACTAATGACAAGAACATTGGTAGGATTGATTATGTGCCCAACGATCTTCAAGAACAAGAAATTATTCTAGCTACAAAATTTAGTGCTTAGGAGAAAAGATTTTTAGCAAGACTTGACAATCGGTTTTGATTTGGTAAAATAGTAGAGTAAGTTGAATACAGTTTGTTTGTTGTCCTAGTTTAAGGAAGTTTGTAGAATGGTTGAAGTTATTTGTCGCAAGACTCGTGTTAGTGTTGGTGATTTGTTTTCTTGCCAGTACCCAGTTGATGGTCGCAAGAATATCTTGAAGAATCACCTGGGCGTGGTTCGTTCGATTGGTCGCGGGCCTAATGGGCCTTTTGTCACCATCGAGGAAGTAGCCGGTGAACAGTACCGCACTTTGCTGTACAAGAAAATGTATCGACCAAAGGTTGTAAAATCTTAGTTGACAGGGCTGTTTGTCTAGTGGTAGGGCCGGTAGTTCAGTGGTAGAACGCCGGTGGATCGCCTAAGCAAATTACTTGGGCGTGAAACTGGATGCGTAGGTTCGATTCCTTCCCGGCAGCTTGAAAGGAAAACTTTATGGACGAGTTCAAAGAAGAGTTGAGAGAAAAGTATCGACTCAAGTTTGGGACTGATTATTGTTATACTTCAAAGTATAAAGAAATCAGGGTGATGTGCCACAAAGTTTATAAGGAAACAATTTCCGAAGTTGCTATACAATTCGGGATAAATGTGGTAGAATGGTTTGTGTATGAGTAAATTACCGGGATGTGGGCTAAAGGTGAGCCGCCTGATTTGGGGTCAGGACATCAAGTGGGTTCGATTCCTGCCCGATCCGTTTACCAAAACCCCCCGCCAGTGGGGAGAGGGGCTGGCCCCGACCCCCCGAAAGAGGGGTATGTACTAGCCATTCTTTTCTGATTATGAAAATATAGATTAGTCAGTTCATTTTCTACTTGACAAACCATTTATAGATTGTATAATAATAGAAAAGGAGAAAACAAGAAATGAAAAACATTAAAAGCACCAGCGAAAAAGCAATTAGAACGCTGATCGTTTTTAACGACTTTGAAGACTCGCCAAGATTTTTGATTGTGGATGGTGATTTTAGTAGGTTCCATGGTGTTCTTGTTAATTATGATTCTGCATATCTATGCGAAGATGAATTTTCGAATTGGATGTGGGATCAAGAAACAGGCAAAGAACTTCCACGAGGGTGGTCTACCGATTCATCCATTGTTTTGTCGAAAGATTTCGATAAATTTGCTTTGGTAAGTTTTATACCTTAGTGGCTTGACAAAAGTAAAATAGGTTGTATAATAAGAGCATGAAAGAAAAGCCCCCAATCACACTGATTAGTTTCGATACCCCGTTTTTTAACGGTGTTTTCGATGTTCAATGGAGTCGTTCTAGCTGGCATATGACAACGACAGTTTCTGAACAAGTTGATTTATGGTTTCATATTGGAAGAAGCCAGCCAAAAGAAAGAGATTGTTCCTTATACCATTTTATCTTCCTAAATCTAAGAATTACATTTGGTTTTTATCATGGATAATTGTGGTGGTCTTGACAAGTAAAAAATAGATTGTATAATTAGAAGTAAATAGAATTAAATAGTTGGTACACCAAAACCTATTCACCGATCTGGCAGCGGTTTGTGGGTAGGAAATATAGCTGCTGGCTGGTCAAGATTTTTTATCGTTATGTCTTGGCTCGTCATATTTTATGTAAAGAAACGATAAACAGCAAAAAAGATGGTCTTTATGATTGATCTGTATGTATTATTTAATGATTACTATGTAATAATGCAAGGTGTAGCAGGTCAGTCTAAAGAAATAGCCCATAAAGGCTATTGAGCCGGTCAGCCGCTAGAAAATAGCGGGAAGAATCCCCTTGGCAAACGACTATTGGAAGTAGCTAATTCCGGTAGACAACTTGCGCAACCGCCCGTCTGGGCTTTAGCGGGACACAGACCATAGGTGCGAACCCTATACCGGCTCCGAGTTTTTTTTGTCACTCCCCCATGTCTCACCCATAGTATTCTGATTCACCAAAGCGAGAGTAGTCAGTCGGTTTTTATGTTAAGCGAACAGTACAAATATTGTTGGGCGGGCGTTAGCTGGAATTTAGATGGCGATTGTGTATTGCTTCAGATAACAGAAAAAGAGGAAGAATCTTTTCCAGATTTGCCTAGTCAGGTAAGAATTAAATTGACTCCAGAAGAAGCATTGGAATTGGCGAATAAGCTAGAATCCATAGCACGCATGTTGACAAACAGTAGCGGTTTGGTATAATCAAGCCATAGCAAACAATCAGGTTTTACTAGAAAAGAGCAAAAAGATGGCCGCAAAGATTTATTCTGCAACAACGTCTGTTGAAATCCCAAAGTACAATTTGCCAAAGTCTGGCGAAAGTTGGAAGGATCACCTAGAGCAAGAGCGAAAAAGCGAAATAGACTATATCAAGAAATTAAGAGCTTTTGCAAAAACCCGAAAGCCAAACGGCAAGAATGTTGGCGAAGTGGTAGGTTTTCCTATGGCCGATGGTTTTGCCTTTTATATGGTGTTGTCTATGCGCCCACTAGAGCTTATGCACATTCCTTTGGGCGATGCATACCAGTTTCCTTATGCGAATAGACTCACAGCAAAAGACATTGAAAGTAAAATCAATAGTCGAAGAGTACTGGCTATGAGGTAAAATAAACAGGAATGAATGTTGAGTTTAAAATACTGTACCAGGATGATTTCCTATTTGTAAGAGAAGATAGTGCGTCTGGAATTAGTGTTTACTCTAAAAGCCCTTACGCTAAAATAAAAATCTACGGAATGTCCAAAGAAAAGGCTTTACAAATGTTCCACAAAGAGTATAATGATATTCTAGAGTCGGTCAGAAAAGATCTTCAAGAACAAGAAAAAACCAGCTTTAGTAAAGGGGAAAAGTATGAAAATTTCAATGGATAAAAAGTACGAAACTCGCGGTTTGGCAGGTTGTAATATACTGCCAGCCAAAATTTATTCTGTAGAAGGCAACCAGTCTGATTATATACACGGAGCTGTTCTTAGAAATGGTAAATGGATGTGTATTAATTGGACGCAAGATGGAAAATTTTTAAAACATCGGGATCACGAATATGACCTAGTTGAAGTCAAAGAGCGAAAAAAAGTTGAAGGATGGGTTAATGTGTATCAAGATAATACTTATGGGAACCTATGGAGTACCAAAGGTGAGGCCGATGCCCGCAGAGAAACCTCAGAGCGAAAAGATGTTTTTGCTTGCGTAAAAATCACCATTGACTGCGAACAAGGAC
>Ga0315902_10003835_pt1 | contig 22184 bp, 21 predicted proteins | sample LakEriMetagenome_9_FD_203523 | JGI IMG/M metagenome (GOLD analysis project Ga0315902, IMG submission 203523) | Freshwater fungal communities from buoy surface, Lake Erie, Ohio, United States - Buoy 12 MA117 | ecosystem: Environmental > Aquatic > Freshwater > Lake > Lake biofilm | place: USA... | reverse complement strand
CATAGGCCGCGGCGCCGAAGGCCCGCGCCGCGTGACCCGACGGGAACGACAGGTCGTTGCTGCCATCGGGCCGCGTCTTGCCGGTGGTCTGCTTCAGCACCTCGGCAATCGTGACCGTCGAGGACCAGGTCAACGTCAGCTGGCCCAGACCCTGCCAATCCGAACGCCAGGCCTCTACCGCGGCTGTACCCAGGGGGACGAGGAAGCTGACTGCGGTGCCCGCGTCGGTGGCGCGCGTATCGCCCTGCGCCAGGCACGGGACTCCGGCGAGCGCCAGACAAGCGGCGAGCAAAGGTCGAAGGCATCGGTTCAGCGGCATGCCCGAAATCCTAGAGCCGCCCCGCGCGGCGCCGAAGACCCCGGTCGCCAAAGGCCTTGCGCCAGCCCTGGATCTGCCGCTGCCCGCGCCGGAGCGGATCGCGCCTACAGATCCGTGCGCAGCTTCCAGATCTCGGGGAACAGCACCACGTCGAGCATGCGGCGCAGGTAGCCGACGCCGCTGGTGCCGCCGGTGCCGCGCTTGAAGCCGATGATGCGTTCCACGGTGGTGAGGTGCCTGAAGCGCCACAGGCGGAAGGCGTCCTCCAGGTCGGTGAGCTCCTCGCCGAGCTGGTACAGGTCCCAGTGCTGCTCGGGTTGGCGGTAGACCCCCAGCCAGGCCTGCTCGACGGCGTCGCTGGACGGGTAGGGCTGGCGCCAGTCGCGCTGGGTGTGCGAGGCGGGCACCGGCAGGCCGCGCCGGGCGAGCAGTCGCAGGCTCTCGTCGTACAGCGAGGGGGCTTCGTAGGCCGCCTGCACCCGCGCCATCAGGTCGGGGCGGTGGCCGTGCGGGCGCAGCATGGCGGCGTTCTTGTTGCCGAGCGCGAACTCGATGCAGCGGTATTGCCAGCTCTGGAAGCCGCTGCTGCTGGCCAGGTAGGAGCGGATGGCGCTGTACTCCGGCGGCGTCATGGTGGCCAGCACGTCCCAGGCGTGGACCAGCTGTTCCATGATCCGGCTCACGCGCGCCAGCATCTTGAAGGCGGCTGGCAGCTCGTCGCGCGACAGTGCGGCCATGGCGGCGTGCAGCTCGTGCAGCATGAGCTTCATCCAAAGCTCGCTGGTCTGGTGCTGCACGATGAACAGCATCTCGTTGTGGTCGGGCGAGAGCGGATGCTGGGCGTTCAGCACCTGGTCCAGGTGCAGGTAGTCGCCGTAGCTCATGTCCTGCGAGAAATCGGTCTTGGCCTGCTCCTCGTGCTTCTCGTGTCCCTCGGGCCCGATGGGCTCGGCCGCAGGCTCATGAGCGCCGTCTTCGGCGCCGTATCCGAAGGGGCAACCCGAGTTGCTCATGTGACCGCCGCCCTGTGCCGGAAGCGCGCCTGCCGCCACTCGCCTGTTTCCATCACCTGCCGCAGGTGTTCCACCGCGTCCCACACCTCGGTGTGCGTGGTGTACAGCGGCGTGAAGCCGAAGCGCAGCACGTCGGGCGCGCGGAAGTCGCCGATCACGCCGCGCGCAATCAGTGCCTGGACGATGGCGTAGGAACCCTCATCCCGTGCCAGGCAGACCTGGCTGCCGCGCAGCGCATCGTCCTGCGGCGAGACGACCGACAGCCCGTGCCCGGCGCACCGGGTCTGCACCAGGTGCGAGAAAGCCCGGCTCAGCGCCAGCGACTTGCTGCGCAGCGCGGGCATGCCGCCCAGCGGCTCGGCGGCCAGCACGGTGTCCACGCCGCACTCCAGCGCCGCCAGAGACAGGACCGGCGGCGTGCCGCACTGGTAGCGCGTGATGCCCGGCGCCGGCCGGTACTCGGGCGTGAATTCGAAGGGCGCAGCATGGCCGATCCAGCCCGCCAGCGGCTGCCAGGCCCGGCTGGCATGGCGCGGGTGCGCCCAGACGAAGGCCGGGGCGCCGGGGCCTCCGTTGAGGTACTTGTAGCCGCAGCCCACCGCGAAGTCGGCCTGCGCTGCGCCCAGGTCCACGGGCAGGGCGCCGGCCGAGTGCGCGAGGTCCCACACGACCAGGGCGCCGGCGTCGTGTGCGGCGCGCGTCAGTGCGGCCATGTCATGCACACGGCCGGTGCGGTAGTTCACGTGGGTCAGGGTCAGCACCGCGATCTCGCCCGGTGCGGCAGCGCGCAGGCGGGGCAGCAGTTCCTCGTGGCCGAGCATCTGCAATTCCACGCCATGCTGCCGGCCCAGGGATTGCGCGATGTACAGGTCCGTGGGGAAGTTGTCGCGCTCCGACAGGATGACCCGGCGCACGCCGGCTGGCGCAGGCTGACCGAGCGACAGATCCAGCGCGGCGCTCAGCACCTTGAACAGGTTGACCGAGGTGGAGTCGGCCACCACCACCTCGCCCGGGCCGGCGCCGATGAGCCGCGCAATCTTGTCGCCCACGCGCTGCGGCATGTCGATCCAGCCGGCCGTATTCCAGCTGCGAATGAGGCCCTCGCCCCACTCGCGCTGCACCACCTCGGCCACGCGGGCCGGCGCGGCAGCCGGCATGACGCCCAGCGAGTTGCCGTCCAGATAGATCAGGCCCGGCGGGATGCGGAACTGCGCGCGCAGCGGCGCCAGCGGGTCTGCAGCATCCAGAGCCAGGGCTTCGTCGCGCGTGTTCAGTTCAGGCTCCTCAGCACCGCGCGCACGGGCGACGCGTCGGCACTCATCAGTTTCAGGGGCAGGGCGATGAGTTCGTAGTCGCCCTCGGGCACCTCATCCAGCACCAGGTTCTCCAGTACGCGCAGGCCCCGCCGGCGCAGCACCTGGTGGCAGTCCAGCGTCTTGCTCTCGGCCGGGTCCACGCTCGCGGTATCGATGCCCACGAGCTGCACGCCCAGGTCGGCCAGGCGCTCCACCAGGTCGGGGTCCAGGCCGGGCAAGTCCGGGTCCCAGCGGTCGCCCGGATGCAGCGCGTACGTGCGCACCAGCACGCGCGGAGGGAGGTCCTGCACGGCGTGAGCGATGTCGGCCCAGCGCACCACGTCCCGGGCCTGCAGGGCATGGATGACGCGGCAGGGCCCGAGGTAGGGCTCCAGAGCCAGCCGCCCGGCCGTGGCGCCCTGCGCGTCGTAGTGCAGTGGGGCGTCGGCATGCGCGCCCACGTGAGGGCTCAAGGTGAGGGCGCTGACGTTCACCGGGCACTGCGCCGACAGCGTGGCCGCCCAGGTCTGCCGGTAGGGCGTGTCGCCCGGGAACACCGGCGAGGCCTCGTGCACCGGCGGGCTGATGTCCCAGAGTCTTGGGGGCGCGGCGGAGGGCATTGAGGTTCAGGGTCCGTGCCGATGGGCGAGGGAAAGTTTAGGCGTAAAGTGCCTGCGACCGACCTATCGCACTGCGCTGCATGGCCCCTCGAGTCGACACCTTCGCCCGCGACCGCCTGCCCCCGGCGGCAGATTTGCCCGAGTTCATCTTCGACCTGCCCGAGCTGCAGTTCCCCGAGCGGCTGAACAGTGCCGTGGAGCTGCTGGACCGCCGCGTGGAGCGCGGTGATGGCGACCGGCGCTGCATCGTCGCGTCCGACGGCACGGTGTGGACCTATCTTCAGCTGCAGGCGCAGGTCAACCGCATCGCGCGCGTGCTGGTGGAGGACATGGGCCTCATCCCCGGCAATCGCGTGCTGCTGCGCGGCGCCAACAGCCCCATGCTTGCAGCCTGTTTCCTGGGGGTCATCAAAGCCGGTGGCATCGCCGTGGGCACGATGCCGCTGCTGCGGGCCCAGGAGCTGACGGTCATCGCCTCCAAGGCGCGCATCAGCCACGCGCTGTGCGATGCGCGCCTGGCCGAGGAGTTGTCGCGGGCGCTGCCGCGCTGCCCGACGGTCACCCAGGTGCGCCACTTCGCCGGGCCCTCGCCCACGGGCGAGGCGACGCTGGAAGCGCTCATGGCCGGCAAGCCCGAGGGCTTCACCGCGCACGACAGCGCGGCAGATGACGTCTGCATGATGGCCTTCACCTCGGGCACGACCGGCCAGCCCAAGGCCGCCATGCACTACCACCGCGACCTGCTGGCGGCCTGCGCCTGCTGGCCGCCGCACGTGCTGCGCGCGCAGGCCGACGACGTGTTCATCGGCAGCCCGCCGCTGGCCTTCACCTTCGGGCTGGGGGGGCTGTTGCTGTTCCCGCTGTCGGTGGGCGCGTCGACGGTGCTGCTGGAGAAGGCCTCGCCCGATGTATTGCTCGCAGCCGTCGCGCAGCACCGTGCGACGGTGCTGTTCACTGCGCCCACCTCGTACCGGGCGATGGCAGCCGCGGTGGCCCAGCACGACCTGTCCAGCCTGCGCAAGTGCGTGAGCGCGGGTGAGACCCTGCCGGGGCCCACGCGGCAGCTGTGGAAGCAGGCCACGGGCATCGAGATCATCGACGGTATCGGCTCGACCGAGCTGTTCCACATCTTCATCTCCGCTGATGAGGCCCAGGCCCGGCCTGGTGCCACCGGCCTGGCCGTGCCCGGCTACCGCGCCATGGTGGTGGACGACGACTTCCGCGAGGTGCCCCAGGGCACCGTGGGGCGTCTGGCCGTCAAGGGCCCCACGGGCTGCAAGTACCTGGACGACCCGCGGCAGAGCACCTACGTCTGCCAGGGCTGGAACCTCACGGGCGACGCCTATCTGGTGGATGCCGACGGGCAGTACGTCTACCAGGCGCGCACCGACGACATGATCATCTCGGGCGGCTACAACATCGCCGGGCCTGAGGTGGAGAGCGCGCTGCTGCTGCACCCGGCCGTGGCCGAGTGTGGGGTGATCGGGCATGCTGATGCTGACCGCGGCCAGATCGTCAAGGCCTTCGTCGTGCTCAAGCCCGGGCACTCGCGTGATGAGGCCATGGCCAAGGCCTTGCAGGACTTCGTCAAGCAGACCATCGCCCCCTACAAGTACCCGCGGGCGGTGGAGTTCCGCGACGCCTTGCCTCGCACCGAGACCGGCAAGCTGCAGCGCTTCAGGCTGCGCAGCGAAGCCTGAGCGCCCTCAACCGATACCCTCCAGCCCCATGACCGACACCCCGCACCGCGTGCTGCGACCCGCCGGATGGGCGCCGCCCAAAGGCTATGCCAACGGCGTGGCTGCAGAGGGCCGGCAGGTCTTCGTGGCCGGGCAGATCGGCTGGAATGCGCAGTGCCAGTTCGAGTCCGATGACCTGGTGGACCAGGTGCGTCAGGCCTTGGCCAATGTGCGCGCGGTGCTGGCCGAAGCCGGCGCGCGCCCCGAGCACATCACGCGCATGACCTGGTATCTGGTGGACAAGCGCGACTACCTGGCGCGTGCCCGCGACATCGGCAAGGCCTACCGCGAGACCGTCGGCCACTTCGCCATCGCGATGACGGCGGTGCAGGTGGCGGCGCTGATCGAAGACCGCGCCAAGGTGGAGATCGAGGTCACGGCGGTGGTGCCTCCGGGCTGAGCCCGGCCGCAATCGGCGCCGGCCCGCAGCGCTCTACATCACCGCCCCGAGCTGCCAGGGCACGAACTCGTTCTGCCCGTAGCCGTGGAGCTCGCTTTTGCTGGCGCGGCCAGAGGCGGTGTCCAGCATCAGGCGGAAGATGCGCTCGCCCACCGCGTCCACCGTCTCCAGCCCGTCCACGATGGTGCCGCAGTCGATGTCGATGTCTTCCTGCTGCTTGGTCCACAGCGCCGTGTTCGTGGACAGCTTCAGCGACGGGCTGGGGGCGCAGCCGTAGGCCGAGCCGCGGCCGGTGGTGAAGCAGATCAGGTTGGCGCCGCCGGCCACCTGGCCGGTGGCCGAGACGGGGTCGTAGCCCGGTGTGTCCATGTAGACGAAACCGCGGGCCTTGACGCCTTGTGCGAACTCCACCACGTCCACCAGGTTGGTGGTGCCGCTCTTGGCAATCGCGCCCAGGCTCTTCTCCAGGATGGTGGTCAGGCCCCCCGCCTTGTTGCCCGCTGATGGGTTGTTGTCCATCTTCATGCCGTTGCGCGCGGTGTAGGCCTCCCACCAGGCGATGCGCGCCAGCAGCTTGTCGGCCACCTCGCGGCTGACGGCGCGGCGCGTCAGCAGGTGCTCGCCGCCGTAGATCTCGGGTGTCTCCGACAGGATGGCCGTGCCGCCGTGGCGCACCAGACGGTCCACCGCGGCGCCGAGCGCCGGGTTGGCGCTGATGCCGGAGTAGCCATCGCTGCCGCCGCACTGCAGGCCCACCGTCAGGTGGCTGGCCGGCACCGGCTGGCGCTTCACGCGGTTGGCATGCGGCAGCATCTTCCTGATGAGCTCCACGCCGCGGGCCACCGTCTTGGCGGTGCCGCCCGTGTCCTGGATGCTGAAGGTCTGCAGGTTTGCGCCTTCCTCCAGCCCTTCCTGGGCGACGAGGCCCTGGATCTGGTTGGTCTCGCAGCCCAGGCCCACCACCAGCACGGCGGCAAAGTTGGCGTGCCGCGCATAGCCGCCCAGCGTGCGGCGCAGCACCAGCAGCTCCTCGCCAGCGCTGTCAGTGGCGCAGCCCATGCCGTGGGTCAGTGCCACCACACCGTCCACGTTCGGGTAGTCGGCCAGCGCTTCGGGCCGGATGTCACGGCGGAAGTGGTCGGCAATGGCGCGCGCCGCGGTGGCCGAGCAGTTCACGCTGGTCAGCACGCCGATGTAGTTGCGCGTGGCCACGCGGCCGTCGGCGCGCACGATGCCGTCAAACGTGGCCGGCGTGTCCACATAGGCCGTCGGCGCGGCGCCTGCCCCGGGCTCGTGGTGGCGGGCGAACTCGGCGTAGGCCAGGTTGTGCACGTGCACGTGCTGTCCGGGTGCGATGGCCTGGGTGGCGTGGCCGATGATCTGGTCGTAACGCCTCACGGGCTCACCCGCGGCGATGGCGCGCGTGGCCACCTTGTGCCCGGGGGGCACAAGGCCCGCCACCGTCACGCCTTCCTCGGCCAGCACCGTGCCGCCCAGCAGCTGGCGGCGGGCGATGACGACGTTGTCGCGGGGGTGGATGCGGATGGCAGGCGCGGTGGCAGCAGGCATGGCTCGGGCTCAGGCTCAGGCGTCGATCAGGGCCGGGTTCCAGGCGTGCACCGCCTGCTGCTGCTCTCCCAGCTTGTCGATGCCCAGTCGCATGACGTCACCGGGCTTGAGGAACACCGGATTGGGCTTCACGCCCATGCCCACGCCAGGCGGGGTGCCGGTGGTGATGAGGTCACCCGGGTACAGCGTCATGAAGCGGCTGACGTAGGACACCAGCGCCTTCACGCCGAAGATCATGGTCCGCGTGCTGCCGGTCTGGAAGCGCTTGCCGTTGACGTCCAGCCACATGCCCAGAGCCTGCGGATCGCCCACCTCGTCGGCCGTCACCATCCAGGGGCCCACGGGGCCGAAGGTGTCGCAGCCCTTGCCCTTGTCCCAGGTGCCGCCGCGCTCGATCTGGTATTCCCGCTCTGACACGTCGTTGACCACGCAGTAGCCGGCCACATGCTTCAGCGCGTCGTCCTCACTGACGTATCGCGCCGTGCTGCCGATGACGATGCCCAGTTCGACCTCCCAGTCGCTCTTGACCGAGCCCTGGGGCAGCACCACATCGTGGTTGCAACCCACGGCGCAGCTGTTGGACTTCATGAAGACGATGGGCTCCTTGGGGATGGGCAGGTTGGACTCGGCCGCATGGTCGGCGTAGTTCAGGCCGATGCAGACGAACTTGCCCATGCCGCTCCAGGGCACCTGCAGCTCGCCCTGCGGCACCACCGGCAGGGTGGACACATCGACGCTGCGCAGCGCGGCCAGGCCTGCGGGCGAAAGGGTCGCAGGCGTGATGTCGGGCATCAGTGCCGAGAGGTCGCGAACCTGGCCTTGAGCGTCAAGCAGGCCGGGGCGGGCGTGGCCCTTGGGGCCGTGGCGAAGGAGCTTCATGGTGGATCTTCTGGTGAGTGAAAAGGTGATGGGGTCTGTCTGGTCTCAGGCCGGATCGCTCAGAGCGTCCAGCCGCCGTCGACGACCATGAGGGTGCCGCTGGTGAAGCGTGACTCGTCGCTGGCCAGGTACAGCGCCGCGGCGGCGATCTCCTCGGCTGTGCCCAGGCGGCCCATGGGCTGGCGGCCCACGAACATGGCCTCCACCTCCTGCAGGCTCTTGCCGCTGGAGGCCGACAGGGCGCTCATGCGGTCGCGCAGCGAGGGCGACTCCACCGTGCCGGGGCAGATGGCGTTGCAGCGCACGCCGCTTCTGATGCAGTCCATCGCCACCGCCTTGGTCAACCCGACCACCGCGGCCTTGCTGGTGCCGTAGACGAAGCGGTTGGCGGCCGACTTGATGCTGCTGGCGCCCGAGGAGATGTTGATGATCGAACCGTTGCCGCGCTCCAGCATCTTCGGCAGGAAGGCCTTGATCGTGCGGAACATCGAGCGCACGTTCAGGTTCATCGCGAAGTCCCACTGGTCCTCGGTGCAGTCGAGCACGGTGTTGTGGTGCACGTAGCCTGCGGCGTTGAACAGGATGTCCACTTCCGGATGACGCAGGCCCGCATCGGCGATCGCCTGTGCATCCAGCGCATCCAGGCGCTCGACGGTGAACGACGGGTTGCCCTTCAGCGCATCGAGCAAGCCGGTGTTCAGGTCGGTGGCAATGACGTGGGCACCCTCTCGGGCGAAGGCTTCTGCGGTGGCTCTGCCGATGCCTTGTCCGGCGGCGGTGACGAAGGCGGTCTTGCCTGCAAGTCGTAGGCTCATTTGGGGGTCCTCGGTGGTCTTGGCTGTCGCCGTACTGCCGCCGTACATGAGCGGCGGCCCCTTCGATTGTGCAGCCCAAGGTGGCTCTGGGGTAGACCCGATCAGTAGAATCCCGTACTCTCGGATGAGAAGGAGATTCCCTATGTACTGGACGAGACGTCAAGCGATGACCGGCACCATGGCCCTCACGCTGGGGGCTCCCGGGCTGGCGTGGGCGCTGGGCAAGCCCGCGGGTCCCGTGGTGCTGACGGTCAAGGGCAAGGTCTCCGCCACCAACGAAGGCGGCGCGGCCCATTTCGACATGGCCATGCTGGAGAAGATGGCCCAGCGCTCCATCACCACCAAGACTCCCTGGTATGAGGGCCCGAAGAAGTTCACCGGCCCGCTGTTGCGCGATGTGCTGGCCGCCGCCGGGGCCAAGGGCGCCATGCTGCGTGCCGTGGCGCTGAACGACTACAAGGTCGACATCCCCTTCGACGACGCGCAGAAGTTCGACGTGGTGATGGCCCGCCTGCTCGACGACAAGCCGATGCCCGTGCGCGAGAAGGGCCCGCTGTTCATCATCTACCCCTTCGACGACAAGGCCGAGCTGCGGGTGCCGCAGTACTTCTCGCGTTGCGCATGGCAGCTGAGGACGCTGGAAGTCCTTTGACCCAGACGCAGGCGCCACGCTCCCGCTGGGCGGGGCCGTGGATCGCCGGCATGGGCGCCGTCATCGTCGCCCTCATGGCCGCCATGGCCTGGGTGCAGTGGCGCCAGAGTGCCCTGGTCAGCCAGGCCATGCTGTCCAGCGGCGACAACCTGGCCCACTTCCTGTATCAGGCGGACAACGAGTACCTGCGGCTGCGCGAGCGCTGGCCGTCCGCCAGCGTGCAGACCGCCGGCGCGGCCCCTGACCTGGCCTCCCTGCAGCTGCGCTACGACATCTTCGTCAGCCGCATCGACGTGCTGCGCAATGCCAGCCAGCGCCTGCAGATCGGTGCGGCAGGCGACATCCGGGCTGCGGTCTCGCAGGCCCAGGCGTTCATTTCTCGAGCCGACGAGGTGCTGGGCGCCGGCCCCGCGAGCGCAGCCGATGTCCCGCGCCTGCGTGCACTGCGGGCCGAACTGGAGGCGCTCGATCCGGCGCTGCGCAGCCTGTCGGCAGGCGCTGCCGAACTGGTGGCCCTGAACGCCACGCGGGTGAGCGATGTGGCGTCTGCCCACAACCGCCTGGGCATCGCGTTGTCGATCTTCCTGGCGATGTTTGCCGTGGTGTTCGCTGCCTTCGCACTGCAGCAGTTGCGCCGCCAGCACCAGCGCGGCCGCGAACTCGAGGCGCTGAGCGAGCAGCTCGGCAAGGCCCGTCGAGCTGCCGAGGCCGCCAGCCAGGCCAAGAGCGCTTTCCTGGCCAATATGAGCCACGAGATCCGCACGCCCTTCCAGGGGCTGCACGGCATGCTGCACCTGCTGGCGGGCACCGGGCTCAATCCCACCCAGGCCGGCTACCTGCGCACCGCCTCGGCCTCGGCGTCGCACCTGCTGGCCATCCTCAACGATGTGCTGGACATGTCGCGCCTGGAGTCCGGCCGCATGACCCTGGCGGCCCGCCCCGCCCGGCTTCACGAAGTGCTCAGGGAGATCGAGGGGCTCATGCGTCCGCAGGCCGAGGCCAAGGGCCTGCACTTCGTGCTGGACGTCGAAGAGGCCGTGCCCGATGCGGTGCGCATCGACGCCACGAGGGTGCGCCAGGTGCTGTTCAACCTGGTGGCCAATGCGATCAAGTTCTCCGAGCGGGGGCAGGTGACGGTGCGTGCCACGGCCGAGCCCGTCGCGCAGGCCGACCCGCCTCGCAGCCAGGTGGTGGTCGAGGTGATCGACACCGGCATCGGCATGGATGCGGCCACCCTCGGGCGGCTGTTCCAGCGCTTCTCGCAGGGCGACGACACGCGCTCGCGGCGCTTTGGCGGCACCGGCCTGGGCCTGGAGATCTCGCGCAGTCTGGCGCGCCTGATGGGAGGCGACATCACGGTGACGAGCCGCCTGGGGGAGGGCAGCGTGTTCACGCTGAGCCTGCCGGTGGAGATCGACGCGCAGGCCCAGGGATCCGGCCCAGCCCACGATGCAGCCGTCCTGAAGGCCGTGGCAGCCGATACGTCTCTACGGCGCTTGAAGGTTTTGGTGGCCGATGACAACGAGGTCAACCGCCTGGTGCTGGACGCCATCCTCACCGGCATGGGCCATGACGTGACCTTCGCGGTCGATGGATCGGACGCCCTTCAGCAGGCGGGCGCGTCGCGGTGGGACGCCGTGCTCATGGACCTGCACATGCCCGTGATGGACGGCTTCGAGGCGGCTCGCGGCATTCGCGAATTGGATGATCCGGTACGGGCCGGCGTGCCCATCGTGGCCTTGACGGCTGATGTCGTGGCCGAGACCCGCGAGCGTTGCCTGCAGGCCGGGATTCAGGACTTCCTGACCAAGCCGGTGGATACCACCGAGCTGGCCGCCTGCCTGCAGCGGGTGGCGCGCGGCGCCGCGACGGCAGCCGCCTGAGTCAGCGCGGCACGATCCGCGCGCCGGTGATCTGCTCCTGCGCCTCCACCAGGGAGGGCACGAACTTGCGCCCGTGGCCCAGCGCGCTGGCCAGCGCAAGCGACTGGTGCACCGCCTCGCCCATCACCGTCGGGATGGCCAGGCCCTCGGCCAGATGGGTGTAGTAGCGCACGTCCTTGCGCGCGTTGTCGAGCTCGAACTTCAGGCCGTCCATCTGACCCTGCAGCGTCTTGGCCATGGCCTGGAACAGGCCGCTGTTCACCGGCCCCACCGCGATCAGGTCCACCAGGGCCTTCAGGTCCAGGCCGGAACGCTGGCCCACGGCAAAGGCCTCGGCGGTGGCCGTGCAGATGGCCTGGGCGATGAAGTTGTTGAGCAGCTTGATGGTGTGCCCGGCGCCCGGGCCGCCGACGTGGAACACGTTTTCGGCAAAGCACTTGAGCAGGGGCTGCAGGCACTCGAAGACGCTCGCCTCGGCGCCCACCATCACGTTCAGCCGGCCGGCCTCTGCCTCCACAGGAGTGCGCGACAGCGGCGCGTCGATGAAGCGGGTGCCCAGCGCCGCGCAGCGCTCGCGCAGGCGGGCCGTGGAGTCAGGCTCGCTGGTGGAGCAGTCCACCACCATCAGCCCCTGCCGGGCCCCCTCGATGAGTCCGCCAGGACCCGTGACCACCGCCTCGACCTGAGGCGAGCCGGTCACGCAGATGAAGACCACGTCGCATTGCCGCGCCAGGTCGGCGGGTGAGGCGGCCACGTGGGCGCCCGCAGCCAGCAGGTCGGCCACCCGTTCACGGTTGCGGTGCACGGTCAGGTGCAGCGTGTGGCCCTTGGCGAGCAGGTTCCTGGCCATGCCGTGGCCCATGAGGCCGCTGGCGCCGATGAATCCGATGGTGGTCATGTGGGGCTCCGGGTTCGGGTGCGGGGGGTGTCAGCCGCGGCCGACGTAAGGCATCTTGGTGGCCATGACGGTGGTGAACAGCACATTGGCCGACAGCGGCAGGCGCGCCATGGCCATGAAGGTCTCCACCACGGCCGACATGTCCATGCGCGGCTCGGGGCGGACGCTGCCGTCGGCCTGCGCCACACCCTTGACCATCTTGGCCGTCATGTCGCTGGCCACGTTGCCGATGTCGATCTGACCCACGGCGATGTCGAAGGGCCGGCCGTCCAGCGAGGCCGTGCGCGTCAGGCCGCTGACGGCGTGCTTGGTGGCGGTGTAGGCGATCGAGCCCGGTCGCGGCGCGGTGGCCGAGATCGAGCCGTTGTTGATGATGCGCCCCCCCATCGGCGACTGCCTGCGCATCATGCCGAAGGCCGCCGACAGGCAATAGAACATGCCATTCAGGTTGACGTCGACGCACTGGCGCCATTCGTCACCCGAGAGTTCGTCCGGCGTGGTGGCACGCGGCGAGACGCCGGCGTTGTTGAACAGCAGATCCAGCCGGCCGCAGCGCGACTGGATCTGCTCGAACAGGGCCTTGACGGAGGCTTCCTGGCTGACGTCGCTGGCGATCGCGATGCCGCGGTGGGCGTGCTCGCCTGCCTCGGAGACGGCCGCTTGCAGGGCATCCAGACGCCTGCCGGTGAGCACGACGGTCCAGCCGTCCTTCAGCAGTGCCTGCGCGCAGGCCTTGCCGATGCCGCTGCTGGCACCGGTGACAAGAGCGAATCGGGACATGGGTGTTGCTTCCTCTCGGCGCTTCAATGGTTGTCCTTCGGCACGAAGGCCCCGCGCCTGCCGCGCAGGAAGTCGAGGTCGGCGCCCTCGTCGGCCTGCAGGACGTGGTCGATGTAGAGCTTCCAGTAGCCGCTGGACAAGGGAGGGGTGGGGGGCGACCAGGCCGCACGCCGAAGCTCGAGTTCAGCGTCGTCCACGTGCAGGTGCAGCTTGCGTGCGGGCACGTCCAGGGTGATGAGGTCGCCGCTCTTCACCAATGCCAGCGGGCCGCCGGCGGCCGCCTCGGGCGCCGTGTGCAGCACCACGGTGCCATAGGCCGTGCCGCTCATGCGCGCGTCGCTGATGCGCACCATGTCGGTGATGCCCTTGCGCAGCACCTTGGGTGGCAGGGGCATGTTGCCCACCTCGGCCATGCCGGGGTAGCCCTTGGGGCCGCAGTTCTTCAGCACCAGGATGCAGGTCTCGTCGACGTCCAGGCTCTCGTCATCGATGCGGCGGTGGAAGTCGTCGCTGTCCTCGAAGACCACGGCGCGGCCTGTGTGCACCATCAGCTCCGGCGTGGCGGCGCTGGGCTTGATGACGGCGCCGCGCGGTGCGAGGTTGCCGCGCAGGACGGCAATGCCCGCCTTCTCCTTGAAGGGCTGGGCGTAGGGCTTGATGACGTCCGGGTTGTAGTTGGCCGCATCGGCGATGTTCTCGGCTACAGACTTGCCGGTGACGGTGACGTGCTGTCGGTGCAGCAGGTGCTCGATCTCCTTCATCACCGCGGGCAGACCGCCGGCGTAGCAGAAGTCTTCCATGAGGTACTTGCCGCTGGGCTGCAGGTTCACGAGACAGGGCAGTTCGCTGCCCAGGCGCTCGAAGTCGTCCACGGTGAGCTTCACCCCGATGCGCCCGGCAATCGCGATCAGGTGGATGACGGCGTTGGTGCTGCCGCCGATGGCCGCCAGGGTGCGGATGGCGTTCTCGAAGGCTTCTCGCGTGAGCACCTGCGAGATCTTCTGGTCCTCGTGCACCATCTCCACGATGCGGCGCCCAGCGTTGCGCGCGATCACGTTGCGCCGGCCGTCCACGGCCGGATAGGCGGCGTTGCCGGGCAGGCCCATGCCGAGCGCCTCCACCATCGAGGCCATGGTGCTGGCCGTGCCCATGGTCATGCAGTGGCCGTGGCTGCGGTGCATGCAGCTCTCGGCCTCGAAGAAGTCCTGCAGCTTGAGCGTGCCGGCACGCACCTGCTCGCTCATGCTCCACACGCCGGTGCCCGAGCCCAGTTCCTGCCCGCGCCACTTGCCGTTGAGCATGGGGCCGCCGGACACGCCAATGGTGGGCAGGTCGGCGCTGGAGGCGCCCATCAGCAGCGCGGGCGTGGTCTTGTCGCAGCCCATGAGCAGCACCACGCCGTCAATCGGGTTGCCGCGGATGCTCTCCTCCACGTCCATGCTCGCCAGGTTGCGGTACAGCATGGCGGTGGGGCGCAGAAGCGTTTCGCCCAGCGACATCACCGGGAACTCCAGCGGAAAGCCGCCCGCCTCGTACACGCCGATCTTGACCTGCTCGGCCAGAGTGCGGAAGTGCGAGTTGCAGGGGGTCAGTTCGCTGAAGGTGTTGCAGATGCCGATGACTGGCCTGCCGTCGAACTGGTCGTGAGGAATGCCCTTGCCCTTGACCCAGGAGCGGTAGGCAAAACCGTCGCGGTCCTGCCTGCCGAACCACTGCTGACTGCGCAATTCAGAGGGCTTCTTGCGGGCCTTGGGGGGCTGGTCGCTCATCGGGTTCTCGCTTTCCCGTAGGAGGGCTGTTGATCGGTCGACCTATTATGGTGTGCCCCTCGACTTCATGAGCCGGCCCTCGGGCCGTGGAAACCCGGTGTCCGACATCTGCGTTCTTGCCGCGGCGAAGATCTCGCCGCTTTACACGGCCCTGCTGCAGGGCTCATTCGAACTGCTCGACCGCCTGCAGGAGACAGACCCGGCCGCCTTCGAGGCGGCGGCGCCTCGCATACGCGCCGTCGCCGGCAGCGGCGACTCGCGCGTGAGCCGCGAACTCATCGCGCGTCTTCCGGCGCTGGAGATCATCTCGGTCTTCGGGGTGGGCTACGACGGGGTGGACGTGGCCGCCGCCAAGGAGCGCGGCGTCATGGTCACGCACACGCCCAATGTGCTCAACGACGACGTGGCTGACCTTGCCCTCGGGCTGATGCTGTCTGCTGCGCGGCAGTTGCCTGCGGCCGACCGCTACGTGCGCGAGGGCCGGTGGCTGTCCGGCCCGATGCCGCTGGCACGCAAGATGTCGGGGGCGAGGGTCGGCATCGTCGGCATGGGCCGCATCGGCCAGGCCATCGCCCAGCGCGCGCAGGCCTTCGGCATGTCCATCGCCTACACCGCACGCTCGGCCAGGGCGGGGCTGCCCTGGCGCTATGAGGCCGACCTGGAGACCCTGGCCGCCGATAGCGATTTCCTGGTGCTCATCACCCCTGGGGGAGCGGGCACGCGCCACCTCGTAAACGCCGAGGTGCTGCAGGCCCTGGGGCCCAAGGGCATCCTCGTGAACGTGGCACGCGGTTCGGTGGTCGACGAGGCGGCGCTGATCGATGCGCTGGAGCGCGGGGTCATCGGCGGTGCGGCCCTGGACGTCTTCGAGGACGAGCCCCGGGTGCCCGACCGCCTCAAGGCCTTGCCGCACGTGGTGCTGGTGCCGCACATCGGCAGCGCCACGGGCCAGACCCGCCAGGCCATGGCTGACCTGGCTTTCGGCAACCTGCGCGAGCACTTCGCCGGGCGGCCGGTGCTGACCCCCGTGCCGGAGTGCGCGCCCTGAGCATGCCTGACCTGCGGGTTTGTCCGGATCGGCCGAGAACCCAATGGTCATACGATTGCGGGCGCTTGCGACACGGCCGCTGGCGGCGGTAGATACCGACTGCCGCCGGAGTGCCGAGTCCACGGCCGAAGGCTCTGTGGTCCCCGGGTGGACCTTCATCACAAGACAGGAGATATTCGCAATGAGATTCGCGACCTGGATCATGACCGCGGTGGCAGGGGCAGCCCTGGCGGCGCTGCCTGCGCACGCGCAGAAGCAGGAAAAGCTCACCGTCTTTTGGGTCAAGGGGTTCTACAAGGCCGAGGACGATGCCTTGTTCGAGGCCATCAAGAAGTTCGAGGCGAAGAACAAGAACATCAAGGTCGAGCTGACGATGTTCCCGATTCAGGACATGATCCCGAAGACCGTGGCGGCGCTCGACTCCGGCAACCCGCCCGACGTGGGCTATGCCGACACCTACGACTTCCAGGTCACGGCCAAGTGGGCCTATGACGGCAAGCTCGAGGACATCACCAAGGTGATCGACCCGCTGCGCAACAGTTTCGAGCCCCGTGCGCTGTCGACCACCTTCCTGTACAACAACGCGGCGCAGAACCGGGCCTACTACGCCTTCCCGGTCAAGCAGCAGACCATGCACATCCAGTACTGGAAGGACATGCTCAGCGATGCCGGCTTCAAGGACAGCGACATCCCGAAGGACTGGAAGGGCTTCTGGAGCTTCTGGTGTGACAAGGTGCAGCCGGCCTATCGCCAGAAGACCGGCAACCGCGCCTTCGGCATCGGTCAGCCCCTGGGTGTCGATTCCACTGACGCCTTCTTCTCGTTCCTGACCTTCATGGACGCCTACAACATCAGCCTGGTCAGCGACGCCGGCAAGCTGCTGGTGGACGATCCGGCGGTCCGCAAGGGCCTGATCGATGCGATGACCGAGTACACGAACGTGTATTCGAAGGGCTGCGCGCCGCCGTCGTCCACCAGCTGGAAGGATCCCGACAACAACGTGGCCTTCCACAACAAGACCACGGTGATGACCCACAACGCGACGATCTCGATTGCCGCGAAGTGGCTGGATGACATGAACAACACCACGCTCACCGAGGCCCAGCGCGCCACGGCCAAGAAGAACTACACGGAGCTCATCGCCACGGCAGGCTTCCCCAACAAGCCTGACGGCAGCAAGATGACCTACCGCGCTGCGGTCAAGACCGGGGTGATCTTCAAGGACGCCAAGAACAAGGAGGGGGCCAAGAAGTTCGTCTCGTTCCTGCTGGAGGAGGCGAACCTGACCCCCTACGTGGAGGGCTCCTTGGGCCGCTGGTTCCCCGTGACCAAGAAGGCACAGCAGAGCGCCTTCTGGAAGAGCGACCCGCACCGTCTGGCCGTCTACAACCAGTTCATGGCCGGCACCACGCCGTTCGAGATCACCAAGAACTTCAAGTTCACGATCCTGAACAACGAGAACGTGTGGGCCAAGGCGGCCAACCGGGTCCTCAACGAGAAGGTGCCGGTGGACCGTGCCGTCGACGAGATGATCGCCCGCATCAAGCAGGTGGCCGCCAACTGACGCGCGCTCTCGGACCCCGCCTCGCGCCACCTGCACGGGTGCGCGAGTGCAGGGTCGCACTCTGTTCTTGACCTGACCGAGGGCCCCGCTGGCGGGTCCTCGGGTTCTCACTTCCTCCACGATGACCGCCGCCACCGTCCCGGCTTCTCCTTCGCGTCCCACGTCGAGTTGGGAGACCTGGGGCCGCATCCTGCTGGTGCCCTATCTGGTGGTGTTCCTGGTCTTCGTGATCTTCCCGGTCTGCTACGGCCTGTGGCTCGCACGTCAGCCGCAGAGCTACGTCAAGCTCTTCGAGGACCCGATCTTCTTCCGCTCAGCAGTGAACACGCTCGTGTTCCTGGTGATCGCGATCAACGTCAAGATGTTCGTGGCGTTGCTGCTGTCGGGCTTCTTTCTGCATACGCGCTGGTGGATCAAGGTGCTGTCGGTGCTCTTCATCCTGCCCTGGGCGGTGCCGTCGATCCCCACCATCCTGTCGGTGCGGTTCATGCTGAACCCCGAGTGGGGCGTCATCAACTCCACCATCTTCAAGCTGACCTCGCTGGATGGCCCGAACTGGCTCAACGACCCCACACTCGCCCTCAGCTTCTCCATATTGATGCACATCTGGAAGTCGCTGCCGTTCTGGACGCTGATCCTGCTGGCCGGCCGCATGGCCATCCCCCAGGAGCAGTACGAGGCGGCCTCGGTGGACGGGGCCAGCGGCCTGCAGAAGTTCCGCTACATCACCTGGCCGTCGATGCGCGGCCTGTACCTGACCTCCACCATCCTGTCGACGATCTGGACGCTCGGTGACTTCAACAGCGTCTACCTGCTCACGGGCGGCGGACCGGCCGACCTCACCCACGTGCTGGCCACGCTGGGCATACGCTACCTTCGGCTGGACCAGGTCGAGCAGTCCATGGCGGCCATCGTCGTGTCGCTGCCGCTGGTGCTGCCGCTTGTCTACTTCATGATGAAGCGCCTGAGCAAATGAAGAAGAGGGGCCTGTCACTCAAGGCGGTGTTCGATGAGGCCCGCCTGCTGCTGGTCGGCATTCCGGTGCTGTTGTGGACCATGATCCCGGTCTACCACATGTTCCTGTTCGCGATCTCCGAGCGCGACTCGGCCACCTCGGGTCGGCTGTGGCCCAAGACCCCGACGCTGCAGAACTTCGAGATCGTCTTTGGGCAGAAGCACTTCTACTTGAGCCTGTTCTGGGTGCAGTTGGGCAACTCGGTGCTGATCGCGGTGGCCGTGGGCGCCATCACGCTGTTCATCGCCACCTGCGCGGCCTTCGCCATCAGTCGCCTGAAGGTGCGCGGCGGCCGCACGGTGATGAACATGGCGCTGTTCACCTACTTCATCCCGGCCGCCTTCCTGGCGGTGCCCATGTACAAGACGATGAGCGTCTACGGGCTGCTCAACAGCCAGTGGGCCCTGATCCTGGCGATGGTCACGATCGCCTCGCCCTACTGCATCTGGGTGCTCAAGCAGGCCAGCGACAAGCTGCCCCTGGAGCTGGATGAGGCTGCGCGAATCGACGGCGCCTCGCCGATGCAGCTGTTCCGCCTCGTCTACCTGCCCCTGATGGTGCCGTCGCTGGTGGCCGTGGGCACCTACTCGCTGCTGCTCGCGTGGAACGAGTACCTGTACGCGTTCCTGCTGCTGTCGAGGGAGCAGGACATCACGCTGGCGGTGGCGCTGGGCAACTTCCTCTCGGCCGACGACTCGCCCTGGGAGCTGCTGATGGCCACGGGTCTGATCTACGCGCTGCCGCCGGCGGCCATCTACTACGCCTTCAAGCGCTACATGGTGTCGGGCCTGACGGCCGGCGCCGTCAAGAGCTGACAGGGCCACCCTCGGGCGCCCACGCGCTGACCGGAGCTTTCCATCCATGGCGACCGTCTCGTTCCGCGACATCCACAAGGCCTACGGCAAGGTCAAGGTCATCCACGGCATCGGCTTCGACATCGCCGACGGCGAGTTTGTCGTGCTGGTCGGGCCCTCGGGCTGCGGCAAGAGCACGCTGCTGCGCATGCTCGCCGGGCTGGAGGACATCACAGGCGGCGAGATCGCCATCGATGGCAAGGTGGTCAACGACCTGGACTCCAAGGACCGCGACATCGCGATGGTGTTCCAGAGCTACGCGCTGTACCCGCACATGACGGTGCGCGAGAACATGGGTTTCTCGCTGAAGCTGCGCAAGGCCGATGCCGGGACCATCTCCAAGCGCGTGGCGGATGCCGCCCGTATCCTGAACCTGGACCCCTATCTGGACCGTTACCCGCGCGAGCTCTCAGGCGGCCAGCGCCAGCGCGTGGCGATGGGTCGCGCCATCGTGCGCGACCCCAAGGTGTTCCTGTTCGACGAGCCGCTGTCCAACCTGGACGCCAAGCTGCGCGTGGCCATGCGCGCCGAGATCAAGGCGCTGCACCAGCGCCTGAAGACCACCACCGTCTACGTCACTCACGACCAGATCGAGGCCATGACCATGGCTGACCGTATCGTGGTCATGCACGACGGCATCATCGAGCAGATCGGCACGCCGCTTGAGCTCTTCGACCGCCCGGGCAATCTCTTCGTCGCGCAGTTCATCGGCTCGCCGGCCATGAACGTCTTCCCCGGCACGGTTCGGGGTGGCGCCGTCGAGGCGCTGGGCGCGCGCTGGCCCCTGGTGCCAGGACTGGCCGAGGAGGGCGCCTCGGTGCAGTACGGCATCCGACCCACCGATCTGGGTCTGGGCAGCGAGGGCATCGCCGCGCAGGTTGTGGTGGTCGAGCCCACCGGCGCCGAGACGGAACTCGTGGTCGATGTGGGTGGCCAGTCGCTGATCGTGGTGCTGCACGGCCGGGCCTCGGTGCAACCCGGCGACAGCGTGGCCCTGTCGGTGCAGGCGCCGCGCGCCCACGTCTTCGACGCCGCCAGCGGCCGCCGGTTGGGATGAGGGCGCCGTGCAGGCGCCTCGCGTCGTGGTGATGGGGGTCTGCGGCAGCGGCAAGACCACCGTCGGCACCCTGTTGGCCCACGCCCTGGGGGTGACCTATGTGGACGGCGACGACCTGCACCCCCCGCGCAATGTGGCGCTGATGGCCTCGGGCACGCCACTGACCGACGATGATCGCGCCGAGTGGCTGGATGCCGTGGCGGCCACTCTGCAAGCTACGCCGCAGGGTCTGGTGGTCTCGTGCTCGGCGCTGCGCCGCCGTTACCGCGACCGACTGCGCAAGGCCGCGCCCGACCTGCGTCTGCTGCACCTGCACGGACCCCGGGCTCTGCTGTGGCAGCGCATGGCGGCCCGCCAGGGCCATTACATGCCTGCGGCGCTGCTGGACAGTCAGCTGCAGACGCTGGAACCCCCGGCTGCCGACGAGCGCGCCGTCGTCCTGGACATCGACGGTGAGCCCGCCACGCTCGCCCGCAAGGCGCTGGACCAGCTCTGCGCCAGGAGCCCCGCATGACCTCCTTCATCCGCACCGTGCTCTACACCTCAGACGATGGCCGCGCGCGCTTTCGCGAAGAGCCGATCGAGCTCACTGAGGGCAAGCCGCAGGCTCTGCTGTCGCCGCTGATGCCCAGCGGCGGCTACCAGCTGCGTCACAGCCCGGTGGGCTTTCGCAGCGAGTTCCACTGCACGGTGATCCCGCAGTGGGTGGTGATCCTGGGCGGCCGCATGGAGATCGGGCTGCAGGACGGCAGCTCGCGCGTCTTCGGCCCCGGTGAGCACTTCTACTCGGCCGACACCCTGCCCGAGGGCGCCACCTTCGACCCGGCAGTGCACGGGCACTGGAGCCGTCAGGTCGGCCCCGATCCATTGGTGACGCTGTTCGTGCGCGGGTGAGCCTGCCGTGACCCAAGCCAAGGCTGCCTCGCGCAACATCCACGGCCACACGCTGGATGCCCTGGGCATGGCCATCGTGGCGGGGCGCTACCCCAGCGGGGCCTCCATCCCGCCTGAGCCCACGCTGTGCGAGGAGCTGGGCGTGAGCCGCACCGTCGTGCGCGAGGCGGTGAAGTCGCTGGTGGCCAAGGGCTTGCTGGTGACCGGGCCCAAGCTGGGCACTCGCGTGCTGCCGGCCGACCAGTGGAACTGGTTCGACCCCGACGTCGTGGGCTGGCAGGGCCGCCAGGGGCTGTCGCCGCAGTTCCTGCGCGAGTTGCAGGAGCTGCGCCGCATGGTCGAGCCTGCGGCCGCCAGACTGGCGGCCGAGCGCGCCACGCTGTCGGACATTGCCGAGATCGAGTCGGCCTACGCCGGCATGCGGCACGCCATCGACCACGGCGGCGACTACATCAGCCACGACGTGCGCTTCCACCAGGGGCTGCTGGCGGCCAGCCACAACCGCATGGTGGTCCAGATGAGCAAGGCCATCGGCGCGTTGCTGCGCACGAGCTTCGAGATCTCGACCGCCAAGCGCGACGGGCCGGCGCTGTCGCTGCCCCTGCACCGCGCTGTGCTCGACGCCGTCATCGACCGCGCACCCGAGCGAGCCGAGCAGGCGATTGCCGTGCTCATCGACGGCGCCTCGCGCGACATCGCGGGCGTTCTCGGCTCGCGCCGCACGCTGCCGTCGCTGTCGGTGCCCGCTTCGCGACTGGCGCCGCGCGCGCCGGTCGCCACCCCTTGAAAGGAGACATCAGATGAAGGTGCTGATCACCGGCGGGGCCGGTTTCGTGGGCGCGAGGTTGGCCCGCGCGCTGCTGGCCCGCGGCCAGCTCTGCGGCCAGACCCTGACGCAGCTGGTACTGACCGACCAGTTCGACCCGCCGGCCGACCTGAAGGCCGAGCCCCGCGTGGCGGTGCGCACCGGCGCGCTGCTGGCCCAGTGCGAGGCCCTGCGCAGCGAGGACTTCGACGCCGTGTTCCACCTCGCTTCGGCGGTGTCGGGCGAGTGCGAGGCCGACTTCGACCTCGGCCTGCGTTCCAACCTGGACAGTACCCGCGCGCTGCTGGACGCCTTA
>Ga0315902_10003831_pt1 | contig 22200 bp, 21 predicted proteins | sample LakEriMetagenome_9_FD_203523 | JGI IMG/M metagenome (GOLD analysis project Ga0315902, IMG submission 203523) | Freshwater fungal communities from buoy surface, Lake Erie, Ohio, United States - Buoy 12 MA117 | ecosystem: Environmental > Aquatic > Freshwater > Lake > Lake biofilm | place: USA... | reverse complement strand
GGCAAGCTGCGTGGGGTGGAGAGCTACGGCATGCTGTGCTCGGCGCGCGAGCTCAAGCTGTCGGATGACCACGGCGGCCTGCTCGAGTTGGCCTCTGACGCCCCGGTGGGTGCTGACGTGCGCCAGTTGCTGAAGCTGGACGACACCGTCTTCACCCTCAAGCTCACGCCCAACCTTGGCCACGCGCTCAGCGTGTACGGCATCGCCCGCGAGGTGGCAGCGCTCACCGGCGCCCCGCTGCGCACCCCGGCCTTCCCGCCGGTCAAGGCCACGCACGAGCAGGTGCTGCCGGTGCAGGTGCTGGCCCCTGAGCTTTGCGGTCGCTTCTCCGGCCGGGTGGTGCGCGGCGTGGATACCCGGGCCAAGACGCCAGCCTGGATGGTGGAACGCCTCGAGCGTTGTGGCCAGCGCCCGGTGAGCGCGCTCGTGGACATCTCCAACTACGTGATGTTCGAGTTCGGCCGGCCGTCGCACATCTTCGACCTGGACCGCATCCACGACGGCCTGGTGGTGCGCTGGGGGGCGGCGGGCGAGAGCCTCAAGCTGCTCAATGGCCAGACCATCGAGGTGGACCAGCAGGTGGGCGTGATCGCCGACGCGCAGGCGGTGGAGTCGCTGGCCGGCATCATGGGCGGCGACGCCACGGCCGTCAGCGATGACACCCGAAATGTCTACATCGAGGCCGCCTTCTGGTGGCCCGAGGCGGTGTCCGGGCGCTCGCGGCGCTTCAACTTCTCCACCGACGCCGGCCACCGTTTCGAGCGCGGGGTCGACCCGGCGCTGACCGTCGAACACATCGAGCACATCACCTCGCTGGTGCAGCAGGTGTGCGGCGGCGAGGCCGGCCCCATCGACGACCACCGCTTGCGCCTGCCTGTCAGGGCACCGGTCACGCTGCGCGTGGCCCGTGCGGCCAAGGTGCTGGGCATGCCGCTCACCCAGTCCCGCTGCGCTGAGGTCTTCCGCAGGCTGGGCATGGACACGGGCGAAGGCGAGGGCACCGTCACCGTCACACCGCCAAGCTGGCGCTTCGACCTGGCCATCGAGGAAGACCTCATCGAGGAGGTGATCCGTGTCGTCGGCCTGCAGCATCTGCCGCCCACGCCGCCCCTGGCGCCCGTTACCGCCCGGCCGCAGCCCGAGGCCCGTCGCAGCGCCTACGCTCTGCGCCATGCCCTGGCGGCCCTGGGCTACCACGAGACCATCAACTTCAGCTTCGTCGAGGAATCGGTCGAGGCGGGCCTGGCCGGCAACGCAGACCCCATCCGCGTGCTCAACCCGATTGCCGCACCGCTGGCGGTGATGCGCTCATCGCTCATCGGCAGCCTGGTGGGCGTTCTGCAGACCAATCTGGCGCGCCGCACGACGCGGGTGCGCGTCTTCGAGGTGGGGCGCGTGTTCCGTCGCGACGCCTCGGTGCGCGATGGGGACCTGTCGGTGGCCGGTGTGCACCAGCCCATGCGCGTGGCCGCTCTGGCCGCCGGGCCGGTGGACACCCCGCAGTGGGGGGACAAGGAGCGCCTGGTCGACTTCTTCGACGTCAAGGGCGATCTGCAGGCACTGCTGGCGCCCCGGCAGGCCACCTTCGTGCCCGACACCCACCCGGCCCTGCACCCGGGGCGCTGTGCGCGGGTGGAGGTCGACGGGCAGCCCATCGGCCACGTGGGTGAGCTCCATCCCCGCTGGCGCCAGCACTTCGAGCTGCCCTCGGCACCGGTGGTGTTCGAACTCGACCTGCAGGCCGTGATGCAGCGAGAAGTCCCGGCCTTCGATGCTGTGCCGCGCCAGCTGCCCGTGGTGCGCGACCTGGCGCTGGTAGCCGACGAGACGCTGCCTCACGACACCCTGATGGCCGCGCTATGCGCCGCAGAAGACGGGCTTGTCCGCTCGGCCACGCTGTTCGACGTCTACAAGCCCACGTCTGCAGCAGCCGGTATCGGGGATGGGCAGCGCAGCCTCGCCGTCCGCCTGGAATTGCTGGATGATCGCTCGACGCTGACCGACGAGCGCATCGAAGCGGCCATGGCCGCGGCCATCGAGCGTGCCGCCGCCTGCGGCGCCCGCCTGCGCACCTGACACGCTGACCCGAGGCCACCCGATGGAATCACGCCTGACCGCCGCCGCAGCGAATCCGATCCTGCCCTCGTTGGAGACGCCCACCCTGACCAAGGCGGAGCTGGCCGAGATGCTGTTCGAGCGCCTGGGGCTGAACAAGCGCGAGTCCAAGGACATGGTCGAGGCCTTCTTCGAGATCGTCCACGGCACGCTTGTCGAGGGCGAGGACGTCAAGCTGTCGGGTTTTGGCAACTTCCAGGTCCGCAGAAAAGCACCGCGTCCCGGGCGCAATCCTCGGACTGGCGAGGCCATTCCGATCAACGCACGACTGGTGGTGACCTTTCATGCCAGTCACAAGCTCAAGTCGGCCGTCCAGACGGGTACCCCTGAGCCGGAGGAGTTCTAGTAGAGTCTGAAGACATCGACCTGCCACATTGATTTCCATGGAGAAATCGCTTCCCGACATACCTGCCAAGCGCTACTTCACCATCGGTGAGGTCAGCGACTTGTGCGGCGTGAAAGCGTACGTGCTGCGCTACTGGGAGCAGGAGTTCAACCAACTGCGGCCGGTCAAGCGCAGGGGCAACAGACGCTACTACCAGCACCACGAGGTGCTGCTCGTGCGCCGCATCCGTGATCTGCTCTACGAGAAGGGCTTCACCATCAGCGGCGCGCGCAACCAGCTCGCCGAGTGGGCTGCGGCGGTCACGCCAAAGGTTCTGCCCAGCCGGGCCGCTGCAGCAGCCGTCACGGGCCAGGCCGCCATCGCCAGGGCCGAGGTGAGCCCTCCGGAGCGCCTGGAACCTGTCGCGAACGACGGCGATGCCTCTTCTGCTGACGTCATCGCGAGCCTGCGCGCCGAGCTGATGTCGATACGTCGCATCCTCGACGCCTGATCGTCGGAAACGCCGGTCCTTCGGCCTCTATAATGCGAGGCTTCGTCGGGGTGTAGCGCAGCCTGGTAGCGCACTTGCATGGGGTGCAAGGGGTCGCGAGTTCGAATCCCGCCACCCCGACCAATGAAATCAACGGGTTAGCTCTCACAAGGAGCTAGCCCGTTTTGATTTGTGGGTGTCTCTCCCCTTATTGGCTGCCGTTCAGTTGCCGTTTCGCGGCGGACTCGAGATCGGGCTCCACATCCCTCAAGCGGGCTTCTTTTTCTTGAAGTAGCTGTTGAAGACCCGGGTCGCGCCATCTTGCGCGATGAGAAGCACGTCGTACGGGTCCTCACGATTGCCGTAGGCTGGGCCGTCCATGCCCGGGGATCCGTAGGGCATGCCGGGCACAGCCAGGCCGATGGCGTCAGGCCGTTCCTTCAGCAAACGGATGATGTCGGCCGCTGGCACATGTCCCTCGACGGCGTAGCGTCCCACTATCGCCGTGTGGCACGAGCCCAGCGAGGTGGGTATCTTCAGCCGCGCCCGTGTGGCGGTATTGCCGACATCGTTCACCTTCACCTTGAATCCGTTGGCTTCAAGATGGGTGATCCAGTCCTTGCAGCAGCCGCAGGTCGGGCTCTTCCACACCTCCATAAGAAAGGTGGGCCCTTGGGCGAAAGCCGATCCCGTCCTCAGGAGGAGCGCCGGCGCGCCCACCAGGGTTCCGATCAGGGTGCGTCTACGGTTCATGACAGGCAGGTGATGGAAGTTCGGCTCACGGTTCGGGCACTCAGATGACTCTGCAGAGGGCCACCGCACAGGCCGATCCACGGCCTACGGCGGCTTGCCAGATGCGCAACCAGACGGAAGTGCGCCCATCGCAGCGTTGCGCGGCCTCGTCGCGGTGCGAGACCTCATCGAGTCGGCACTTTTCGAGGAGCACTCGCAGCTCTTTCAGTTCATGGGCTGACAGCTCGGCGGACGGGCCGGCAGTTGGCAGCCTCAGCAGCGCATTGATGTCTCTGATCTGGTCGGCGTAGTGGCGGTCGACGAAGGTCTCAACCGCCTGGATGGTGGCGTATACGGCTCCCGGCCCGGCGCACGACGGCAGTGCACCGGTCAGCCACCCGCACAGCCGCCACAGCGGCAGCAGTCGACTGCGTTCACTCGCCGGCATCGCCTCCTCGATCAGATGGAGGTGACGGCGCTCGGTGTCCAGATGGTGTTGGGCAAAGGCCCTCAGGTCGGGGTCGCGCGTCACCGCCAGGATGCCGCGATAGATCATCACGGCACCGGTCTCGCCGGCGTGATCGGTCCGCAACTCGCGCAGCACCTCAAGCGGCAAACTGCTTGAAGTGGCCTGCGACGCCCTGTGCCCCAGGTGTGGTGCCAGAAACTGAAGAGCCGGTCGAAAACGTGGGCTTCGGCCGTCGTGCAGGTCGGTCAGCCTGGAAGGACAGTTCGCAGCGGCTGCAGCGGTTGCTCCGTGCGAGGGTTCCACGGGGGTGGCAGATTTCATCGGATGGAATGCTGCCACGGGGGCTGCTTGTGTGCCCGGGTACACGGGGATTCCGGCGCCCGCCGTCAGGGCATGGCATTGCGGTGGGCGCGCACTGGCGATTTCCAGGTGCGGAATCGAGATTGAAGGTGCGCGCCAAGCGCCAAAATGAATCGGGCCGGCCCCGCGAAGGGCCGGCCCGACCACGGACAAGCCTCCCGCGCTTACTTCGAAGCAGCCGGTGCAGCCTGTGAGGCCGTTGCCGGTGCCGCAGGGGCGGCAGGCGCTGCCGGAGCGGCTGGAGCGGGTGCCGTCACCGCAGGCGGTGTGGCGCTGTGCGCAGGCGCCTTGGCGCTGCCGCTCATCGGCAGCAGCGGCACGATCAGCAGCGCCACCAGGTTGATGATCTTGATCAGCGGGTTCACGGCGGGGCCGGCGGTGTCCTTGTAGGGGTCGCCTACGGTGTCGCCGGTGACGGCGGCCTTGTGGGTATCGCCGCCCTTCTTGTGCAGGGTGCCGTTGGCGTCGGTGAAGCCTTCCTCAATCAGCTTCTTGGCGTTGTCCCAGGCGCCGCCACCCGTGCACATGCTGATGGCCACGAACAGGCCGGTGACGATGGTGCCCATCAGCAGGCCGCCCAGTGCCGCCGGGCCGAGGAGCAGACCCACCAGGATGGGCACCACCACGGGAAGCAGCGAGGGGATCATCATCTCCTTGATGGCCGCGGTGGTGAGCATGTCCACCGCGGCGCCGTAGTCGGGCGTGCGCTTGCCGGCCATGATCTGGCCGTCGGCGAATTGCCGCCGCACCTCCACCACCACGCTGCCGGCGGCGCGGCCCACGGCCTCCATCGCCATTGCGCCGAAGAGGTAGGGGATCAGGCCGCCGATGAACAGGCCGACGATGACGCGGTGGTCGCTCAGGTCGAAGGCCAGGCTCATGCCGCGAGCCTCCAGCGCGTGCGTGTAGTCGGCGAACAGCACCAGCGCCGCCAGGCCGGCAGAGCCGATGGCGTAGCCCTTGGTCACGGCCTTGGTCGTGTTGCCCACGGCGTCCAGCGGGTCGGTGATGTCGCGCACGCTGCTGGGCAGCTCGCTCATCTCGGCAATGCCACCGGCGTTGTCGGTGATGGGGCCGTAGGCGTCCAGCGCCACCACGATGCCGGCCATGCTCAGCATGCTGGTGGCGGCGATCGCGATGCCGTACAGGCCCGCCAGCGCATAGGAGGCGTAGATCGCGATGCACACGAAGATCACCGGCCAGGCCGTGCTCTTCATGCTCACGCCCAGGCCGGCGATGATGTTGGTACCGTGGCCAGTCGTGCTGGCCTGCGCCACGTGCTGCACCGGCTTGTACTGCGTGCCGGTGTAGTACTCGGTGATCCACACCATGCCGGCCGTGAGCACCAGGCCCACCACGCAGCACAGCCACAGGGCCATCGAGCCGACCTGCTTGCCGCCGATGTCCACCGCCTGCGGGAACATGGCCGAGGTGATGAAGAAGAAGGCGATCAGGCTGAGCACGCCGGACACCGCCAAGCCCTTGTATAGCGCCGGCATGACATTGACCATGCCAGGCTTGGCCTTGACGAAGAAGCAGCCGATGATCGACGCGATGATGGACACGCCGCCCAGCACCAGCGGGTAGGTGACGCCCGTCATCGACGCGCTGCCGGCCACCATGATGGCGCCCAGCGCCATGGTGGCGATCAGCGTCACGACGTAGGTCTCGAACAGGTCGGCAGCCATGCCGGCGCAGTCGCCCACGTTGTCGCCCACGTTGTCGGCGATCACCGCAGGGTTGCGCGGGTCGTCCTCGGGGATGCCGGCCTCCACCTTGCCCACCAGGTCGGCGCCGACGTCAGCGCCCTTGGTGAAGATGCCGCCGCCCAGGCGGGCGAAGATCGAGATGAGGCTGGAGCCGAAGGCCACGCCCAGCATGGGCTTGAGAAGGGCCGGCAGAGTGGTCTCGCCCTTGGGCATCTGTCCGCCGTTGGTGATCCACCAGAAGAACAGCACCACGCCGATCAGGCCCAGGCCCACCACCAGCATGCCGGTGATGGCCCCGCCCTTGAAGGCGACATCCAGCGCCGGGCCGATGCCCTTGGTGGCGGCCTGCGCGGTGCGTACGTTGGCGCGCACCGAGATGTTCATGCCGATGAAGCCGCAGGCGCCCGACAGCACGGCGCCCAGCACGAAGCCGATCGCCGTGGGCACGCCCAGGAAGAACAGGATCAGCACCGCCAGCACCACGCCGACGATGGCAATCGTCTTGTACTGCCGGGCCAGGTAGGCGGCAGCACCCTGCTGCACCGCCCCCGCGATCTCCTGCATGCGGGCGTTGCCCGCGTCCTGACTCAGGATCCAGCTGCGCTGGATGAAACCATAGGCCACGGCCACAAGACCGCAGACCAGCGCCAGCATGAGCGCCATCGAAGTGGACATCGGAAAAACTCCTTGTTATCGGCGCCGCCCGGGTGCTGCGGCCTCCGGCAATGAGCCGACGACCACGCGCCCCTTGCCCGGAGCGGAACGGGCGGGATGCTACGGGATCGCGGGCCCTCCACGGGCTGGTGTTTTCCTGCGGTGACGGCGGGTGACTGACCTATGTCAGGCCCCGGTGGGGTCGGCACCTACAATCCGGGGTAACCCTGATATCCGGCATCTGCCGGCCTCTCACGAAAGCCCCGCATGAGCCTGCACAACGTCTCCCCCGGTCCCAAGGCACCCGAAGAGTTCAACGTCATCATCGAGATCCCGATGAGCGGCGACCCCATCAAGTACGAGGTGGACGAGGAGACCGGCGCCCTGTTCGTGGACCGGTTCATGGGCACGTCGATGCACTACCCCTGCAACTACGGCTACATCCCCAAGACCCTGGCCGATGATGGCGACCCGGTGGACGTGCTGGTGATCACGCCGGTTCCGCTGATTCCCGGGGTGGTGGTCACCTGCCGCGCGATCGGCATGCTGCGCATGGAGGACGAGGCCGGCGGTGACAACAAGCTGCTGGCGGTGCCCATCGACAAGATCCTGTCGATCTACTCGCAGTGGAAGAAGCCCGAAGACCTGAACCCCTTGCGCCTGAAGACCATCCAGCACTTTTTCGAGCACTACAAGGACCTGGAGCCCGGCAAGTGGGTCAAGGTCGTGGGCTGGGAGGGCGCCCAGGCCGCTCACGAAGAGGTCAGCGTGGGGATTGCGAACTGGACGAAGTCGCGTCAGCCTTGAACGGGTTGCGCTCGCGCAGTTCGTCCACGTAGGCCTCCACCCCCTGGCCCTCGCGCGCCAGGAATTCCGCCACCGCATCGGCGAAGCGAGAGTCGGCCAGCCAGTGCGCCGAGGCCGTCGGTGCAGGCAGCAGGCCGCGGGCCATCTTGTGTTCGCCCTGCGCCCCGCCCTCGAAGCGCTGAAAGCCTCGGGCGATGCACCAAGCCAGAGGCTGGTAGTAGCAGGCCTCGAAGTGCAGGCAGGGCACGTGCTCAGTGCAACCCCAGTAGCGCCCCCAGGCCAGGCCCCGCGCGCTGTCCACGGCTACCAACGAGGCGGCGATGCGCCGGCCCTCGCGACTGGCCACGAACATCACCCAGTGCTCGGGCATGCGCTGGGCCATCTCGCGGAAGAAGCCGCGGGTCAGATAGGGCGATGACCCGTGGGCGTGATACGTGAGGGTGTAGCAGCGGTAGAAGAAGTCCCAGTCGGACTCTGCGATCTGCGGCCCCTCCAGGACGCTGAAGCTCACGGCGGCCTCGGCCACCTTGCGCCGCTCTTGGGCGATGTTCTTGCGCTTGTGCCGCTGCAACTGCTGCAGCATGGCGTCGAAGTCGGCACAAGGCGCTGCGGCGTCGCGGCGCCAGTGGAACTGCACGCCGTGGCGGATCATCCAGCCCTCGGCTTCGAAGGCACGGCGGTCGGCCTCGTCGATGAAGAGCACATGCGCCGATGACAGCCCGCCCTCGCGGGCCAGCGCGGTGATGGCCCTGGCCAGGGCGCGTCGGGTGGCCTCGTCACGCGCCAGCAAACGGCTGCCAGGCACCGGGGTGAAAGGGCTGGCGCACAGCAGCTTGGGGTAGTAGTGCAGGCCGTGTCGCCGATAGGCGTCGGCCCAGGCCCAGTCGAACACGTACTCGCCGTAGGAGTGGCTCTTCAGGTACAGCGCCACTGCCCCCGCCAACCGGTCGCCTTGCCAGAGCGTGAGTAAACGGGGCGACCAGCCGGTGTCGTTCACCGCGCTGTCAGAGACCTGCATGGCGGCCAGATAGTCGTGGCGCATGAACGGGGTGGGCTCGTCCTGCGCATGCAGCAGTGCGTCCCACTGCGCGGCGTCGACCTGCTGCGGGTCATCAACGATAGCGATGCGATATTCTTCAGCGATGCCGCTCTCCCTCATCTCCATTCAGCGGGCTCCCTCGTGAAGGTCGCTCTGGCCCAGCTGAATGCCACGGTGGGCGACCTGCCGGGCAACGCCCGCCTCATTGCCGAGGCCGCACGGCAGGCCCACGCCGCAGGCGCCCGGCTTGTGCTCACCCCTGAGTTGTGTCTGACGGGTTATCCGCCCGAGGACCTGCTGCTGCGCCCTGCCTTCATGGACGCCTGCCAGGCGGCGCTGGACGCTTTGTCGGTTGAGCTTGCGGGGCTTGAGGGCTTGCACGTGGTGGTGGGGCACCCCATGCGGCTGCCGAACGGCAGCGGGGTACGGGGCAAGTCTATGGCGATGCAGGCTTGCCTGAACGCCGCCTCGGTATTGGCCTCGGGCCGAGTGGTGGCCTCCTACGCGAAGCGCGAACTGCCCAACTACCAGGTCTTCGACGAGAGGCGCTATTTCGTCTCGGGCCGAGAGGCGGGTCTGGGCCCTGCAGTCATCGACATCGACGGGCTGCGCCTGGGCCTGCTCATTTGCGAGGACGCCTGGCGCGACGAGCCCGCCCAACTCGCCTGCGACGCCGGTGCTCAGGTGCTGTGCGTGCTCAATGCCTCGCCCTTTCACCTGGACAAGGCTTTCGAGCGCGAGGCCCGCATGGCCGAAAGGGCGCGTCGCCACGGCGTGGCCCTGCTGTACGCCCATCTGGCGGGCGGCCAGGACGAGGTGGTGTTCGACGGTGCGTCGTTTGCCGTGCAGGCTGACGGCGAGGTGGCTGCGCGGGCGCCGATGTTCGATCCGGCGCTCCTCATTGTCGAGGTGGACGGGCAGGGCAGGGCCCGCGGGGCTCTGGCTGCCGTGCCCGACGTGGAAGCCCAGGCCTGGGCGGCGCTGGTCACCGGGGTGCGCGACTACGTAGGCAAGAACGGCTTTCCCGGGGCGATCATCGGCTTGTCGGGGGGCATCGACTCGGCGCTGGTGCTCGCCGTGGCGGTGGACGCCCTGGGGGCCGACCGCGTGCGCACGGTGATGATGCCGTCGCCGTACACGGCCGACATCTCCTGGGTCGATGCCCGCGACATGGCCACCCGGTTGGGCGTACGGTATGACGAGATTCCGATCCAGCCGATGTTCGAGGCCTTCCGGACCAGCCTGGCCGGGCAGTTCCAGGGCCTGCCCGAGGACGCGACCGAGGAGAACATCCAGGCCCGCATCCGCGGCACGCTGCTGATGGCGCTGTCGAACAAGACCGGTTCCATCGTGCTGACCACCGGCAACAAGAGCGAGATGGCCACGGGCTACTGCACCCTGTACGGCGACATGGCCGGCGGCTTTGCGGTGATCAAGGATGTCGCCAAGACGCTGGTGTATCGCCTGGCGAGCTGGAAGAACCGGCAAGGGGCGCTGCGGGCTGACGGTACCTCGGGCCCGGTCATCCCCGAGCGCATCATCACCCGGGCCCCCTCGGCCGAATTGCGCCCCGACCAGACCGACCAGGACAGCCTGCCACCCTACGAGGTGCTGGACGCCATCCTCGCCCGCTACATGGAGGAAGACCGCAGCATCGAGCAGATCGTCGCCGAGGGCTTCGACCGCGCCGATGTCGAGCGCGTCACCCGTCTGATCAAGATCAACGAGTACAAGCGGCGCCAGGCGCCGGTGGGAATCCGCATAACCCACCGCGCCTTCGGGCGGGATTGGCGCTATCCGATCACGTCGCGGTTCCGCGCGTAAACTGGTCTGCAACCCTGGGAGACCGCCATGAAGCAGATCACCGCCATCATCAAGCCCTTCAAGCTCGAAGAGGTGCGCGAGGCGCTTGCCGACGTGGGGGTTTCCGGTCTGACTGTCACCGAGGTCAAGGGTTTCGGGCGCCAGAAGGGCCACACCGAGCTCTACCGCGGCGCGGAGTACGTGGTCGACTTCCTGCCGAAGATCAAGATCGAGGTCGTGGTCAGGGACGACGACGTCGAGCGCTGCATCGAGACCATCATCCGCGCCGCCAAGACCGGCAAGATCGGCGACGGCAAGATCTTCGTCACCCCGGTCGAGCAGGTGGTGCGCATTCGCACCGGCGAGACCGACGAATCGGCCGTCTGATGCGCTCCCTCAGATGCGGCTGAAGTCGTCGGGCGCGGTCGCGCGCAGCGCCTGCTGCTGCAACTGGTCGAGCAGGGCTTCGGGGTCTTCTCCCGACACCACCAGCTCAAGCTGCGCCGGCGACACGAAGCCTTGGGCCACCGTACTGGCGATGAAACTGCGCAGCGGCTCCCAGTAGCCTCGTACGTTCAGCAGCCCGATGGGCTGATCGTGGTAGCCGAGATAGCGCCAGGTCCAGACCTCGAACAACTCCTCCATCGTCCCGAGTCCTCCGGGCAAGGCCAGGAAGGCGTCGGCGCGTTGGGCCATCATCTGTTTGCGCTCGTGCATGGTCTCCACCACGTGCATCTCGTGCAATCCGCGGTGGCCGACCTCCCGTTCCATCAGGGTGCGGGGAATGACGCCCACGACACGCCCGCCGGACTTCAGCGTGGCGTCGGCCACCTGACCCATCAGCCCGACGTTGCCGCCGCCATAGACCAGCTGCCAGCCGCGGCGGCCGACGGCCTCACCCACTCGCCGGGCGGCATCTGCGTAGTCGGGGAGGGCGCCATCGCGGGCGCCGCAGTACACGCACAGCGAGAACGGCCGGGCGGTCACTTGAGGAACCTATCGAAAGCGACGGCTGCCCAGACCCCCGCGCACATCAGTAGTGCCAAGGCCACGGCCGAGCTGCCGAAGTCCTTGGCGCGTCCGCTGAGCTCGTGGTGCTCGAAGGAGATGCGATCGACCGTCGCCTCGACCGCCGAATTGAGCAGTTCGACGATCAGCACCAGCAGGACACTGGCCACCAAAGCCGCAATCTCCAGCGCGTGTCGGCCTAGCCAGAAGGCGGCAGGCAGCAGCACCACGGCAAGCCAGGTCTCCTGCCGGAAGGCGCTTTCGCCGCGGTAGGCCGCGGCCAGGCCTCGGGCGCTGTGGCCGGCGGCATGGACGATGCGGTCAATGCCGCTGCGGCCCTTGTGGGGATTGGTCATCGAGACGATTCTGCCCGAGCCTCCGGCCCGGGCAGGGTGCGTTCAGGCAGTTGCGGGCGGGGAAGGCCGGCTGTCCACCAGTCGGGTGCCGCATAGGGCGTCATGCCAAAACTGTCGCTCGGGGTGGAGGCGAGCCAGCGCAGCATAGGCCGCCATCCCGGTCAGCAGCAGCCCGGTGACCTCGAGCCCGCTCGTCAGCCCTGCCAACTCGGCCGTCAGCAGCGCCGGTAGGAACCACAGCCAGCAGGCGAAGTAGCGGCACAGCCCCAGCCACTGAGGCACCGCAGAGCCGTCGCTGCGCACCAGACGCAGTTGCCAGGTCTTCATGGCCACCGTCTGGCCACCGCGCGACCAGAACCACACGAAGTAGATACCCAGCACCACGAAGAGGAAAGCTCGAAGGCCGTAGGTGCCCTGCAGGGCATGCCGCTGCTGGGTCAGGCTGGAGTACAGGTACCCGGCGATCATGACGACGCCGAAGAGGAGCACGCCCTCGTATACAAAAGCTGCCATCCTCCTGGCCAGGCCCGGTGCTCGCAGGGCCATACGCCCGCCAGCGGGGCTCACGAGTCTGACGGAGGCTCGGGCTCGGCCGGGGCCTCGGGCTTGCTCCCCTCGGGCCGCGAAGCCGGCCCTGCTGCCTGGGGTCCTCGCAGCGGCAACAGCGTGGCCGGATTCACGGCACCAGGCACGGCAGCGATCTTGGGCTGGCCGGGCTGATGGTGTCGCGGGGGCTTCACTTCCCGGGACACCAGCGTGGTGGTGGCGCCCGGTCGCACCTGGATCACGGTGGGAGCAACGGCCTTGGCCGGTGCCTGCGGAGTCGCTTGCACCACGTTGCGCTTAGGCTCGGCCGGGGAAGTTCTGGGTGCCGTGGGTGCCGGAGCAGCGGCGCCTTTGGCAGCCGGCTCAGTGGCCTTCGAAGCCAGCGCTTCCCGCCTTTCGGCGGGAAGCGCCTGGTAGGCTTCCCAGCGCGCAGCCCGGTCTTCGGCAGGAATCTGCTTGGCCTCGAGGAACTGCAACCGCGCACGGCCCCGCTCCTGCGGAGTCATCCGTGCCCACTCGGCCATGCGCTCGCCGATGCGTTGGCGCTCGTCGGCCGACATGGACGGCATGCGACCCGCCACCTGCAGCCATTTCTGTTTGCGCGAGGCGTCGATCGTGTGCCAATCCTGCTGCAGCGGGGCCAGAGCCAGGCGCTGGGCCGGAGTCAACGCAGACCAGCGAGGGCCCTGCTCTGCCATGGCAACAGCGGGTTGCGCTGGAGCAACGGTCTGGGCCCGAACGCCCACATTCAGGCCAGACAGGGCCAGGGGAAGGAGTAGAACGCGGGCGCAAGCGGCCAGGCCCGCGACGCCGCGGCTCATTCCGGCGGACCCTTCAGGAACTCGGCGAAGCCAGGATCGGTGTAGGCAGCCGGAGGCAGTTCGTCGGCCAGGAGGATGGCGTCGATCTCCGCCGCTGCGTCGATCTGGCCCGCGTTCTTGAGTTGCTGTATGGCGACCAGGCCGGCAACCAGCACGAGCAAGGGCAAGGCCGACGCCAGACGCTGCCACCAGGCAGGCCCCGTCAGGCCGGCCGCCCCGTTTGACAACCCCACCACAGCGGTGGGGGTCGCGACGCGACGGCGTTGGGCAGCGGCCTCGGCCATCGCTCGGTCACGGGCGAAGCGCAGTCGCTGCTCGATGTCGTGCGGCAGTGCGGCGGCGTCCAGCGGGGCCAACCAGCGCCGAGCCAGGCGGGCTTGAACCGCGTCGCGCAGGGAGGCTGATGGGGGGAGGGAAGTGGAGCGGGTCACAGCGAGATTCCCTTCGCCTTCAAGGCCTTGGCCAGTGCGTGAACGGCTCGCGAGCAGTGCGTTTTCACGCTTCCCTCGGAGCATCCCATGGCCTGAGCAGTGTCGGCGACGTCGAATTCCTCCCAGTAACGCAGCAGGAAGGCTTCCCGTTGACGCGCTGGCAATGCGGCGATCTCGGACTCGATCGCCTCGAGCGTCTGGGCTCGGGACACGGCGTCGGCAGCGCTTTCCACTCCGGCCGAGCCGTCGGCGACCTCCAGTGTCTCCAGCAGGTCGAAGTCGCCGTCGTCGTCCTCGCGCTCGAAGTCCGACAGGTTGCTGATCACGTTGTGCCGAACCTTCTCGCGCCGGAACCAGTCCATCGTGGCGTTGGACAGGATGCGCTGGAACAGCATCGGGAACTCCGATGCCGGTCGGTCGGCATACCGCTGCGCCAGACGGATCATCGAGTCCTGCACGATGTCCAGCGCCGCGTCGTCGTCGCGCACAGTGAAGGCTGTGCGCTTGAACGCCCGCTTCTCGACGCTCTTGAGGAAGCTCGACAGTTCCTGGTCTGAGGCCAATGGGAAGGGGGCGTGAGTGACGGGAGGGTCTGACTCGGCGCCGCAACGGGTTGCGCCTGGCAGGCCGAGCCGATGCGCAACCTCCTTGAGGTTTCCCGGCAGCGCCAAGACGCCCTGTCCGGACAACCGCAGCATGGATGCCATAATCCGGCCCCCGCAGAAAGCGGGATGGTCATTGTGTGCCCTGTCCGACGGCGGTCGGGGCGGTATTGACCGCGCAGGCACCGAACCCGCCTCAAGAGGGCGCGAGCAAGGTGCACCTATGGTTTTTCGTCAGAGAAATTCACAGGGGTTCTCATGGACATGTCTGCCGCGGAAGTCAAGCGCGCCGCATCGGCGCAAGCGAATTCCTCCCAGGACCCGAACGGGTCTGAAATCCTCGTGCGCTGCCTCCAGGCGGAGGGCGTGAAGTTCCTCTGGGGGTACCCTGGCGGGGCGGTTCTGTACATCTACGACGCCCTGTACAAGCAGGACTCCATCGAGCATGTGCTGGTGCGCCACGAACAGGCGGCCGTGCACGCCGCCGATGGGTATGCCAGGGCGACAGGCGAGGTCGGCGTGGCCCTGGTCACCTCCGGCCCAGGGGTGACCAATGCGATCACCGGGATCGCCACCGCCTACATGGATTCGATCCCGATGGTGATCATCACTGGCCAGGTCCCCACTCCGGCCATTGGGCTGGACGCCTTCCAGGAGTGCGACACCGTGGGCATCACCCGGCCCATCGTCAAGCACAACTTCCTGGTCAAGGACGTCAAGGACCTGGCGCTCACGATCAAGAAGGCCTTCCACATCGCCCGCACCGGCCGGCCCGGCCCGGTGGTGGTGGATGTCCCCAAGGACGTGTCGCTGAAGACAGCGGCCTTCCACTACCCCGAGCGGGTGGAGATGCGCTCGTACAACCCGGTGCGCAAGGGTCACGGCGGCCAGATCCGCAAGGCCGTGCAACTGCTCCTGGGAGCCAAGCGCCCCTACATCTACACCGGTGGTGGCGTGATCCTGGGCGAAGCGTCGAAGGAGCTGCGCGAACTGGTCGACCTGCTCGGCTTCCCGTGCACCAACACGCTGATGGGTCTGGGTGCGGTGCCCGCGTCGGACCGGCGGTTCCTGGGCATGCTGGGCATGCACGGCACCTACGAGGCCAACATGACCATGCAGAACTGCGACGTGCTGCTGGCGGTGGGGGCCCGTTTCGATGACCGGGTCATCGGCAACCCCAAGCACTTCGCCTCGGTCGAGCGCAAGATCATCCACGTGGACATCGACCCTTCCTCGATTTCCAAGCGGGTGAAGGTCGACATCCCCATCGTGGGGGATGTCAAGGACGTGCTGCAGGAGTTGATCGCGCAGCTGCGCGAGGCCACCCAGAAGCCCGATGCCGAGGCCGTGCAGCAGTGGTGGCGGCAGATCGACGAGTGGCGGGGCCGGGAGTGTCTGCGCTACAGGCCCAGCGATGACGTCATCAAGCCCCAGATGGTGGTGGAGACGCTGCACCGCCTGACCCGCGGCACCGACGCTTACATCACCTCGGATGTGGGCCAGCACCAGATGTGGGCCGCCCAGTACTACGGGTTCGACGAGCCGCGGCGCTGGATCAACTCCGGCGGCCTGGGCACCATGGGTGTGGGCCTGCCCTACGCCATGGGGATCAAGCTTGCGAAGCCGGATGCCGAGGTGTTCTGCATCACGGGTGAGGGCTCCATCCAGATGTGCATCCAGGAGCTTTCCACCTGCCTGCAGTACAACACGCCGGTCAAGGTGATCTCCCTGAACAACCGCTACCTGGGCATGGTGCGTCAGTGGCAGCAACTCGACTATGGCGGGCGCTACTCGCACAGCTACATGGACGCGCTGCCCGACTTCGTCAAGCTGGCCGAGGCCTATGGCCACGTCGGACTGAAGATAGAGAAGCCCTCTGAGGTGGAGCCGGCCCTGAAGGAGGCGATCCGCCTGAAGGACCGCACCGTCTTCCTGGACGTGCGGACCGACCCGACCGAAAACGTGTGGCCCATGGTCCAGGCCGGCAAGGGCATCACAGAAATGCTGCTGGGTTCCGAAGACCTGTGAGACGTCGACGGGCGCGAGGCCGTTGCCGCTACCGCGGCGGCGGCAGGAGCGTCCGAAGACCCGATCAGGTGAATCCAGCGTCCTGACAACCCATCGGAGATCGAGCCCGAAGCCCGCTCGCCCACCGGCGCGCGGATCGAAGGGTCCGATGCACGACAGACATGAAACACATCATCGCGGTGTTGCTCGAGAACGAGCCCGGCGCCCTGTCCCGCGTCGTGGCGCTGTTCTCGGCGCGCGGCTACAACATCGAGAGCCTGAGCGTGGCTCCCACCGAGGACCCCTCTCTCTCTCGCATGACCATCGTCACCACCGGCTCTGACGACGTGATCGAGCAGATCACCAAGCACCTGAACCGCCTCATCGAGGTGGTGAAGGTGGTCGACCTGACGGAGGGGCAGTACACCGAGCGCGAGATGATGCTCATCAAGGTGCGCGCCGTGGGCAAGGAGCGCGAGGAGATGATGCGCATGGCCGAAATCTTCCGCGGCCGCATCATCGACGTCACCGAGAAGAGCTACACGTTGGAGCTCACCGGCGACTCGGCCAAGCTCGACGCGTTCATCGCCGCACTGGACCGCGCGTCCATCCTTGAAACCGTGAGAACGGGCGCCAGCGGCATCGGCCGCGGAGAGCGCATCCTCAGGGTCTGATTTCCCCCGCAGTTTGCAAAACGGAGAACTCCATGAAGGTCTATTACGACAAGGACGCCGATCTGAGCCTCATCAAGGGCAAGAAGGTCACCATCGTGGGCTATGGCTCGCAAGGCCACGCCCACGCGCTGAATCTGAATGACAGTGGCGTGAAGGTCACTGTCGGACTGCGCCGTGGCGGCGCGTCCTGGCCCAAGGTGGAGAAGGCCGGCCTGAAGGTGGCCGAGGTGGCCGAGGCCGTCCGCGATGCCGATGTCGTGATGATCCTGCTGCCCGATGAGCAGATCGCCTCTGTCTACAAGAACGATGTCGAGCCCAACATCCGCGAAGGTGCCTCGCTGGCCTTCGCCCACGGATTCAACGTGCACTACGGTCAGGTCGTGCCGCGCGCCGATCTGGACGTGTGGATGGTGGCCCCCAAGGCTCCTGGACACACGGTGCGCAGCACCTACTCCCAGGGTGGCGGTGTGCCGCACCTGATCGCCGTTCACGCCGACCGCTCAGGCCGCGCCCGCGACGTGGCGCTGAGCTACGCCGCTGCCAACGGCGGCGGCAAGGCCGGCATCATCGAGACGAACTTTCGCGAGGAGACCGAGACCGACCTCTTCGGCGAGCAGGCTGTGCTGTGCGGTGGCACCGTGGAGCTCATCAAGGCCGGCTTCGAGACCCTGGTGGAGGCCGGCTACGCTCCCGAGATGGCCTACTTCGAGTGCCTGCATGAGCTCAAGCTCATCGTGGACCTGATCTACGAGGGCGGCATCGCCAACATGAACTACTCGATCTCCAACAACGCGGAGTATGGCGAGTACGTCACCGGGCCGAGGATCGTCAACGACGACACCAAACAGGTGATGAAGCAGGTGCTCAAGGACATCCAGACGGGTGAGTACGCCAAGAGCTTCATTCTCGAAAACCGCGCCGGCGCGCCGACGCTCATGTCGCGTCGCCGCCTGACCGCCGAGCATGACATCGAGGTCGTGGGCGAGAAGCTGCGTGCGATGATGCCCTGGATCAAGGCCAACAAGCTGGTGGACAAGAGCCGCAACTGACGCGATGAGCGAGCCCGACGGACCCGAGGCGACTGACGGCGCGGCCCTGCGGCCGCGCCGCAAGGGCATCTACGTGCTGCCCAACGCCGTCACGCTGGCGGCCTTGTTCGCTGGTTTCTACGCCATCGTCATGGCGATGAACGGCCGCTTCGACGTGGCCTGCGTGGGCATCTTCTGTGCGGCCGTGCTGGACAGTCTGGACGGCCGCATCGCCCGGATGACGAACACGCAGAGCGCGTTCGGCGAGCAGATGGACAGCCTGTGCGACATGGTCAGCTTCGGTCTGGCGCCTGCGCTGATCGTGCTGGAGTGGGCGCTCAAGGGCCTGGGCAAGGTGGGCTGGATCGTCGCCTTCGTCTACTGTGCGGCGGCTGCCCTGCGCCTGGCCCGCTTCAACACCAACATCGGGGTGGTCGACAAGCGCTTCTTCCAGGGACTGCCCAGTCCGGCGGCCGCGGCACTCGTCATCGGCCTCATCTACATGATGGACGACCTGGGCCTCAAGCCCCTGGGGCGCAATGCCGAGCCCTGGCTGTCGTGGGTTGCGCTGGGCGTGACGCTTTACGCCGGGCTGGTGATGGTCACGAACCTGCCGTTCTACAGCTTCAAGGTGGTGGGTGGGCGCCGTACGGTGCCCTTCGCGGTGATCGTCGCGATCGCTCTGGGCATCGCCCTGATCAACCTGCACCCCTCGGGTGTGCTGTTCGGCCTGTTCTGCCTCTACGGGCTCTCGGGTTTCGGCGTGTACGTGTACCGTAAGTTCAAGGGCGCGCCGGTGAGCGTGATCGCCACCTCCACCGACGAGCCCGACGAGGTGGGCCTTCACCGCTGAGGCGGTCGCTTGCCCTGCCTGTGCTACATTGAAGTCATGACATCAGTGCAATCGCTCCTGCTGCTACTACGCGAGGTTCATCCGGCGCGCTGATCGTCCACGACCCCCAGTTTCTTCGGATCGACGGCCCGCCAGCCCAGTGCAGCGGGCCGTTTTTCCATGTGTTGACGTTTTTCGTTTCGACCAGGAAGAGAAGCCATGACCGACAAGCTCATCATCTTCGACACCACCTTGCGCGACGGCGAGCAGTCGCCTGGTGCCTCGATGACCCGAGAAGAGAAGCTGCGCATCGCCCGGCAACTCGAGCGCATGCGGGTGGACGTGATCGAGGCCGGCTTCGCCGCGTCCAGCAATGGTGACTTCGAGGCGGTGCGGGCGATCGCGGCCGCCGTGCGTGACAGCACTGTGTGCTCTCTGGCGCGTGCCAATGACCGCGACATCGCGCGCGCTGCCGAGGCGCTCAAGCCCGCCCAGCGCGCCCGGATCCACACTTTCATCGCCACCAGCGAACTGCACATGGAAAAGAAGCTGCGCATGACGCGCGAGCAGGTCCACGAGCAGGCCCGCCAGGCGGTGCGCTTCGCCCGCAACCTGTGCAGCGATATCGAGTTCTCGCCGGAGGACGGCTACCGCTCCGACCCCGACTTCCTGTGCCAGGTGCTGGAGACTGTGATCGCCGAGGGCGCCACCACCATCAACATCCCGGACACGGTGGGCTACGCGATCCCCGAGCTGTACGGCGAATTCATCCGCATGCTGCGCCAACGCGTGCCCAACTCGGACAAGGCCATCTGGTCCGTGCATTGCCACAACGACCTGGGCATGGCAGTGGCCAACTCGTTGGCCGGGGTGAAGATCGGCGGCGCCCGGCAGGTGGAGTGCACCGTCAACGGCCTGGGCGAGCGCGCGGGCAACTGCTCGCTGGAGGAGGTGGTCATGGCGGTGCGCACCCGGCGCGACCACTTCGGGCTGGAGGTCGGCATCGACACCAGCCAGATCGTGCCTGCCTCGCGTCTGGTGGCGCAGACCACGGGCTTCGTCGTCCAGCCGAACAAGGCGGTGGTGGGCGCCAACGCCTTTGCGCATGCCTCGGGCATCCATCAGGACGGCGTGCTCAAGGCTCGCGACACCTACGAGATCATGCGCGCCGAGGACGTGGGCTGGAGCGCGAACAAGATCGTGCTGGGCAAGCTCTCGGGCCGCAACGCATTCAAGCAGCGGCTGCAGGACCTGGGCATCGCGCTGGAGTCCGAGGCCGAGGTGAATGCCGCCTTCTCCCGGTTCAAGGATCTGGCCGACCGCAAGAGCGATATCTTCGATGAGGACATCATCGCCCTGGTGGGCGACGAGAGCGTCACCAGTGAGCAGGAGCACTTCCGCCTGCTGTCGCTGGCCCAGCGTTCCGAGACTGGCGAGCGTCCCCACGCCCAGGTGGCCTTTGCTGCTGGCGAGCGTGAACTGCATGCCAGAAGCGACGGCAACGGCCCGGTGGACGCCAGCCTCAAGGCGATCGAGTCCCAGGTGAACTCGGGCGCCGAACTGGTGCTGTACTCCGTCAACGCCATCACCAGCGGCAGCACGGAGTCCCAGGGCGAGGTCACCGTGCGCCTGCAGCAGGGGGGTCGGGTGGTCAACGGCGTGGGCGCAGACCCGGACATCGTCGTCGCCTCGGCCAAGGCGTATCTGGCCGCCTTGAACAAGCTGCACAGCAAGACCGAACGCGTTGCCGCTCAGGGTTGACCCTGATGTGACATTTGCACTTGAGGATTCGCATCCAACTGCTTGATCTTGCGCAAGTTTTCCGTGCCGCCTACACTGCGCCGCCTGGTGCAGGCGTACGGGGGACGAGGCTTTGTCTGAGGCGATGCGGTCATGCGGTCTTGCAAAGTCATGGGCTCATCTGGCGCTGGCGCTGTTGATGGCCTTATCGGCCTCTTTCGCATCAGCTCAGAAGAGTTCGCCGCCGGCCTCGAGCAAGCCTGAGGCGCAGTCCAGCCGCCAGGCCAAGAAGGCCACCACCAAGCAGCGGCAGGTCCGCAAGGCAGCCGCCCCGGCGCGCCCCTCACTCGGGCAGCGAACCGGGCTTCATGACGTGTCCGATCCGCTGGACCTCAAGTCCAGCGTGGTCCTGGTCGTCGACCAGGACACCGACCAGGTCCTGTTCAGCAAGAACCCCTCGGCCGTGCTGCCCATTGCCTCCATCACCAAGCTGATGACGGCGATGGTGGTGCTTGAAGAGGGTTTGCCCCTGGATGAGCGTCTTACGGTGTCGCGCGAGGACATCGATCTGGGCAAGGGCAGCGGCTCGCGACTTCGGCCCGGCACTGAACTCAGCCGTGGGGAGATGCTTCATCTCGCGCTGATGGCCTCGGAGAACCGCGCTGCCAACGCCTTGGGGCGCAACTTTCCGGGCGGCATGCCGGCTTTCGTGGAGAGGATGAACCGCAAGGCGCAGGACCTTGGCATGCACTCGACCCGATATGTCGAGCCGACCGGGCTGTCCAGCGACAACCGCTCCAACGCGCATGACCTGACCCTCCTGGTCAAGGCCGCCTATAGCCAGCCGCTGATCCGTGAGTTGTCCACCAGCCTGGAGTCCAGCGTCGCAGTGGGCAAGCGGAAGATCCAGTTTCGCAATACCAACGGCCTGGTTCGCAGTCAGCAGTGGGAGATCGGCCTGCAGAAGACGGGCTATATCTCCGAGGCCGGTCGCTGCGTGGTCATGCAGGCCGAGCTCGCGGGCCGCAAGCTCATCATGGTGCTGCTGGACTCGGCGGGCCGCCATGCGCGCATCGTGGATGCCGAGCGGCTGCGCAGGTGGTTGAACCACTCTGTGCCCGAGGTCACCGGGCTGCTCTCCGATCTGGGGCGCTGACCCCGACGGCGGGTTCAGCGCCTGCCGGTTGAGGAGCGAAAGCCCAGCTCTGCAGAGATCGTCTGGGCGGTGGCCTTGACCCGCTCCAGCCACGATTCCTCCAGGCGGTCAGCGGGGGCGGAGATCGACAGTCCAGCCACGAGCTTGCCCTGGTCGTCGTAGATCCCAGCGGCCATGCAGCGCACTCCCGGCTCGAGCTCTTCGTCATCGCGCGCCACGCCGAGTGTGCGCACCGATGCCAATTCGCGTTCGAGCCGTGCAGGGTCGGTGATGCTGTTGCGGGTGTGGCCTGCCAGCCCGGTGCGGGTGACGTAGGCCCGCACACGCTGCGGGTCATCGTGAGCCAGGAACAGCTTGCCCACGGAGGTCAGGTGAAGAGGTGCTCGACCTCCGACCGCACGGACCACCTGCATGCCTGAGCGCTCGCTGAAAGCGCGCTCGATGTAGACGATCTCGTCGCCCTGTCGCATGGACAGGTTTACGGGCTGGTGCGTCA
>Ga0315902_10003829_pt1 | contig 22202 bp, 14 predicted proteins | sample LakEriMetagenome_9_FD_203523 | JGI IMG/M metagenome (GOLD analysis project Ga0315902, IMG submission 203523) | Freshwater fungal communities from buoy surface, Lake Erie, Ohio, United States - Buoy 12 MA117 | ecosystem: Environmental > Aquatic > Freshwater > Lake > Lake biofilm | place: USA... | reverse complement strand
CTCATCTGACGATTCGGGCTTCCCGGCAACCGGGCACGGTGGCCCGCACCCAGCGGCCCAAGGCTGTCGGGGCCATGGATGGGCTGGTATTCGCGCCGGCGCATCCCTCCGGGCCTGCTTCGGCTTACGCGAGGCTCGCCAGGATGGCGAGCCATCGCACGCCGCCGCGGAGCGGCCACGGTCGCCCGGAGGTGCGACCGCATGGCCGTCCGGCGAACCCTTGGCGTTCGCCGCGACGGCCCAAGGCTGTCGGGGCCATGGATGGCCCGACAGCCGTGAAGTCAGAAGTCATACCACATGCCGATGCCGGCGCGGTTCTGCTTGTAGAACACGAACTCGTACTGCGGGTCGGATCCGTAGAGGTACTCGAACCCGATCCGCAAGAGCTTTTCGCTCCGCGCTCCGCGCCAGGCCCAGCCGGTCTGCACACAGACGTTGCCTCCCCAGTCGAGCTCCTGCCGCGACATGCCATTGACCGCCAGGAACGGGGCGCCCGCGATGCCGGTCGGCCGGGCCTGAATGAGCTCCGTGCCGAATTGAAACTCCCACGGCTCCGAGCCACCGGAATTGTTGAACGAGTAGCCCACGTCGCCGTAGATCCGCAGCCAATCGAACAGGTAGTACGAGTTGCCCCAGACCAGCGCGTCGCGCAGGTAGTTCACCCGGGGAAAGCTCCAGTGCTTGAGCATCACCTCGTCGCCGAGATGCGCGCTCAAGTGGTAATAGCCGAACTTCGTCTGCCAGCGGCCGATGCCGAACACGAGCGGAATGCCGAACCGGTAGTCGGACGACCGCAGATCGACCTCGTCGCCCGGATCGAGCCGCACGAACGCCGCGCCCTCGACCTGCACCTCGAAGCCCTGCGGATGCAGCACCGGGTCGGAACCATAACGGAGGATCGACATCCGTCCGCCGGTGGTCATGTCCCACATCCAGCCGTTCCGCACCGCGGGCGTGAACGGGTCGGCGGCCGCGTCGTCGTACCAGACGGTGGCGAACCGTGGCTCCTTGGGGCCCGCGAGGTAACTCGTGTAGATGAGGTTGTTCGGCAGCAGGTGCCAGCCCCAGGGCCGCGGCGCCCACAGGTCGTCGAAGCAATTCGAAGCGGCGCCGCTTGGAATGGGGCATTCCTCCGGACAGCACGGACCAGCCTCGTACGGCATGTCGAGGACGACGGGCCCCTGCGGCTGCGGCGGAGGCAGGAAGCGGAGTTCCGGCGCAGGCATCGACTCCGGCACCGGCGTCTGACCGGCCGCCAGGGGATCGGTCGCCCAGGCCGACACGGCCCACAGCACCACCAGCGCACCGGTTGCCGCACGCCAGTGGCGATGACACGACGAACCGGTCTGCTCGTGGCGGGCTGCGGTCATGAGAATCTTGCCGGCTGGCTCCGGGGTGCGAATCGACGCCGACCGACGCCCACTCTAGGGACTGCGGCGCCACCGGCCAGAGAGAGATCGGCAGCCCAGGGTCGATTCTCGCACCACTTTGAAGCCTGTTTCTCCATCACCGTGCAACGGGGCAACGCGGGCAAGATCCAAACGCCGACTGCTTTGCCAGCCGCCCCAGGACCCCCGGGCAGCCTGCAACCTGCGGCCCCCGCGGCCCGCGCATTCCGCCGACACCCCTGGCCATGCCCCGTTCATATCAGGTACTTTGACGCTGGAGTCGTCTCCAGCCGACAGAGGGATCAATCGATGGCCGCCACCCGATCTTTCGCACTGCTCTGTGTCGTTGCCCTCCTGTGCGGCTGTGCGAAGTCCGACCCGCAGGCCACTCCGGGAGCCGGAGCCGACGCCGGCGTGAAGCGGTTCGTGTTCATCGCCAACGGCGACGACCCGTTCTGGGACGCTTGCAACGCCGGGCTCGTCGAGGGCGCCAAGCGATGCGGCCTCGAGGCCAAGGGCCTGCGGGTGGTGATGGAGAAGAACAACGGCACCGCCCAGGGGCAGATCGAGAAACTGCGGCAATTCGGCAGCCAGTCGGACATCGCGGGCGTGGCGATCTCCGTCATCCAGGCGGAGAACGTGGCGATCGTCGAGGAGATGAAGAGCCTCGCCGCCAAGGGCGTGAAAGTCATCACGGTGGACGGAGACGTGAACCGTGACACGTTCCGCGACGCCCGCCCCTTCTACATCGGCACCGACAACATCGTCGCCGGACGACTGCTGGGGGCTGCCGCGAAGGCGATTCTCACGGCCCGCGGCAAGACGCAGGGCAGCTACGTGCAGTTCGCCGGATTCACCGACAACGACAACGCCCGGGCCCGGATGAACGGCGTCCGGGAGACGCTGGGCGCCGCCTTCACCGAAGTGGACCGGATGAGCGACGAAATGGACCTCGCCAAGGCCCGGGACAACGTCCGCACGGCGTTGGTGAACCATCCCGATCTGACCGCCCTCGTCGGCATCTGGGCCTACAACGCGCCGGCGATCGCCGAGGTCGTGCAGGAGCGGGGCGTCCGCGACCGGCTCACCGTCGTCACGTTCGACGCCCAGGCGGCCGCGATCGAGCGGATGGCCGCCGGTCAGATCGACGCCATGGTCGTGCAGAATCCGTTCGAGATGGGCATCCGCACGGTCCGGCTGCTCACCGCCATGCACACCGGCGACGAGGCCACGATCGCCGAAATGTTTCCGCATCGCACCGCCCCCGACGGCGACCTCCACACCACGGGGCTGCGGCTCATCGTGCCCGACACCGATGCCCGCGTGCAGCCGACCGACATCGAGATGCAGGGGTTCGAATACCTGCCGCTGACGAAGTTCCGCGAGTGGCTCGCGTCCTACGGCCTGTCGAGCTCCTGATCCGCCATGCCCGAGCCCTCCGGTCAGCCAAAAGCCACGGTCCTGCTCCGCTCCGGTGAGTGGGCGCTGCTGGCGGCGATCCTCATCGCCGTCGTCCTCACGGCGCTGATCGACGCCAATCACAGCTACTGGTTCCGTCCCCTGGAGAGCCTGCGGGACATCGCCCGCAACACCGCCCTGCTGGGGATCTTCGCGCTCGGCGCCACCGTGGTGATCATCGCCGGCGGCATCGACCTGTCCGCGGGATCGATGATCGCGCTGTCGGGAACGGTCGCCGCCGCCACCATGGTCGCCCTGGCCCCGGCGGCGATGCTCGGCTTCAAGCCGGTCGGTCCGACGATCGTGGCCGTCGCCTGCCTGGCCAGCCTGCTGGTCGGCTTCCTCGTCGGCACGCTCCATGCGTGGCTGATCACGGCGGTCCGCCTGCCCCCGTTCATCGCCACGCTGGCCACGCTCGTCGGCCTGCGGAGCTTCGCCCGGGCGCTGTGCGAGAGCACGACGGCGGCGTTCACGCCCACGAAGAGCGCGATGATCAACGTCTCCGACCCGCTGTTCAAGGCCGTCCGCGACAACGTCTGGATTCCGGTCGCGGTGTTCGGCCTGCTCGCCTTCGCGACCTGGCTGATCCTCACCCGCACCGTGCTCGGCCGCCATGTCCACGCGCTCGGGGGCAACGAGCAGGCGGCCCGCCTGGCCGGCATCCGCACCGACAACGTCAAGTGGTTCGCCTACTGCTTCGGGGCGATGACCGCGGCCCTGGCCGGCCTGTTCTACGTGGCCAACGAGTCGGTCGCCGCCCCCGTCAACCAGGGCCGCGGCCACGAACTCAACGCCATCGCCGCGGCCGTCGTCGGCGGCTGCTCGCTCACCGGGGGCGTCGGCACGGTGCCCGGGACCGTGCTCGGCGCGATCTTTCTTCGCGTCGTGATCGACGCCGTGTCGAAGATCATCAAGACCGGCGCCGACGTCTACGAGGGACTGATCGTCGGCATCGTGGTGGTGATCGCCGTCACGTTCTCGCAGGTCGGCCAACTGGCCAAGGGGGGGCGACGGCTGCTGCCGGGACCGCTCGGCCTGTGCGCGATCCCCATGCTCGCGCTGCTGTGCGGGGCGGTCGTGGCAATGACGGCCAGCGGCCCGGCGGGCCTCGCCTCGGGGCTGACCGCCCTCGTCTTCCTCGCAGGGGTGCGAGCCTGGGAGTCGCGCGGCGGACGGGCGCCGAGGCCGTCATGACCGCCGGCGCCAGCGACCTCGCGATCGCGATGCGGGGCATCGGCAAGCGGTTTCCCGGTGTCGTCGCCCTCGCCGACGTCACGCTCGAGGTCGGCCGTGGGGAACTGCGGGCCATCTGCGGCGAAAACGGCGCCGGCAAGAGCACGCTGATGAAAATTCTCTCCGGCGTCTACCAGCCGGACGACGGCACACTGGAGGTCGATGGCGCGCCGGTCGCCTTCACGGGCACCCGTGACGCCGAGCGGGCGGGGATCGCGATCATCCACCAGGAGCTCGCGCTCGTCGAGGACCTCACCGTCGCGGCCAACGTGTTCCTGGGCCGGGAGCGGCGCACGGCCGCGGGGCTGATCGACGACCGCACGATGGAGGCCGAGTGCCGCCGCCTCCTCGCCCTGCTGGAGTGCCAGGTCGATCCCCGGGCCCGCACCGGCAGCCTGCGGGTCGGCGATCAGCAGCTCGTGGAGATCGCCAAGGCGCTGTCGCTCGACGCCCGGATCCTGGTGATGGACGAGCCCACCAGCGCCCTGACCGAGACCGAATCGGCCCGGCTCGAGCGGATCATCGCCCGGCTGCGGGACAGCGGCACCACGATCCTCTACATCTCGCACAAGATGGACGAGGTCTTCCGGCTCGCCGACCGGATCACGGTGCTCCGCGATGGCCGCCACGTGCGGACGGTGGACCGATCGGCGACGACGCCCGCCGAGGTCACCGGCTGGATGGTGGGCCGCCAGATCGCCGGGCACGATTTCCATCGCGCCATGGCCCGCGGGCCGCGGCTGCTGGAGATTCGCGGCCTCACGCTCCCCTGGCCCGCGCATCCCCGCGGCTACCGGCTGGCGAACGTGAGCCTCGACCTGCACGCGGGGGAGATCCTCGGCATCGCCGGTCTGATGGGGGCGGGCCGCACCGAACTCCTGGAGACGATCTTCGGCGCCGGCGAGCCAAGCTGGACCGGCAGCATGCGGCTCCGGGGTGCACCGGTGCGGTTCACGCATCCGGCCGAGGCCTGCGCGGCCGGCATCGCCATGGTCACCGAGGACCGCAAGCGGCTGGGTTTGTTCCCGGATCTCGACGTGGCGGCAAACGTCAGTCTGTGCAGCCTCCGGGAGGCGACCCGCGGCGGACTGCTCGACCGGCGCCGCGAGGAGGCGCTCGTCGCCGGTCCGATCCGCGACACGGGCGTGAAGACGCCCGGCCCCCATGCGGCCATCACCGGCCTCTCGGGCGGCAATCAGCAGAAGTGCATCATCGGCCGCTGGCTGCTGACGAAGCCGGCGATCCTCCTGCTCGACGATCCCACCCGCGGCATCGACGTCGGCGCCAAAGCCGAGCTCTACCACTTGATCGACCGCCTCTGCCGGGAAGGGCTCGGCGTGATCCTCACCTCGAGCGAGCTCCCTGAACTGCTCACCCTCGCCGACCGGATCGTGGTGCTGGCCGAGGGCCGGCTGACGGCCGAGTTCTCCCGGGCCGAGGCCACCGAGCAGAAGATCATGCACGCCGCCACGGGCGGGTGAGACGGCGACCGCATGAGCCGCCAAGCGGGGCGCGACGCAAGTGGCCCAAGAAGCCCCGGGTGGAAACCCGGGGACTCCGGGCACGAAAACCACCCCGCCGTCCACGCCGCACGACGGCCCATGATTCCGCGGCACAGGCCCGCATCACGCCCCGAGATACCGCGACACGATCGCGCGGGCACGCGCCTCCTCGCGTGTGCCGGTGACGATCGCCCGCCCGTCGGCGAACACCGCCAGTTCGATGCCCGGCTCGACGGCCGCCCGCACGATCCAGGCATTCGCCGTGACCGGCACCACGGCGGCCAGCCGCGCGGCCAGCGCCACGAGATCGACGGCCGCGCCGGCCGCCGGCACCTGCACGGCATCGCGGCCGCAGAGCACGGCCGGCCGACCGCCGATCCGGCCCTCGAGCCAGGGATAGTCGCCGCCGCGGCAGGTCGGGCAGCCCGTCTTGGCGAGCGAAGCCAGATCGACCGTCCGCCACGCCTGCTCCCAGAGATCGCAGACGAGGAGCCGGTCGCCGGCCCGCGATCCCCCCACCAGCAGCCGCATCGCCTCCATGGCCTGAACCGCGCCGACCACGAGCACGGCCGGCCCGACGACGCCGGCGGTCTCACAGGTGGGGAGCGCGCCGGGGGCCGGCGGCTCGGGAACGAGGCACCGGAGGCAGGCGGTGACGCCGGGCACGACGGCGAGCACCCGCCCCTCCGCGCCGATCGCGCCGCCATGCACCCACGGAATCCGCTCCCGGCAGCACAACTCGTTGACGAGGAATCGGGCCTCGAAGTTGTCGGTGCCGTCCACGACGACGTCGTGGCCACGGAGCAGGTCGGCCACGTTCGCCGCCGTGAGGTCGGCGACGACCGGCTCGATCCGGGCGGCGGAGTTGATCTGCGTCAGATGCCGCGCGGCCGCCACGGCCTTGGGCAGTCCGGCAGCCACGTCGGCCTCGTCGAAGAGCACCTGCCGGGGCAGGTTCGAGCATTCGGGCACGTCGCGGTCGATGATCCGCACATGGCCGATGCCGGCCCGGACGAGCGCCAGCGCCGCCGCGCCCCCGAGCGCCCCGCAGCCCACGATCGCCACCCGCGCGGCTGCCAGCCGCTCCTGGCCCGCGACGCCGAGCGGGGCGAACCGCGTCTGCCGCGAATAGCGTTCTTCGTCGAAGCCAGCCATACGGGCCATGCTACCAGACGACGTAGCCGGCCCAGTCCCAGGGGGGCCGCTCGCCGCCGGCCAGCAGCCACGCGGCGAGCCGGGCCTGCAGGGCGTCGCAGCCGGGGCGGCCTCCCCTGCCACCCCAGGCGACCAGCGGCATCGGTGGGGCCGCGTCCCGCCACGCCGGGTGCGGGCTGCCGACATCGCCAAGGACGACCGCGAGCCAATCGATTCCCGTGGGCACGCTCGGCGGCGGCACGCCGCCGTCCACCGGCCAGCCGAGGAGCAGCGTGCCCTTGCGGCCGCGGACCGCCGCCGCGATGGCCGCGGCCTGCGCCGGGGACGTGTCGCGGGGCACGAGGGCCATGACGACCGCCGGATGGCCCGCCCAGCCGGCGATCCGCTCGGCCGCGGCATCGGGAGACGGCGGCTCGTCGAGCATGGCGATCACGGCCACGCCGTCGGCATCGGCGCGACCGCACAGCGGCTCGTCCGGGTTCACGATGCACGCCGTCGCGGCTTGGTCGCGGAGATGACCCGCATCGAATGCCGTCCTGTCGATGGACACACCCCGCGGCACCCAGCGGCGGCCGTCGAGCCGGAACGAGCGGCCCTTCGCCCCCAGCCGCCGCAGGCCGATGCGGAGGCTGTGCGTGGCCGCCACACCGGCGCCCCCCACGATCCGAAGATCCAGCCGATACAGGTTCGGCAGATCGGGCGTCCAGAACGCGGGCTCCGTGAGCACCGCCTTGCCCACCAACGTCGCGGTCGTGGCTCCGGCATCACCCGGCGGCGGCCCGAGATCGACGAGCCGCGCCGTCGTGGGCAGGGTCGTGGCCCGGCGGCACTCCGGCCCGGTGAGCGTGCCCTCCAGCCGTAGCGGTCCGCCATCCAGCCCGGCGGCGGGCCGCGGCACCCGCACGAACACCTCCGCCCGCATGTCGTCGCAGGGGCCGAGTGTGACGATGACCGGTGAATCGCTCACGCGTCGGCCGCCTCGGTGAATCGCTCCCGCGCCAGCGCGGCAAGCTGCCGCAGGTCGAGTTTGCCCGACCCGAGCATCGGCAGCTCCTCGATGGCGGCGAAGGCGTCGGCGCCCGGAATCCACAGGTTCGGCAGGCCGCGGGCGGCGAGTCCGCGGACGATGTCCCGCGGCTCGCGGTCGGTGGGAAGATGGAACACGATCAGCCGCTCCCCCTTCGCCCGGTCGGGCACCGCGGTCACGACCGCCAGCAGTTCGCCGTCGGCGGCGCCGAGTTCCGCGTTCACCGCCTCCTCGATGGTGAGGTGCGGCACCATCTCGCCGCCGATCTTGGAGAATCGGCTCTCCCGGCCGGTGATGGTGATAAAGCCCTCGCGGTCGAGACGGGCGATGTCGCCGGTGCAGTACCAGCCGTCCTTCACCACCTTCGCCGTCAGATCGGGCCGGTCGAGGTAGCCCTGCATGACATTCGGGCCCGCGATCCAGAGGAGACCATCGGCGCCGACCGGCAACTCGCGTTCACCCTCGCGATCGGTGATCCGCGCCCGGCTGCCGAGGATCGGCTTGCCGACCGTCCCCTCGCGGGCATCGTCGGGGCGGCCCGGCACATGCCGGCTCGGCGGCACGTTGGCGGCCACCAGGGGCGCGAGTTCCGTGGCCCCATAGGCCTCCACGGGCCGCACGCCGAACTTCTTCTCGAACCCGTCGCAGACCTCCTTGGGCAGCTTCTCCGCGGCCCCGAACACGCACTCCAGCGTCGAGAAGTCCTCCGCCGGCGTGCGGCGGACGTAGATCCGCAAGAACGTGGGGGTGGCCATGAGGATCGTGGCGTGGTGCTCGCGGGCGAGCCGTCCCACGGTCTGCGCGTCCCGCGGATCGGTGTGGTAGACGACCGCGGGCTCGAGCGTGAGCGGCGTCCAGAGCGTGGTCGTGTAGCCGTAGGAATGGAAGAAGGGAAGCACGCCCAACGCCACGTCGTGGGCCGAAAGGTGGAGCAGATTGTCGATCGCCCGCACGTTGGAGCCGACGTTCTCCTGCGTGAGCACGACGCCCTTCGGGTCGCCGGTGGAGCCCGAGGTGAAGATCACCGTGAGCACGTCGTCGGGGCCGATGCGATCGAGCCCGAGGAGCCGCTCGAGCAGCGGCAGCGGCGTGATCGTGGCCTGCACGAAGCCGATGGCCTTGTCGGCGGCGGTGGCCTGCGTCTTCAGGGTGGCGGCGTCGAGCAGCCGCTCCCCGAGGTCGAGCTTCACGCGGGCCAGGAACGCCGGACTCGAGATCACGTGCCGCAGCCGGGCCCGCTCGATGCACGTGTCGAGGATCGACTGCGATGCGGTGTAGTTGAGGTTGACGGCGACGCGACCCGACAGGGCGAGCGCCGCATTGACGATCGCACCGCCGGCCGTGGGGGGCAGCATCAGGCCCACCATCTTTTCGTCGGGTGCGAGGGCCCGCTCCAGCACGCGGCGGGCGACGAGGATGCGGACGAGCAGGTCGCGGCCGGAGAGCCGCGTCCCGAGCGAGTCGGCCATCTTCATGCGGCGGCCGGCGGACCGGCAGGCGCGGAGCATCACCCGTTGCAGGATCGGCGGGGCGTCCGGGGCGGCGGCAGCGGGACGCGGCATCGGAGCGGGCACTCGTGCGGGATGGGCGGGAAACCGGCTCGCGTTGCCGGTTCACCGATCACCATTAGAATCGGTCGCCTGCGAACTGAACAGCCGCCGCCGGCCGCCGAAACCGTGGCGGCGTGCCCGCCTCTCCCTGGCCGCAGCCTCCGGATCCCGCCATGCCCCGCTACCAACCTTCCCGCATCGAACCGAAGTGGCAGGCCTGGTGGGAGGAGCACGACACGTTCGCCACGCCGCGACTGCCGACCGGCCGCAAGCGGTACGTGCTCGACATGTTTCCCTATCCCAGCGGCGACGGCCTGCACGTCGGCCACCCGGAGGGCTACACGGCCACCGACATCGTGTCGCGGTTCGAGCGGATGCGCGGCACGAGCGTGATGCACCCGATGGGCTTCGACGCCTTCGGCCTGCCGGCCGAGGAGCACGCCATCCGCACCGGCACGCCCCCGCGGGAGAGCACGGAGCGGAACATCGCCACCTTCACCCGCCAGTTGAAGATGCTCGGCTTCAGTTACGACTGGAACCGCGTGCTGGCGACGACCGACCCCGGCTACGTCCGCTGGACGCAGTGGATCTTCCTCGTCCTCTTCGACACCTGGTTCGATCCCGCAACGCAGAAGGGCCGGCCGATCGCCGAGCTCCCGATCCCCGCCGAGGTCGCCGCCCGGGGCGCGGACGCCGTCGCCCGGTATCGCGACGATCACCGCCTCGCCTACCAGTCGGAGGCGCCGGTCAACTGGTGCCCGGCCCTCGGCACGGTGCTCGCCAACGAGGAGGTCATCGGCGGCGTGAGCGAGCGCGGCGGCCACCCGGTGGTCCGCATCCCGCTGCGGCAGTGGATGCTGCGGATCACGGCCTACGCCGACCGGCTGGAGCGGGAATTGGAGGGCCTCGACTGGCCCGCGAGCATCAAGAAGCTGCAGTGCGACTGGATCGGCAGGAGCACCGGCGCCGAGGTCGACTTCTTCGTGCCCCCGGCCGCCGCCGCCGACGCGGCCTTCGCCGCCTGGCAGACCGCTCGGAAGCAGACGGGCTTCCCCGCGCAGCCGGGCCCCGACGCCCTGCGGGTCTACACCACCCGCCCCGACACGCTCTACGGCGTGACCTTCATGGTCGTCGCCCCGGAGCACCCGCTCGTCGATGCCCTGACCACGCCGGCGCAGCGGGCGGAAATCGCGGCCTACCGCGAGGCGGCCGCCCGCAAGAGCGACCTCGACCGCACCGACCTGGCCCGCGAGAAGACCGGCGTCTTCACCGGGTCGCACGTCATCCATCCGCTGTCGGGCCGCCCCGTGCCGGTGTGGGTGGCCGACTACGTGCTCGCGACCTACGGCACCGGCGCGATCATGGCGGTGCCGGCCCACGACGACCGCGACTTCGAGTTCGCGGGCACGTTCGGCATCGACGTCGTCACGGTCGTCGAGCCGGCCGCCGGCCCCGCCACGCCGGGGACCCTGTTCACCGGCGACGGCCGGGCCGTCAACTCGGGCCCGTACACCGGCCTGGGCACGCGGGAGTTCATCGCCCGGGTCGGCGGCGACCTCGCGGCCGCCGGCCTCGGCCGGCCCGCCGTCAACTACAAGCTCCGCGACTGGCTGTTCAGCCGGCAGCGGTTCTGGGGGGAGCCGTTCCCGATCCTCCACGAGCTCGACGCAGCCGGACACCCGACCGGTGCGATCCGCGCCGTGCCGGAGGCGGAACTGCCCGTGAACCTGCCGCTCCTCACCGACTTCAAGCCCGGCGACACGCCTGACCCGCCCCTCTCGCGGGCCCCCGCCGACTGGCTGTATGTCGACCGCGACGGCAAGCGGTACCGGCGCGAGACCAACACCATGCCCCAGTGGGCCGGCTCCTGCTGGTACTACCTGCGGTTCCTCGATCCGGGCAACGACACACGGTTCATCGATCCGGCCGTCGAGCGGGCCTGGATGCCGGTCGACCTGTACATCGGCGGCGCGGAGCACGCCGTGCTCCACCTGCTCTATTCCCGGTTCTGGCACAAGGTGCTCTACGACCGCGGCCACGTCTCCAGCCCCGAGCCGTTCGGCAGGCTCGTCAACCAGGGCATGATCCTCGGGGAGATGGAGTTCACCGGCTACCGCAGCGCCAAGGGGGGCTGGGTGTCGGCGGAGAAGCGGCAGGAAGGCGACGTCGCCGCGAAGATCCCCGCCGACCAGGTGGAGAAGCAGGGTGAGCACTTCGTGCTCCGCGACGCCCCGCAGATCCGCGTCGAGAGCCGGGCCTACAAGATGTCGAAGAGCCGCGGCAACGTCGTCAATCCCGACCAGGTGGTCCGTGACTTCGGCGCCGACTCGCTGCGGCTCTACGAGATGTTCATGGGGCCGCTGGAGGCGACGAAGCCCTGGAGCACCACGGGCGTGAGCGGTGTCCGCGGGTTCCTCGACCGCTGCTGGCGGCTGGTCGTGGACGAGCGGGCCGACGCGCTCACCCTCGCCCCGCAGGTCTGCGGCGACCCGCCGACCGACGCCCAGCTCCGCGAGATCAACCGCTGCATCGACAAGGTGACCCGCGACATCGAGGCCCTGTCCTTCAATACGGCGATCGCCCGAATGATGGAGTTCGTGAACTTCTGCACGCCGCTGGAGCGCCGGCCGCGGGCGATCCTCGAGCCGTTCGTAACGATCCTCTCCCCGTTCGCCCCGCACCTGGCCGAGGAGCTCTGGGAGCTGCTCGGCCGGCCGGCCCCGGTGTCGCTGGCCGCCTGGCCGACGGTCGAGCCGCAGTGGCTCGTGGACGACACCGTGGAGATCCCGGTGCAAATCCAGGGCAAGCTCCGCGGCCGCGTGGTCGTGCCCGCCGGGGCCGATGCCGAAGCGGTCAAGGCCGCGGCGGCCGCCGATCCGAAGATCGCCGAGCTGCTCGCCGGCAAACGGATCGTGAAGGTCGTCGCCGTACCCGGCCGGCTCGTCAACTTCGTGCTCGAAGGCTGACAAGCGCCCGCATCACCGCGCGTAACACAAGCCTCCAGGCTTGCGAACCGGCTCGAGGGCGCCACGCCCCGCATTCGCTCACCTGGAGGTGTGCGCTACCTGGACCGTCTCCGCCGGTCAGTGCTTCGCCGGCCGGCCGCGAAAGAGCTTCGTTCGGGCGGCGCGGGAGATCGCCACCACAGCCGGATGGACGAGCCGTTTCTCCACGGAAATGGCATACAGCCGCTCACGGATCGCCGCCACGCGGCCCACGACCCGCACGCCGTACATCCGCACCACGTCGTCCTCCACGGCCGTGGGCGCGGCGAAGATGCCGTCCCCCGCGGCACCGAAAGCCTTGAGCAGCGCGCTGTCGGAGAACTCGCCGACCACTCGCGGCCTGATGTCGTGCTCGTCGAACCATTGGTCGAGGCTTCGCCGCAGGGCCGAGGTGGCGATCGGCAGCAGCATCGGCGCCCCGGTGAGCGAGCCTGGAAAACCCTTGCGGCAGCCCCGGGCGAGCGCCGCGGCGGCGAAGAACGTCACCCCGCATTCCCCGAGCACGTGCGTGAAGGCCTTGAGTCCCAGCCGCGGGCTGGCTGGGAAGTCGCTCACCACCAGGTCGAGCTCGTGCAGGGCCAGCTGGGCCAGCAGCCGCTCCGGGTCTCCGTCGATGAAAGTCACCCGCACGTCGTCGCCCGCCTCGAATGCCGGAGCAAGCAGCCGGTGGACCAACACCTTGGGGAGCGAGTCGGCCACGCCCACCGCGAACCGCAGCGCCTGGCCCCGGGGCCGGTCGCGCAGGGCGTCCTGCAGCTCGCGGCCGAGCGAAAAGATGTCGTCGGCATAGCGATACACCATGCGGCCGGTGTCGGTCAGCACGAGCGTCTTGCCCGAGCGGTCGAAGAGCGTGGCCTTGAGCGACTTCTCGAGCGACCGGATTTGGGCGCTGACGGTGGGCTGCGTGAGGTGCAGCCGCCGGCAGGCCTTGGTGATGCTCCCCTCGCGGGCGGCCGCCCAGAAGTAGAGCAGGTGGTGGTAGTTGAGCCAGTCCATCGCGCCTATCTCGCGCCCCTCGTGCATTGATATTTTCTATGCACGACCACGAAACAAACAAGGCTCCCGGATCGGGAAGCCAGGCCAACAATTCAGGCATGACCGCCGACGACCGGCCGGTCACGAAGGAGAAGACCCGATGATCTGGCACCTCAAGGACAAGGGCGTGCGGCGGCCCCAGGATCTGCCGAACCACATCGAACGCCGGCTGCGATTCGCACTCGCGCGATTCGGCAGCCGGATCGGCAAAGTGTTCGTGTTCCTCCAGGATCACAACGGTCCGAAGGGGGGCGTCGACAAGCTCTGTCGCATCCTCGTGAAAACGCACGGCTGCGGAGTGGTCGTGGCCACGGTGGCCGACAGCGACTGGGCGGCGGCTGTGGACCGCGCCACCAGCCGCATCGGCCAGGCCGTGGCCCGCCAGGTGGATCGGATTCGCGACCACCATGGGGCCCGCCGGCAGCGGGTGACCGAGAAACGGCTGGCATGGGGAGGACGGAGATGATCGTCACCTACCGACGGCTCCGGCCGATCCGCAGCGCGGCCGCCGTGGGGATGTCGTGGCGGCTGGGGAAAACCGCTCCCGCTTCCTCAGGAAGAGGGCGCCTGGGAACGGGCCGCGCCGAACAAGTTCGCCCGCACTCCAAAACCTCCGACCTGCGACTGCAGGGCCTCGAGCAGCAGCACGACCAACAGCACGGGCAGGAGCCAGCGGCGGATGTCGCGGAAGGCCGCCGGCCGCGGCGCCCGCCAGATGTCGGAGAGATCGACCCGCTCCACGCCGCCGGAGCGGCCGCTCACCGCCCGCAATTCCTCCACGCGACCGCGGTCGAAGGCCCACTCGGGATTGGCGGTCACGTTCAGCGGCCCCACCGCCAGCGCCATCTCCCCCAGCCGCACCGCCCCGCGGACATACTCCACGTCGGCCGCGTCGAGCCCGGCGGAGAAGTGGCCGGGGGCGAGCCGCTCCCATGGCACCACCTGCGCCACTCCCCCGGCCCCGCGCGACACGGTCAGCTCCGGCGGATCGGCCGCCACGCGGTCGGCCCACGAGTCGTCGTAGCGTAGGTCCAGCCGCGCCCGCGTGCCGTCCACGCGGGTTTGCATGCCCACGCCCGGCGGCAGCGGCGGCCCGGCCAGCCAGCGGGCCAGGCTCTGGGCCATGCCGCCATAGCCGTCCCAGTCGCGGGTCAGCCTAGAAAACTCGCCCCCCAGCGGAAACATGACCGCCGCCACCCGTCCCGTGCCCCGCCGCCAGAAGGCGACCAGAGGCGCGGCGTATTCGTCGCCCGTGATCGCCGCCGGCGCCGCCTTGGGCCTGAGATACGTGAGGTTGTAGCCGTCCACCTGCGGCAGCCATTCGAGCGGCGCGGCGGCGATCTCCGCCCAGCCGGGCGTGCCCTTCACCGCCACCGGCTCGTCGATGAAGGCGGACCGGGCGATCGTGGCCGTCTCCATCTCGAAGAGCGCGGGCAGTTCCTTGGCGTCGGCGTTGAAAAAGATCCGGCCGTTGCCCCGCTTGGCGATGTCCTTGAGGAACTCGGCGTCCACGTCGGTGTCGGCCCCCAGGCCGATGACGCTCACCGAGCACTTCTCCTTCGTCATCTCGGCGAGCAGGTTTTCGTAGTCGCCGGGCTCCTCGGCGTCGGCCGCGTCGGCGAACAGGATCACGTGCCGCTGGCCGACCTTGGTCTCCTTCAACATCTCCCAGGCCTTCGCCATGCCCGTGTAACAGAAGATGCCGCCGCCGGTGCTCACCACGCTGCGGGCCGCGGCCACGAGCTTGGCCCGGTTCGGGCCGACGGCGACGGGGGCGTCCGAAAGCGGATGGGCCGCGCTATCGACCGGGATCAGGACCACCATGTCGTTGTCGCCGAGGAGCTCGATCGCCCGGGCCGCACCTTCGTCGGCCAGCGCCATCTTCGTCTGGGTCGTGCCGGGCGCCGTCATCGACATGCTGCCCGAGCGGTCCATGACGATCGCCATCGCCACGGCGAGCTTGCGGTGCTCCTGCTTGAGCTCCATGCTCACCGGCAGCAAGTGGTCGATCGCCGAGCCGAACCAGCCGCCGGCGGCGAACGAGAACTTGCCGCCCACCATCGCCAGCCCGCCCCCCTGTGCGGTGACGAAGAAGTCGAGCCCCTTCACGAAGCCGGGATCGAGCTTGTAGGCCGGCACGTTGTCGAGGATCACCCCCTTGGCCCCGGAGAGCACGCCCACGTGCGCGGCGGCCAGGTCGGAGATGACCTGCACCTCCAATCCCTGGGCCTCGAGCACCGTGGCCAGCGGCGGGTCGGCATACGCGGTGACGAGCACCACGCGACCGCCCCCCTGCACCTCCACCCACTGCTCGGCCTCGTTGTTGCCCGCGATCGGATCATCATCGGGCAGGATCCGCACGGCATACTTGTGCGCCCCCGGCGCGGCCAGCCGGTCGGTAAACCGCACCCGGCCCACGCCCTCCCGGACCTCCACCTCCCGCTTTCCGATCGGCTTGCCGTCGCGGAGGATTTCCAGCGGCACGGTGGCGGAGCGGCCGCCGCGGACCACCACCTCTGCCAGTAGTCCCTCGCGGGCCTGCACGCGGCGCGGCACGCGGAAGGCGGCCAGCGAGAAGTCGTCCAGTTCCCGCCCCGGCGGCAGCCGCAGGTCGAGAGCCACGCCCTTCTCCAGCAGCTGGTCGGCGAGCCGGTCGAGCGGCTCGGTGGAGTAGCCGTCGGTGATCGCCAGGATCCGGGCCGCGCGATCGGCCGGCATCTGGCCGAGGGCGTAGGAGACGGCCGACGCCAGCCGCGTGGCTGTCCGCTTGCCCGCATACTCGGTGGCCGCCGCGCCGCTACGCAGCAGCGCTCCGCGGGTCACAGCCTCGGCGGCGAAGTCGACGTGGAAGATCCGATCGTCCACGCCCCGGGACTTCTCCAGGATCGTCTCCATCTCGGCCAGGCGCGGCGCAAGCTCTTCCCAGCCGGAGTCGGACTGGTCCACGAGCACCCACAGGTCGAGCCCATCCCCCTGCCGCCGCACCCGTGGCTCGGCGAGCAGCAGCACGGCCACGAGCAAACACAGCGCCCGCAGCGGCCGCTCCAGATGCAGCCCGCGCCAGAACCAGCCCGCGAGCGCGACGGCCGGCAGCAGCAGAAACCAGTGGGGGGCGGCGAACTGGATCATGGTTCTTCGGAAACTTTCATCGGTCGGAGGGATTGCCCATGCCAATCGAGCGGCGTAGGAAACCGAGCGGAGCCCGGAAGGCGAAGCGCGGTTTCCTCCGAGCGAGCGGGAGGCAGGATGCCGAACGCGAGCGTCCGACGAGATGGCATGGGCAACCCCGGCCCACTCGCCATGACCCGCACAATTCCTGACGGCCCTGGATCATGACACGGCTCCCTCGCTGCGGCGGCCCCGGCCCCTCCATCCCCAGGCGACGAGCAACGCGGCGATCGCGATCCCCAGCCAGAGCGGCGCCCACGGATCGGCGACTGACTGTTTGATCGCCCGCTCCATGCGGATCGATTCCAGTGTGTCGAGCGGAGCGGCCGTGCGGAAGTCGCCCTCCCGGGAGTCGGCGAACTGCGCGGCGCCGGTCACGAGCCGGGTCAGCGCGGCGTCGGCACCGGCCGCGACCGTAAAGAACGCCGGCTCGCGCGGCGTCCGGCCGCGAAACGGAACGGGCCGCGAGACCTCCCCCGCCACCGGCTCGACGGCGAGCGTGGCCCGACCGGCCCGGCTATCGAGGACTGCGTCGGGCAGGTCGATCACCTGGCCCGTGTCGAAGTTGTCGGCCCACGGCCGGGCGATCCGCGTGCGGATGCGATCGATGAACCGCTGCACGAGCACGACCACGGCCGGCGACCGGGCCGCGGTCGAGGCCGCGACGTCGAAGTTGAGCACGAGGGACTGCACGTTGCGGCCGCCGGGCAGGCCGGTGGTGCGGACGAACGCCAGCGGCCGGCCGCCCTTCCAGAGCAACGGCTCGTCGGCGGCGGTGAGACCGAGGTTGCCGGCCGGCCCCGACAACAGCCCGCCCCAGCCGAGGTCACGGGTGAGCGCGGTGTCTTCCGCGGCCACCCAGGCCGGATCGAACGCTGCCGGCTTGCCGGATTTTCGCTGCTCGGCGGCAGCCGCCGGCGCGGGTGGTTCCGCCGCGTCCGCCGCCGGCAGGTCGTCCGTCGCCACCTCGATGCCGTCGGTCGTGGCTTCCGATCCGAAGCGGCCGACCACGAGATCCGCCGCCGCCGAATCGGCGACGAGTTCGACGCCGGAGGCCGCCTTGACCACCCGACCGAGCAGTTCGCCCGTCGGCCCGCCGATCGTCACGGCCACCTTCACCGTTCGCGACACGGGCCGCACGAGCGGCAGGGTGTCGTCGCCGCCGAACCTGTCAATCGCAAGCGACAAGAGCATTCGCTCCGCGCCGGCGGGCCACGGCCCCTGGAGCGTGCGGCTCTGCCCCGGCGCGAGACTGACGACCTCGGGCGGCCCGAGCGGCGCAAACTCGCCGCCGGCCGCGGCGCTCCGCGCGGTCACGGCCCGCTCTTGCGGCGCGGCACCATGATTGGTGACGAGCACCCGCCACGCGGCCCCGTCACCGGCCCCTTCCACGTCGCCCCCGGAGAAGCCCACGTTGTCGAACGCGGTGCCCGCCGAGAGCAGGCCGACGCCGCCGGGCACCTCGGTCGGCCGATCGGTGACGAGAATCACCGCCCCGGCGCCGGGGGGCACGAGCGTGGCGGCGACGGCGAGCGACTCGGAAAAGTCGTGCGTGCCGAGGGTCGGCCGCCACCCGCGGGCGGCCGCGAGCATGGCGGGAAGCTCCCGTCCCGCATGGAGCGGCGGCCGTCCGGGCCCGGTCTCGAGCAGGTGCCAGTCGGTGCGGGCGGCGACGGCATCCCAGGCGACGAGCCGGCGGGCGAGCAGGTCGAGCGTCTCCTGCCGGGCGGCCTGCATCGAGGCGGAGCTGTCGAGAACCACGACCACCGTCTGCCGCGATTCCTTCGCGATCCACCGCGGGTCGGCCAGCAGCCAGGCCAGGGCCGTGGCGGCGAGCATTTGCATCCAGAAGGGGAGCGAGTTCCTGAACTTCTCCAAGCGGATGCCACCGGCCGGCAGAGCCGCCGCGCGTTCGAGCAGGAACAGCGTGCTCGCCCGCACCCGCCGCGACCGCTCCTGCAGGAAATGGATCGCCACGATCGCCGGCAACGCCGCCAGCGCGAGCAGGCCCCAGGGATTGGCGAAGAACATGCCGCTCATGGGCGCACCTCAGGCCATGTCGATCACGCCGGCCGGCACGGCCTCGCCGCGGAGCGCGGCGAGCAGGTCGCCCGTATCGCCCACGCGGGCGAAGCCCAGGCCGCGGCGGGCGCACTCCTCCCGCCAGGCGGCGAAGTGCCGCCGGTAGGCCCCGCGGTACCGCTCGAGCATCTCGGCATCGACCCGCTGCCGCGAGCGGCCGCCCCGCTCGGCATCCTCGAACTCGACGTTGCCGTTCCAGTCGGGCTCCCGCTCGGCCGCGGCGAATGGAGCGAGCACGATGCCGCGGCTGCGGGCCGCCCCCAGGCGGGCCGCGGCCCGGCCCGGCGGCGACTCGTCGAGCAGGTCGCTGACGAGCACGCGGAGCGAGCCGGCCCGCAGCGGCACGCGGTCGAGCTGGTCGGCGAGGCCCGCCGGCTCGGCGACGGCCGCAATTTTTCCAGAGGCGACGACCGTGTCCGGCCAGCCGTCGGCGAGCGCCCGCTCGACGGGCAGTTCCACGGGAACGTCGCCCGTCGCGCGGCCGAGCACGAAGAGCTTGAGGTGGCCGCCAATCCGCAGCCCGCTCTCCAGGCAGAAGTAAAACAGCTCCCACACCCGCGTCGCCTTGGCCATGTCGAGAAACATCGAGCCGCTCACGTCGTACACGAGGTCGATCCACGGCGTCACCTCCTCGCGGTAGAGCTTCATCGAGTAGTGGCCGGTGCGGGCGTAGGCCTGCCAGTTGATGTGCCGCGGGTCGTCGCCGGGCACATACTGCCGATGGTCTTGGAAGTCGATCGAGCTGCCGGCGCCGCGGCCGAGCACGTTGCCCGCCGTGCCCGACCACTGGCCGCTCCGCAGCGGCAGCCGGGCCACGGCCGCCGCCGCCTTCGCCCGGGAGTGAAGTTCGCGGAGGTTCATGGTCGCGTCTCCGCACCGACGAGCCGCCAGGTCTCCCGCATCTCCCGCCACCACGGCCGGGCGACGAGCCCCAGAACGATCACCAGCACGACCAGGCCGGCGACCACAAGTGTGCCGCGCGTGTGAGGCGCGTCGTCCACAAAGAGCCGCATCAGGCCCGCCAGTGGAAAGGGTGCCACGAGGGCCAGCGTGTTCCAAGCCGCACCGGGCATGCCACGGAGGAAGGCGTCACCCCCGAAGATCACCAGGCAAACCGTCTGCACGGCCACGTAGAGCGGCTGTCGTTCCTTGAGCCTGGGCAGGAGCAGCAACAGCGGCAGTGGGAACACGACCGCCGCGGCCGTGAGGCTGATGCAGGCCGCGACGAATGGGCTCGGCGCCGCCTGCGCGAGAAACCCCACGGCCGTGAGGCCGCCGGCCAGGGCCGCGAACACCAGGCCCGTGGCCCAGCCAGGCGTGAGCACCGCCGCCGCGAGCCGCCCCACGATGCCGCCGCGGGCGAAGGCGGTATGGAGCCTACGAAACCGCACCGGCCGCTCGCACAGTGACCCGACGACGAGGAGCAGCACCGGCAGGCCGACGAGCAACGCGACGACAATGAAGTCGCTCCGCCCGCCGAGCAGGCCGGCCGCCGCGACCGCCGCGGCACATCCCAGGCCCACGAGCCGCTTCCAGAAGCCGCGATTTTCCGAGGCGGGCGCGATGCTCGCAGCGGCGGCATCGAGAAACAACGTCCCGTAGACCGCCGCCACGCCGAGCCCTGACCAGCCTCCGACGAGAGTCGGCACACTGCCGCGGGTGGCCACGCCCATGAGCGTGCCCCAGCCACCCAAGCCCAGGACCGCCATCAGACCCACCCGCTCTCGCTGCGGCCGCGTCGAGGCATACACGGCCAGGGCGGCCACCACCGCCGCGGCCACGACCAGCCAGCGCAGCCGCGACAGTTCCTCGACCACGTTCACGCCCCCCATGAAGTAGCGGAGCACGAGATAGGGGAGAATCGCCGCCGTGACGAGCAGCACCTGGGCGACGAGCGCCGCCCACTTGCCGACGACGATCCGCGTGGCGGACAGCCGCGTCAGCCGCACGAGGTCGAGGTTGTTGGCCACCCGCTCGTGGGCGACCGCCTGCAGGCCGCGGAGCGGAATCACGAGCCCCACGGTGATCACGAGGATCGCCCAGAAGAACCCGCCGCTGATGCGGATCAGATCCCGCTCGGAACCGCCGGACGAGCCGAGCACCGTGAAGGCCGCGTGCAGCACGAGGGCTGCCTGGAGGAGGAGAAACGTCCAGAAAAACGCCCCCGACTGGATCCCCTGCCGCAGTTCGCGGACGAGCATCGGGGGCAGCCAGTCGGGAAAGTCGTCACCCCGCCAGGGCCGGCCGGCCCCGGCTTCGTTCTGCGCGGCATGCGTCGTCATCGTAGCCATCGATCGGACCCTCGTCATGCCGCCCGGGCCGTCGCGGGGTGGCCGGCGTCGCGGGTGAGGCGGAGCGTCCGGCGCATTTCCGCACGCCACGGCCCGGCGACGCACGCCAGCACGATGAGCGTCGTGACGGCCGTCGCCGCGATGAACACGGGGGCGAGGCGGGTCGCCGCCGCCTGCAACGCCATGAACGCCGGCAAGGCCGCCAGCGGGAAGGGGAGCGTGAGCACCCAGCCGCAGGCCGCGGCCCACGGCCGGCTTCGCGGAGCGACAGCCAGCAGATAGACGAAGAAGAGAAAACAGGCCAGGTGCACGAGCCCGTAGAGCAAGAGCCGCGGCCGGACCCGCGGCCAGCGGACGAGCACCGGCAACGGAAAGATCACGGCCGCCGCGATCAGGCAACCGATCGCGATCGCGATGATGAGCTCGTCTTTGTCTTTGTTCACCCGCGCGAAGAACGCCAGCCAGCCCGTCATGCAGAGCCCGGCGAGGATCGCCACGAACGGCACCGCCGTCGCCCAGCCGGGCGTGAACACGGCCGCGGCCAGCCGCCCCGCGGCACCCCGGCGGCCGAACGGCCGGTGAAGCGTGGCGATCGGCACCGGCTCCTCGAGCAGGGCGCCGATCGCGTAGCACACAAGCAGCGGCCCGCCGACGAACAGCGTGACGAGGAATGCCTCCTCCGTGCCGAAGACTCCGACCACCGCCCAGGCGGTCGCCACGACCACCGCGATCAGCCGCATCCGGCCGGCATGATTCTCGGCCGGCGGGGCGATTCGGGCGGCGGCATATTCGAGCAGCGCGACGGTCGCGAGCCCCACGCCCGCGAGGATCCCCAGCCGCCCGGCGCCCAGGCGGGCGAAGGACAGCCGACCGCGGACAACCTCCTCCATGAGTTCCGTCGCGGGAATGAAGCCCACGAGGCCGACGACCACGACGATCCCGATCCGGGCCCACACTGGCAGCGTGGAGAGCGCCAGCGCCGCCGCGGCCACGGCCATCGAGCCGGTCACCATCCAGCCGAAGAGCTCCAGATCGACGACCACGTTCACGCCGCCGAAGAAGTACCGCAGCACGAGATACGGCAACAGCGCCGTGGCCACGAGCAGCGACTGGCCCACGAGCGCCGCCCACTTGCCGAGGATGATCCGCGTGGCCGAGAGCCGCGTCAGCCGGACCAGGTCGAGGTTGCTCGCCGCCCGCTCGCCGCTCACGGCCGTCAGGCCCCGCAGCGGCACGACGACCACGATCGCCGCGGCGATCGCCGCCCAGAACATGCCGGCGAAGTCGCGGGCATAGCCTCCCTCCAGG
>Ga0315902_10003828_pt1 | contig 22206 bp, 7 predicted proteins | sample LakEriMetagenome_9_FD_203523 | JGI IMG/M metagenome (GOLD analysis project Ga0315902, IMG submission 203523) | Freshwater fungal communities from buoy surface, Lake Erie, Ohio, United States - Buoy 12 MA117 | ecosystem: Environmental > Aquatic > Freshwater > Lake > Lake biofilm | place: USA... | reverse complement strand
CTCTCCCCCATCGCTACGCGACGGGGGAGAGGAGCAAGAAAAAGGAGGTTTTTTGGTCAGATAGAAACCGGTGGCTCGCGCCACCGGCATTTCGATGCTGGCCCTACGGGCCTGAAGATCGCTTGCGGAACACCATGGTTCAATTCACGAAAAGCATGGACAAAAAGCCTCCAACGCCGTCCCACACGGGCGGGACGCCCGTGCCACGAAGAAGAGAAGTGTCGGCCCATACGGGCCTGAAGAGAGTCATTGCGACTGTGTGGTTCAAACAAAGTCGTCATCCAACTCGGTTCCGCACGGGCGGGACGCCCGTCCCACAAGATAGGTACTGGGTCGGTCCATCTGGTCTTAAGAGAGGTCTGAGAAGCAGTGAGTCCCATTCGCCAATAGAGGGCTGCACTGCTGACAGCCCGGGTGAAGCGGCAGCGCAACCCTGTGACTGTTGGCGAATGAAGGCATCCGAGCTCCACTTGTAGATCGCTCTGTTCCGATGTGCTTGCCCTGGATGCCAATTAACGAAATCCCAGCAAAGGACCAAGCGACACTCAGTAACACGATCTTGAGGAAAGGGACGCCCCCTCCTTCAGGTTGAAAACCCTACAACTCAGGACCGCAACCGATTGTTTTGCGATGTCTACAATGCTGCCATTCCACTGTAGTGTTTGATAAACTAGGTCCCACCGTGAACTGCAAGCGATCAGGCGGTGGATCACCAGCAAAAGCGACGCCCTCCTGAAAGTGACATAGACCGGCAAACACAACGAAGTCCTTCAAGTTGAAGTCCAGGTTGCTGTCGCTGTCAGCATGGCTTGCTAGGCCCCCAATCCGCCCCATCCACAACCACCAGTGAATTCCACACAGATCACGAAGTTACGGGGAAAATTACTTCACCCTCAAACGACGGCAAATACCAATCGATCGCATTACGACCACGAGCTAGCCAACCAACAAACAATGAACTCACGCCATGGACGTTTTTGATCTTCGAAAAAGACTGGTCGATGACTACGCAAGCTATACAAGAAGCTTCATCAAAATCTCGGATGAGCGAATTTCCGAAAAAGTCGAGACAGCGTTGCAAGAAGGTGAGTTGTGGCCTGAACCGCTCCTTCAACTGAATCCGACGTTTCTGCCAGGAGGCACGATCGATTCGCTAGTGGACGATGGAACGCTCCACGCGGAGTGTCGACGGATCTTTAGAGTTGATAAATCCGACTCCGACCATAGCGGTAAAGAATTGATGCTTCACACGCATCAAAAAGAAGCCATCCGCAAAGCGAAAGAGAATAAGAGCTACGTCTTGACCAGCGGTACAGGTTCAGGCAAAAGCCTGACGTACATAGTCCCAATCGTAGACCACGTTCTCCGGCGGGGAACGGGACGTGGGGTTCAGGCAATCGTCGTATATCCGATGAATGCCCTTGCCAACAGCCAGGACGAAGAACTCCGAAAGTTTCTCGTCAAAGGGTACGGAGAGGGCAAATCACCTATTCGCTTTGCTCGTTATACCGGTCAAGAGAAGGGTGAAGAAAGAGAAGCGATCAGGAGCAATCCTCCAGACATCCTTCTGACCAATTACATGATGCTCGAGCTTTTGCTTACCAGAAGCGAAGACCGTGAGCTTGTAAGAGCTGCTCAAGGATTGCGTTATCTTGTCTTCGACGAGCTGCATACATATCGCGGGCGGCAGGGCGCGGATGTTGCATTGCTGATTCGTCGTTGTCGATTGGCTTTTGGTGGTCACGACATTATTTGTGTGGGCACTTCTGCGACGATGGCGAGCGAGGGGACATCTCAAGATCAGAAGCGAGCGGTCGCAAACGTCGCTCAGACACTTTTCGGCACGCCAATTGATGAAACACAAGTAATCGGCGAGACGCTGGAAAGAGCAACTCCAGAAATTCACTGCCAGAATCCATCCACTATTGCAGCTCTCAGGAGTGCAATCCTCTCAGACGAAGCACCACCGGATGATTACGACTCCTTTCGTATTCATCCACTCTCTGCTTGGATTGAGACAACCTTCGGCGTGCGGACTGAACTCGCAACCGGACGACTTATTCGCCAAGCCCCACGGCGATTGCAAGGGGTTGGAAGCGCAGCTGAGGAACTTGCGGATCTGACTGGAACTGATGCAAGCTCGCAGTGTGCGGAGCGGATCCGAAGTTTTCTGATGAAAGGATCGAACCTTCGGCGAAGCGAATCGAGCCGATTTCCTATCTTTGCTTTTCGTTTGCATCAGTTCTTCACGCGTGGAGATACAGTCTGGTCAACCATTGAATCAGAGCACGCCCGCCATCTTGAGATGTCGAAACTAGGCTCAAAACCAGGTGAACCAGATAAACCGCTTTTTCCGCTGGTCTTTTGCCGCCAATGCGGAGCAGCATATTACAGGGTTTCAACCCGTACCGAGAAATCAGGCTCTTGGTTGATTCCAAGAGAGGATCGTCGCGAAGATGGTGATGATGGGAGCGGCGATGCATACCTCTACCTGTCAAGCGAGCATCCATGGCCGCACGGCGAATGCCCAGAACTCTTGGATCGCGTTCCCTCTTCGATGAAGGAAACGACGGCACTTGGAATTGAGCGGGTTCGTCCTGATTCGCGGGGAGATTTGCCGACCGTTGTGTATGTCAATCCGCAAGGAAACGTAGTCTCAGAAGGTGAGGGAGTAGAGGCGGCACTCATCAGAAAGAACTTCCATTTCTGCTTACAGCCTGGATGTGGAGTTGCCTACACCAAGCTCCAGCGGTCTGAGCGACTCAAGCTGGCAACGCTTGGTGTCGACAGTCGAAGCACCGCTACCACTATTTTAGCTGTGCGATCGTTGATTGAATTGCAAGCGGATTCATCGCTGAAGCCAGAAGCCCGTAAACTCCTGAGCTTCACGGACAACCGGCAAGACGCATCTCTGCAAGCTGGACATTTCAATGACTTTGCCCAAGTCGCCTTATTGAGATCAGCTCTGCACAAGGCCACGACCGCTCGAGGCTCGACGGGCCTTTCCCATGGAGAGCTTTCGCGAAGTGTATTCGAAGCCTTGGCTTTGAAGTTTGACGAATACGCCGCCGACCCAGAAGTTCGAGGACCTGCTCGGAACGCAACAAATGACGCTTTACGTCGCGTAATCGACTACTACCTTTATCGCGATCTGGAACGAGGTTGGCGTGTTACAGCACCGAATCTTGAGGATTGCGGATTGTTGCAGTTCGAGTACGAAGGACTAACAGGTAATGACGGCCTGCTGAACGAGGTCGACTTATGGGATACCGGCTTTGCAGTTCGCGTTGATCGCGAAGTCGATGAATTCATCCCGACACCGCCATGCCTGCGAGCCAGCCCACCGGAAGTGCGAGAACAGATTCTTCGCACTCTTTTGGATGTGCTGCGACGCGGGCTTGCGGTCAAAGTGGACGTCCTTGATCCACAGAAGCAATTAGATCTTGTCGAACAGACAAACCCGCGCATCTTGGAGGGGACTGTTTGGTTCCTTGAAGATACAAGAGAACTGGTTAAATCACAGGTGGCCTACCCCCGCCCAAAACAACGGGGCGACAGCCAAGGCATGTTCATTTCATCATTCGGCAGTTTTGGTCGCTACATGCGCCGGACCGTTCTCAGCAATATGCCTTCCGGAAGCAAGTTAACTCGCGACGACGTTGATGCCGCAATTCGTTTTCTCTTTCTCGCTTTGAAGCGATATGGAATCGTCGAGCAAGTTCGCAGTCCCTCCCCCGGATATCAGATCAACCATGACTCGCTGCGTTGGCTTGCTGGTTCAGGAGAGATTCGACCAGTTGATCGGACGAGACTGCTGGATTCAGGTGAAATCCCACCCGAGGTAAACAAGTATTTTGTCGATTGCTACAAGCGATTTATCGACCTGAAATGCGTTCTGGAAGCCCGGGAGCATACAGCCCAGGTCGCTTCCGAGGATCGCGAAGAGCGAGAAGAACGATTCAGAATAGCCGAGTTGCCACTCTTGTTTTGCTCTCCCACGATGGAGCTCGGTGTCGACATCGCTCAGCTCAACGTCGTGAACCTCCGCAATGTGCCGCCGACGCCGGCCAATTATGCGCAGCGGAGTGGACGTGCGGGTCGCGGTGGACAACCAGCTCTTGTCTATACCTATTGTGCTGGCCGTAGCCCCCACGACCAATACTATTTCCGGCAACCAACTCACATGGTAGCCGGATCTGTGGCAGCTCCTCGGATCGATCTCCGGAATCGCGACTTAGTCAGGTCGCACATTCACGCAATCTGGATGGAGGTAGTCAAGCCAGACCTTGGCAAGACGCTCAATGCTGTCGTCGACATTCAACGTGAGGACGGCAAGATTCACCTTCCCATTAAGGAAATGCTTCGACAAGCTTTGACCAATCCGGCGTACAGGGCGGCGGCACTCGAAAAGGCAAACGATCTGGTCAAGAGCATTTCTGATGTCTTGGCCACAGCGGTTTGGTTCAACGCCAACTGGACTAAGGACGTCCTGGACCAAGTTGAACGTTCGTTTGACAATGCGTGCGATCGATGGCGAGAGCTGTACCGCGCTGCCGTTCGACAGCGGGAGTTGCACCACAAGATCATTGGCGATCATTCGCGGCCGGAAGTCGAGAGAAACCACTCTCGGCGATTGCGAGGTCAGGCGGAAACCCAAATTAGACTGCTCACGGAGGCTGAAGGGATTTACGAGGGGGACTTCTATTCGTACCGATATTTCGCAGCTGAAGGCTTTTTGCCAGGCTACAACTTCCCGAGATTGCCAATTTCGGCGTTCGTCCCTGCGCGACGCAAGCGGAGAGGAAAGGATGAATTCGTTTCGCGTCCACGCTTCCTCGCGATTTCAGAGTTTGGCCCGCGCGCGTTGATTTACCACGAAGGCGCTCGTTACCGAGTTTACAAAGTCAATTTGGACTTTGGCTCGGAAGATATCGAGGACACGCATTCGCTTGTCACCAACACAATCAAACGCTGCGTCAAGTGTGGTTACGCCCACATTGAACAAGGCAAGAATCTGGCCGAGGTATGCGATCGATGTGGATCGGCTCTGGATGGCCCAGCAGTCGTCGAGAATCTTGTCCAGTTACAGAACGTCAGCTTGAAACTTGCCCAACGCATCACCTGCGATGAAGAGGAGAGGCAGCGATTCGGATATAAGCTCGTGACTTCGTATCGTTTCCCGGATGTCGGTGGAAAGCTCGACCGAAAGGACGCTGAGGTCTTTGTGGACGGTGTCCTCGCCATGAGGCTGAGTTACGGTGATGCAACGGACCTCTACAGGATCAACCTCGGCTGGTCTAATCAAAGAGACACTCAACCGGCTGGATTCTTGCTGGATTTAGAGCGAGGGTACTGGGGTAAAAACCAAGCCGACGAGGAAGACCAGGAAGATGCGACGGCCGGTCGGCAAATGCGAGTCGTTCCCTATGTGACCGATACCAAAAACGCTCTTGTCATCCGCTTTGAACCGGTTCGAAGTGAAGCAGAGATGGCTGCCCTGCAGGCTGCATTCAAAGAAGCCATCCAGAAGCATTTCCAATTGGAGCCTCGCGAGCTCACCTGCGAGTCGATGCCGAGCCCACGCGATCGCCAAGAGATTCTCTTCTATGAAGCGTCAGAGGGTGGTGCCGGTGTCCTGAGGCAACTTGTTGAAGATCCAGCTGTGATTCCTGCTCTCGCGAAGCGAGCATTGGAAGTTTGCCATTTTGATCCCGACACACTTAAGGATCTGAAAGCCGATAGTTGTGGTAAGGCGTGTTACGAGTGTCTTCTGGACTACTTCAATCAGCCTGACCATCAACTATTGGACAGATTCGGCATTCGAGACATTCTCGCGGAGCTAGCACGTTCCCAGTGCAAGCCGTCAGGTGGCTTGGGGTCGCGTGGGGAAAGAATGGTGGAGCTAAGGCGACGATGCGACAGCAAATTAGAGACGAAGTGGCTCGACATGATCGAACGCTTTGTGCTTCGTCCTCCAAGTGACGCGCAATTCTTGGTGGAATCATGCTCAACACGGCCAGACTTCTTTTATCGCGAATTCAATGCAGCGGTCTATGTCGATGGACCAGTGCATGACGAACCAGATCAGATTCGGGAAGACGAAGAAATTACTCAGCGCCTCATGGAGATGGGGTATGTGGTCGTGCGTTTCCACCACAAGGCTGATTGGCTTGAGGTATTCAAGCAACACCCAGATATTTTCGGAGTTCCGCAGGTATGAGTGCATCAAGCCTATCAAAGCCGGGAACGCTTGTTCGATCGCGGGGTCGCGAATGGGTAGTTTTGCCTGAGTCAAGCGACGACTTGCTGATGGTCCGTCCTGTTGGCGGCCTAGACGAAGAAATCGTCGGTATCTTGCCTTCGGTTGAACCAGTTGAGTCGGCTACTTTTCCGCTGCCATCACCTGAGGACATCGGGGATTTCCGATCTGGCCAGTTACTCCGAGAAGCGGCGAGACTTTCGACGCGTGCTGCAGCGGGACCTTTCCGCAGCTTCGCAAGAATCGCAGTCGAGCCACGACCGTACCAGTTGGTTCCCTTGATGATGGGGCTAAAGCTGGATCCTGTGCGACTGCTGATTGCTGACGACGTTGGGATTGGCAAGACTGTCGAAGCGGCCCTCGTAGCGAGGGAGCTGCTCGACCGAGGAGAAATTCACCGGTTAGCAGTCCTTTGCCCACCCCACCTCGCGGAGCAATGGCAAAAGGAACTCCAGGAAAAGTTTCACATCGAAGCAGAGCTAGTTCTTAGCAGCACAATTCAAAGACTCGAGCGGAATCTGCCCATCGGCGTTTCTGTTTTTGATCGTCACCGGTTTGTCGTGGTTTCAACAGACTTCATCAAGTCCGAAAGGCGTGCAGCGGACTTTGATCTGAAGTGCCCCGAGTTTGTCATTGTCGATGAAGCACACGGTTGCACCGTTGCTGGAGGCGTTGGCCGTGGTCGCCAGCAACGTTTCGAGCTCATCCGAAAAATCGCATCCAAACCCGATCGCCACGTCGTTCTCGTTACTGCAACTCCGCACAGTGGCAACGAAGGTGCATTCAGGTCGTTGCTGGGCCTCTTGGACGAAGAGTTTTTCGATTTGCCACCAGATATCGACCGCGCGGAGCGGGAAGGATTGAGACGCAAACTCGCTCGGCATCTCGTGCAGCGCAGGCGGGCTGATATTAGGCACTACCTGGAGACGGACACGTCGTTCCCAGATCGGCTCGACAAAGAGCAAACCTACAACTTCAGCAAGGAGTATCGCGAGCTCTTCAACGATATCGTTCAGTTCGCTCGGGAATTTGTGACTGAGAGCGGGACGGACAAAAGGAAGCGTCGCGTACGTTATTGGTCTGCGTTAGCGTTACTTCGATGTTTTTCGTCGAGTCCAGCAGCCGCAGCCGCGACCCTTCGAAGCCGTGCAGCAGTGGATGAGGCTGCCGACGAAGAAATCGAGGAAGTAGGTCGACGAACAGTTCTTGATCAAGATGACGTCGACGAAGTTACGGCCATCGACTTGAGTCCTGGCTCGGACTCACAGTCTGACGCAGAGTCATCACGCAGAAGGATGTTGGCTTTTGCCAAGCGAGCTGAAGAGCTTGCCGGAGAGCTGGACTCAAAGCTGCAGGGACTAATCAAGGAGCTGAAGGGCCTACTGAAGGACGGCTTTCAGCCAATCGTTTTTTGTCGGTTCGTTGACACGGCCGAGTACGTTGCCAAGCACCTGCGAGATGCATTGCCGAACAAGGTTCGAGTTGAGTCGATTACCGGGTTGTTACCCCCTTCGGAACGTGAATCGCGAATCGACAATCTCATCAAAGAAGGTGGACCGTACATCCTGGTCTGCACCGACTGTTTGTCTGAAGGTGTCAACCTGCAGCAGGCCTTTAATTCAATCGTTCATTACGACCTGTGCTGGAATCCGACGCGTCACGAGCAACGAGAAGGTCGAGTGGATCGATTTGGGCAAGATAAGCCAGAAGTTCGAGTGATCACGTATTACGGAAAAGACAATCCGATTGACGGTGTGATCCTTGAAGTCTTGATCCGTAAGCACAAGAGCATCAAAAGCGATCTTGGCGTTACGGTCTCTATCCCTGGCACCAGTGAGCAGATTGCCGAAACTCTCTTTGAAGGCGCACTCTTTCGCGAGATGACACGCGGAGACGATAAGCAAATGACCTTCGATTTCGGTGAGAAAGAATTGGACAAAGTTGAGGCATTTCACGCGGAGTGGGACAATGCTCGAGCCAAAGAGAAAGCAAGCCGTTCTCGATTCGCCCAGCATGCGTTAGATAAAGACTCAGTGGCTGCGGAATTGCGAAGTGTCCGCGACGCCATTGGTCGCGGTGAAGACGTGGCTCGCTTTGTTCGGATCGTCCTTCAAGCGGCTAGAGTACCAGTCAAGGAAAACGATGGAGCATTTAATGTTCATGTGAGCAACGAAACACCGCGAGCGTTTCGGCAAGCCATAGGCCGCGATGAATCATTTATCGGACGATTTGATTTACCTCTCTTGGAAGGCGAGACCTATCTGGGGCGCACCAGCCCGATCGTCGAGGGGCTGGCTGGTTGGACTCTCGATCAGGCACTTGATCCCGCAGCTAGAGACGCATCACCGATTGCGTCCCGCTGCGGCGTCGTCGCGACGTCGCTTGTTTCAGCTCGCACTATTTTAGTCATCGCACGATTTCGATACCACTTGAAGATCAGTGGCACGGGGAGCGAGACGATCCTTTGCGAGGAAATCATACCTTTGGCCGCAATTGGCACAGGGGACAATTTGAGTTGGTTGGACGCGGAAAAAGGCGAGCAGTTATTACAAGCGCGACCGGAGCAAAACCTCGTTTCTACCGCAATCCAGCAGCAGGTAGGACTACTGGTGAAATCGCTGCCGATCCTCCAGAAGTCATTGGAACCAGTAGCATCACAACGCGCTGCAGCACAGCTCGAAGCTCACGAACGCGTACGGGAGGCCTCGAAAACTAAAGGACGAGTCTCAATCGAGCCCGTTCTGCCTGTTGACATCTTAGGCGCATACGTCCTTCTACCGAGGTTGCAGTAACATGGGACGTACAAAAAACGAGTTTCAGACAATTCGATCCGAAGGCGGTCTGTTGCCACCGGATTTGCTCCGCAGAGTTGTGGATACCAAAGGTAACTTGCCAGGTGCCAAGCCTGAAGACTACGGACTACCCGCAGGGGAGAGACTGAACGAAGCGATCACGCAGTCGTGGAATCGGATGCGTCGCCACTGGGCCGATTTTCGAGCCGCAGCTCGAAATCTTCCAGAGGCTGAGGCTGGCACCGGCCTGACCAACGATAAATGGAGCGTGCCTCTTCTGAGGGAACTTGGTTTTGGGTTGCTACCAACAACACCGGGACCAGAAATCGCCGGCAAGACGTACGCGATCAATCGCTTCTTTGGAACCACTGCGGTCCATCTGGTTGGCTGTAATCTCAGCCTTGATCGTCGGGCGGCCGGCGTCAGAGGTGCAACCACCAATCCCCACGGGCTTGTCCAAGAATTCCTGAACCGCAGTGGAAACCATCTTTGGGCTATCGTGTCCAATGGTCTCCGGTTTCGCGTATTGCGAGATAATCAAGCGCTATCGAGGCAGTCTTATTTGGAGTTTGATCTTGAGGCGATGTTCAGCGGTGAAGTCTACTCTGACTTCGTCCTGTTATGGCTGATGGCACATGCAACTCGTTTTGCACCCCAGCGGGAGAATCAACCCGAGTCATGTTGGTTGGAGCAATGGACAAAAGTCGCGGAGGAAGATGGAACGCGTGCTCTTGGAGACTTGCGTTCTGGCGTTGAAAAGGCTCTCCAAATCCTCGGCGAAGCCTTCGTTAGTCACCCACGCAACACAACTCTGCGTGAGTCGCTGCGTACCGAAAAGCTATCGCTGAATGATTTTCACGGCCAGTTGCTTCGGATTGTCTACCGTTTGATCTTCTTGTTTGTAGCGGAGGACCGGACCCTTGACGGGATTTCGTTGCTTCATCCGCTTGATGACTCCGACCACGGTCGGCAGGCTCGTGATCGCTACGCAGCCAACTACAGCACCGCACGGCTACGCGAGTTGGCAGGTAAGATCAAAGGGAGCCGACATGGTGATTTATGGCAGCAGTTCAACCTGCTGGTAGGAGCACTCTCCGGCGACGAACGCTTTGAGGCGAGCCGTCGCCACCTAGCATTGCCGACATTGGGTAGCTTTCTCTGGTCGCCCAAGAGCACCTTGGCGCTCAATGCAGCCAATCTTCAAGTGGGGGAAGGCGTCGAACTGGCCAACGGCGACTTTCTTGAGTCGCTTCGGCATTTGGCGTTCACGCGACAAGGAAAGATGCTGCGACCAGTTGACTACAAGAACCTCGGAGCCGAAGAGCTGGGTGGAGTCTACGAGTCGCTTTTGGCTCTCACGCCACAAATCAGTGGCGACGGGAATCGATTCACATTCGCGGAGTTCGCCGGCAACGAACGTAAAACTTCTGGCAGTTACTACTCGCCTGATTCGCTGGTGCAGTGCTTGCTCGACTCGGCGCTTGACCCCGTAGTTGAGGAAGCACTCAAGGGGAAAAATGGTGTCGATGCAGAAAAGGCTATCCTCTCGCTCAAAGTTTGCGATCCAGCTGTCGGAAGTGGACATTTCTTGGTTGGAGCTGCGCACCGCTTGGCGAGACACTTGGCACGGGTTCGAGCCAACGCCCAGGGCGAAAGCGAACCATCGCCACTGCTCTACCAGCACGCATTACGAGACGTGATCGGACGTTGCTTGTACGGCGTGGACATCAAACCCATGTCCGCTGAGCTTTGCCGAGTGAGCCTTTGGCTGGAGGCTTTGGAACCTGGCAAACCGCTGTCGTTCCTTGATCACCATATCCAGGTCGGCAACAGCCTGCTGGGGACGACGCCTGCGCTCTTGGCAGCAGGCATTCCGGACGACGCCTTTGTTGCGATCGAAGGAGACGTGAAAGCAAAGTGTGCCGAGCTGAAGCGGGATAATAAGCGCGAGCGTAACGAGTTCAAATCGGGACAGGGATACCTGTTCGATCCGCCATTCAAGTTGGGCAACCTCGCTGCAGAGTTCGCCAAGATTGATGACACTCCCGACGACTCAACCGAAAACATTCTGGAAAAGGAACGGCGCTACGCAGAACTCGTGAGAGGGCAAGCGTATCAATCCGGTCGTTTGTTGGCCGACACCTGGTGCGCCGCGTTTGTCTGGAAAAAGGATAACTCCGATCTCGGCAACCTCTGTCCCACAGAGCGCACGTTCCGAAAAGTCGAATCGCACGCCGCCGTCGGTTTGCTGCCGCACGTTCGCGGCGAGGTGGAACGCCTGCGCGACCAATTCCTATTCTTCCACTGGCACCTTGCCTTTCCCGATGTGTTCCGAATGCCGAGCAAGGACGAATCAGCGGAGAACGAGCAAACCGGCTGGAACGGGGGCTTTGATGTCGTCTTAGGCAACCCACCCTGGGAACATACGGAATTAAAAGAGAAGGAGTGGTTTGCCGAACGCCGTCCAGAGATTGCCAACGCACGCACCGGAGTCGAGCGAAAGCGGATGATTGAGGCGCTTCGTGTCGAAGATCCACTACTCTATTCAGCGTTCATTGAGTCGCTCCGCGAGCACGACGGAGCAAGCCACTTCCTCGGTAACAGTGGCCGCTATCCACTATGTGGACGTGGGCGCATTAATCTCTATGCTGTCTTTGCAGAAAGCATGCGTTTGCTTCTTAGTGAGCACGGTCGAGTTGGATGCGTTTTGCCTAGCGGTATTGCCACGGACGACACCACAAAGTTCTTTTTTCAAAATGTGGTACAGACGCGGTCTCTCGCGAGTTTGTTTGATTTTGAAAACCGCTTGGGGCTTTTTCCAGCCGTTGACAATCGGATGAAGTTCTGTCTTTTCACCGCTGGGCGCGGTACTCGACCCACTGCAGATGCCGCCGACTTCGTTTTCTTCGCTCACGCGGTCAAAGACCTATTTGACCATGATCGGCGTTTTACGCTTTCAGCTGCCGACATTGAACTCTTGAACCCGAATACGCGCACATGCCCTATATTTCGCTCCAGCAGAGACTCATTGCTGACAAAGGCCATTGCCAGAAGGACACCACCCCTATTGAAGGAGGGTCCTCCCCAACACAATCCCTGGAATTTGAGGATTCGCCGGATCTTCAACATGGGACTAAGTGAAGTCTCTGCCCTTGCCAAGCCTGTGTCAGAGGTGTTGCTCGCGAGCCAAACTCGCGACAATGCACTTGAGTCACGCTTAGTCTCGGCGGGCGAGTACGTTCCAATGTTGGAAGGTAAGATGTTCCAGGCCTTCAACCACCGTGCGGCGGGAGTAGAGTTTAATCCATCGAACGTTCAGCGAGGCGCTCAAGGTGTCGACTCAACAGACCGAGATCTCGCTGATCCGTTCTATGCCCCACGGGCGCTCTACTGGTATCCACGCTCTGAACTAGTCGGAACTGACCCCAGCGTCTTTGACGGCCGCTGGACCGTCGGGTTCAAAGACATTGCGTCAGTTACCAACGAACGCACAATGATCGCGGCAATCCTGCCATATGCAGCGACCAACTTTACAGTGCGTGTCGTGCAGTTTCTTGGCGGCGTTGAAATGCACGCATGCACATCATTCATTGCATGTGTCAATTCGTTTACGTTCGACTATCTGCTGCGCCAATCACTTGGCGGGTTACATGTGTCCGATTACATAACACATCAAGTACCTGTAATTCCACCGGTTGTGTACGCAAATAGGCGTCCTTGGCAAACTAATAAGGCTTCAATCGCGGAATGGCTAGTCCCTCGTGTGTTGGAACTGACATTTACTGCTTGGAACGTTGAGCCGTTCGCTCGGGACTGTGGATATTCAGGGCCGCCCTTCATCTGGGATGAGGATCGCCGGTTCCTGCTTCGTGCGGAACTCGACGCCGCTTTCTTCCACCTCTACCTGGCCGCCGACACCCAAAGCGACTGGAAACCGGCCCGCCAGTCTGACGGCTACCCCTATGACGAGACACCCGAACAAATGGCTGAACTGAAACGACATTTCCCGACACCTCGCGACGCCGTCGCATACATCCTCGACACATTCCCCATCGTCCGCCGCAAGGACGAAGCTGCGCACAACGGCGACTACCGCACCAAACGTGTCATCCTCGAAATCTACGACGCCATGCAGGAAGCCATCCGAACTGGTAACCCCTATCAAACACGCCTCGATCCCCCACCGGGACCACCAGCTACACCCCTCCCGGAATGGCCAATCGGCGGTCAGCGGCCAGCAAATTGGCCCGCCCATATCCACCCACCGCGAGGCGTCCATGAAAGCGATTGACCGTCCCTTTACCAAGATCATCAACGGCACGACCCAATTCGTGATCCCGGTGTTTCAACGCGATTACAGTTGGACCGAGACGCAGTGCGAACAGCTCTGGAAAGACGTGCTTTTGATCGCCAACGATCCAACCAGTCGAAGTCACTTCATGGGCTCGGTGGTCTATGTCTCGACCGGCGACACCTCCGCTGGCTTCACTCGCTGGCTCTTGATCGACGGTCAACAGCGAGTGACGACGCTAACACTGCTCCTTGCGGCATTGCGCGATCACATTGTCGAGATCAAATGGAAGGGAACCGACGACAGTCCCACAGCGACGCGCATCGAGGCTTACTTCCTGAAGAATGTACAAGAGGAAGGCAATCGTCGCCACAAGCTGGTACTCCGCCGCCACGATCAAGAGACGCTGCGGGCAATCCTTGATTCCACCGAGTTGCCGCCGAATCCGTCCGAGCGAATTCGCGAAAACTACGAATACTTCCGCGAGCAGATCGCGTCAGCCGACCCAGACGAAATCTATCGTGGCCTTGACCGCCTAATTGTCGTCGATGTCACGCTCGATCGTGGTACAGACGACCCGCAGCTCATATTCGAGAGCCTGAACTCCACAGGCATCGACCTCAGCCAGTCGGATCTCATTCGAAACTACATCTTGATGCGACTGCCGGAGAAGCAGCAAACGGAACTTTACGATTCCTACTGGAGCAAGCTGGAATCGTTGTTCCGCGGGTCTGACAAGACCTTCGATCCATTCCTGCGTGACTACCTGGCATTCAAAACCAAGGCCAGCAAGCAGGAAAAGGCGGACGAAATCTATCAAGCCTTTCGTCGGAGCTTTGCTGCCCTGCAAGAGTCGTGTGGCGGCCTCGAATCTCTATTGGCCGAGATGCTTCGCTTCGGCCGATACCACGCTGCCTTTAGCATTGGAACACCGCTGGTCGCTGATCTGTCAGACGATCTGGCGCGTCTTCGGCGTCTGGTGGATGTTCCCGCTCTTTTGATCATGCGATTGTTCGACTGCCACGACCGATGCAAGACCTTATCAATCATCGAGTTTCGTGAAGCCATCCATGCCATGGAGAGCTTAGTAATCCGTCGAGCCATCTGCGGCGAACAGACTCGAAGCTATTGGCAGATCTTCGCTAACCTGGCCTATCGGATTGAGGAACAGAAACCACTGGCAGATTTAAAAGTCGGACTTGCCCGCCAACGCGATGCCTATCGATTCCCCAGCGACGCCGACTTTCGTCGCGAGTTGTTGCTGCGCGACATCTATGGTCTGCGGGTTTGTGGCTATCTGCTGGATCGCTTGGAGAACCACGCTAACAAAGAGCCGACCAACACCAGCGCGTACACGATCGAGCACATCATGCCGCAGAATGAAAAGCTCCCAGAGGAATGGCAAATGATGCTCGGTAAGGAATGGAAAAAGATCCAAGCCACCTGGCTGCATCGCCTCGGGAACCTGACGCTGACGGGGTACAACAGCACTTACTCCGATCGGCCGTTCGATGAAAAGAAGACTATTCCAGGCGGCTTCAACGAAAGCTCGGTTCGGCTCAATAAGTTCGTCCGCGAGCAATCACATTGGACGCCCACGGAGATCGAACAACGCAGCCAGCTCCTTGCCGATCGTGCATTAGAAATTTGGCCCGCCCTCGAAGTCGATTCAGTGGCGATTGAACAGGCAAAGCAAGCGGAATTGCGCGAGTTGGCGGAACGCCGAGACGTTGCCAAGGTCCCGATGAGTGTGGCTGCTCGTGAGCTATTCGAAAAGCTCCGGCCGCGATTCCGAGAGATCGATCCTGCGATTCTAGCGTTGGCCGAACCGAAATCCGTCAGTTACCACGCCCCGGGATTCTTCCTCGAAGTGCTTCCCAGAAAGCATAAGTTGCTTTTTCTGCTGCCGTTGGACCACTCCGAAATCGAGGATCCACACGGCCTATCAGAAGATGCTACAGAATGGAAATTCCTCTTCTATGCTAAGTACGAGGGCGGCGTATTGCTCCGAATCAAAGCCGAACAAGACATCGATCACGCAATGCCAATCATACGCCAAGCCTATTCCCTGGCCGCATCTGCATCGCCCGAGAGACTGACTTCTAAATAATTCGAAGCAATAACCAGGGAAAATGAGTTTCCGCGCCTACAATACACTACAAGACACCTAAAACTGTTGTATTCACCGATGAAAAGTATTCAACGCAAATCCCAGCAAATACCGTGTGCATTGCCATCCCTATCCCCTCAGCTTGAATTCTGTCAATTCCTGCTTAACGATGAAGAAGCCGAGGACGATTGCGCATGCGATTCAAAGAACTCAAGAAGGAAGTAATAGCCTAATCGAGACAGTTAACCCGTCGCCTTCAGCGACGAGATCATCGCCCGGCCCCTAAACTCGGCGAGCAACGCCACAAGGAAGAAACAATTGTCGCCGCAAAAAGTCAACATGTGAAATCACGGACAAACCAACAAAAACGCCGACAGTGCCAACAAATCATGGGGATGCCCCAAAAAACCGCTGCAACAAAAAATAATTAAATCGCTCGCAATTACTTAGCAGTAAAAAGAACTTTTTTAATCTTATTGGACCAAATGTCGCGCAATATGCCGAATCATTAGGGAGCAACGAATGACGATACTATTAGCGCAACTCGGCGACATCCATTTCGAACATTCAAGCGATCCGGCTATTTCGCGTTCGTTGACAATCGCTGCGGCAATATCGGCGGAAGTCGCTTCCGACGTGACCTCGGTTGTACTTGCGGTTTGCGGTGACGCTTCCTATTCGGGAACACAAAAGCAATTCTTGCTCGCGACGAAATTCATCGAGGATGTTGAACGCGAGATCATGCGCAGGCATTCCGGACTAAAGGTCTTTCGCACCGTAATACCTGGAAACCATGACTGTCAGTTTAGCGGTGACCAAGCAGCACGCGATGGATTACTTACATTTATAAAAGAATCTAGCAAGCCCGCGGAATCAATCGTAAAAATTGTCATGGCGCCATTAAAGGAGTATTTCGAATTCGCAAAAAATCTCGCTGGCAACAATGGAATTGTAAAAGACAAGCCCTTCTACAACTGCTTTGAAGTGCAAGAAGGCGATTCAAGGTTGCGTGTCCATCTAATTAACACAGCCTGGATGTCCTCCTTACGTGAGCAGCCAGGTTCCCTTCATTTCCCTCTAGCCGAGATCTCTCCTCCTACACATATTTCCGACTGTTCGATCGCAATCCTCCATCATCCACTTAATTGGTTTAACCAGCCACACTCAATGCGACCACTCCGCGACCGACTTTCAGAAATGTGCTCCGTAATTCTTGTCAGCCACGAACATACTGCTGAAGCTCGCATCGAATTACCGCTAATGCAGCCAGACGCCGTTAACTCAAATACGGTTTACGTGTGGGGTGGTGTAATTCAGGAATGGGGCAACAAGGATATTTCTTCCTTCAACATCCTTGCGTTTGATGTTGCAAGCAAGCAGCTTAGAATTACTCGCCACGAATACCGGATAAATGATGGCAATCCATATTTCGAGCGGACTGGTGATGAATCTGTTGACCTAACCGAAACAACACTCAACCAAGGTCCAGCCGGTGCTGCTCTAACTGAAGACATGTCGCAGTTCCTGGAAGATCCTGGAGCTCCGATTAACCATCCGCAAAGAGATCCCAGAAGACCTGTGCGGCTTTCCGACATTTTTCTATTTCCCGATCTTTGGGAACTTGACGCCGATCACAATGGTGGGCAGCAAAAACAAATAAAGAGTGCAAAAGTATCAAAAGAAGTTCTTGATTCACCTCGCTGTCTTATTACAGGTGGAGAGAAAAGCGGGCGTACAGCGATTGTAAAGCGATTGTTTACGACTGCACTTAAGGATGGAAAAGTGCCAATTTATCTGCAAGGTGCTGAAGTACCAAAAAAGGTCGAACAATTTCGAAAACTGCTTCGCGATAAAGTGGAACAGCAGTACGCGAATTTTACACCAGATCAATTTGAACAGCTCCCAAAAGACACACGAGTCGTCTTGGTGGATGATGTTCATCGGCTTGCTCCAGGTTCGCCAATCAGGAAGCAACTCCTTGTGGAACTCGAAAGGCAATTCGGCACGATAGTACTATGCGGCGACGATCTTATTAAACTCGATGAAATGAGCGGGAGGGACCCAAAAGACTCCGGATTATGGGATTATCGACATCTAATTATCCTCGGATTTGGAGAGTACCTGCGCGAAGATTTTGTTAGACAATGGCTCATGCTGGGCGGTGATACGGTTCCGGAAGGCGACAATCTCGAGGAGGAAGTTGAGCGAATTTGTTCGCTTTTAAACGTTGTGATTAAGAAGCAGTTATTGCCAGCATATCCGTTGTTCTTGCTTGTGATTTTGCAGCAAAGCGATCTAGCCACCACAAGTATTCAGTCAGGATCGTTCGGGAAGCTATTTGAGGGTCTCGTAACTGCTATCCTGAACAAGTCTGGGTTTTCGCGCATCGGCATCGGAGATAAATATAACTACCTTGCCGCCTTAGCAAAACGAATGTACGACGATCAGGAAATGTTTCTGTCGCTGCAAGATGCACAAAAATGGCATCGACATTACTGGGAAGAAATAGAGCTGGAGATCAGTTTTGATCGGTTAACAGGGGACCTGAAATCTCTTGGCCTACTGTCAGTGACCGACTCTGAGATAAGATTTAAGTATGTATATTTTTTCTGCTTTTTCGTTGCTTATAGGCTGAACCGAACGCTTCACGAAGACAATACGAAGTTACTAATTCGACAGTTATCGCAACAGTTGCACCATCGAGTTTCGTCCGATATTGTACTTTTCCTCGCACACCTTACAGGCGATCCAATTGTATTAGACGAGATGGTTAGAACTTGCGATTCGCTATTTCAGAGTGTTACACCCGCATGTCTTGATTCAGATGTTGAGCCACTCAATCGGCTGTCAGGTGTAATCGGGACAATTTCAATTCCTGATAAACCCCGTGAGAACCGGCGAGAATTAAAGATTCGACAAGATGCAGCTGTTGTTGAGAGGCTTGCGGAGACTACTTCGACACTAGCAGTCGTGGCTCCTGAGGCAGATAGCGAGTCGATCAAGCGACTATTTGAAATAAATGCTTCATACAGGACCATTCAGATCCTTGGTCAGGCGCTCAGGAACATTGCTGGCTCAGCTAGCAAGAGTCGAAAGGAGGAAGTGATCGCAAAAATAGTTGGTTTAGCAAGGAGAGTTCTTGGAGCATATTTCGAGTTATTTGGTGAGAATGTGCTTCAGCATGTGATAGAAGAAATGGCTCAGGCCCACCATGAGCAACATCCAGAGCTGGTCGCCTCTGATATTAATGAGGAAGTTTGTCGTCATTTGACTGGTTTGTCGCAGTTCGTCTGCTTCTCGCTGATCAAGCACACTACCTTTAGCGTCGGGTCAGATAATCTTTCACCTACGATTCATCGCGTGCTTGCCCAAGACAGCGCATCAATTGTGAAACTATTCGATCTTTCGTTTGAGTTAGAGCGACCTGGAAGGTTTCCCAAAGACGATGCGATACGACTCTACCGCGAGCAAAAGAAAAACCTTTTTGCAGCGAATCTCGTCAGAATTCTCGTTGCACATCACATGTACCTTTATGTAGTGCCGTTTCAGGATCGCCAAGCAATTTGCGAAAAGCTGAATTTTAAGCTGCTTCCGACTGTCATGGACCATTCTCGTAAAAGATTGACTTAGGGGTATATTGGAACAATCTGATGCACTACTGACCGATATGTTTTTACCGGTGTCTCTCCCTCTGATGCAGTTTCGGTCGGTGCGATCTTTTCTTGCCACAAGCTCAGCGAAGGAATACATCCTTACCAATAGTATGCGTACGGCGAAATACAGTTTGACGGGGATGGGACACTGCTGGCTTTCTAGTCAGCGGAGTTCATGCCATGGCTCGATGTCGCTTCCAGCCAGATCAGTGGGCTTAGTGGATTCAAGATCATTCCGTCAGCAACCTCTCCGTCGCTTACTTCTGCGTTAACCACCAACTCTCTGTCCACTCCTTCTACTTCTGGCGCCGGAAACTAGTGAGTCATTCCAAGCAGAAGAAGCTAGAGAATCGCGCGAATGCCAAGCTTGCCGAGGACGCATTTCAGTTCATTCCCCTTTAGCTGTAGGGAGTAACTTTCGAAGTCACGGTCGAATATCCAGGTGGCTTGATTCTTCACATACTCGCCAATCCCCTAACTCTTCAGCCTGTTCTCCAAATTCGTATGCGCACGCCCAAGTTCCTCTGGCGGGATGATGGCCGTAGTGTCGGGAAAGGGCGACGGGCCTTCTAGACCACGAGCAAGAGGCTCAGGTCTCCCGCTTCTGTTGGTGCAGCGAACCAATCGAACCGCGGAGCTCCGGATGTTCCTTGAGCCGTATGCGCCCGCGCAAGTACACCCTGGAGGGATGACTGCTGCAGGTGGGCGGGATGGGGCGATGGGCGTTCTAGACGACGGGCAAGAGGCTCAGGTCGCCCGCTCCTTCTGCAGCAGAGAGCCAATCGACCACCGGTGACTCGCGTGGTCCTAGAGCCACCGGTCAGGCAGCAAGTCGTCCAAAGAGACGCCGGGGGATCTCCCTCTCAGTCCGAACATCATCGTTCCAGCCGGAATAGTCGAAGCTGTGCGCCGTTCGAGGCCGCCCAAACCAACGATGCGGGAGACATCTTGATGATCCGAGGTGCCAGGGGGAACCATGCAACCTCGCGGCCTGATCCTGGATCGTGAACAGCAACCTCAGAACCTCGAACGACCACTCGTAACCTATTCAAGGATGCTGCGATTGCGTCAGCGTCTCCATAACCCTCAATGGTTTCGCAACATCGACCAGTTTCTACATTCCAAATCGAAATATGCGCCCCCGAAAGCTTGGGCCCAGTAAAACTCATGGTCGCAACATCAACGCTCTCCCAGCCGGTACGAAATCGCTGCGACTCCGTTCCGGAAACTAGGTGCATGCCATCGGGGCAGAACGCAAGTTGATTGACTCCACTGTGCTTGCCGAACTCACGACGCTCCTGCTTGGTAAGATCCCACACAACTATCTTGCCATCAACCGTAGCGACTGCAACTTTGCCTCGTCGACTGGAAATTGCCAGTGCGGTCACGCCTTCTTCAGCAAACACGGCAACTTCTTCGATCGGCGACAGCGACCATAGATGGACGCTTCCACTTGAAAACGCGCTGAATGCGAAGAGTTGCCGGTTTTCCGACAACGCCATGGCAACGTCTTGTAGGTCCCCGCTTCTCTCGTTGCCTTCGCGCAAGGTAGCGCAAGATCCGTCGCCAGTATTCCAGACTTGGACAGAGCCAATACTCGAAACTGCAATGACTTGATCGCAGCTCGTACCAAAGTCTACGGCGGCTATGCTAGCTTCGCCATATTTGATCGAATTCACTTCGGCCCCGTTAGCATCCAGAACGAATACCGAACCGTCTGTCCACGCAGTTGCAAATCGGGAACCGTCGTCCGAAATCCGAACCGAGGTAGCTCCATGCAAAGGCCTATCGTAAGAATAAACCAGGGTGCCTCCACTGGCGTCAAAGACTCGCACTGTACCACTCAAACGCGACGTTGCCAGAAACGTCCCGGTTCGGGAAAAGCATAGATCAGATATCGTACCGGTATGACCATCAGGCCCTAAACCATTGGCAGGTATATTCGAATAATCCCAGATTTTCGCTATACCATCATTCGCAGTCGACACGAATCGTGATGAGCCATCGATAAACTGTATGGCCTCAACGAAATGGCTAGCATGAGCCTCAAGGCTCACATCTTTTGTCGCCTCGTAGTCAGTAAAGTGAATCGTTCTTCCATCCAAGTTGCGAGATGAGGCCGGCTTTGCAGAAATGGTCCACAGATCGATTTTCCCTACGCTTCGCCCCACCGCCAGTTTTGTCCCATCAGAAGATAGTGCGATGCTATGCCGCGAGTTTTGTTCAAAACATGTCTCAACCTCAATGGGCCCGAAGTCCTCTGATCGCCAATCCCAAAAATACAAAGCCAATGCAGTTCGGAATGAGACTTGACAAGTAGAGGATGAGAATACGATTTCGATCGGTTCACCTTCAAAACCAGAATCCGAAGCGACTTCACATTTCAATTCAAGATCCCAAATGCGGATGCAAGAGTCGGATGCTGAAGCCATGAATCGGCCATTTGGAGACAAACAAACACAGGACAGCTTTGACTCCTCCAAATCGTATTCATACTGCTCTTTATCGGTAAAATGCCGAAAGTGATCACGAATGCGCAGGGCGTCAAACTCCCATACCTCAACAGCCCTCCAGCTACCAAACGCTCCAATCAGTTGATCACCGCCAAAAGCCAATGCGTTAATACGGCTGGTGCATTTATACTCCTCGACGAGACTCCAGTTCGCAATTTTCCAGGCAACTATGCTACTTGAAATTTCTGCGAGGTTGTTAACTGCACAGAAGAGCGTCATTCCGTCTGGGGATACCGCAATTCGCGTTACAGTCCCGCTGTGATTCAGTTGCTGCTTTTCGCGTCCCGTAGCGATATCGAACACGAAAACCAAGCTATCCTCCGAGACCGCAAAGATGCCAGCCTCAGACGACACTGCAAGACAACGCTCGGCCCTATTATTGAACGTCACAGCATATCGACAATTGATCGGCTCCGCACTTGGCAGGAGTTTCGGCTCTTCATAGAAAGTACTGATCCACAGTCCCTCTAGACGCGCTTCATGCCATGACGCACATATCTGCCAAAGTCCATCACGTTGATCGCGGCACCCATCAGTCCCAGTTGACATTTTGACGGAAGCATCAGACATATAGCCGAGGTAATTCGC
>Ga0315902_10003827_pt1 | contig 22209 bp, 17 predicted proteins | sample LakEriMetagenome_9_FD_203523 | JGI IMG/M metagenome (GOLD analysis project Ga0315902, IMG submission 203523) | Freshwater fungal communities from buoy surface, Lake Erie, Ohio, United States - Buoy 12 MA117 | ecosystem: Environmental > Aquatic > Freshwater > Lake > Lake biofilm | place: USA... | reverse complement strand
TGTTTCTTCCTCCCTCAAAGGACCAAAAGGCACAACCATTGTCGTGGAAGTGGAAAGGGTAAATGGGAGCAAAGAAAAAATTTCCGTAACCCGCGATGAGATAAAGCTGCCAGATGTTCCATACAGCGGGATTATCAAGGACGATATTGGATACATCAAACTCAACAGTTTTACGCAAACGGCCTCAAACGATGTTAGAACAGCGCTCCTTGCCTTAAAGGAAAAAGGAATGAAATCCCTCGTATTCGACTTAAGAGGTAATGGAGGCGGGCTTCTTATGGAAGCGGTAAACATCGTCAACTTATTTGTCAAAAAAGACCAAATAGTTGTTACCACCAAGGGCCGTGTAGCGGAAGAGAACCGGGTTTACAAAACCATGAACCCACCTATTGATTTAGATATTCCTATTACCATTCTGATTGATGAGGGTTCGGCATCGGCAAGTGAAATTGTAGCGGGAAGCTTGCAGGACCTTGACCGCGGTGTGGTGGTAGGAGCGACCTCCTTTGGAAAAGGGCTTGTTCAGCGGACTTATGACTTAAAGTACGGATCCAAAGTAAAAGTGACCATTGCAAAATACTACACTCCTTCTGGGAGATGTGTGCAACGACTGGAATACTACGACAAAGAAGATGGCGCAAAACCTAAAGAGGTGGCCGACTCGTTATTAAAAAAGTTTAAAACACAGAATGGCAGGGATGTCATTGACGGCAGGGGGATCGAACCGGACGTTAACGTGGATGAGAAGGAACTTAGCAGGCTTACTGCAACCATTTATACGAACGACCTGCTGTTTAAATTTGCAAATGAATACCAACAACAGCATGAAAACATTTCGGAGCCCGATGTCTTTACGTTGGATAACGCAGCCTATGAATCCTTCAAGCAATTTGTTCTTAAAAGTGAATTCAGTTACTCAACGGCGTCAGAGGAAATGTTGAAAAAAATGAAAGAGACCGCTGAAAAAGAGGGGTTTGGTGAAGACACAAAAGCTGAGTATGAAGCGTTAATGGCCAAGGTTGTGCCCTCCAAAGAAAGGGATTTGGAAAAATTCAAAGCAGAAATCACGGACCTACTTGAAAACGAAATTATTTCTCGTTATTACTTCCAAAGAGGTCGAGCCATTCATTCTTTTAGAGACGACGACGTATTGAAAAAGGCCATTGAAATCTTAAAGGATACCAAACAATACAATACTATTCTGGGTAAATAAGCGTTCTTCCCATTTAAAAGGGGTTCATGCCAGTCTTTTCCTTCCGAACGAAACTACAACGCATAACACACAGCTTAGGATTAGCGGGCTTAGCTGTTGGTTTATCAACAAGTAAAGTCGTATTGTCTTTAAGTATGATGGTTTTGGCGATTAGCTTGCTATTAGACGGGCAGTTTTCAATGCATTTACAAAACGTTCAACGTAACAAACCCTTGCTGCTCTTACTGGCTTTTTGGATGCTTCACCTCATAGGTATCTCCTGGTCAACAGACCTGTCTTATGCCTGGGGCGATATCCGAATAAAACTTTCGCTGATCGTTATACCATTGCTACTGGTAATGTTACCGCCAAAATCCCCAATGAATTTAAAAATAGTTTTGTGCTTTTTTCTGGCCGGTCTTATAGTAACTTCCCTAATCAATTGGGTGGTATTCCAACAACACCTCTCCAATAATTCGGTGGAAGACATTCGTCAATTATCTCTATTTGGCTCCCATATTCGATATGGCATTTTGATTGCGATGGGTGTAGCCGTTTCTCTTTGGTTGATTATTGAAACAGAAAACGTTGTTTTCCGAATTGGGCTTGGAATTGTCATGCTTTGGCTGGCATATTACACCTATTTCAGTCAAGTCATTTCAGGATTCATGGCATTTATGGTGGTGCTCGTTTACTTCATTTGTTGGTTTGGCTATCAATACCACAAACTACTGGGTTGGATTCTTGGATGCTTGGTTACCTTATTTCTTTTGTTGACTGCCGGATATTTCTTGAGTCCTGTTCCGAAAGAAAAACTGGACGTACGATCGTTACCCAAATTAACCAAGCACAAAAATCCCTACACCCACAACCTTGAGAACAAGACCTTCGAGAATGGCAAACCAGTTCTGGCATTCGTTTGTGAGGAAGAACTTCGAAGCGCATGGAACAAGCGGTCAAAGATGCCATACGACTCATCTGACTATAAAAATCAGCCACTTCGCTTTACCCTCATGCGCTACATGACCTCAAAAGGCCTCCGTAAAGATCACGAAGGCATGAAAGCCTTGAATCAAAAAGACATTCAACTCATCGAAAACGGTCAGTGCAATATACTAGAGTCCAATCAAGGAATCTTAGCCCGAGTAGAGGGATTGAAATACCAATTGCATAATTCCATGGACCCAAATGGGCATTCGTTGTTGCAACGGTTTCACTATTGGAACGCAGCCATTCTAATCATTCGAGAGAATTGGTTCATTGGTGTTGGAACGGGAGATGTCGATCATGCATTTCAACAGACCTATCGGCGGATTAATACTCCGCTAGAAGAAAAAAACCGCTTACGTGCACACAACTCCTATTTGACGGCAGCCGTTACTTTTGGAATGATGGGCCTCCTCCTATTTTTGCTTGTAAATGGCTTTTTCCTCTTTCAAAGCATCCAAGCAAAACACACATTGGCCGTTAGTTTCATGCTCGTCGCCCTGTGTACATTCTTTATTGAGGACACACTTGAAACACAAACAGGTGCCAGTTTTTTTGCGTTTTTCTTTGGTTTATTGACGGTGGAAGTGTGCAAGGCAACAATAAAGAACCCGTCTAACCTCGATCAAGTTTCAGAACGCGACGAACAATAATGCCCATCCGTTGTTCTTATCTCGTTGCTTTACAATATTTTTGCACTATGAACGCCGATAATCACAACTACGAAGCCGGAAATTTATTGAAACAAGTACTTGTCCCAGAGGACATGCGAAAAAAGTTCTCGGTTGAACACCTTCCACAGCTTTCTGACGAGTTGCGTCAATACATTGTAGATGTTATTTCAGAAATAGGAAACAGCCACTTCGGTGCCAGTCTAGGCGTAGTTGAAATGACGGTTGCGTTGCATTATGTATTTAATACCCCCTACGACCAATTGGTATGGGATGTGGGGCACCAAGCTTACGGCCACAAGATTTTGACTGGACGCAGGGAACAATTTCATACAAACCGTCTCAAGGGGGGAATCAGTGGTTTTCCAAAGCGATCTGAGAGCACTTACGATACGTTTGGCGTTGGGCACTCTTCAACGTCCATTTCAGCTGCACTGGGTATGGCAGTAGCCAATCGGTATAAAGGCGAAAAGCACCGTCATCATATTGCCGTAATTGGCGATGGTGCCATGACGGCAGGACTGGCGTTTGAAGGCCTTAATCATGCTGGTTTTGAAAAAGACGCCAACTTACTTGTTGTTTTGAATGACAACTGTATGTCCATCGACCCTAATGTAGGTGCTTTGAAAGAATACCTTACGGATATTACCACATCACACACTTACAATAAGGTAAAAGACGAGGTTTGGAAAATGCTTGGCAAGATTTCCAAGTTTGGTCCGGATGCCCAAACGGCCGTTTCAAAGGTAACCCATGCTTTAAAAGGTTCACTTTTGAAACAAAGCAACTTATTTGAATCCTTGAACTTTCGGTACTTCGGGCCAGTGGACGGTCACGATGTGGTTGCTTTGACCAAAGTATTACAAGACCTTAAAGACATTCCTGGTCCCAAGATATTACATTGTATAACACGAAAAGGAGCTGGTTACAAGTTTTCAGAAGAAGGAAATCCAACTAAATGGCACGCGCCAGGTGTTTTCAATAAAGAAACAGGTGAAATTGTCAAAGTAGTTCCAAAATCTCCTCAACCACCAAAATACCAAGATGTTTTCGGTCACACGATCGTTGAGTTGGCGGAAAAAAACGAAAAAATAATGGGCATCACCCCTGCCATGCCTTCAGGTTGTTCCCTAAACATCATGATGCAAGCCATGCCAGACCGTGCGTTTGATGTGGGCATTGCAGAACAACACGCCGTTACTTTTTCTGCTGGTCTTGCTACGCAAGGGTTGGTTCCATTTTGCAACATCTATTCATCTTTCATGCAGCGCGCGTATGACCAAGTTATTCACGATGTTGCACTACAGAATCTAAACGTTGTTTTTTGCCTGGATCGCGGAGGGTTTGTAGGAGCCGATGGTGCTACGCACCACGGTGTATTTGACCTCTCTTACATGCGTCACATACCAAACATGGTCGTGTCTGCGCCCATGAACGAAGCCGAACTCAGGGATTTGATGTTCACTTCTCAGCAAGAAGACATGGGGCCTTTCTGCATACGTTATCCCCGTGGAAACGGCGTTATGACTGAATGGAAAACGCCCATGAAAGCGATTAAAGTTGGCACAGGAAGAAAGCTTACCAATGGTTCAGATGTTGCCGTATTAACCATAGGACATCCAGGGAATTTTGTTCAAAGTGCACAAGAATTATTATCTGAATATGGCGTTTCTCTCTCCCATTTCGATATGCGTTTTGTGAAACCGATAGATGAAATGCTCTTGCATGAAGTGTTTAATAAGTTTAAACACGTCATTACGGTTGAAGACGGTTGTTTGATGGGCGGTTTTGGTTCCGCGGTCATTGAATTTATGGCAGACCAAGGATACTCCGCGCAAATTACCCGTTTAGGTGTGCCTGACGAGTTCATTCACCATGGAACACAAAAGGAACTTTGGGCAGAATGTGGATTCGATGCGAACGGAATAGCTAAAACCGTCAAAAAGATGCTAAACCTTTCTGAGAACAAAAGCAGCGCGAAACTATCCGATGTAGGTTAAAAATTTTATGTATTTTGCGTTTCCTTAACCGGTAAACGTATGAATGCAACTCAACCATCGACCAATTACGGGGCATTGTCGACCCTTACAACTGTTTTTTTCTTTTGGGGTTTTATTGCAGCGGGCAACTCTGTTTTTATTCCCTTCTGTAAAAATTATTTTCACCTAGACCAATTTCAAAGTCAGCTGATTGATTTTGCCTTCTATTTGGCCTATTACGTTGGAGCGCTCTCCCTTTTTATTTACAGTACCAATACAGGAAAAGACATTGTTGGTCACTGGGGATATAAACGCAGCATTGTTTACGGGCTTCTTTTCTCTGCATTGGGTGCAGGAATCATGATTCTATCGGTGATGCAAGGTGTTTTCGCTGGAATGCTCGTGGGGTTGTTTGTCGTAGCACTGGGTTTTTCTCTTCAACAAACTTCAGCCAACCCATTTATGATCCTGCTTGGTGATGAGGCAACTGGTAGCAACCGAATAAACTTAGGAGGGGGTATCAACAGTTTGGGTACCACGATTGGGCCACTTATCGTTGCCCTTGCACTTTTTGGAACGGCCACAGCTATCAACGACGACATGATTAAATCGTTGTCGTTGTCTAAGGTTATTATCTTGTACGCTTGTGTAGGAGGATTGTTCATTGGTGTTGCCGCCTTGTTTGGTTTCTCTAAAAAAGTTCCTGAAGGTAAAATCGAACATACCACCGAAGGAGACCAAGCCGAAAAAGCCAAAAAAGCTATGGTAACCTTGTTGATTATTACAGCCCTGCTTGCTGCTTGTTTTGTTCCTGTTTTTAGCAGTTATAAGAGTGCTGAAGCAACAAAGATTGAACTGCTTCAGAAAGAACTCTCGGAAGCAAAAGAGGTAGAAACGTCAATAAAAATGACCGCATCTGAACTGAAAGCAATAGAAACACAAATCAGCACACTGCGCAAACCTTTGGAAAAAAAGCGCATGGCATGGCTCAGCGGAGGTCTTGTTGTTGTGGTTGGTGGTTTACTCTTTGCTCATCGGAAGGGCCAACGTGAGAAACAAGGTTGGGGCGCGATGGCATATCCTCAACTTACATTAGGCATGCTGGCCATTTTTGTATATGTAGGAGTTGAGGTAGCTATTGGGAGTAACTTGGGAGAGTTGCTCAAGCAAAAAGCGTTTGGTGGCTATTCCTCCTCGGAAATTGCACCTTATATTGCCATGTTCTGGGGAAGTTTAATGATTGGCCGCTGGGCAGGCGCCATCAATGCCTTTGATTTAACGAATCAAACCAAAATGATTTTACGTTTTATTGTTCCACTGGTTGCTTTCGGTGTGGTGATTGGATTGACCAAGCTCGCAGGATACAATGTGGACGCACTCTACTGGTACATCATCTGTGTATTCATACAAATTATCGCTTTTTATGCAACCAATGATAAACCGGTGTTAACCCTGAGCGTTTTTGGGCTGTTGGGTTTCATTGCCATCCTTGTAGGTCTTTTCGCTAGTAAAACGGTTGCCATTTATGCTTTCTTGAGCTGTGGTCTATTCTGCTCCATCATGTGGCCAGCGATTTTTTCGCTTTCATTGGCAGGTCTTGGTAAATACCAATCACAGGGCGCAGCGTTTCTCGTCATGATGATTTTGGGAGGCGCTATTATTCCTCCTATTCAAGGAAAACTAGCGGATGTGATTCATATCCAACCCTCTTTCGTCGTTGGTGCAGTGTGTTTTGCCTACCTGGCCTTTTTCGCGTTTTACGTTGGAAGGATATTAAACAAGCAAGGCATTTCTTTTGACAAACAGGTGGGCGGTGGACATTAAATATTAATCCCATTTGTTCTTTGTAGAAAGGGCGTATTTCCCTCCACCTGTAACAATGAGCACCACTGCATTCATTAAATAAAAAGCCTGTAATTCTATAGCCCATCCCCCGTGTTCACTAAGGGAGAAAATGTCTGACCAATGCGCAACGACTATCGCAACCAGCATCGTAAACGCGATCAACAGCGCCGCTAACTTGGTTCTGAATCCAACAATAAGCAGAAGCGGAGCGACTATTTCACCAATGTGTACGGTGTAAGCCAAAAAACCGGGTATTCCTTTGGAAACGAACAATGCTTGTATACCGTCAATACCTCCAGTTAACTTGGCGATTCCATGGAGCAACAGTAACATCCCTGTAACAATTCTAAGAACAAGTACAATGGACTGAATTTGATTTGCTTTCATAGGTATTCATGTTGATTTTCACTACAAAAATACATTATTCCAACCTTAGTTTATACCCGTTTCAGTACCTAAAATTGGGTTAGCGTGCCTTTTTAGTATATACCCGCCATTCAAGGTTGCTTGCGTTTGGGACAGTAGTTAGATTGGGGTTATTCCACATAAAACAGAACGATTTATGGCGTTTAAAATGCGGCATTTTACTGGAATCAAACTCCAGGGTGTAGGCAACTTTCATACTTCTTCCTACTCTAAATTTTTCAAGTAATACAGGCCTTACCGCTTTAAACAGCATCCATTCCTTCTTGAGCCATTTCAATGGACGGTCACTTATTACTAGGTCGGGTAAGTCATTAAGGTCATTTTTCTTCCGGCAGGTAATCGTTAGGCAAAGTTGGATTTTCATTTTCCCTTGAAGGGTAGAATGCGCCGTATAAGTTCCAAGGTAGTTGAGTTTTTTCGTCCGATCGATTGACTTGGTTGGAACAATTTTAGAGGCTGTTTTATGCCATACTGAAGCACCATACCACTTTATATGGTCAGAAGGAGGTAAGAGTTTATTTTGATTAATTACGTAAAAAGAAAAGAGCTGATAAAGGTTGATCTGACGCTTCAAAAAGCGCTTGATAGAAGATTTAGGTTCCTGGTGAAGTTGAAGGTGTTTATCCACCCGATAGGCTTTATTTTCTAAATAGGCTGTTTTTCCATAAAGTAATTCGTTCGAACGCAATTTATTGGTCATGAACATTAACACACGTTTATCTTTGGTTTGCTCCCTTAAAGGAAGGACCTTTCCAATAAAAGGTGTTTTTTCCGGAACGTTCAAGCTGTAAGCATCTCTTAAATAAGAAATGAGGGTCGGTGGGATGTCTAAATGAGACACAAATTGCTTAATCGTTCGGTGTTTTTTTAACAAGGGCGAATAGACAAGCAAAGGGATGTTGTACTTTGTAAGCTTGTTGATTGGATACAATTCTGAGCCATGATCTCCGGTTATGATAAAGATTGTATTTCGATAGGCTTTCTTCTTTTTCCAAGCTTGAAAAAATGTCCGTAACTGCTCATCGGTGTAAACAAAGGACCCAAATCCCTCGGCCTGATTCAATAATACTTGGCGGTGTTTTTCGGAGGCAATTGCCTTGCCTTTTTTCCGCACCATTTCCGCGTAATATTCTTTGTTCGGGTAAACAAACGGATCGTGTGTACTAATAGTCAAGTAAATATCCATCAAACGCTTCCCTTTTACATTCCCATTTGAAGGCGTTTCTATGATTCCTTGATTGAACAATGCACCGTCCGGGTAACCCCAAGGGCTATCGACTTCGGAATTGAGTTGTTGGTTTCTCTTCGACCACCTACTGACTAAGTAGTCGGTATTGTGGTAATTAAAAAATCCGCGCATGTTCAGATACTCTAGCGACACACCACAATAAAACCTCGAATAATAGTAGTCTTTTAACAAACCGGGCAATCCCCAATGATTGGGGTAAGCGATTTGTTGAAACGCATTGCCATCAACCACGTTGGGTACCGAAGAAAGGACAGCAGGTAACACGTTATGGGTGCGTTGGGAAGTACTGAAGCCGTTCGGATAATACATGCTTTTCTTGCTAAGTGAATCCATAAAGGGCATGAGGCATGCGGTATTTTTTGAACGTTCACCAAAAAAATCGGACGACATGCTTTCTACAATAACCATCACAATATGTGGAGGCTTCCCATCGCTTGTTTTGTTTAACACATTGTCCCAGCCTTGGTCTTCCCCTAACCTACGGTATAAGGGATACACACCTTTTGATTTTTCACCGCCATAAAATCCGGGGTCGAGGTCTTGAAACTCCGATAGCTCTGCCTTTCGATTGCCCCCTTTCTCACGAAAAAGCGCCGTCATACCGTCGTGGATAAAAAACAGCAATCGGTTATTGACCATGCCCTGCCTGGTTTCGTTCTCAGCATCCGTGAAGACCGAAAATGGTGAGAGGATAAAGGCAAAAAACACCAAAATACTTAGTAAACGATGGCCTTTACAATTGGACGCACCCACTCTTTTTTTTAACCATCGGAACGTACAATAAACAAGTACAACAATGGTGAACAAACCGCCTATCATACCAATTGTTAAACGATCTTGTATGCCACTGATGATCCAAATTTCTTCCCACGAAAAGTAAAAAAAGGTGCTATCTAACGCTTGACCTGTAATTAAAAAATATTGATCTGCGGCAATGCAGCAAATAATTACCAGGGATAACAATAATACATTAAACGCGTTTATGAATCGAGGCATCCCAAAAAAAAACCTATTTAAAAGTGCCATTGTAAACCACACAAGTACGAGCAGCCATAGGTCGTAAAATAAGCCATACCAGATTTCAACTAATTCTTGCCCCTCAAAGAAGGGCGAACGTTGGGAGGAAATGAATAAATATACTCTTAGTAAAATAAGTATGGGGAAAACGCTCCATACTAGTGGAAACACCTCCCACACACTTTTTGAAAAACCAATGGACGTTCGTCTACCTACCAGATCATTGGAGAGTTGCTCATTTTTTTTCTGTGTGTTCGTTTGCACTTAATGCACTACAGATTTAAAGGGGTATATTGCCATGTTTTTTGGGCGGGAGGCTCTCCGCTTTTTTCTCCAGTAATTTAAAGGCTGCGATTACTTTATTTCTTGTCTCTTCAGGCAATATAACATCATCGACGATTCCTCTCTCCGCCGCCCGATAGGGATTGGCAAACATTTCGGCATAAGCTGCTTCCTTCTCAAGCCATTTCGCCTGAGGGTCTTCTGCCTCAGCAATTTCGCGCTTGAAGATGATTTCCGCTGCACCCTTTGCCCCCATTACAGCAATCTCAGCCGTTGGCCAGGCAAAGTTCATATCAGCACCAATATTTTTGGAATTCATCACATCGAATGCACCTCCATAAGCTTTACGTGTAATGACGGTCACACGTGGTACAGTTGCTTCGGAAAACGCATACAATAATTTAGCACCATGGGTAATGATTCCCCGCCATTCCTGATCCGTCCCCGGAAGAAAACCCGGAACATCTTCAAAAACAAGCAATGGAATATTAAAACAATCGCAAAAGCGCACAAAACGAGCACCCTTGCGTGAAGCATCAATGTCTAGTACACCAGCCAAAGCGGCAGGTTGATTCGCCACTATCCCAATGCTTCTTCCTTCGATGCGTGCAAATCCGACAACAATGTTCTTGGCGAAATCTTCCTGGACTTCCATAAAGCTCTCGTCATCAATGACACAGTCAACAACTTTACGTATGTCGTAAGGTACATTCACATTTTCGGGCAGAACCCGTTGAATGTTTTTAAACTTAGATGAGGAAAACGTAAAATCGGAGGAATGCGGCGGCAATTCGTCTGTATTCTGGGGAATGTAGGTAATCAGCTTTCGTGCCTTTCTCAAGCATTCAAGGTCGTTTGCCGCTGTAAAATGATTGACTCCTGAACGTTCAGCGTGGGTTTTTGCACCCCCCAATGACTCAGAAGTAACTTCTTCGTGAGTCACGGTTTTTACTACGTTTGGACCTGTAACAAACATGTAGGACGTTTCCTCTACCATAAATATAAAGTCGGTCAAGGCAGGAGAGTACACGGCACCACCCGCACAAGGCCCCATAACCAGTGAAATTTGGGGAATCACACCGGAGGCTCGTGTATTTCGGTAAAAAATATCGGCGTATCCTGCCAACGATACCACGCCTTCCTGTATACGCGCTCCACCCGAGTCATTAAGACCAATCACAGGAGCACCGCTTTTCATGGCGAGGTCCATGATGCGGCATATTTTGGCCGCGTGTGTTTCTGAGAGGGACCCTCCTAGTACCGTAAAATCTTGTGAAAACACATAGACTTGTCGGCCATGAATTGTTCCGTATCCAGTAACCACGCCATCGCCCGGAAAGCATTGTTTGTCCAAGCCAAAAGCCGTGGAACGGTGTTCGACGAACTGACCAATTTCTTGAAACGAACCTTCGTCCAATAACAACGTAACTCGTTCCCTAGCGGTCAGTTTTCCTTGTTGGTGCTGTTTGTCGATGCGCGCTTTGCCACCGCCTTGCAGGGAAGCCTCTCTTTTATCCTCTAATTCAAGGTTTTTATCCTTCATTCTCATTCGTTTCGTTGACCAAAATATCCGTGCAGCTTACAAAGATAATCAAGATAACACATTCTGTCGAACCAATAATTAGAGCGCGTAATTCATTCGAATGCCTCATTTATTTCAATAAATGTGTTAAATCATCCGTTCCCTTACGTTTTCAGCTGTTTTTGTAGGCAGAATTGCTTATTTTTGTCTAAAATTTAATAGTCATGGTATTAGGAGTTATCGGCCCTTGGCAAGGAATCATCATTTTGGTAGTTGTATTGTTGTTGTTCGGCGGAAAAAAAATTCCCGAACTTATGAAAGGCTTGGGTGAAGGAGTGAAAGAATTTAAAAACGCCTCCAAAACGGATGCTCAAGCCCTTGAGAACCCAAAAAGCGAGCAGAAAAGCTAAAGCCAAACTGCATGGGTTACACATTCGCTGAAGTCAGGAAATCCCTAGACTCAGGTAATACTGTCTTGGATATTGTCGAGAATTACCTCGTTGAAATTCGCTCCAATATGCATTTGAATGCATTTGTGGAGGTGTTCGAAAACGACGCTCGAAACCAAGCTCAACTCATTGATCAAAAACGAAAAGAAGGCAATGCTGGGAAACTGGCTGGTGTGGTCATAGGCATAAAAGACAACCTCTGTTACAAGGACCATGAGGTTTCTGCTGCCTCTAAAATTCTAAGTGGGTTTAAATCGCAATTTTCTGGAACTGCCGTTCAGCGGCTCATTGATGAAGACGCCATCATCATTGGTCGGTTGAACTGCGATGAATTCGCCATGGGAAGCTCGAACGAAACGTCTTTCTACGGCCCGGTGAAAAACAACCTCGATACCACAAAAGTTCCGGGCGGTTCCTCTGGGGGCTCGGCAGTAGCAGTTTCAGCTGGCTTGTGCACAGCGGCGCTTGGAAGCGACACAGGAGGCTCCATTCGTCAACCCGCTTCATTTACAGGAACATTTGGCTTCAAACCCTCTTATGGGCGTATCAGTCGTCATGGCCTAATCGCCTATGCTTCATCCTTTGACCAAATTGGTCCGTTTACGAATTGCCTTGAGGACGCAGCGCTTTTGATGGAAATCATGGCTGGCACTGATGACTATGACGCAACAGTATCCAGTAAAGCAGTGGAGCAATACCATTCAGCAGAGGGAAAAAATGGATTGAAGGTTGCTGTCATCAAAGATTATGTAGATGCAGACGGTATCGATCCTGAGATTGTTCAGCGTATAAAAGAAATAGAAACGTCGCTTATAGCTGCGGGACATTCCATAGAATATGTGTCATTTCCTTATTTGGATTACCTTATTCCATCTTACTACGTATTATCAACAGCAGAGGCTTCCTCCAACCTTTCCCGTTTTGACGGGGTTCATTACGGTTACCGAAGTACGGACGCAAAAGGAGTCGAAGAAACGTATAAAAAATCAAGGTCGGAAGGATTCGGAACGGAGGTGAAACGCCGCATTATGGCGGGAACTTTTGTGCTTTCGCAAGGCTATTACGATGCGTATTACACCAAGGCACAAAAAGTCAGGCGATTGCTGAAAAATGCCACGGACGCAATTCTCCGTGATGCGGATGTCATTTTGATCCCAACTACGCCCGTCACCGCTTTTCCTTTGGACGCCGTTAAAGATCCGGTAAGTATGTACTTACAGGATATTTTCACCGTTCATGCCAACCTAACCGGACATCCGGCAATGTCCCTTCCTATTGGAACTCATAGCAATGGATTGCCTTTTGGTATTCAATTAATGGGAAAAACATTCGCGGAAAAAGACTTATTTGACGCGTGCCACACCCTGCTACAACTGATTGATTAAACGTCATGAACCGCCTTTTACTCGCATTACTACTCCTCCTCAATGTTCATGGTATCCTTGCCCAACCGACGAACGTACTACTTCGTCCGGGGGACACGTTGAACAAAGACCCGTTTATCAATACCGTTGAACAAAGCTTAAGCTTGTTCTTAAAGGAATACGCAGGTCGAAGCAACCACGACTCCATCATCAAAGCGTTGAATTACGCACCAAACGATAAACCCTTCTTCTCTGACGAGGTTTATTGCGAACGTCTGGAGAAAATCAATGAAATGAGTCCGTTTCATTTGGACTGCAATAGTATCACGCTTAATATGATCAAGTATTTCGCAGAGAATCGACGCAGTTTTGTACGCATTGTTTTAGGGCGTTCCAAGCTGTATTTCGACCTTTTCGAGGAAAAACTGGCAGAATACGGGCTTCCGATTGAACTCAAATACCTCTCGGTTATTGAAAGCGGTTTAAGGCCTCAAGTAAAATCTAAAGCCGGGGCTTTGGGACTTTGGCAATTTATGTATGCCACGGGACTTCACTATGGATTAAAAGAAAACTCCTATATCGACGAGCGGATGGATCCCGAAAAAGCAACAGATGCCGCTTGTAGATTTCTAAGGAAGCTTTATGGTATTTATGGCGACTGGAACCTCGCATTGGCTGCCTATAATGCCGGTCCCGGAAATGTGAATAAAGCCATTCGTCGTTCAGGAAACAAAACCACTTATTGGGAAGTTCGGCCTTTTTTACCTACAGAGACCCAAGGCTATGTTCCGAATTTTATCGCGGCCACCTATTTAATGACTTACCACGCCGAGCACAACATTGTTCCCATGGAAGCGCCCATTCATTTCGCGCAGCTCGACACGATGTGCCTCAACAAGGGCATACATATGAATACTATTTCTAAGTTGGTGAATTGGTCGTTGGAAGACATTCAATCCCTTAATCCGGTATATAAAACCACGTACATTCCTGCGACCGTGCCTCCTCAATGCATCAACGGCCCTTTAGAAAAAATCGGCTTGCTCGTTAGCTTGGAAGACAGCTTGATTGCCTTGGAAAAAAGGCTTTATGCTCCCGCTCCAACAGGACCAGTCATCACCAATACCACCGCCACGCCGGTGGCCACAATTACGACCAACCCAACTCCCAACGACACCTTTCCGGATGTGGTAAAAACCGATTCGTGCATCTACCACAAGGTAAAAACAGGTGAAACCATGGGTTCAATTGCTACCAAGTACAGTACTTCTGTAGACAAAATCATGGAGTGGAATGACCTGCGAACGGCAAATATTTACATAGGTCAACGGTTGATTTTAATGAATGTTAAGCCGAAACCTCCCGTGGTAAAAACCACACCCGTTAAACCGGTAACAAAACCTACAAAAAAATACCATACCGTACGATCAGGAGAAACGTTCTCTCAAATTGCTCGTAAAAACGGGCTCAGTCAAGCGCAATTGAGCCGATTGAATCCCGGGATTAACATCAACCGCATTTCAGTTGGTCAAAAAATTCGGGTGAAATAAACCCTTTTAAATAACATCGGATATGTCCGCATCGCTTTCGGCTGTGATCATTACCTACAACGAGGAACGAAACATCCGTCGGTGTCTGGAATCGTTGAAGGACGTTGCGGATGAAATCGTTGTCGTTGATTCCTTTTCGACCGATCAGACTGAACACATATGCCATGAATTCGGTGTACGATTCATCCCACACCCGTTCGAAGGACACATACAGCAGAAAAACTATGCGATTGATCAAGCCTCCAACGAATGGATCCTTTCACTAGACGCCGATGAGGCCCTGTCTGAAACCCTTCGAAACAGCATCCTTGAAATCAAAAAACATCCTGCATTCAAAGGTTACCGAATGAACAGGTTGACCAATTATTGCGGGAAATGGGTGCGGTATTGCGGTTGGTATCCCGACACCAAAACCCGATTGATACACAAGGATTCTGGACGGTGGAAAGGAGTGAACCCCCACGACCGACTGGAAATGACTAAAAACGTACCCACCTCCTTTCTAAAGGGCGACTTATTGCATTATTCCTATTACACAAAAGAAGACCATTTCAAACAAATTGCCTATTTCGGTGACATTGCCGCCAAGGAATTGCACGCACGTGGTCAACGGGCTGGATGGGTGACAATCGGTCTCAAAGTAACGGCTCAGTTTTTCAAGAGTTTCCTACTCAAATTGGGTGTCTTGGACGGTAAAACCGGCGTTTTAATCTCCTTCCGAAGTGCTTACGCAACCTACGTGAAGTACAACAATTTACGAAAACTGCGACACGAAAATGGCAACTGATCGAATCCTCATTTCAAGAACCGACAACATAGGTGACGTCGTTTTGACTTATCCCCTCTGCGCTTGGTTAAGGAGCCAGTTTCCTGCAGCAACGCTCATTTACCTGTGCAAAGAATATACAAAGCCAATCGTTCAATGTTTTGGGGTGATCGACCAAATAGTCTGCTGGGATGGCATCGAGTCCTTGCCTAGTGGGGAACAAGTGCGTGTCATTAAAGAACTCGAAGCGGACGTCATCCTTCATGTTTTTCCACGTAAAGAGATCGCCAACTTAGCTAAAAAAGCGAGGATCCCAATAAGGGTCGGGACTTCCCATCGCGTTTTTCATTTGTTGACATGTACGAACCGCTTGAATTTTACACGAAAAAACTCATCACTGCACGAGGCACAATTGAATTTTCACATCGTTGAACCACTTGGCTGTAAGCACATTCCTACTTGGGAAGAGTTACAACATTTAAGCGATGGATTCGAACTGTCTAAACAGTATTCTGACATCCATTTGCCCATCGACCTGCAAGAAAATGCCATCCTATTGCACCCTGGCTCTAAAGGAAGTGCTGTTGAATGGCCTATTCAATCATTTGTTTCATTGGCATTGAAATTAAAAGGAAATGGCATACCCGTGTATTTTACAGGAACGGAGAATGAAGGCATCGGTTTCCGATCAGCGATACCCTGGCAAGAGGGCATAACCGACTTAAGCGGTAGGTTAAGCTTGGAGGAACTCATGGCTTGCATTTCTAAAACGGATGGCTTAGTCGCTTGCTCTACCGGACCCCTGCATATCGCGGGTATACTCGGAAAGAAAGCCATCGGATTGTTTTCTCCGCGCGTACCTATACATCCAGGAAGATGGCGACCACTAGGAAGAAAGTCCATGGCATTGGTTTATCGGGAGGACTGTGTTACCTGCAAAAAGGGAAAAGCCTGTTCCTGTGTCAATCAGATTACGCCAGAAATGGTTTTTCAGCAATTGGTCATGCATGAATAGTTGGGCTAAAGCCGCGCTTTTTTTTAACCTTCCAATCAGCTTTTCAGCCGGATTGCTTTCTTTCGGCTGGACCCAACACATCGGATTACCAAGCAGCAGTTCATTCGGAATTTTCAGTGGAAGTGCCTGTTTATTTTTATACAATTGCCACCGGTACTTTAAAAGAAAAGAAATCAGTCAAGACCAACAATTTTCCAATTTATTACTCATTCTTTGCTCGGGTTCACTGGCAATCGGCTTGATCACTTTACAGGAACTATCCGTAGATATCATAAAAGCTTTAAAATTCCTGTTTCCAGCCGTTCTCTTGGCAGCATTCTACCTTTTACCTGATGGTAAAAGGGGGCTTCGAACCGTTCCATTTCTTAAAGCCCCTCTCGTATCCATCACATGGGTTTATTTAATGTTTGTATTTCCCTTGACTTATGTTGATTCTCATGACATTCAAGAAATATATGCCTTCATGGGGTTCCTATTCTTCTTCTTCGCCCTTACATTGCCATTTGACACAAGGGATGTGAAGGTTGATTCTCCAAAACTACTAACCATTCCAATGGTATTTGGACTCCGAAACACATGCTTATTGGGATGCCTCTTGCTGACCGGTTTTTGGTTCACTCTGTTTACCTTCGATTCTTCGCCAGAATGGCGATGGGGTTTCACATGCTTTACCATGGTCGCAATTTTGGGAATGCTTTGGCCCCTTCGATTCAGAAATAACGTTTATTACATTGGTCTGGACCTCCTACCAGGAATGCTAGGCATGTTGCTTCTGCTAACCTAATCTCAAGCGAACAAAGCGCGCAATACCTCATCAATCCGACCGCACTGTACCAATTCTATTTTATAATTTTTAGGGTCAATGCCTTTGTTGAAGCGGGAAAGAATGATTTTCTCGAACCCCAGTTTTTCTGCTTCGCTTATGCGCTGGTCGATGCGGTTCACAGGCCTGATTTCACCACTCAACCCGACTTCTGCCGCCAAGGCAATGCGTTTGTCGATGTGTAAGTCGGCATTGGAAGACAAAACAGCAGCCACCACGGCTAAATCGATGGCTGGATCATCTACCCGAATGCCGCCAGCAATGTTCAAGAACACATCCTTCGCTCCGAGTTTGAACCCACATCTCTTTTCCATTACAGCCAATAGCATGTTCAATCGCCGGACATCGAACCCTGTGGAGGAACGCTGTGGCGTACCATACGCAGCGGTGCTTACAAGCGCCTGGACTTCCACCAGCATAGGCCGCATGCCTTCCATTGTAGCCCCGATGGCAATGCCACTGAGGTTCTCATCGTGGGTGGTAATGAGTATTTCGGAGGGATTTTCTACCTGACGGAGTCCTTTACCCAACATTTCGTATATGCCCAATTCGTTGGTGCTACCGAATCGGTTTTTTATGGCGCGCAGCAACCTATACACGTGGTTTCGATCGCCTTCAAACTGCAACACGGCATCCACCATGTGCTCGAGAACCTTTGGTCCAGCCAGTGCGCCCTCCTTTGTAATATGCCCAATGATAAATACAGGAACACCGGTTTGCTTAGCGTAACGCAGCAATTGCGCGGTACATTCGCGTACTTGTGAAATGCTTCCAGGTGGACTTTCGATTTGTGAAGAATATAGCGTTTGAATCGAATCGATGATCAACAGTCCGGGTTGAACGCCTTCTGCTTGCGTGAAGATATGCTGGATATTGGTCTCCGTGAGGATGAAACACCGATCGTTTCCAAGGCCGATCCGTTCACCGCGCATCTTGATTTGTTGTTCGCTTTCTTCACCGGAAACGTACAGAACGGTTAATCCCGATTCTGCCACCGCCATTTGCAACAGGAGTGTTGACTTACCGATACCAGGTTCTCCACCGAAGAGGATCAATGATCCCGGAACAAGGCCGCCACCTAGAACGCGGTTGAGTTCGTTATCGTGCAGTCGGATACGCACTTGATCTTGCGGAGCGATGGATTGAATGGCTTGTGGCGCTGCTTGTTTTGAGCTGCGGGAAAATGCCACCACCGAAGGAATCTGTTTCTCGATGACTTCTTCAACGAAGGAATTCCATTCGTTGCAAGAAGGACATTTACCTAGCCACTTGGGTGTTTCGTGTCCGCAATTCTGACAAAAAAAGGCCGATTTTACTTTTGCCATCGCTCAGGTTTTGGCCTAAAGTTACGTTTAATTAGGAAAAGGGTTGGGTGAACAGAGAATAACCGAGACACAAAAATGCGTACATTTGATTGAACCGAATGGACAATTAAATGATACAATCCCTTTACCTAGACACCTCGGTATTCGGCGGGCATTACGATGAAGAGTTCTCTGAGCATACCATTCCACTGTTCAAGCGCATTGCTAATGGAGAATTCAAGATCCTGTTTTCAACTGTAACACAAGAAGAATTAGAATTTGCCCCAGAAAATATAAGCGTTTGGTTCAAAACATTCAAATTGAACAGACGGTTTTCATTGATGTTTCAGATGAAGCAGTTGAGTTAGCAAAGCAATATATCCATGAAAAAGTTGTTGGTAAAACAAGTTTTGTTGATTGCTTACATATTGCTCTTGCTACTATCTACCATGCAGACTTTTTGGTAAGTTGGAATTTCAAACATATCGTAAATATCGATCGGATAAAAGGCTACAATTCAATTAATATTAAGAATGGTTATAAACAATTGGAAATTCGTTCACCAAGAGAATTTGTAAGGTATGAAAAAGACTAAAAAAGAATTCGACTCCGTTGATTTCATGAGGAAACAAAGGGAAAAAATAGGACGTAAAATAGGTAAAATGTCAAAGGAGGATATTATTACCTATTTTGAATCTCAAAGGGCAAATCTAACTATCAAACCGAGTAAAATTTAGACATCGAGTTACAAAATTATCGAATTCATACAAAGGGGATCTATCCCCTTTCAATACAAAACTCCTGCAAATAGGTGGGTGCCATACATGGCCCCTATGAAAACACCAACAAAAGCCAGAATAACAGCGAGCCAGCCCATGGGTTGATTTTTGATTCCAACCAATGCGCCGATTGCCATCGCCAACAATCCACCGAAAAGGGCAAGGTAACTGAAATTGTTCGTCACTTCCGTTGCCTCGTCCCATTGCAAAGACAACTTGCGGGTTTGTTCCATTGAACTTCCGAAATTCCCATCCCCAGCATGGATTTGGTAGGTGAATGACTCCTCCATGCGGTGTTCTTTCGGAACCAACACAAAATGAATATAAAGACCTAATAGCAAGAGGATAATGCTAAAAATCAGGTTGATGGTGGAGAAAAGTTTCATTGAAATACGATTAGGCAATAAATGTAGGACTTATCTCCTAATCCTCGACTTAACATCAATAATAGGTCACCTTTTTCAAGAATTGCTTGTAATTGGATTGGTCAACCCCCTGTACTTTTAATATGGAAAGTTGCGGTTCCACTTCGGGTAAATGTTCCTTGCAATAAACCGAATATTCCTTTTCATAGTAGTCATAATACCATTTCGCGTTTGGTGTTTCTTTCACCAGGTTTTCCATTGTTTGAATGTCGTTCAAAAATCCTTGTTCAATCAAGGTGTAAGCAACTCTGAAATTCGTGTTGTTTAAGAGTGCCGCATAGGCTTGGGGTTTTGTTTTTTCGAGGTACTTCAAATACCACCCGATGAACAAACGAAATTCATAGCACGCATAATAGGTTTGGGTGGCAAGCTTTAGAAATCCTTCTGTACGCTTAGCATTTCCTTTTGATTTGGCCACTGAAGCAGCATCTATGCATGCCTTCGTTCCGTTTCGATACGCTGTAAACTCATCCATAAGTCCATAAATCCCATCTTTATTGGCACTTACCACGCTTCCCTTGCCGACATACGTCTTATAACGAAATATTTTCTCGGCTGCATCTGCTGGAACAATGGATGCGATGCCTTCTGAATACAACGTTTCAGTTGGTAGAAAACCAATAACGATTCCGGGTTCTACCATTAGCTTTGTGTGCCGATCGAAGGTGTGAACCGTTTCATGCACTACAGAGCCAAAGCTGTCAAACAATTGATCATTGGTCGTATCGCTGCTTGGTTCTGTAAGTTGGTTATTCACTACCAACTTATAACATCCGGGACCACAATAATTGCTATCCACAAATGCTTTGTAATGAGGTGCAAATTCGCTGTACAAACGCATAAAATAAACCTTCGCTTGATCACCGGATGCCGCATTGGCGTGTTCACAATGATGGACGGAAGCACTTGGTATTCCCGCATGATCCCTTGGGTCGATTTCAGCTTCGATGTCCCTGTCAAAAGGGACATACAGCGATTCCATGAACACGGTTTGTTCCTTACTTGTCGGGTTCAATTGGACAGAGGTAATTTCCTGACTTAGTACCATTTGACACATTCCCACGAAGAAGAATGTAGTTGATTTTTTGTAGGCACGCATAATATACTGGATTGGTTCGAAGGTATTACGAACACATTGCCAGCAAATAACAACTTGTTTATTTTATTTCACGCAACGCTATCCTACTCAGGATCTGTGGATAAGGTTTCGAAGTAAAAAGAAGAGAGGATAACCCAACAAAAAAAGCAATGCGCCATAGCTAAAAGCGGTGGGATTAGCGATCAATACACTGAGGTTAACCGCTCCATAAATTAAGATATAAAGGGCTGGAACAAACGGATACCCTTTCACGCGAAAAACGGCTCCTTCTTCTCCGGTTTTCCGTTTGCGGAGGATAAAAATAGCGGCAGCAGCTGTGATTAAACTGATGCTATCGAAGAACATGACGTACTCCAAGATTTTCTGAAACGACCCAACAAAAAACAAGGTAATCAGGATAAATGCGCAAAACACCAGCACGCCATTGGTCAACACCCCTGTTTTTTCGTTCGTTTTCATAAACAACGAGGGCATGACCTTGTCTTCGGCCATGGCAAAATAGACCCTGGGGTTGCTCAGGATGGATACATTCACATACGCCATCACGGCAAAAAACATCACCATGGCCACAGCTTTAGCGAATACGGGTCCAAACGTGAGGGAAATCATATCCGCCGCCAAGGTGTTGGATTCCGCCATCCCTTCCAGCCCAAGCACCTTGAAATAACTGAAGTTTACCAAAAGGTACAACAACATAATGACGATAATTCCACGGGAAATTGCTTTGGGGAGTGTGCGTTGGGGATTCGATACATCGCCACCAAAATTCATGGTTTGCTGGTAACCACCGTAGGTGAAAAAAACCGGTATAAAACAAAGCAGAAACGCTTGTAAAGAAAATTGGGAAGTTGGCGCTACCGAAGAGACAGCAGTTTCACCAGTATTAGAAGGGAAAAACAAACAGGAAATGAGCAGCAGGATAAACCCTATTTTGACGAGCATTAAACCGTTCAAAACCGAGGTACTGATTTTGATTCCCTTGAGGTTCACTATCAATAAGATCAATACCGTTGCGAATGCTAAAAACGATGCATAACTTGGTTGAAAACCAAAGGCGCCTGCGAGGTACTCCGCCCCCATGATGGACACGGCAGCGGTAGAGGCCGCATTCGATATGACAGTAATCCAATTTACCATGAAGGCAAACACCGGGCTGTAACAAAAGGAAAATATTTTATAAAATCCACCCGTAGATGGATGCCTAGAACCAATTTCTGCAAATGTCAGGGCGCCCAAATAACTCACCAACGCTCCCGCCGCCCATGCCAGAAAAAAGACGAGCGCAGTGCCTGATTTTCCCGCCACTTCCGAAGGAGTTCGAAAAATTCCCATGCCGATGACTAGGCTCACCACCACAATGGTGAGATCGAAAGAAGAAAGTTTTGGCGATGAGCGTTCCACGTTCAAAGAAACAAAAAAAGGTTGAAAACAATAATTCCCTTCCACATGGTTTCAGAAAGCTGAA